>Ga0302324_100022922_pt1 | contig 12109 bp, 7 predicted proteins | sample Palsa_T0_1_FD_201949 | JGI IMG/M metagenome (GOLD analysis project Ga0302324, IMG submission 201949) | Peat permafrost microbial communities from Stordalen Mire near Abisko, Sweden - Palsa_T0_1 | ecosystem: Environmental > Terrestrial > Soil > Palsa > Peat permafrost | place: Sweden: Abisko...
CTACGTTCGCCGCGAGCTCACGCCGGGGTTCGTTCCGAGAGTCACTCCACTCGGCAAACCTCAGCGGCCTCAGCCGTCGACCCGGCCCGGGCCGAGGCCTCCGAGCTTTTCTCGGGCGAGCCATCCGGCGAGCGTTCCGGCGCAACGGAAACCTGCCGGCCGTGGGCGGCCCTCGCCGACCAACGTTCCAAAGCGCTCACCGGGACCAGTCGTCTCGTACGTGGGCCAGCCGCCGCCAGCCCAGACTCCGACGGCGCCCGCGACGAAGCGTCGCCGACGTCGTCGCCGCCGCCGCTAGCCTTCCAGCATGCACACCCGCAGCGAGGCCTTCGCGCGGTGCAACAGCACGTCCACGTACCCGCGCGTCAGCCCCAGCGCCGCCGCCACGTCCTCGCCCGCCCGCTCGTCGAGGAGCCGCATCATCACCACCGTGCGCTGCGATTGGCAGAGCCGGCTCAGGCAGCCCTTGAGGCGAACGCAGTCCTCCGCGTGATCGACCAGCACGTCGAGTGGCGGCCCGTCAGCAAGACTCGGGTCCAGCGACTCGATCGGCTCGTGCCGCACCGCCAGGTGGTGTCGTCGGCGCTTGTTGCGCGCCAGGTTGACAACCATTCCCGCCAGCAGCTCGCCGCCCGGCTGCTCGGATCCCGCGCTCTTCAGCGCGCGATCGAGGAACGTACAGAACGCGTCGTGCACGCAGTCGAGCGCATCCTCCGCACCCAACCCCTCGCGGCGAGCCAGCCCCACCAGCTCGGTCCTGTGCTCCCGGACCAGCCGCGCCAGTGCTCTGAGGACGTCTTCGCGCTCCGCCACTCCTGAAGAGTGTGGCGGCGGTCCTGGATCTTACAAGTGTAAGAAGCGGCGGCGCCGAGACATGGATCGTCAGGAGGCAACATGGCGAATGACAACTTGAAGACGTTTGGCGACGACAACTTCGCAGCCGAGGTCCTGCGGAGCGAGCGGCCGGTGCTCGTCGATTTCTGGGCCGAGTGGTGCGGCCCGTGCAAGGCGCTCGTCCCCGCGCTCGAGGATCTCGCGCGCAGCTACGAGGGGAGGGTGGCCATCGGCAAGCTCGACACCGAAGGGAACCGGCGCACCGCCCAGGAGTACGGCATCCGCAGCATCCCGACCTTGCTTCTCTTCAAGAGAGGGAGGGTCGTCTCCCAGATCGTCGGCGCGGTTCCGAAAGCGAAGATCGAGAGCGCTCTTCAAGCCGCTCTCTGACGGCGTCACTTCGTGGCGGGGGTCCTAGTGGCTCTGGATGGAGGCTGTGGCCAACAACAAGGCGAGCGCGTGCCCGTCGCGTGCCCGTGCCCGTCTGCGTGCCTGAGTGTCGGCCTTCGGGGTCACGGGATCGGACGAGATGGCCGAGGAATCTCGAGGGCTTGCGGGTGGCGTCGTCCGTGCGCTTGGTCCGCACGCCGGCGGCAAGCTCACGGAATCTGAGGTCGTGATCGGTACGATCCCTCGCCATCTTGCGCAAATCCGGCACGTGCACGGGCACGCAAAACGGGCACGCACACGACTCCCGGCCTCCTCCCACTACCCAGGGACCTTTCCGACGATCGTCCCAGAGCTCGTCCCCCCGTCCTCCGTCACCGTGACCGCCCCCACGTCGGCTCCCTTGATCCTCAGCTTCTGGCGCTTCCCGAGCGTGCCGCGCGCTTTGCGGGTTGCCAGGCGCTTGGCGTGCGCCAGGAGCTGCGTCTCGACTGTGGGAGTCTTGCGCTCGATGACGCTGACGCCGAAGCTGCCCAGGCTGGGGCTGGCCTTGCCGAGGACATGGTGCAGCGCCTGTCCGTAAGCCACCTTGAAGGCGTGCCCCTCGTCGGCGATGCCTTGCAGGGCTTGGAGCGCCTGGCCGTAGGCGGCCTTCGCCGCGGCAAGCTGCTCGTAGACCTGGAGGTAGGCTTGCAGCTTGGCGATCAGCTGGGGCTGCGTGAGCAGCTGTCCGTCGACGTACACGCTCACCGTCGCGGGGAGCTCGGTCTGGGTCCCGTTCAAGAGCTGCTGAAAATCCCATTCTAGCTTCTGCATCGTTGTCTCCTCGAGGACTCCATGCCCTCTACATAGATACGGTCACCGAACGGCCATTTAGGCCCGCGAGAGAATTGTGACATTTATGCAACACGAGCTCGGGAGAGCGACTCTCACCGCCTGAACACCGCCTTCGACGGCATAAGCCCCTGTTCTTCTTGCCAGAACCCAGGTCCTGGGGTTCGGAACTGCATCTCTCGCCGCGACGCCTCCGGTTCAGCCGTTCGGGATCGCAGTTCTGATGGTCGGGACCACAGTTCTCATGATGAGAACCGCGACTCAGGTCGTGAGAACCGCGATTCAGGTCACGAGAACTGCGATTCAGCCCATGAGAACCGCGCTTCTGGCGATCAAGCCAAGCCTTCAGAAGCTCAGGCGATCCGGTGACAGATTCGGCGGTTCACCGCAATATAGAGGAGTGCGGTTCAGCAGAAGCTGGCTCACCCTGGCGGTTCTGCTGGGTGTAGCCTGTAGGGTCGGCTCTGGCCTGAGCTCCGTGGGCGTTTCGCTCCTGTTCTCGAGTCCCGACCAGCCCGCCGCGCTGCTCGAGCCCGACGCCGGGCTGATCGAGCTCGCTTTTGGCTCGGTGGTGGTGGGCACGACCAAGACCCTGACGATCGCCTTTGCGAGCATCGGCGGCGACGTGTCGCTCGGGTCGCTGACCCCAATTCAGCCCGATTCCGAGTTCAGCCTCCCGTTCCCGGAGGGCGCGCAGGTGAGTGAGGTCCCGAGTCAGATCACCGCCAGCTTCTCGCCCACCACCCTCGGGGACAAGAGCGCCGTCTTCCAGCTCGCCTACAGCACGCCCGACCCCCGGACCGTCACCTTCGAGCTGTCGGGAACGAGCCTGACGAACGGGCTGGTCGTCACTCCCGACCCGGTCGACTTCGGCCAGGTCGAGGTGAACCAGTCCGACCTGATCGCGGTGGTGATCACCAATCAGAGCCCGCAGAGCGTGGAGCTGACGGTTTCGGCCCTCGATGACAACGACGCCGGCGCGTTCCTGCTCGGCACGCCTTTCCCGCCGACGCTCGCGCCGGGGGCCAGCGCGACCTTGAACGCCGCCTTCGAGCCGCTGCGGGCGGGGCCGGCGGGCGCGTCCTTCGCGCTCAACGGTTGGGCCACCAATCCCATCCAGCTGACCGGCAGCGGGGCCGTGAGCTGCCTCCAGATCACCTCGCCGCTGGACTTCGGCTTCGTGCAGCCCAGGACCTTCATCGTGAAGCCGCTGGTGATCACCAACGCCTGCCAGGTGCAGACGTTTCACCTCACCAGGCTGCCGTACTTCAACCAGCCCGACGAGCAGTCGGCCTTCCACCTCGCCTACCCGGTTCCCGACTTTCCGGGCGAGATCCCTCCCGGGCAGTCCTTCGCGCTTCCGCTGTCCTTCGCCCCCACGGCCCTCGGATACGCGACCGGGACCCTCACGCTCACGACCGACGATCCGCTGAACGGGCAGCCGCTGGTGCAGCTCGAAGGGTGGGGCGGTGGTCCCAAGATCAGCTGTCCGTCCCCGCTGCTGTTCGGGCCGGTCGCGGCCGGCTTCTCGGCAACCCAATTCGAGATCTGTACCAACGCCGGCTCGGTGATCCCCTACCATCCCGAGTTTGGTCTCGAGCTGGTGCAGGGCGGGATCGCCGTCGATGACCCGGCCTTCACGGCGACTCTCATGCTCCCGGACGGCGGGCCGGCCAGCCTGGACGCCGGTCTCTTCCTCTCGGTCGGCCAGAGCGCGACCATCCAGGTGACCTTCCGGCCGGTCGACGCCGGCGCCTTCGGCGGCAGGCTCTCGCTGCTGGGCGAGGACGCGAGCGACATCAACGACGCCGACGCCGGAGTGCTGGTCCTGGGCGAGGGGGTCACGCCCGGCCCCTGCGAGCTCGAGCTGTTGCCGGCCGCGCTCAGCTTTGACGAGGTTCCGGCGGGCGCGGTGGGGGTGTTGCAGGCCGAGGTCGACAATGTCGGCCAGGACTTTTGCATCCTCACCGACGTGAGCCTCGACCCGGTCAGCGATCGGGCCTTCTCGGTCTGGGACGGCGGCCCCGGCTACACGTTACTCAGCTTCCAGGGAAACACCGACAACCCGGCGGGTCTTTTGACGTCGCTGCGCGCCGACGTGCAGTTCGCGCCGACCGCCGTGGGCGCTGCGGCCAGCGGAGAGCTCGATTTCACGGTTCTGAATGCCGCGCCGCCCAAGCAGGTCGTTCCCTTGACCGGCGTCAGCCAGAGCCCCTGCCTCACCATCATGCCCTCGAGCCACGACTTCGGCGAGGTCGGTTTCAATTCGAAGACCGGCGCGCTGTGCGTCCCCGCGTCGCAAGGCTTCTCGGTGCTGAACGTCTGCGACGCGCCGGTGACGGTGACCGGCCTCGCGCTCGACCCCGGGCTGGACGCCGTCCCGCAGTTCGAGCTCAAGCGCCCGCCGGCCGTGCCGACCAGCATCGCCCCCGGGACGCAGGTGACCTTCCAGGCGAGCTTCGTTCCGAGCAGCCTGGGCGAGACGATCGAAGCCGTCTATCTCACGAGCAGCGAGTTTCCGGCCACGCCCTACCTGATCTCGCTGGAGGGGAACACCGAGCTGGCGGGAACGCGCACCGACAGCTTCATCGTCCCACAAAGCGAGGTGGACATCGTCTGGATCCTCGACAACGACGACGACTACCCTCAGGTCCAGAACGTCAGGGCCATCCTGCCGCAGCTCTTCGCTTCGCTCGACGAGGCCCAGGTCGACTACCAGATGGCGGTGACCTCGACCGACACCTGCAACGCCCCAAACTCCGACCGCGGCTCGTTCGAGCCCTGCGACCACTGCCTGTCGACGGCCTCGCCCGATCCGATCTTCATCAGTCCTGTGACGCCCGATCCGGCCGGCAGCCTGAGCGATCTCTTCGGCACCTTCGACATCCCGCCGCAGCTCGGTCTGTGCGCGCACCTCAACGGCGACGAGCACTTCTTCGACTCGATCGCCGCGGTGCTCTCGCCGGCGCTCCTGAGCGGGCACAACGCGGGGTTCTTCCGGCCGGAGGCCTTTCTCGCCCTCATCCTCGTCAACGGCGACGACGAGGATGACGCCTACGACGCCCCAAAAGGGCTCGGACCCTACGTGGTCAGCCTGGCCAGGGCCACGTCCCTGGTGCGAGGCTTCAAGCCCGATTCGTCGCTCGTGACGGTCAACTACCTGAACGAGGGCGTGGACAGCCTCGGCGATGTCCCCCAGAGCATCGGCAAGCTCGTGGCGGCCACGAATGGAATCGAGATCGACACCAACCAGGCCTCCGGGACCGGGGCCTTTCTCAATCTCTTTGCCTCTACCGAGGGGATCGGCGTCTTTCGACTGAGCACTCCGGCGATCTACACCGGGCCGTTCCAGGTCGAGGTGAATGGAGTCGCCGTCGACGGGTGGACTTACGACCGGGTTCCCAACGAGATCGTCTTCACGCCGGGTCAGCTCCCCGTGCCCGGGGCGACAGTCACCGTCACCTATCCCTTCGAGTGTGAGTGATGGCGAGAAGGCTCTGGGTCGCGGTCGCGGTCGTGTTCGCGGTCCGGGTCGCGGTCGGGGTCGGGGGTGTCGGCTGCACGAAGGCATCGACTGGGTCGAGCTCCACGGCAGGCAACGTCGGGACCTCCGCCGGGGTCGCTGCCGGCTCATCCAGCGGCGGATCAGGTCCGGGAACAGGCACGGGCTCGGGCTCGACCTCGGGCTCGGCGACCAGCGGCGGCGCGACCACTGGCACCGCCTCGGGCGGCTCGCCCTTCGTCGACGGTGGCTACGTCTACTGCTCGCTCCCGAACGCCGCTGACGCGGGTCCGAACGGCGACGGGGGAGCGGCGCGTTGGATGTGCCAGCCGGGCACCTACTTCTGCGACCTCAGCGGCAATCTGGGCAACTGCTTTCAGTGTCGGTCGGACGCGGATTGCGCCGACCAGGGCCTGCCCACCTATGACCCGCTTCGGCCGCGCTGCGATCTCGACTCGGGGATCGCCGGCTACGAGGACCTCTGCCAGGAGTGCCTCCGGAACGCCGACTGCGCCGGCAATCCCTACGGGAGCCTGTGCGACACGAACCCGACTTATCCTCCCAACGCGCTCGAGCCGCCGATCGAAGCGCTGGGCTTCGAGACCTGCGGGCAGATCCAGACCGACTGCCGGCTCGAAGGGGGGCCCGACTGCCACGTCTCCAACCAGATCTGCGATGCCTTCAGTGGCCAGTGCGAGGCCCGCTCGACGAGCTGCAGCACCGACCAGGATTGCGCCGGCTTGCTGATCCCGACTGCCAGCTCGGCGGAACCTGAATCGGCTTATCTCCTGAGGCCCTACTGCGTGAACGGTCTCTGCAATGCCTGTGACGGCGGGGTCTGCCCCAACAGCACCGCTTGCGAGTCGGACGCTGACTGCGGAAACCCGACGAGCTCGCCGGGGGGGCGGACCTGTCAGCCACTCGCGGACGGAGGCGCTCAGTGCGTCTGCACCGCGAGCTCCCAGTGCAGCGGGGCTTGGCCGGCCTGCATCGACCTCGACGCCGGGAACGTCAACGACGCCGGTCAGCCGATCGGGGTCTGCAGCTGCGACAGCGACGCGGAGTGCGGCGATGCCGGCCTGGCCTGCCTTCCGCCGGCCGAGTTGAACCCGTCCTACCTGCCGACCATCTTCGGCGCTCAGGCTGGCAGCAGCTTCTGCGGAGTCCCTTGCACGTCGCCTGACTTTCCGTCCTGCGCCGTCCTCACCGGCCTCGACATCTGCGACATCAGGAACCGCGTCTGCGACCTGTGCGTGCCCGACGAGCAGTGCGTCTCCAGCGTCGGGTCGGGGGGGCCATTCTGCGACTACTATCTCCCCACATCCCCGGTAGGGTACTGCGGCTGTATCCTGGATGCCGATTGTCCCGCGGGCGACAGCTGCCTTTCGGAAGGCACCCACTCGACCGCCCTGGGCATCTGCGTCCCGAGTTTTTCCCGCTGCACCCCCGAGTCGTGCGGGGAGGGGTGGTTCTGCAACTGGGACAGCGGCGCCTGCGTCAATCTTGCGGACATCCTGAGCTTTCCCTCGTGCGTGAACGACGCCGATTGCTCCGATCCTTTTCCGGTCTGCGTGGAAGGCGCGTGCGTGGGCTGCGGCTCCGACGCCGACTGCGTTCATGCGGGACAGACCCGGGCCACGCTTTGCTGTTCGAGCGGGCGAACGGAGGCGGCTTGCGACGGCCTTGGGGAATTGCTGAACATCTGCGTCAGCGGCTGCGCCACGGACCAGGACTGCGTGGGCAACGCGGATGGGCCAAGCTGCCAGGCCGGCCAGTGCGGCTGCCCGACCTCCACCGACTGCTCGGCCGGACAGCGGTGCGCGGACGGCGGCCCCGACTGTGACGGCGGCCTCGGCCAGCAGTGCTCGAGCCCGGCGGACTGCCCCGACGACCAGGGCTGCGACAGCCAGAGCCACACCTGTGGCACTTGCCGCGGACCGACCGCCGCCGGCGGGCCCTTCGACTGCCCGCCCGCTTCCGTATGCTCGAATTACTGGCTCGGAACCGTGGGGGCCTGCTTGCCGAACTGCGACCGCGAGTCGTGTCCGGCGGACCGGCCGATCTGCGCCGCGCTGCCGTCGCTGACGCCCGACCACAAGTACTGCTTCGGCTGCTTGCAGGACGTCGACTGCGGCGACGCCGGCGCCTGGTGCGATCAATCGTTCAACCGCACCTTCACCTGCCAGCCTTTTGGCCAACCGCCCGGCTAGGCCTCAGATCGGCTTGAGGACCATGAAGAACAGGACGACGAGTGACACCAAGCCGAGCGTCATGCCAACCGCCCGCGACCGGCCAGCCAGCCGCTTGAGCTCATCCAGCGGTGGCGTCGGCTGAGCGGCGAGGGCGATCTGCGCCTTGAGGGTCGGCACCGCCACCGTCATTCCGACGGTGAACGCGAGCAGCGAGAGCGCGACAGAGCCCGCGAACCAGAGCGCGTGCCAGCTGACCTCGCCCATCCAGCCGAGGAGCAGACCCGAGAGGATCAGGCCGATGAAGCCGACCCGCGCGACGCTCTCGAGGCGTTTCACGAGCCGCAGCGCAAACCGCGTACTGTCCAGATGGCCGGCCGCGGTCGCCATGATGATTCCAAACGAGATGGAAAAGCCCACCGCCACGATGGCGAACAGGATGTGCAGCACCTTGAGCAGCAGGTAACTCATGAGCGTCTCCCTCCAAGAAGCGAATCAATCGAGCTGGCCGTCCTCGGTTCCCAGGGTTCTCTTTACCACTGGAGGTCCGGACTTTGTCGCGACGGATTTGTGAGCCACGAGGAGCAGCGCCGGCAGGACCAGGCGCGGCATGACGGCGAGCATCAGCGCGCCTCCGATCACGACGACCGCCAGCGGCTTCTGGGTCTGAGAGCCGATGGCGTGTGAAAGGGCGGCCGGGATGAGCCCCAGCATGGCCACCAGCGCGGTCATCAGCACCGGGCGCAGCGCGCGTTTCGAGGCCAGCTCCACGGCCTCGGGCCAGGGGTGGCCGGCGGCGCGCAGCCGCTGGGCGTAGCTCACCACCAGCAACCCGTCTTGAATCGCGATGCCGAAGATGGAGATGAATCCCATCGCCGCCGAGATGCTGAAGTTGATCCCCGAGAAGAGCAGGGCCAGGAAGCCCCCCGCCGAGGCCACCGGGATGTTGGAGAGGACCACCAGCGCCTCGGGAATCGCGCCCACCGCGGCGTAGACCAGCAGGCCGATCAGGACCAGCGTCAGGGGCACGATGAGGGCCAGCCGCTGGTTGGCCTCGCGGAGCTGGTTGATCTCGCCCGCCCACTCGAGGTGGACGTCGTAGGGCAGGGAGATCTCGGCTTTCACCCGGGACTGCGCCTCCTCGATGGTCCCGGCCAGGTCGCGCCCGCGCACGCTGAACTTCACGGGCACGTAGCGCTTGTTCTGCTCGCGGTAGATCAGAGCCGGTCCGTCCTCGAGCTCGATGTGGGCGACGTTGGCGAGCGGGATCTGCGCGCCGCTGGGAGTGGCGATGGGGATCTCCTTGACCCGCGCGATGTCGACCCGATACGGCTTGGCCCAGCGCACCGTCAGGTCGAATCGCTTCTCGCCCTCGTAGACCTGGGTCACGGCCTGGCCACCCACCGCCACCTGGACCTGGCCCAGCACGTCGCCGACGTTCAGGCCGTTGCGCGCGCACAGCTCGCGGTCGGGAACGACGTTGATGTTGGGCTGGCCCAGGCTCTGAAACATCGCCAGGTCGGCGATGCCGCGCACCTTGGAGAGCGTGGCGATGATCTTCTGGCCCAGCTCCTCGTCGGCCTTGAGGTCGGCTCCGACGATCTTGACGGTGTTCTCGCCCTTGACGCCCGAGAGGGCCTCCTCGACGTTGTCCTCGATGTTCTGGGAGAAGTTGAAGACCACCCCCGGGAAAGCCTCCGAGAGCTCGCCGCTCAGGAGCTCGGTCAGCCGGGGCTTGGTCATCCCGTTCTTCCATTCATCGAAAGGCTTGAGGGGGACGAAGAACTCCATGTTGTAGAAGCCGGCCACGTCGGTGCCGTCGTCGGGGCGCCCCAGCTGCGAGATGACGGTCACCACCTCGGGGTGGGTCTTGAAGATCTCGCGCATGCGGCTGACGTACTTGCTCGACTGCTCGAGCGAGATCGAGATCGGCAGTGTGGCGCGCACCCACAGGTTGCCCTCCTCCAGCTTGGGCATGAACTCGCTGCCCAGCGAGCCGTACAGCGCGACGCAAGCCAGGATGGGCACGGCCCCGATGGCCAGGGCGGTCTTGGGGCGGCGCAGCGAGAACGCGAAGATCGGGTGGTAGATGCGTTTGATGGCCGCGCCGACCCAGCCTTCCTTCTCGCCCTTTCCGACCGGCAGCAGCCGCGACAGATTGGGAGTCACCACGATCGCGAGCACGATCGCGCCCCCGATGGCGAAGGCGTAGGTGTGGGCCATCGGCGAGAAGATCACGCCCTCGACGCCGGTGAGCGTGAAGAGCGGGAGGAAGGCTACCCCGATGATCAAGGTCGAGAAGGCCATCGGGCCGCCGACCTCGCTCGCGGCGGCGGTGATGCGCGCGATGGCGGGCTCGTCGCCGGGCTGCGAGAGATGGTGGAAGCAGTTTTCCATCATGATCACGGTGGACTCGACGATGATCCCGAAGTCCACCGCGCCGAGGGAGATGAGATTCGCCGAGGTGCCCGTCACGACCAGGAAGAAGAAGGCCACCAGCAGGGCCAGCGGGATGTTGAGGGCCGTGATGAGGGCCGCGCGCACGTTGCCCAGGAAGACCAGCAACACGATGACCACGAGCAGCATGCCCAGCGAGAGGTTGTGGTAGATGGTGTGGGTCGTGACCTGCACCAGCTCGGTGCGGTCGTAGTAGGGCCGGATGTCCATTCCCGGCGGCAGCAGGTGCTCCTTGCGAATCTCGTCGATCTTCTCGCGGACTCCCGCCAGCGTCTTCAGGGTGTCGCCGCCGCGGCGCATCAGGACGATGCCCTCGACGACGTCCGGCTCGGCGTCGTGTCCGACGATTCCGCGCCGGGTCTGAAAGCCGATCTCGGTGGTGGCGATGTCGCTGACGCGGGTGGGAACGCCCTTCTGGGTCTGCAGCACGATGCGGTCGATGTCCTTGGTCGACTGGATCAGCCCCAGGCCCCGCAGGTTGAAGGCCTGCTCGCCCAGCGTGAGCACGTTGCCACCCACGTTCAGGTTGGCGTTGGCGATGGCGGCGGTGATCTGGGGCAGCGTGATGCCCTGGCCCTTCATGCGGTAGGGGTCGACCTCGACCTGGTACTGCTTGGTGAGCCCGCCGAAGCTCGTGACGTCGATGACGCCCGTCACCTGCTTGAAGCTCTTCTCGAGCGTCCAGTCCTCGGCGGCCTTGATCTGCTCGAGGCCGTAGCCCGGCGGCGCCGAGAGCGTGTAGCGGAAGATCTCGCCGATGGGGTTGCCGGGCGAGAGCTGCGGCTGAAGGTTGTTGGGCAGCGAGACCAGTTGCAGCCGGTCGAGCACCTCTTCCTTGTCCCAGCGATAGTTGGTGTCCCAGCCGAAGTAGCATTTGATGTCGGAGAGCTCGAAGATCGAGATGCTGCGGCAGACGTCCAGGCCGAGCATGCCGCTCAACGCGGTCTCGAGGGGCAGGGTGACGAGCCGCTCGACCTCTTCCGAGCTCCAGCCCGGCGGCTGGGTGATGACTTCGATGCGGGGCGGCACCGGGTCGGGGTAGGCCTCGATGTCCAGGTTGGCGAAGGCCCACAGGCCGCCCGCGATGACGGCGCAGACCAGGACCCCGGCCCACAGTGGAGAGGCAAGGCTCGCCGCCACGAGCCGGCCGATGAGGGAAGTGGCGGCGGGACGCGCCTGCGCTTCGCGGTCCCCTTCGAGCACGGCGGCAACCTAGCGCATGCCGTCGCGGCCCCGACACAAGATTATGGAGATCTGGTAGCCTGCCCGGCTCGTAAGCTCGCCGACGGTCATCCGGTAGGGGTGCTGCCCTGTTCGTCTTGCTGATCCTGAAGCTGTGGGCCACCGGCGCCAGCATGGTCGCCGGGCAGAGCACGCGCGGCCCGGGCGCGAGCGACGCGGCGGCGCAGACCGAGAGCATCCCGGAGCAGGTCGAGCTGGCGTCACCTCCGGCAGGCGAGGATGGAGCCGTCGTTCAGGCGGCGCCAGCGTCGCCCAGCAGCTCGCTCGCGGCCAACGAGGACACCGAGCCTGCCAGCCCCCGGGGCTTCGACGATACCGGGCCGCCGTTGCTGGCGTCGGTGAGACGCCTTCGGCCGCCTCGCTTCAGGCCGCCCCGCCGAGATTCAAGAGTCTCGTCGCCTCCGTTGGCGCTGCGCATCTGATCCGTCGCGCCTGACGGGTCAGTAGCTCTCCTCCCAGCCACGGAGTCTTTCATGCGCCACGCCTTGCGTGGAGCGGCCCTCGGGCTGCTCCTCTCTGCCTGCCAGTACGAAGTCACCCCTGAAGTCCCGGTCCCCAGCGGTCCGTTCGTCGGGAACGTCGATCTGATCTGGGCCCCGACCAGCTCCTCCGTCACCGCGAATTTCACGGAGCCCCAGTTCGCCGTGACAGGCTGCCCCGGCAC
>Ga0302324_100022925_pt1 | contig 12108 bp, 6 predicted proteins | sample Palsa_T0_1_FD_201949 | JGI IMG/M metagenome (GOLD analysis project Ga0302324, IMG submission 201949) | Peat permafrost microbial communities from Stordalen Mire near Abisko, Sweden - Palsa_T0_1 | ecosystem: Environmental > Terrestrial > Soil > Palsa > Peat permafrost | place: Sweden: Abisko...
GCCAAGAGTGTTCTCAACGGCACCGTCCGTCTCCATCTTCACGCTCTGGACATCACCACCGGCCTCGACGAACCGGGCAGCCCTGTCCTGATCCAGGCGCAAAGCACGAGCAATAAGGGACACGTCACGGTCTTCAATAGCCTGCACCAGATGAACCGCCCGGGTCTCCTGCTGCTCAACGGCGTGCTTTACCTGGGATTCGGTTCGAACTCCTGCAACGACCAGAACAGCGGCTGGGTGCTGGCCTACAACGAGGCGACGCTTACGCAACAGGGAGTGTTCAACACCTCGCCCGACTGGGGAATCACTTCCATCTGGCAAACCGGCAACGGTCTCGCCGCCGATGAATTGGGCAACATCTTCGTGGAGACCGCCGAAGCCGGCTCCCACGGCTACGATGTTCCGAATGGCGGGCAGACCTACTGCAACAGTGTCGTCAAGCTTTCGCCCGTCCCCAACCTCGAACTCGCCGATTATTTCACGCCCTGGTACGTGGCCTTCCTTGACAGCTCGGATCTTGACCTGAGCGCCACCGGAGTCCTCGTCCTGCCCGACCAACCCGGTCCCTACCCCCATGAACTTATCGCAGGCGGCAAGCAGGGATTCATCTATGTTCTCGATCGCGACAATCTGGGAATGTACTCCACGGGCAGCGATTCGCAGGTCATTCAGGAATTTAATCTCGTCCCGGGCACGCAGCAGAACAGCTCCAGCAACGTCTATCTGCTCAGTTCCCCTGCTTACTGGAACAATACCGTTTACTTCGCTCCCGATGCGCTGCCGCTGATGGCCTTTCCGTTGTCGAACGGCTTGCTCGGCACTCCTCTGACGACTGGGAAATATGTCGGAGGTCACTCCCCATCTATTTCCGCCAGCGGGACCACCAACGGAATTGTATGGCTCATCAGCGGTCCGCAACTCCTCGCCTTTAATGCCACGTCTCTCCAAGTGCTCTACAACACGAATCAGGCCAGTGGCGGGCGTGACACATTGGGAACAGCCGCTCATTTTGTCACTCAAATAGTTGCGAACGGTAAGGTCTATGTGGCCACGGAGACCCAGACTAGCCCACCAGCCTACGACCTTGTGGCCTATGGGCTGTTTAACGTCGTGGCCTTTACTGGAGGCAACGTCCAGTCGGCCACGGTTGGCCAGCCGCTGCCCACTCCCATTCAGCTCCTGATCGTGAACCCATACACCGGACAAGCCGCTGTAGGCGTCACTGTCAACTTCAGCGATGGCGGCAAGGGCGGCTCGTTCAATCCCCCCTCGGCCGTCACCGGCTCCTACGGCAACGTCTCCACCATCTACACCCTTCCTCAAAAAGTTGGAACCTATACCCTGACGATCTCTGGTACCGGCTTCGGCAATGCCACGGCCACGGCCACGGCGGTTGCCGGCGGTGCCATGAAGATCATTAACTATGGGGGAGCGAAACAGACTGGCGTCGCCGGTTCCACACTGGCCAAAGCCATCACGGCGCAGGCGCAAGACGCAGCCAAGAACGGCGTCTCCGGTGTCACCGTCACCTTCACCGCCAACAATGGCGGCATTGTCAGTTCGTCTTCCGTCGTCACCGGGCCCACCGGCCTGGCAAGTACTACGCTGCAGCTGCCCACTACCGTTTCCACCGTGACGGTCACCGCCGCGTCCAATGCCAGCGGCGGATGCACCGGTACTGCCTCTGCTTGTAAGATGACTTTCGCCGAGTACTCCGTTGGCGGACCGGCCGCCAACATCGCCCCCACCAGCGGCAATAATCAGTTCGCTACTGCGGGCACGCAATTGCCTCAGGCTCTCACGGTGCTAGTGACCGACCAATACGGGAATCCTGTAGCCGGCAACAGTGTGACCTTTTCCGACGGCGGTGCTGGAGGCACTTTCTCCAACCCCAATCCCGGTGTCACTGGCAGCAACGGAATCGTAAGCCAGTACTACACCCTCCCGGCATTCGCCGGACCCGTCAGTATCACTGCCACCGCCTCCGGAGCAACGAACCCCGCGTCCTTCACTGAAACCGGCCAGTAGCCTCTCAGGTGGACTCCGGATATGAGGATGCGGCCTTTGTAACTGGTTCTCTTGAAAGGGCCCGGCTTCAGCGGGGCCGCTCGGCCAGCAAGGGCGATTGGCATTTGGTCCGGTAGGAAACAGGCGGAGCAACTCCAGGCTTGGCCGCTTCGCCAAGCCAAAAGCGCCGCTTCTGCAGTCTCATCGAGGAGTTACAAAGGACGATCCCCCGCCAGGGCAATTGACTTCCCCCTCATTTCGCGGGAAACTCGCTCTAAGCCTGCTTTCCGCGAAATCAGCGCAGGCAGCCGGGACTACCGCCGGGACTACCTATGTTCCCGCAACCTATGTCGAGGTCTGAGTTGTACCCAGACGATGCGCGTGCTGACCTGCCCAACACTCTTAAGCAGCACGTGCTCGCCGGTTTTTCGCCCGACCTCGCTCTCGATTTAGTTCTCAACGAACTGGTAGTCCGCGCCGTCGAAGCGACTCACGCCAGCGGCGGCGCCCTCGCCTTGGCCCGCGGTGATCAATTGGTGTGCCGCGCCGCCACTGGGAATCTCGCTCCAGATCTCGGCGTCCCCCTCAACCCGCGCGACGGCCTCTCCGGCGTGTGTCTGCGCACCCATCAAACGCAGATTTCCGACGATACGGAGATCGATCCGCGAATTGACCCCGCCTTTTCCCAGCAGTTCCGCGTCCGCTCCGTCCTCGCCGTTCCCGTCTTCGATCTGGTCAACCGCGTTCAGTTTACCGGGGTCCTCGAGATCTTCTCTCCCACCCCCAGCGCCTTTTCCCCGACCGACCAGGAACTGCTCGAAGGTTTCGCCCAGGACTGCGCCCGCGTTTGCCACGCCGCCCTGGAACTCAGTCTGCCCAAGCCCGTCAACCCGACCAGACCCGAACTCCCAATACACGAGATCATCCCGCCAGAGTTCACAGAAATCGCCCCTTTATCCGCGCGCCGCCCTCCTCCTTACCAAATCCTGGCCATTGTCCTTGGATCGCTGGGCATTTTTGTCATCGTTGCCATCAGCTTCCTGTTTGCTTCTCGTGTCGGATTGCTGCGCTCTGCGGCATCCTCTGTTCCGGCCGCTCAGCCCATGGCGGCTGAAATCAGTGTGCCCCCGGCGCGCGCAAAATCCTGCGGACGGACAGGGGATCCCGGCTGTTTAGCCGAGCCAAGCTCGACTGCTCCAACTCACCGCGCAAATTCATCATCGACGGAAAAAGCGGCAGAAAAAGCGCCGGCGAAAGCGCCAGCGCAGACGTCCCCGGCTCTTGCCAGCAACGAACTCGTCGTTTATGAAAAAGGCAAACTCGTGGCCCGCATAAATACTCGCAACCTTCCGGACCCCGCGAGCCAACAACCCAAGCTCGATTCGCCCAATCAAGCCGGCGACTCCCACATGGAAGCGTCATCTGCGGCCAAGCCCGCCTCTCCCGTGATCCCGCCGGCTACCATTGCCTCAGCCAAGATCGCCGCGGCAAAGATCTCCCCGACAACCAACATTTCCCCAACTAAGACGGCGGCGCCGAAAACCGTCTGGCTGGATCCCGATGAAGCTGAGGACCGCCTCGTCAACCGCACCGAGCCCGAGTATCCCGCCAAGGCTCGCTCCGCCCATCGCGCCGGTAATGTCGTGCTCGAAATCGACGTAGCCGAAGACGGTTCCGTCTACGCGATCCGCACTCTCAGCGGAGACCCCCTGCTCGCCAACGCCGCCACCGAAGCCGTACGCAGCTGGCGCTACCAGCCCTACCGCCGGAATGACCACCCCATCCAGTTTCACACGGATGTAACCCTGAACTTCGCCCCATCCCACTGATCAGTTGTGCCACCACGCAAGACTGGCGACAATGCAAATCTACGAGAACGCCAGTTCCTTAGCGCGCTGCACGGCCTTCACCACCGCCTTGATCAAAGTCACGCGCAGCTTACCCTCCTCCAGTTCCATGATGCCGTCAATCGTGCATCCTGCCGGCGTCGTCACCGCATCTTTCAGCAGCGCCGGGTGATCGCCGGTTTCGAGCACCACTCGAGCCGCGCCCATTGTCGTCTGCGCCGCCAGAAGCGTTGCCACATCGCGCGGCAACCCTACCTTCACCCCCGCCTCCGCCAGTGATTCCAGAATGATGTAGATGTAGGCCGGGCCGCTCGCTGACAAGCCCGTGACCGCGTCCATATGTTTTTCGTCGACCACCACCGTCCGCCCTACCGCATCGAAAAACTTCGTCGCCATGGCCAGATGCTGCTGGGTCGCGAACTTCCCCTTGCATAGCGCCGTCATTCCCGCGCCCAGCACGCAAGGGGTATTGGGCATGGCCCGCACCACCGGAACTTCTTTCTCCAGCGCCCGTTCGATCATCTCCGTAGGGACCGATGCCGCCACCGAAATCAATAACTGCCCGGTATGGACGTGTGCCCGTATCTCACGCGCCACGTCGGCCACCACCTGCGGCTTCACGCAGAGAAAAATAATGTCCGCGCCTTTCGCGGCCTCCGAGTTGTCGGTCCCCGCGTGTACCTTTAACTTTTCCTTCAGCATCCGCGCCCGCTCCAGATGCGCCACCGTCGCCCAAGTCTGCCCCGGCGACAGCAATCCATCGCGCAAGAAAGATTGCAGCAGAATCGCCCCCATCTTTCCTGCGCCCAAAACTGCGACCTTCTTCTTCCCACGCAAACCTTGCGACATGCAATTTCCCCCATCAAAACATTCTGAGTCGAGACACGGCTGGCCGCGCCTTCCCGCGAGCTGAGACGAGGCCAGCCTCGTCTCATCCTCGTCTCTAGGGAACACTATACTAGCCACCGAAATCGAGGCAGCCCCTCATCTGCTATCCCGTAGTCTCCGCCGGCATCGCCGATGATCGTACCCCACCGTCGCGCGGCCGCTCGCCGCGGCCCAGGCACAAGAAAATGCGGCGCGGGAAAAAGGCGCGGACATGACTCCGCGCCCCGTCCCATTCTCTCGGCGTCCTGGCGGTAGATTGTCCCGCGCCCTACTTCACTATCAGCGTAATCACATCCCCATAAGCCGTCCCAGCGGCCGTGGCCGTCACGGTAATCTGCGATGCTCCCAAGGCTGTCGGCGTCGCCACCGTCACAAAAGCCGATGCCGACGCCGTCGGCGACGTGGCCGTCACCGTCACTGTCACCGGATACGGCACCGCCTCCGGAGCCGTATACAGCCCCGTCCCATCAATCGTGCCGTTCGCGTTCCCGCCCGTAATCGCCCACGTCACACTCTGGTTCGCCGTGAATTGCTGCTGAGTAAATCCCGCCGGCCACGAGTTACCCGCCTCATCCGCAAATAAAGTTGCCAATCCCGGATTCACCGTCACCGGCGGCGGGATGATGTCACTAACGCCTGTGACCGCCCCACAAGAAATTAGCGCCATCAATCCAAGCCCCAAACAAATTCCCGTGATCCCCCGGTAGAGGCACGCCTCGCCGCGGCTCTTTCGCCCGACCACCACAACCCCCACCATCGCCACCCAGGCAAGCGTGAACCAAGGCAAGATGTGGAAGCGAATGCCAGCGTAGGGACGGCCGTCTCCACTCGGAGCAAGCGCGCACAACGTCGGCAAGTTCGGCCCACAGGTAGAAATCGTCAGCGTAACCGTCGTCGCCCCCGCCCCCGCCGCAATCGTCGCCGGATTAAACGCGCAACCGGTTAATACCGGCTGGCCCGAGCACCCAAAATTAACCGTCGAGCTAAAGGCCGCGCCTGCCGCCGGAGCCGCCGAGAACGTATAGCTGGCGCTCTGTCCGGCGAGCACCGCAGCTGTGGCGCTGCCTGTGTCGGTCCATGTAAGGCCGGCGGACGGAGCCGTCACCGTCAGCGTCTCCGTCGGCGTGGCATTCGTCAGCGTCCCGTCCGTTCCCTGGATCCTGAAATTAAACGTTCCCGCCGCCGCGCTGCCCAGCGTTACGGAAAATGGCGCGCCTGCAGTCGTCGGTGTCACCGAGACCGGTGCGAGCATGCACGTCCCAGGAGCTCCCGTCGTACACGTCAATGCCACGCTCCCGCTATATCCGTTCAACGCCGTCACCGCGCCGCTCCACGTCACATTCTGATTCGCCATCGTCGTGTTCGGGATCGCCGTCACCGCAATCACAAAGTTCGGAGCCGGCGCCGTTCCCACAGTAAGCGTCTCGGTCGGAGTAGCACTCGTCAGCGTCCCGTCCGTTCCCTGGATCGTGAAATTAAACGTCCCCGCCGTCGCGCTGCCTAATGTCACAGAATATGGCGCGCCCCCGGTCGTCGGCGTAATCGGTTGTGGTGGGGTCATGCACGTCCCAGGAGCCCCCGTCGTACACGTCAGCGTCACGCTGCCGCTATATCCGTTCAACGCGGTCACCGTCCCGTTCCACGTCACAGTTTGATTCACCATTGTCGAACTAGGAGTCGCCGTTACCGCAACCGAAAAGTTTGGAGACGTCACCAGCGCGTAATTCCAGATGCCCCGCCCATACGTCGATGCCACGAGCGTTTTCGTGCCCGCATCCGGATTAAAAAGCCGCAGCGCCGTGACCGGAGCGTTCGGCAGAAATCCGGACGCGACTGTTCCCGGCATCGGACCAACTTCCGTCCAACTCGGCGTACTCGTCGAGCTGACAAAAACTCCGACGTCGGTTCCCGCATAGATCTGGCCTGCCTGTGAATCCACCAGCAACGCGTTCACCGGATTGTCGGGAAGAGCGCTGGACGCGGTCCCCGTCCAGTCCGTCCAACTCGCGCCCGCGTTCGTGGTTTGCCACACATGCGAGGTTGGGTAAGCTGGCGTGCTGAATCCCATGATCCCGACATAAGCCGTAGCGCCCGTCCCATCGGACGAGTCCATCGCCACGTCAGAAATCGCGTACCCGTTCGGATTCACATTCTGGGTTGCATTCTCCGTCACATTCGTCATCAAACTGACGCCCGCGCCGGTCGTTACCCACACCTCGCCGCCCTCTGGACCATTCAAAGGCCCCGTCAAAGTTCCGTTCGACAATCCGCTCAAGGGCCCATATCCGTTGGTCACCGCGTACACCACCGCTGAATAACCGTTCGGTGCCGCACCGCCCGCCGCCACCGCGTTCACCAGATTGATTTCATCGCCCGTACACACTCCCGTTCCTAACGTGTCGAAGTCATTGCTAAGTTGCAGCGGAGCCGTTCCGCCAGTAGTGATCTGCCACACCCGGCACGTGCCCACCAGCATCTCACTGTCATTCTGCGGATCCAAAATATAGGGAGTGTTGAATGCTCCCTGATCTCCGCCCAGATCATAGGAGCCGACGACCTGCACAAAGGCACTATCGTCGGTACTATCGTTGCAATCCGCTCCCGACTCACACTTCAAAATCGTGACGTAAGGATTCGCCGCAAACCACTCGCTCGGATTCCCCGGATTGATCGCGGTGAATCCTCCGTTCCCGCCGAGCGCGTTCTGCCAGGTACTGTTCTCAGTCGCAGTGCGGGTTTTAGGGGAGCCATTGCCCTGGGTTCCTCCCAGCAGAATGTCGGCGTCGGTCGGGTGGACCGAGACCGAAACGAATTCCGTCATCGATCCCAGGGTCTGGCTCAAGCTGTCAAACTGATTCGTCCCAGCGCAACTTCCCGTGTCCAGCCCGGCATAGCCATCGAGCGTCCGGCTGATTCCGCCATCATGCGCGAAGTAACCAGGTGCCGTGCCGCCCGTCACCATGAAGCCGACCCCGTGCTGATTCGGGTGCACATGTGCCGGCGCTCCCAGAGGACTGCACCCATACGCGTGAGTGAGATTGATCCAGTCGCCTTGCGCGCAAGTTGTGTTCGGTGGCTGCAGCCCAGGCTCTAACGTGCACTTATAAAGATTGACGCCTCCCGCGTAAACATCGGTCAGAGCTGATCCATTGGGGATCGCGGCCAACTCCAGGTTGTACCAACCCTGCTCCACTCCGCAGCCGCTGGCGGTCCCGAAATAGCTGTCTCCGCAGTTGGTGATGCCGTTGTCCGGAACCTGCGTCCAGCTCGCTCCTCCGGTCGTGGATTGCCAGATGCCCTCGTCAGTGGGCACCGGGTTTCCATTGTTATCGGGTTGCACGTCTACGATCCACGCGTACATCTCGTTGCGCCCCGGCACCACCGCAAACTCGCCGCGATAAACCAGGCAAGTGGTTGCATTCGAGGTAGTGGGACACAGCGCCGACGCGAGGCCCGCCGTTGGCTGCGTAGTCAGCGGAGTAAAATTCTGGCCATCCGTCGAAGAGTACAACCCGTGACGCCGGATGAAAGCGTAGAAAGTCCCGCTCGCTCCCTGGGCCCGGTTGTAAATCACCGCCGTAGCTGAGGCGGGAACCGAACCGTCTGTCATGGTTGCGCGGCTCCAGCTCGCGCCGCCGTTCAGCGAGAAATAGAGGCCGCGCACCGTCGTGTTTCCGTCTTCCTCCGGACCAAGGCAAGGACTGTTGCCTCCCCCAACGGCCGCTTCTTCCCCAAGGCACAAGCCGTTGTCTCCTGCCGTTGCCGCTACCACCAGGCTGGGATTCGCCGTGCTGAACGCAATCTTGCTGAATCCCATCCCGACAAACGACTGGTCCTCGGTCGGGGCGGGCCCAATCCCCGTGATCTGCGTCCATCCCGCGCCTCCATCGGTGGACTGTAGAATTCCCAATCCGTAATAGGAATCGGACGAGCTATTCGTTTCCCCGGTTCCGACCAGAATGACGTTGCTGTTCTGCGGCTGCAATGCGATCGCGCCCACCGCCAGCGTAGGCTGATCGTCAATCAGAGGCTGCCATATAACCGAAGCGGGGCTGGGACTCAGGCTGCCCGCGTTCGTGGATTTCCAAAGCCCGCCATAAGCGCCCCCCAGGAGCACCGTGTTTCCAGTGGTATCCGCCGGGTCGATCAATACCGAAGTAGCTCGCCCCGAAACCCAGTTGTAGTCCTGCCCTCCATTCCCCGTGGCATCGGAAGCCAGCGGAGCAGGTCCAATCGGCGTCCACACGGCGGCGGCTGAGTTGGAAGACGATTGCGGTTTGAGTGCCCCGCTCCTTACTTTTTTTTCAAGGGGCGGTTGTGTGAAGTAGGACGCAGGTGGACGTGCCGCCGCGCTCTGCGCCCGCATCGCCATTTTCTGCCGATAAGCTCGAAACCGCAGCGCTGCTGCCGATCCGTTCCCAGGCACACTCCGTCCCCGCTGGTTCCAGTTCCATTTCGGTGGATCCCGGCGATGATAAGGATAAGGGCGATCGCCGTCGCGATCAGAATCGCGCGGTTGCGAAGTGGAGCGGGATGTCTTGCCGGGAGGCTCCTGCCCGAAAGCGCTGCCCAGAAAACCGCCGCTGAAAAATCCCCCTAAAAGAAAAACGAAAGCCGCGAAGAAGAGACCGCAGAGACGAAGATGAAAAAGAGAAGAACGCCTACCACGGCAGCCCATAGATGGAAACGCTATTCAGCGTCGGCGCGACGCAGCGCACATTCAGAGTCTCGGTCATTCAATAAAAATTTCCACGTCCTCGAAAGTCCCCCCGTCCTTGGTAGGCAAGGGCTGCGACCTGGGACGGCACCTGAGAGCTGATACCTGTTCCTCCTCCCAACATCCGCTATACTAGTGACCTCATGTCCGTGATCAAAAACATCGCCGCCATAGCCCAGGGAATGACCATCACCATGAAGGAGATGTTTCAGCCCACGATAGTGGAGAACTATCCCGACGGCCCCGGCCCCACGAAAGGCGCGATGTTTCAGGAACGCTTTCGCGGCATGCACGTCCTGCAGCGCGACGAAAATGGGCTGGAAAAGTGCGTAGCCTGTTTCCTCTGCGCCGCCGCCTGTCCGGCGAATTGCATCTACATAGAAGCCGCGGAAAATACCGCCGAAACCCGAGTCTCAGGCGCCGAACGCTACGCCCGCGTCTACAACATCGACTATAACCGATGCATATTCTGCGGCTATTGCGTGGAGGCGTGCCCGACGGATGCGATTACGCACGGCCATGGATTCGAGCTGGCAAGTTTCAATGCCAGCAATCTGATCTACCGCAAAGAGCAAATGCTGGCGCCGGCGCCAGCGCATATGGGAGCCAATCAGGTGTTTGCGCAGTCGGAAACGGATGCGGGCGTGAAGGGAAATTAGCGAACTTCAATATTCTTGAACCAAACGCCGGTCCCCAGCGGGACCGGCGTTGTTTTGTGGGATCAGGTCGTTGAGTCAGTGGTCGGTTGCACCTTTACGAACGACCGCCATTTAGACGCGGAGAGTCGCCCTCGCCTTCCAGGTTGCTCCGAGTACCGCGAAGCCTGTATATAAGGGGCGTAAAGCCTGTAGTAGAAGATGCGCGCGTGTGTGTCGTGCAACTGCTCCTGGCTGTGTGAACGCGCAAAAGTTGCTCGGTTTTTAGTCAGACTTCATCGGTCGGGTCGTGCCCATCGCCCCTAACTTCTTCTTTTCGTGCAATCTAGTTTGGCCCAACGTTTGCGTCTCTCTTACCGAAAGAAAAATTCACTTCTGGAGGTAAGGACGTTATGAAATCACTCTCTCCCCTCAGCGTGCTGGGGTTTCTAGTTCTCCTCATCAGTCTGGCCGGTGTTCCACTCTACGGGCAGGGCCAGCAGCCAGCGTCGCAGGATCCGGCAGCACAGTCCCAGCCCTCGACCAGCCCGCAATCCGCCCCGAGTCAGTCCTCGCAAGTCTTTGTCGGCAAGATTGCCAAGTCCAATGGCGACCTGGTTTTCAAGGATGAGGCAGGCACCTCGTACAAATTGGATAACACCGACCAGGCCAAGCCGTTTGTCGGCAAGAGCGTCAAAGTAACGGGAACGCTGGATGCACCGACCAACACTATCCACGTTACCAACATCGAGGGACCTTCGTCCTAGATGGAAGAAGATGGAAGAACAACCCGGCGATAGTCTCAGACTAAAGAGAGGGACCATGATCGGTCCCTTTTTCTTTCTATTCGTAGAACGTGTGCGTAGAACCCGGGATTTGGCTTGGTGTTCCTACCCCGCTGATGTGTTAGCCTGCAAAGTCTCGTGGCAAGTCAGCGCTGTGCAACAAATAAGAAGTTAGCTGATGTGTCGGTTCATGCTTGCTGCCCAGACTGGCCGCGAGAGACGTTAATACTGACCGGATCCGAGCGGGGGAGAATCGTCGGCCTTGGACACTGCACAATCTAACGGGCGCAACCCCACCGGCTCGATGCCTCAGTTATCCGTCTTGTTGCCGACGCGGAACGAGAAAGACAACCTGGAGCTACTTATTCCTCGTCTGGACTCTGTACTCCGGGAGATAGGAGTTCCGTACGAAACCATCGTGGTTGATGGCGATTCCACGGATGGAACTCTTGCAATGGCGCAGCGCCACTGCACTCTGGCATTTCAGCAGGAGGGTACAGGATATGGCCTCGCTCTAAAGCAGGGTTTCAAGGCGGCGTCCGGAGAGTACATCGTCACTCTCGATGCCGATCTTTCCCATGATCCCAAGTTCATCCCCAGCCTTTGGGTAAATCGGGAGCGAGCCGAGGTCGTTGTGGCATCGCGTTATTGCGAGGGTGGAGGTGCGCAGGCCCCGCTGTTCCGACGTATCCTCAGCCATGTACTGAATTGGTTCTTTACCCGCAGCTTCGGTGTTCCGATCACCGATCTCTCCAGCGGGTTTCGACTTTATAGGGCTGACGTTATCAAGGGGGTGGACTTCGAGGGTACGAGTTATGACGCCCTTGAGGAGATCCTGATTCGCATTCACAACGATGGCCGGCGGATCATCGAGGTTCCATTTACATACCTTCCCCGGGTGCACGGAGCTTCCAATGCAAGGATCGTACGGATCGGCCTGAGGCTGCTCGTTACCTACTTCCGGCTGCGGCGGCTCCGGCGTTCGAATTGAAGATTCTCCCACCCGAAACACACGGACTAAGGCAGATCGGGCTGGATTGCAGGCGGGTGCCTGCTGGATCAAGCCACACTTTGTACGGCGCTCGTTATGGCGCTCGGCGCGAGGCGACTCAGGTCGGCCTGCACCATCATTTGGATAAGCTCTTGAAACGTTACGGTCGGTTCCCAGCGGAGAACCTCCCGTGCCTTACGCGAGTCACCACAAAGGTAGTCGACTTCGGCGGGACGAA
>Ga0302324_100022926_pt1 | contig 12107 bp, 8 predicted proteins | sample Palsa_T0_1_FD_201949 | JGI IMG/M metagenome (GOLD analysis project Ga0302324, IMG submission 201949) | Peat permafrost microbial communities from Stordalen Mire near Abisko, Sweden - Palsa_T0_1 | ecosystem: Environmental > Terrestrial > Soil > Palsa > Peat permafrost | place: Sweden: Abisko...
AGTGTTGTTGTCATTAATCTGGTAGCTGCTGAATCGCTCCTGGCCGTCCTGATTTGTATCCAGCGAAAGAGTTTGGTCCTGTTCATATTCATCGAAACTGAGATGACCAAACGAGTGGAACGCTCCGTCTTTGGACTTGTAACCGCCGAACAGCATACCCCCATTTTCCGTCCCCTCGTCGTTGAGAAACAGGATCCCAGCGGAATCCTGGCGGTCGGGACGGGATATCTCCTTCCCGTGATAAAACTCGCCCGCGAACTCAGCCTTATCCGAAATAATCAGCCGAGGAGTACCGTCCGGCTCAACGATATTGATGCGATGCACGGTAAGCTCATCGAAGTCCAGGTGCCGCGAATCCCGCTGCTCGGAGGCAGAGACGCGGTGTAACGTAAAATCTCCGCGCGCCAGGCCCAGGCTCACCGTGAGGAAAAATGCGACCGTCAGCAGGCCGGAGTATATGGCCAGGAAATGTGGGTTGGAAAAAGTTCTCATCGGAACGCTCCTACTCTTGACTTGATGCCGTGGAAGGGCTTTTCCGCCTTAGTCGCCAGCGTAGCTTCGCCTATTCGAGCACTATAAGCTCAATTGCACATGACCGGCTGAACCCGACTCCATTCCCCGTCCGTTGGGCCCAAACGTTCAAAGGGAATGCTGTTTGGCGAAAATTGGGACGGCATCCCTTTCACCCCTGAAATCTGATCCAGGAATTCATCGCAATACACCACTACCTGCCGGCATTTCAGACATAAAACTGAAGATTGACCTCACGGAACACTGGTTTCCCAGGGAGGATGACGCCGTACAGGCGGCCCTCTTACCTCGACAGTAGAGCACCATTGAAAAGCGAGCGAACGGAAACTTCAATTGACCGTAGATTCGCTCGGGATCCAAGGCTTGACGTCTCTTCCGTGCACTTGGGCGTTCAATGAGTGACTCGGCGATTTACCCACAACCCAGAAATGCTTCGGGACGCTGGAGCGTTTATCGTTACTCTGCATCTTCTTCGACCTCACCGGCGCGGCCGCATCCTGGGCCATGTCGGGCAGCTACGAAGCATACGTCTTCCGCATAATCGCCCCACCCATCATCGCCGGACTACCAGCGGGAAAGCTTCTGAAGCAGATCTCAAGATTCGGCACCCGGGGTATAGACTGTTTTGGATCTTTGGAGGCACGACCATGTCCAACCGGACTCTCACACTCTTATCGCTCATGGTGGCGTTGAGAATCGCCGCTCTTGCTGCGGATCTTCCCGGCTCGAAGGACCCGCCGGGAATGAAGCGCTACGAGGGTAGCGAAATTATCGGGTACAGAGAGCCAAGGTTCGACGAATTCCTGTTGCCGATGGGTCCGCCTACATCGCAAGATCCTCCGAAATATGCAAAGAGCCTGAAGACCGAGGGCTTGGTCAGCAGGTACACCTATGTGGCTCCTGCGGGCAGAACTCCAACGGAGCTTCTTCGTAACTACAAGCTCGAATTTCAGCGATTGGACCTGGTGACACTCTACGACAAAGCTGCGGGCGAGGGGGGCTGGTTTGGACCGACCCTGAGCCCGATATCGGTGGAAGACAAGATTGGCGACATTCTGGTCTATAACCAAGCGCAGGAACGCATCCTGGTGGGCAAGTCGAAGGATGCTGCGCCTACGTACTACTACGTCTTTGTCACCTCCTATCGAGCCGGAAATATGCCGGATCGGCTTCAGTCACGGGTGACAAAGGATATTGCGCTTGCGGAGTTAGTGATGGTAACTCCGCAGCAGATGGAACAGAAGATGGCGTTCGTGAATGCCGGAGACATGTCGCGTTCGCTGGCGGATTCCGGCAAGATCGCACTGTACGGAATCTATTTCGATACAGACAAAGATTCCGTGCGGCCTGATTCGCAAGCTACCTTGCAGGAGATTGCGAAGCTGCTCACCGCCAATCGAGGCCTCAAAGTTTCGGTGGTAGGGCATACGGACAATCAAGGAAAGCCGGACTACAACCTCGACCTGAGCCGCCGCAGGGCTGCGGCGGTGGTTCGCGAGCTGACTTTGAAGTACGGTATTCCGGCTGATCGGTTGAGTTCGTTTGGCTGCGGCTTCTACGCGCCCGTCGCATCGAACGATACTGAGGATGGCAAAGCGAAGAACCGGCGCGTGGAGCTGGTTAAGTGGTAGCGTGCCGGGCTTTCCTCGGCTCAAGGAGTGGGCTACGTTGGCATCTTCCTTACGCCTGCATTTTTTGACGTTACAGGTGCAGCCGTATCTCGCGCCATGTCCGGCGGCTACGGAGCGTAGGGCTTCCACCTAATCGCCCCACTCAACGTCATGCAGCAGCCTCGAGGCGCGCCTACGGTCTGCAAAGATCTCACTCGCGCATGCAACGGACCGTTCGTCTTCGGAGGTTTGATTTGCTTGGAACGCGACTGCCCGCAAAACGAGTTTCCGGTATGTGCGGTCCGCCGCCGGCCCGAACCGGATGAACGAGGCGGTCTGGAGTCAAAACCTTCGCGTTCAGCTCGGATCGTCGACAATTTGCAAAATGAAGCTGGGTTGGACGACGTGGAGTCTCGACGAAGTTCCTAAGAATTTTAAGGGTTTCGTGAGGGGACGGAACACGCAGCAATGCCGAAAGGCCTCCGCATTTGATCCGGGCCTGACGATATAATCCACATTCACAGATTATGACCTTGATCTGCGGCACCAGACTCGGTCCGTACGAAATCCTCGCACCGGTCGGTGCTGGTGGAATGGGGGAGGTCTATCGCGCGCGGGACACGCGCCTTGGACGAGACGTAGCCGTCAAAATTCTTTCAAGTCACCTTTCTTCTGATCCCGATCTGAAGCAACGCTTTGAGCGCGAGGCCCGAGCCGTCTCTTTGCTCACACATCCCAATATTTGCTGTCTGTACGACATCGGCTCTCAGAACGGGATCGATTTCATCGTCATGGAGTATTTGGAGGGTGAAACCCTCGCTGTTCGATTGAGTCGTGGTCCTCTCCCCTTGCCGCTGTGCCTGAAGATGGGCGTGGAGATCGCCGATGCTCTCGACAAAGCTCACCGCGAGGGAATAGTCCATCGCGATTTGAAGCCTGGCAACATCATGCTTACCAAGTCGGGCGCAAAGCTGATGGACTTTGGTCTAGCCAAGTCTGTCACCGCAACGTTACCCGGCGTCACTCCAGCCGCGATCCCCTCAAAGGGATCCCCAACCATGAGCGCGGCGGCCCCAACCTTGCCCTACGGCCCCTCCACTGAGCACGGCACAATCGTGGGAACGCTCCTTTATATGGCTCCGGAGTCGCTCCAAGGCCGGCCAGCGGATTTCCGAAGTGACATCTTCAGCTTTGGCTGTGTGCTATACGAGATGATATCGGGCAGACGAGCTTTTACCGGCGAATCAAGACTCAGTATCGTGGCTGCCATTCTGGAAAAAGACCCGCAGCCCATGGCCAGTATGCAGCCTCTCACTCCGCCCGCACTCGAACATGTGGTGCTTCGTTGCCTAATGAAAGACCCTGAAGAGCGCTGGCAAAGTTCGCGAGATTTGTCGAGAGAGCTGAAGTGGATCTCCGCAGGAGCAGGCCTCACCAAAGCTTCTGAACCCGCGGCGCGTCTCCGGGAACGGGTTGCGTGGGGAGTGGCGGCTCTGTGTATCGCCTTGTCGACCTGGCTCGGAGTTACCCATTGGCGCGGCATGCAGCCGGCGGAGGATCGGCATCTTCACCTTTCACTACTTCCGCCGCTCTCTACTTCGTTCGTTCCCTACAATTTCACTATCTCGCCTGACGGCCGGCGACTCGCGTTCGTGGCTGCCGCACAGGATGGTGGCACCGCTTTGTGGATCCGCGCCCTGGCCGCTGGAGCTGCGCAGCAATTGACCGGCACGGAAGGGGCCTTCTACCCCTTCTGGTCACCGGATAGTCGTCAAGTGGGCTTCTTCCAGGCATCCAAGCTGAAGAGCGTTGATCCGAGCAGCGGCACTGTCCAGATTCTATGCGACGCACCCTTTGGAGTTGGCGGGGCATGGAACAATCGGGGCACGATCATCTTCGCTGCATTTCCGAACACGCCAGGCAGTGGGTCCTCCACAGTACTCTTGAAGGTATCAGCTTCGGGTGGTGAACCCCAGCGGGTCACCAGTGGTAGCTCGCCGAACACAGCGATATCTTGGCCGTCCGCTCTTCCGGACGGAGACCACTTTATTTACTACATGCTCCCGAGCTCTGACTCCCATCAGAAGCAGGGAATCTATCTCGGTTCTCTAAGTACGCAGGAAACCAAATTGATCTCTTCCGAGATCTTCGGTAACACTCAGGTCGCGTCCTCGCGCCTCTACTACGTCCATGACCGCAGCCTCATGGCGCAGCCGTTCGATCTCAAGCGGCTGCAGACTACGGGTCCCCCGGAAGCTATCTCGCGACAGGAACTGGAAGTGGCGTCGGCCTTTTTCCACGCGGGATTCTCCATCTCGGACGACGGTGTGGTGGTCTTCCAGTCGGCAACCGAAAGCGTTTCCCGGCTCTCCTGGTTTGACCGTTCGGGTAAAGAACTGGAAGACCTACCCACGACCGGCTATCGTGATCCTGGTCTCTCCCGCAATGACGCTCTGCTTGCGGTCTCCTCGGATGATAATCACAACGGCAAGCACTACATCCATATTTACGATTTCGCCAGGGGTACAAGCACCCGCGCCTCAGATGGAGGGACGGAAGTATTTCCGGTTCTCTCGCCTGACGGCAAAAGGGTGGCATACGAGGAAAATGCTGGTAGGACTTCTCAGTACATCGACGTTGCGGCTACCGATGGTTCGGGCAAACTGGAGCGACTCGCGGCGTCCGATTCTCTGATTCCCAACGACTGGTCCGCGGACGGGCGTTTTCTCGTCTACATGAATTTTCGGGGTACTGCGCCGGAACTCGACTTTCTTGATCTCCGTAACCATTCGCAGACAGCCCTCGCACCGGGTGCGGAAGCCCAGTTTTCTCCCGATGGGAAATGGATCGCCTTCACCGGAGCTGTGACGACCACCGGCGAAGACGCTGAAGTGTATGTAGGCCGTTTCCCTGGCCTGGGCAGGCGCATCCAGATATCCAATCATGGCGGCGCACAACCGCGCTGGCGCGCGGATGGAAAAGAACTCTTCTATATCGCCATAGACAAAAAGCTTATGGCCGTAGCGATCGACACCTCGCATGACGAACCGGTCGCCGGCGTTCCCCACCCTCTTTTCCAGACGCGAATCGTCTCAGCGCGCACAGTACTATTCCAATATGCTGTCTCCCGCGACGGCAACCGCTTCCTCATCAACTCGATGCCCTCTGTCGGAGCTGCTCCGCTGACAGTGCTCATGAACTGACCTCGAATCCGGTCCTTCACTTCGCTTTTGAACGGTCCCGGCTGGCGAGTTCGCGAGCTTCACAACTGGCCTCAAACAGGCACGTCGACGCCTTCCACCAATAGTCCTATGTACAATCTACAAATCGATCTCGGGGTCGATGCTCACCGTCGCGAAATGCACGAATCGAGAGGATCGGATGCGGAAAAATCAGGGCAAGATCATCGCTTTGACAGTTGCTCTGCAGATTGTTCTACCTGGCGCCGTCGGGCAGGCATTCGCACAGGCCGGAAAGGCTGCCTATCCGGCGATGGCTCCCCTCAACCAGTATCTGATTTCCGATGAGAAATCCGAGATCGCGCTGGCTCGTACGGCTGCACCCGGTTCTATTTCAAATGGAGCCGAAGTGATGGTGCTGAGCCGCCAGGGATACATGACTGCGGTGAACGGCACGAATGGCTTTCTCTGCATCGTGGAGAGGTCGTGGGGGCAGAGTACGGACCAGGCAGAGTTCTGGAATCCGAAGATGCGAGCACCCCATTGTTTCGACGCGCAAGCCAGGAGGAGCTTTGCGCCCATCTATCTGATGAAGACCAGGCTTGTGTTAGCAGGAAAATCGAAGGCTGAAATCGCGCAGGCAATCGCGACGTCACTGGACAAGAAGGAGCTGCCCGCGTTGGAGTCGGGAGCGATGGCTTACATGATGTCGAAGCAGCAGTACCTAAACGACCGGGATAAGAGCTGGCACCCTCATACGATGTTTTTTGTTTCAGGCGATGCGACGAAGAGTTGGGCAGCCGATGATCCGAATTCTCCCGTCATGGCGGCATATGACCAAGAGGAACGCGCTACGATTCTGTTCGTCTTGGCAGACAAGTGGTCCGATGGTACGGCTCAGTCGAATATGCCCTGACCCGCAACCTGCGGTCTTCAGACGAGAGTCTCGTAAGCATCCTCCGAAGGCTAATTGTTTCTGGAGGATTCCTGCTACGAACTCTCGTCGCACACGGTTCGGACCTCACCCGTGTATACGGACGAAGGCAAGGTCTCCCAGATCCTGCGCAACTTGATCGTACGCGTTCAGAATGTATCAGAGCGATTTGCGAATCCACCAAGCGAGCATGGAAATCGCTAGCCATGCCGTTCCCGCACCGGAGAGGACAGTAAGAGCGGAATGGCGTGGTAGGAGTTGCCAAACCAGTGCCGCGAATGCAATCAGTCCAAGGGTTCCCATCGCAGCGCCTGCTGCATCGACGCTCGCCGCAGCTCTGCCTCTTTTCGTTCCATTGAGGCCCGCCTTACCCTTCTTCTCTTTTTCGTGTTTTTCGATTAACGTTGCCCCAGCAGGAAAGATTGCCGGAAATGCCAGGAAGATTCCGGCTACGCCGGGACCATACGTCTTCGCTATTATTCCGGTAATGGCGGTCACCATGCCGCCGAAGACAAAACGCAGTCCGTAGTCACCCCAGCGGCTACGTTGCACAGAGGAAACGTCGATTCCGATTCTCATCTCTGGTCTCCTATCGCACCAAGGTAAGCCACAGCCCATAGGAGGCGCCGAACCATACTGGCATGAGCCCGAGAGTGGCAGCCAGAGCCGGCGGCTTATACAGCATCATTACTTTGCTTACGATCGATGCGTAAAGGAAGAACGCGACGGCCCCCGCTATCATGGAGCGAGCCTCCACCGCAGCATAGGCCTTGCCCTGCGTTGCAATCGTCAATGCAAGACTCGCCAGCGCAACTGAAGGCGCAGCACCAAAGAGGCCGGCAAAGCTTTTGGGACGAACAAGGTCTCCTATGAAAGCAAAGACCGACACCAGCGTACCGCCAATCAGGAATCGGAAAATGAGTTCTTTCATTATCAACTCGACCTCAGGATTTCTTGTAGCGTTTCCAATCTTTCTCGACCAACCGAGCCATCCGCGCTGCCGCTTCCGGCAGCCAGTTCGATTTCCTATTACGCAGATCCTTTTGAATGTTGGCTACCTGCCCCTTAGTCCCAAGATGGACGTTGGCCGCCTCAGATCCCATCGCGTAAAGAAGCATTCCTTCGTCGCGGTGCTTAGGTAGCGTCTGAATATCGATGGGATTTGAGTCCGGTGAAAGACGGCGGATCAACCAATTTCCTTCGATCAGCTGGAACGGGTCAGGGGAGCGTATCGCGGAAGAGATTGCTGCCTCGTAAGCAGATTGTCGACGTCCGGTTTCGTCATTCAGCCAAGCGCATGCAGAAGGCAACATTGCTTTGGCCTCCCGGGCTATAAGACCACCTTGCCAGTCAGCAATCGCAACAAATCTTTCCTGACCGAGACTTCCTAACCCGGCTTGCCGGCGAACAACCTTGTATTCCATCCCCGGTTCGGGCAGCGTCTTTTCCAACGCTCGCTTTACCTCCTTGGCAAGAGGATGCCGGATTGCAGGTAGGCGATTCAGCTTGCTCCAAAAGTCAGGCGGCGGCTTGAAACTATCCACTCCCAACTTGCCCAGCTTTTGCTCACGCTCCGCGAGAACTATTGGAAGCCCGCCCTGCGCAAGTGACGTCCTGTATCCTTCGAGAATGGATTCGCACCCATCTCTAAACTTGATGGACAAGCCGTCGGTATCGATGACGATTTTCAGGCTGGTTGCCAAACGCACGATATCGTTCGTGTACGCCAGCGGATAAGACTCATCAAAGTCGTCCACACCCCAACAAAGGCGCCCCTCGCTATCTCGCCAAGTCCCAAAACTATTGACATGCAGGTCACCGACGGCGAGAACTTTCGGCGCGCGACACAAGTCTGCGCAAACGTCTGGCCATAGTTGCGCCCACCGATAGAAGCTGCCGCGTAGGAACAAAAATGTGCTTTCTTTCATCTGTTCATGTTTCAAACGAATATCCGAAGAAACGACCGTGGTCGAGGTTCGCATCCACTGTTCGTAATCGTCTGTCGCCCGCTCGAAAGTCGAGTCCGGCCTTACGCGATGAAGCCTCTTCGATCGCCTTTTGCTTTGCTTGTCGGTCTTCATTTCTCGCCTGCATTTGTTAACGGAATGTGAATAGCCAACCATGTGACGCAAGTTTATGCGCCCAAGTTGTTTTCGAACCACAACCGAGCCGACCCCTATGTAGGACAGCTTGACGCGACATCGCCCGGGCCTGCAAGGCTTGCTGGCCTGCGATGCTGCAAACCGGATTGCATTGAACCGCGGCCCATAATCCATCTCTCAAGGTGGCAGACGCGGATGCCGGATACTATTTTTCCTTTGGTTAGCAACTCTGAGGGCTTCTTGCGCACTCAAAAGCCAATGACCACCTCAGTGTGGCTTGCAATCCGATTTGAAGGAGACATTATGGCGTTAATGGAAGTTTTGGTCGATGAACTTCGAGACATGTACAGCGCTGAAAATCAACTCGTCAAGGCACTTCCTAAGATGGCAAAAGGGGCCAATGACGAAACACTCGCGTCACTTTTCACCATGCATTTCGAGGAAACTAAGGGCCAGGTCGGCCGGCTCAGGAAGGTTTTTGAAGTTCTAGATGAGAAGCCCACTGGTGAACACTGCAACGGGATGGAAGGTGTCATTGAAGAGGGTGCAGACGCCTTGGAGAAGGATGAGGAAGGTGCTTCCTTTGATACCGGGTTGATTGGTGCCGCGCTCAGAACAGAACACTACGAGATCGCGGGCTACACGGCAACGATCGAAATGGCGAAGGTGTTGGGTCTCGCCGATGTCGTGGGACTCTTGACCGAAAATCTTAACGAGGAGTTGACTGCCTCGAAAAAGATTCTAGCCGCGGCGCAATCCATTTTGAAGGCGTCTGCCGCGGAACCGGAACAGGAGACAAAGCCAAAATCAGCCAAGGAAAAATACTCTGACAAGAAGAGCAAGGAAGATGAGAAAAAGGCAGCCCCTGACGTGAAGCGGCGGGCTTCCTGAGAGCGTATCGAACGGTTCACGGACAACTTGGCCCCGCCTCGAGCGGGGCCATTTATTTGCTCGTTTTAGACAAGCCATTCTGGATGCTTGAACATGGTTGCACGCGCCACCGCACTCTGGTCGCGAACCGGCCACGAATCGCTCCCCGTACAACTATCTCGGCGATCTCCATATCCAAAGGAATGGTTTTTTGCGCGAGGTAAGCGCCCAATCCCAAAGAGACGAGGAAAGAGACTCCATGCAAGCTCTCCCCGCCAGCCTGTCAATGTGCGCATTCTTCTCCTTTCTCATCACCATACTCATCGCCGCTCCCCTGCAGGCGGAGCCGATCCCAGTCCGCTATCCCCAAGGCTCGGCGCACGGCTTCCTCGACATCCGAACGGTTGAAGGGGCCCGCATCGCCACTGGCGACGTCACTCAGATCATCCACGGCTACCACGTCACATCTCGCGTCGTCTTCCACTTCCGCGACGGTTCACTGGACGACGAAACCACAGTTTTCTCCCAGCGGGGCACCTTTCGGCTAATCAGCGATCACCATATCCAACGTGGGCCTTCCTTCCCAAAACCGATCGACGTCTTCATCGACGCGGTTACTGGCAAGGTTAGCTCTCATGCCGAAGACGGAACGATCAGGGAAGACCACCTTGATCTTCCGTCAGACGTGTCGAATGGTCTGCCGCCCAATCTTTTATTAAATTTTCTCCCGTCCACCCCAGAGACAAAGCTTTCTTTTGTCGCCCCAACCGCAAAACCGCGGCTGATCAGCGTCTCCGTAAAACCCGCTGGCGAAGCGCCCTTTAGCGTCGGCGGCGCACCGCGTAGAGCCGTTGACTATGTCCTCCACGTTGAACTCGGCGGCCTTGCCGGGGTGATCACCCCCATTATCGGCAAACAGCCCGCCGACTATCACATCTGGATTCTCGCAGGGGCTGCTCCCGCGTTCATTCGCGAAGAAGGCCAACTGTACGAGGGTGGTCCTATCTGGCGGATAGAACAAGTTAGCCCCGTCTTTCCGCCGTAGATTCGCAACGTAAACGCCTGTGTTGGTTGTTTCGCTCATGCGGCGCTTTGAGGCTCTGGCCGACCGGCATTTTGAGAGGCGCCCAATGTATTGGTGCGCAATCTTTAGGCCTACACGTCTGAGAAGCTGCTGAACCGCAGCCGAAAAGCGCCCCGAACTCGAGTTCTGCGGTGAGTGTCGGAGGTTTTCCCGACTACTTATCGGACACTGTATCCGACTGTTCTAGCGAGGGCTATGTCATTTCCCGACATGACGCACGTTATCAGACCTCCACGGGGATGGGGGGCAAACGAACCAAAGCTTCATGTCCCCTGCCTCTTGAACCATCCGCCACAGGCGTTGAGCTTCCAGTCAGGACCGGTTTTCTCCGCAGCCCGCGATGATGCGACCGCTAAGCCATGCCGATAGGCCTAATTGAATATCCATTCTTGGTATGGTCCAGGCGACATGGCAGATTCAAAACGCGTAGCAAAGGGGCTCATCCTCCAACTAGCCGTGGCTATCGAGTTGGTGCTCCTCGCGCTCACACCCCTTGCCACGGTGCAGGCCGAAGAACACGAGATATCCAGGACGCCAGCGATGGCGCAGGCATCGTTGCCCACCCTGACCACGGCCAACGCCGCACACAGCTTGCTGCCTGACCAGGCCAAACTAGGTTATCCCGTTCACCTGCACGCCGTTGTTACCTACTACGATCCCGATACTGCTCCCACGGTGGGCGCGTTCTTTGCCTGTGATCAAAGCGGCTGTATATGTGTCCTGGTTCCGCCGCGGCCCGTTCTACCGCTTCGCGCGGGCACGGTCATCGATATGAAGGGCGTGAGCAAGCCGGGAAACTACGCGCCTATCGTCATTGCGTCTGAGGTTCACGCGGTAGGGCAGTCTCACCTGCCGTCCACTGCGCCGCGGAGAAGCCTGGCGCAGTTAATGACTGGCGCCGACGACGGGCAGTGGGTAGAAGTTGAGGGTGTGATCCATTCGGTCGCGCAATCCGGCGCCCATATCACGCTTGCGCTCGCCTTGGCGGATGGCGAGATCCGCGCCATCACAACCCGCGAGGCAGGCGTCGACTACGCTCGCTTGGTCGATGCAACAGTCGTAATTCGCGGCAATACAGCACCTGTCTGGACGAGAAACCGGCAGATGGTCGGAGCCCGCTTGCTCTTCCCGTCCATGGCCCAGTTAAGAGTAGAGGAGCCGGCCCGTGCCGATCCTTTTTCATTGCCAGTGCGGCCTATTGATACCTTGTTACGGTTCGAGCCGGGGGTCACGTTTGTCCATCGTGTTCGCGTGCGCGGGCAAGTCACACTACAGTGGCCTGGACGGTGGATCTATATTCAGGATGGCAACCAGGGACTGTTTATCCCCACGGTCCAGAAGACCCCCACGAGGCTGGACGAAGTGGTTGATGTGGTGGGCTTCCCCGCGATGGGCGAGTATTCGCTGAAGCTGGAAGACGCTATCTTCCTGCCCAAGGGGAGCGGCCAGGCCGTCGCAGCCACCTCCATTACGGTGGCGGACGCCCTAAAGGGCGAGTATGACGCCAAACTCGTTCAAATCCAGGGCCGCCTCGTCAATCAGGATTTGACCTCGGAATATCCCACCCTGGTGATGTCGTCCGGGGGAATGCTCTTCCTCGCGCTCCTTCCCAGTGGAACGAGTGCCGAAAAGCTAGCCTCCTGGCGGGCCGGCAGCGAGCTTCAACTGACTGGAATTTGCTCGGTGCAGGTAGACAAAAATTTGTCGGCCCAGCGGGAGGGCGCCGCACTGCCCGTGTCGTTTCGCGTCTTGCTGCGCTCGCCGCAGGATGTTGTGGTGCTGCGAAGACCCTCGTGG
>Ga0302324_100022927_pt1 | contig 12106 bp, 7 predicted proteins | sample Palsa_T0_1_FD_201949 | JGI IMG/M metagenome (GOLD analysis project Ga0302324, IMG submission 201949) | Peat permafrost microbial communities from Stordalen Mire near Abisko, Sweden - Palsa_T0_1 | ecosystem: Environmental > Terrestrial > Soil > Palsa > Peat permafrost | place: Sweden: Abisko...
AAGCGTACCTGTCGAACGGGAGCCGAAAGATAGGTCATGCGACAACGAGGGACTGCTCGTGCGCCGCATCCCGCTTGGCGTCCCAAGACGCGAACGTCTCACCTTCATCTGCCAGCTTCGCGAGCAGCGGCGCGGGCTCCCAAAACTCGCCGTGCTTTTCGTGAAACTCGCGGATGCGATCGCGAACCTGCTTCAGGCCGACCGTGTCGGCATACCACATAGGGCCGCCGCGATAGGCCGGGAAACCGTAACCGGTGAGATAGATCACGTCGATGTCGGCGGCGCGCAATGCATAGCCTTCTTCCAGGATCTTGGCGCCTTCATTGATCATGATGTAGACGCAGCGCTCGATAATTTCGTCATCGGAAATGTGCCGACGCGGGACGCCGCCCTCGCGAGCGGTGTTCTCGATGAGCGCATGCACTTCCGGATCCGCGATGGGCTTGCGATTCTCGTCGTAGCGATACCAGCCCGCGCCGGTTTTCTGGCCATATCGGCCAAGATGAAACAGCTTTTCGAGCACCAGGGGCATGCGCACGCCGGGCTTCTCCAAATGCCTATACTCCTGGCGGACGCGCCACGCGAGATCGATTCCGCCCATGTCGTCAACCGCGAAGATGCCCATGGCCATTCCGAAATTGGTGAGCGCGCAATCCACCTGCTCGGGCGTTGCGCCCTCTTCAACCAGAAATTGCGCCTCGCGCATGTACGGCAGCATCATCCTGTTGCCGACGAATCCACGGCAGTTTCCCACCACCACGCCGACTTTGCCGAGCTTCTTTGCGAGCGCTAGCGCCGTCGCCACCACTTCCCTGCCGGTGGCCTTGCCGCGCACAATCTCGACCAGCCGCATAACATTCGCGGGACTGAAAAAATGCAGCCCGATGACCATCTGCGGACGCGCAGTTGCGGATGCGATCGCATCGATATCGAGCGTGGAAGTGTTCGAGGCCAGCACGCAATCGGACTTGGCGATTTTATCGATCTCGCCGAAGATCCGTTTCTTCAGCTCCATGCTCTCGAACGCCGCTTCGATAATGAGATCCGCTTGCTCAAAACCGTCGTATGTGAGCTGGGGATGAATGAGCGCCATGCGCTGGTCCATCACTTCTTGGGAAAAACGGCCTTTCTTGACAGAATTCTCGTAATTCTTGCGGATGGTCGCGACGCCGCGGTCGAGAGCGGCCTGTTCCACTTCCTTGAGCAACACCAAAATTCCCGCGTTCGCGCAAGCCATCGCGATGCCTCCTCCCATGGTGCCCGCGCCGATGATGGCGGCCTGGCGGATATTATAAATCGCGGTCTCTTTGGGAATATCGGGAATCTTCGCGACTGCCCGCTCGGAGAAAAACGCGTGTATCAACGCGCGCGCTTGATCGGAAGCGATGCACTCCTCGAAGATCTCGCGCTCTTTCTTGCAGCCTTCGTCGAACGGCAGCGTGGCGGCGGCTTCGATGGCGTCCACGGCTTTGAGCGGCGCCATCATATTGCGGCGAGTCTTACGCGCCTGATCGCGCCCGGCCGCGAAAATTGACGCGTCCACGAACTCGGAACCTAGCTTGTCAGTGAGCTCGCGCGTTTTTCGGAGCGCTCCGCCTTGATCGGCAATCTCGCTAGCGAATGCCACCGCGCCCGCGAGCAGATCGCCATCGATCACGCGATCGATCAGACCCAGCTTCAACGCTTCAGGGGCCCGGATGGGCTTGCCGGAAACGCACAGGTCGACCGCCGCTGCCACTCCCACCAAGCGCGGCAACCGCTGCGTTCCTTCGGCGCCCGGAATGATTCCGAGATTCACTTCCGGCTGGCCAATCTGCGCATCCGGGACGGCCACGCGATAGTGCCCCGCCATCGCGACTTCGTTGCCGCCGCCGAGCGCAGTGCCGTGAATCGCCATCACGACCGGCTTGCTCGAATCTTCGATGCGCGCGAGAGTGCCATGAAACTCCGGCGGGCCGCTTCCCCGCCCCGAGGCCGCCAGTTCCAGCTCCTTGATGTCCGCGCCGGCGATGAACGTTCTTCCGCCGCCGATGATAACGATGGCGCGGGCCGACGGATCTTTCTCCGCGGCGTCCAAAGCCTCTATCAGGCCCTCGGGCACCCCAGGGCTCAGGGCGTTCACGGGCGGATTGTTGATGGTGATGACAGCGACGCCATTCTGCGTGGAAAGGTTAACGAGTTTATCCATAGATTCCGAGCCGCGCGCGTTAGCCAGCGGAGTTTTTGCCGCAGCTAAACCGCGGCGGGTATCCGGATCAGCGACGCGCCAGGCACACTACTCAGGATACTCGCATCGGAGAGCGCCAGTTCGACGTTGTGCCTGCTCATGCGGGCATGCTCGCGCGCCACGGCTTCGGCGCGAGTGCCTTGCCGTTGCTCGATGGCCTCGACGATGGCGCGGTGATGCTCATGGGAGATCGCATACATCTGGGGTGCGCTAGGCAGCTTGGAGCGCACATACAGAAGCGCGCTCGGAGATGCAAACGGTACCGAGGTCACGCGATCCAAAGCTCGCCGCAGCATGGAACTCTTGGCCAGCGTCACGATCTCGGAGTGAAAAGCTTCATTGAGATCCAGATAGCGCGCGTAAGAATCGATGTCGGGCGCCGAGAACTTGTGCGGTTCGCCATCGAGCTGGATCATCGCGTCCATTTCGTCGCGATATTCGCGCAACTGGACCACCTCGCGATCGTGCTCCAACCGCTCGGCGGCAAAGCGGGCAGCGGCGCCCTCCAGTACTCCGCGCGTTTCCAGCGCGTCCCAAATATCTTCAACGCTGAATGCGCGCACCACGAAGCCGCCCGTGGGCGATGGTTCCAGCAAGCCCTCATGAGCTAGCCGGTCGAGCGCCAAGCGAATGGGAGTTCGCGAGACCCCCAGGCGGGCGACCATTGGAAGCTCGGAGATTCTCTCGCCGGCCTGAAAATCGCCCCGCAATAACATTCCGCGCAGGTTCAGGAGCGTCCGCCCGGTTTGTGAATCGTCCGAAACGCTGGTTTTTAATTTGCTTTCCGTACTTTGCACTACCCAAAATCCTCCTGGCCGAGCCTAATATTGCATTATGTTACCACCGGGCCGATACTGCATGCAAAAATGCTCGCAGGCCTTGACCAGACACAGTGCGCGGTATATCGTGGGCGTGGAATTGGAGGAACAATGGCAAGCAGTCAGCATCGAATTCTCACCACGCACGTCGGGAGTTTGGTCCGGCCGCCCCAGCTGGTCACTTTCCTGGAGGAGATCGAAGAGGGACGTCCTTATGACAAATCCGCGCACGCCGCTTGTCTGCAGGAATCCATCGCCGAGGTAGTGCGGCAACAAGCCGACGCCGGCGTAGACATCGTTAGCGATGGGGAGTTCGGCAAGACCGGGAACTGGGCCTGGTACATCCACCAGCGGATCTCCGGTTTTAGCGAGCGGCCGTCCACGCCGGAAGAGGCCAAGGATCCTCTGGCCACCAGGAGCATGGGGCGGGACTTCGCGGCCTTCCCGGAATTCTACGCCGAGTACTTTCCGACGCAGCGATTCCGGGTTCCGGATGGCGCCAAAACCACTGTGTGCAACGGCCCCATCCGCTACATCGGGCACGCTCAGGTTCAGCGCGATATCGCCAATCTCAAAGCCGCGGTCGCCAAGGTCAAAGTGGAAGATGCTTTTCTGCCGTTAGTCGCACCGGCGAGCGCGTTCCCGTTTTACAAGAACGAATACTACCAGGACGATGAGTCGCTGCTGTTCACACTTGCCGAAGCTCTTCGCGAAGAATACAAGGCGGTGTTGGACGCCGGATTGCGAGTCCAGATCGACGACGCATTTCTTCCTTGGACGTACGAGCGAATCGTTCCGCCGATGACACTGGCACAGTACCGGAAATGGGCGGATCTGCGCATCGATGCGCTCAATCACGCGCTGGAAGGTCTCCCTCGGGAGAGAATCCGCTATCACATTTGTTGGGGTAGCTGGAACGCGCCGCATGTTTTCGATGTTCCCTTGCGGGACATCGTCGATCTGCTTCTGAAGTTGCGCGTTGGCGGCTATCAATTTGAAGCCGCGAATGTACGTCACGAGCACGAATGGAAAGTTTGGCGGGATGTAAAGGTGCCCGACGATCGCGTGCTGATCCCCGGCGTCATCAGCCATGTGACCAACGTAGTGGAACACCCGGAGCTGGTCGCGGATCGCCTGGTTCGCTACGCCGAAATTGTCGGCCGCGAGAGAGTGATGGCCGGCTCGGATTGCGGCTTCGCACAAAGCCCGTTCACTCGCAGAGTGCATCCGACCATTCAATGGGCGAAGTTGAGAGCGCAGGCCGAAGGCGCCAGGCTGGCGACTGCAAGATTGTGGGGGCAGACGTCCGGGACTTCATAACGAGAGATCACATATCATAGATCAGCGCTATGAGTCAGCCTGCGATATCGCCATCTGACGCTCGCATTCCGCCCGCCAGCCTGCGCTACGCCTGGTACGTCGTCATTGTGCTGACGGCTCTGTACATGCTGTCGTTCGTCGACCGGACCATCCTCAGCCTGCTGGTCGGCTCTATCAAGCGCGACCTCGGCATCAGCGACACCCGCATCGGACTGCTGCAAGGCTTATCGTTCGCTCTGTTCTACACCGTGATGGGCCTGCCGCTGGGCCGCCTGGCCGACACGCGCAGCCGGCGAAATCTGATCGCGGCGGGAGTGGTGGTGTGGAGTTTTTTCACCGGCTTGTGCAGCGCCGCCAAGAGCTTCTGGTCTTTGTTCGTGACGCGCATCGGCGTGGGCGTTGGAGAAGCGGGGCTGTCGCCCGCCGCGTACTCGCTCATCTCGGACTATTTCCCGCCCGAGCGATTGGGCGTCCCGATCAGTGTGTACTACATGGGCGTGTTCCTGGGCTCGAGCCTGGCCTTGCTGGTCGGCGGGATGGTGGTTGACGCGATGGCGCGCACCCCCACCGTGACGCTGCCCTTGCTCGGAACCATCGCCTCCTGGCGCGTGACATTTCTGATTGTCGGCGCACCGGGGCTTTTGGGCGCGCTGCTGGTGTACACCATCAAGGAGCCGGTACGGAAGAACCTGCTGCGAAGCGCTCAAGGCGGAGTGGCGCACCTGAGCATCCCCCAAGCGCTCGGCCAATTGCGCCTGCGCTGGCAATCGCTCGGGGGCATTTCGCTGGGAATGGTTTTTCAATCCATGGCCAATTACGCGCTGATTTCGTGGGGTCCGACGTATTTCTCGCGCGTACACGGGTGGACGCCGGGCCAATCCGGAAGAGCGCTGGCGGCGATTTTGCTGACCGCGGGCTGCGGAGGGATGTACACCGGAGGCCGCTTGAGCGACCGTTGGCAACGGCGCGGCCTGGACGAAGCACCCATGCGCGTGATGATGCTGGGGGCGGTGGGAACGCTGCTGCTTCTGCCGGTCGGAACGCTGCTGGCGGACGTCCGTTGGACGCTCGCGTTTCTGTTCGCCGGCGTCTTTTTCCTGGCGCTGCCCATGGGGATCTCGGCGGCCGCGCTGCAGCGCATTTTCCCCAACCAGGTGCGCGGCGTGGTGTCGGCGCTGTACCTGTTCATCCTGAATATTGGCGGACAGAGCCTGGGCCCGCTGCTGCCGGGTGTCTTCAATGATTATCTGTTTCACAACGGAAAGATGATCGGCTATTCGCTCTCGATCACCATGGGCGGCGCGGCGCTGCTTATGCTGCTGACCTTCCGCGCGGCGTATGGCTACTATCGCGAACACTACCGGATGATGGCGGCGATCACGGCCGCGGCCTGAGCTCAATGCACCGGCGGCGCAGCCCCGCCACGCTTGATCGGCTTCATGAAAAGCATCAGCGGAATTAGGCCGACGCAAATCCAGGCCAAAATCCGGAACACATCGACGAAAGACAGCATCGCCGACTGCCGCAACATTTCGCCGTAGAGCATGGCTTGCGCCTGTTGGGCCGCTTGCGTGGGGGCCGATCCCGTGGCCTGGAGCGCGGCCTGCAAATTGTGGAGCCGGCTGGCGTACATCGGATTGAGCGCCGTCATGTTGCCGGCCAAGTTGCTCTGCGAGATTTGCGCCCAGCGGGTCTGCGCCGCGGCGACTAGCGAGATTCCCACGCTGCCGCCCATGTTGCGAGTGAGATTGATCAGCCCCGTGGCGCTGTTGGTTTTCTCGCGCGGAATATAGGCGAAGGCCATCACATTGATCGGCACGAACAGAAATGGCATGCCGGCGCGCGACATCGTCCAGACCGTCACGAAGGTCCAAAAGCCGGTTTGGAGGCTCAACTCAGAAAGCCGGTACATTCCCGCTCCAAGGATCAAGAGCCCGCAAACCACCAGCCAGCGAGCTTGAACCACGCCCAGCAGGCGCCCCACCAGCGGCATCACGAATAAAGTAACCAGCCCGCCAGGCGAGAGAACCAGGCCGGCCCACTCGGCGGTATAGCCCATCAAAGTCTGCACCAGAATGGGAAGCAGGACGGTGGTGCCATAAAGGATGACGCCCATGGCGAACATCATGAAGGTCGCCAAACTGTAGTTCCGCTGCTTAAATAAGCGCAGATCCACCAGAGGTTCCGGCTGGCGCAGTTCCCACGTCACCACGCCGATCAGGCCGAGGATGCCGATGACGGCGCACCACGCAATGAAACGGGACTCAAACCAATCGTCGCTTTGGCCTTTATCCAGCACCACCTGGGCGAAGCCCAGGCCCACGCTCAGCAATCCCAACCCGATGAAATCGATCTTGAGCCCCTGCTTTAATGTCTTGCGAACCATGTACGGCGGATCTTGCACAATTGCCAGAGTCATCAGCACGGCCACCACGCCGACCGGGACATTGATGAAGAAGATCCAGCGCCAGGAGAAGCTGTCGGTAATCCAACCTCCGAGCGTCGGGCCGATGATGGGCGCAACCACTACGCCCATGCCGTACACCGCCATGGCCATCCCCTGCCTGGTGCGCGGGAAGCTCTCCACCAAAATGGCTTGCGAGATCGGCTGTAGGCCGCCGCCACCGGCGCCCTGCAGGATGCGAAAGAAGATCAACAGGGAAAGATTCGGCGCCAAGCCACACAGGAAGGAGCTGACAGTAAAGATAATGACGCAGCCGATGAACAGGCGCTTGCGTCCGAACAGCATGGAGAGCCAGCCGGTGAGCGGCAGCACGATGGCGTTAGAGATCAGATAGGAGGTAAGGACCCACGTGCTTTCGTCGACCGTGGCCGAGAGACTGCCGGCGATGTGCGGGAGCGAGACGTTGGCGATGCTGGTGTCCAGCACTTCCATGAACGTCGCCAGCATCACCGTGGCCGCGATCAGCCAGGGACTGACGGCGGGAGTCCACGGAACTTGTGCACTCGCGGGGACTGGCGGATTCGCGACCGGTGGTTCGACTGTTGCCACGCGCGCCGCTCAGCTCCCTTCCACCCGCGCGATTTCGCTCAGTACAGTGCCGATGACTGTTTCGTCGCCGACTTTGGAGTTGATCATCAAGTGATACAGCTCGCGCGTGGGCCATTCCATGTCGAAATACCTGCGGACGAAAATCACGCGCTGGCGATCGACGTTGGCGATCTCCTCGGCGGCTTCGGCTTCGCTTTTGCCGGCGGCTTGAAGCCGGCGGAGCTTCTCCTCGAAAGGAGCGTAGACGAAAACGTGAAAGGTATCCGGGCGCCCGCGCAAAAGAAAAGGCGCGCCGCGTCCCACGATCACGGACTTGCCCTCCGACGCCGCTCCCGAGATGACCCGCTGCATGAATTCGACCATGCTGTCGGCATCGAAATGACCCATGCCGTGAACCGCAACGCTCTGCTCCATGCTGCCACGCATGAACACCTTCATGAGCCGGTAAAACAGCGGGTCGCAACGCTCGTCCATCCGCTCCACGGCAGCCTGGTCTACTCTGGCCAGCCGCGCGATCTCGCAGGTCAGTTCGGCGTCCCAAAGTTTCCAGCCCAGCCGGTCCGCCAATTTGCGCGCGATGGCCCCGCCCCCCGCTCCATATTCGCGCTCGACGGTGATGGTCCGGATCATTGCTTCGGCCTCGCGTTTATTTTATGCCAGGCGGCTGGTGACTGGGTGGTGGGAGGTGGGGGGTGGGTGGTGGGAGGTGGCGCAAGTCGGGGTGTTTTGTGTTTGGTGGTGCATTTTTTCGAAATTGAGAAAAACGAACCCAAGTTGAAGACGAGGATAGCGGCACTCGTCATCTGCTTCGAGTATGGACAGGTTGTCAAGGGAATCGCGAGGTTGGGATGTAGCAGGAAGCGCTTTCCGTCGGGCGAGAAGGAGGTTGGAACCTGTATATTCTTGCTTTGCGCCAGTGACTGCGGCGTTCCGGCTCCATCGGCGCGGCTCCCCCATCGGGAGAATTCGGCGATCAAGCGCATGGGCAAAGAGGTGACGCGACGTGGTACGTTCAGGCGCTCTTGAGGCGCCGGAACATTTCCATGGGCGTGTGCTTCAGCAGAGGATAGATCGGCAGCCAGGCGGCGCCGGCGGCCATGATCGCCGAAACAACTACGGACACAGCGGCGACCATCGGTTGAAACACGATGATAGGACGGTGGAAGATTGCGCTGAGCAGCAGGCTCTCAAATCCGCTGATGAGCAAGCCCCCGACAAGGCCGGTAAGAAGCCCGACAGCGGCGAATTCGACGAAGTACGCTTTTACGATCCATCGCCGCCCGGCGCCCAGAGCGCGCAGTACCGCGATTTCTTCGCGGCGCGCGGTACGCGACGCCACCATGATGGCAATCAGCACGGAGACTCCCGCAGCCAGCGTGTACCATCCCAGCAGCCGCACCAACTTTTCGGTTTGACGCGCTAAATCCGAAACTGTCGCGGCCAGGTCGTCGGCCGAAATCACGGCGAGCGCCGGATAGCGGTCGCGCAGATCGCGTGCGGCGGCAGCCAGATAGTCGGGGCGGACGCGGATCGCCGCTTCATGGAAGACGCCCTGGGCGTTCAGGGCCCGGCAGTCCAGAGTGAAAGAATGCCAGATCTCCCCCATAGAATCGACGCTGCGAATGGCGGTGACGGTGACGTCCACGGGGCCGTCTCCGCTATTGAACTCGATCGAGGATCCCACCTTCGCTCCGGTCAGCTTGGCGGCGGTAGACGAGATGACCGCGCCCGATGGAGCGGGGGTGGCTGTCTCGCAAGAGACCAGCCACTGGCGGGGAATGAGGCCGCCGCGCGTTTCAAGGTTGCCAGGTTCCGTGCCATCGATTTTCGCGAGTCGAAGCCAGGCGAGATTGAGCAGCTCCGGCTCTCCTTCGGCTCCTGAGATTGATTTGAGCGCGCCCGACAGGCTGCCGCTCTGCGAGTTGTCCACGGCAGCGATCAGCAGATTTGCGCGATCGAAGGGCAGCGTTTCGACAATGGCGCGGGCCACGGCAGCATGGGTCTCGAACGTTCCCCCCACCACGAAGAGCCCCGTTCCTACCGCCACAATCAAAGCACGCGACCGGTTCGCGGGGCGATAGAGATTTCGAATTCCATAGCGTACCGGTCCCACCAGGACAGGGCTGGAAGCAATTGACCGTGTCAGTCTCAGACAGATGGTTGCGTAGAGCCAAACTACAGCGATGTTGCCGGCCAGCTCCGCCAGTAGTAACGCGGCTGAACGCCAAGATCCCAGCATGGCCGCGCCGATCAAAAGGAATAAGGCGAAAGCGACGGCGGGAACGGTCATTAAGCACCCGGACACGCTCGCCGGTTCGGTGGTGCGCTCCTCCGTGTCTCTGCGCAAGATGGAAGCCGGGGTAAGGTTGCGGATCAATATGACCGGACCCGCTAACGCGGGGAGAATGGCGATGAACGCCGCGCCCACGCCTTCTACGATCTCCCGCACACTGAATCCTTCCGCCGGAAACGCGACGAAACTTCCGGCGAAGGCGAGAACCGAACTCTTGGCAACCCAGCCTAAAGGAATCCCGATCAAAATACCTATGCCGGCCATCGCGAAAAACTGGATGGCGAATACGGTCGCAAGGTGAGCGTTGCGTCCGCCCAGCATCCTCAGGACGGCGGCCGTGTTCAAACGCTGCTCCACGTGAGCACGAATAGCGATCGCGATGCCGAAGGCGCCCACGGCCAGAGCGAGAAAAGGCGGCAGGTTTAGAAGAGCGAGAGCGGTTCCCACGGCCCAGACCAGCTGCGGATTGGCTTCCCGGTAGTCGGCGATGTTGGCGCCGGGAAACCACGTTTCCAGTTTCGGAAGCACGCCATCCAATCCGACGCCGGACGGCAAACGCAATAAGGCGCGGTGGAATTCGAAACTGCCGCCGCGGGCAATACCGGAGCGTGCGTAGCCCTGGCGCGACAGAATACAGCGCATTCCGGCGCCCTTGATTCCCATGAACCGGTCAGGCTCGGAACGGATGGCGGCCGCAATCCGGAAAAATTGTTCGCCGATGCGAATCCGGTCTCCGATACCGACAGCGAGCCGCGAAAGGACGTCCTGGGATACTATAGCCGTCTCCGGCGTGAGTGCGGCGCGCAGCGATTTCGCAGGGTCCAGGAGAAGCTGTCCGTAGTAAGGATACTGAGCCGGGTCGACAGCCTTGACAATGGCGAAAGTAGGATCGGGCGAGTTTTCAGACGCCGCCGAGCTCATCGCCGATGTGACCAGGGTCCAATCAATTCCGCTGGAACGGAGTTGATCCAGATGTGCGATCTGATCCTGATCCGGAGCGTTTTCCAGGCTCACGCTCACATCGGCTGCCAGCCATTCGCGCGATCCGTGCGACAGCCCGCCCGCCACGGTGACGGCAGCGCTCCGGACTCCGCTCAAGCTGGCGAAACTCAGCGCAATGGTAATGACGGTGAATCCCCATTGGCCGGGGGATGACTTCAGGTCCCGCCAGGCGATGCGCGCCGCCGTACGCGTAAACCGCACTTTCCTATTCTAAAGTGGCCTGCTAGCGTTGAAGGCATGAGTCGCCTGGGGTTTTTCATATGCGTGCTGTCCGTTGGTGGAAGGCTGGCAGCGCAGCCGCCCGCGATCGGTCAGAACGGGGTGGTAAATCAAGCGAGTCAAATTGCGCCGGCACTCGCCGGAGGTGCTCTGGCCCGCGGCGCGCGCATCGAAATTCGCGGCGTGCGGTTGGTCTCAGGCGATGGGAGAGCGGTGGTGATGTTGAGCGAGGGTGATTCCCGCATTCCCATCGCGGTTCTCTCCGCCAGCGCTAAGCTTATTGCAGCTCGCATCCCGCCGGATGCTCCTCTTGGCGCCGCGGCAGTTACCGTGACCACCTCGGGGGGAACCAGCGCTCCCTTTCCGGTGGAGATCGCGGCTTCCAATCCGGGCCTCTACAGCCGGAATGGGCAGGGCTGGGGGTCAGGCCGGATCGACAATCTAGACGCGAAGGGAAAACGGTCCGAAAATTCAAACGGGAATGCGGCGAGGCCGGGACAACGCGTCATACTAGCGGCCGCTGGAATGGGCCCGGCTACCGCGATGCGCGTTTTTGTGGGTGGCCGCTCCAGTCTGGCGGCAGCGCGCCAGACCGATCATCCGGGCGAAGAGGAACTCCTTTTCGCGATTCCCGGAAATGCACCGGCCGGTTGTAACGTGCCCGTCTACGTTCTGGCGGCGCCGAAACGGGCCAGCAATGTGGTGACGGTGGCGATCGACCCGAAGGGTGCGTGCCAGGATCAATTTATTTCCGCTCACGCACCGGCTCGTTTGTTGCTCGCTATATTTTCTCGAACGGTCATCAAATCGGACCAGTCAACCGGCGGGTCCGTCCCAGGTGAGTCCATTTATCCAGGAGAGTCAATTTATGATGAGGCGGTGGTATCGTTCGCGAAGGTCGGTACGGACGCTCGTCCGTCCCCGCTACTTCTAGTGCCCCCACCTGGAACCTGCACCGCCTACTCCGGTAGCTTTCAAACCTCGACAATGCTGCCCGGTTCTCCCACAGCGGCTGTTGTTTCCGAGCTGGGAGGAACGGGACTCGATCCCGGCCCCGCACTGGGGGTCGCGCGACCGGGCGCGACCCGCAGGATCCCCGGCAATCCTTCGGCGACCGGCTTTTTTCGAACCCGCCTGGGCGGACGCATGGTGAGTTTCGGCCCACGCGCGCTCGCTCCGTTTCTCGATCCCGGCGAGTATCGGCTGACGGTTCC
>Ga0302324_100022928_pt1 | contig 12106 bp, 5 predicted proteins | sample Palsa_T0_1_FD_201949 | JGI IMG/M metagenome (GOLD analysis project Ga0302324, IMG submission 201949) | Peat permafrost microbial communities from Stordalen Mire near Abisko, Sweden - Palsa_T0_1 | ecosystem: Environmental > Terrestrial > Soil > Palsa > Peat permafrost | place: Sweden: Abisko...
TACGGGCTCAACCAGTACTACTGGGAAGGATGGGACGACGCGGCGGGATACTTCCTGGCCAACAAGATTCATCTCGACGAGGCGCTGAAAGATGAAGATCAGTCGATCCAGGCCGAAGAGCGCTACGACAACCTGATGAGCAAGTCGAAGATCCTGGACGCGCTAAATCGAAAAGACGATGCCGTAACTGCCCGGAACCAGGCGCTCGACAAGGCAAGCCCGCTGCAACTGTATTTCTACGGACGGCAATTGCAGGCAGAAAAGAAACCAGACGAGGCCTTCGCGGTCTTTCGCTCGACTTCAAAGAAATTTCCCGACTACTGGACTTCGCATATGGGCATGGCCCGAGTCTATAGCTCTCAGGGAGATTTCGATAACGCTGTCAAAGAAGTGAAGCTGTCGCTGGCCGGTGCTCCGGATTCCAACAAGGCAAATCTGGAAGGCTATGTAAAACGGTTGCAAGCGAAGGAAGATATCAACCGGTAGGAGGTATTGTCATGCTGAGCGCAGCCGTGAGGATCGCGAAGCGATCGTCACGGCGATGTCGAAGCATCCCTACCTTTACCTGACTGCACCCGGAATATCACTTCGGCGAATTGTTCAACGGTGAGGGTAGGGATGCTTCGACTCGAACGGGCAGAGCTTCGCGCTGCTCGTTCTTCGCTCAGCATGACATTTGCCGCTTTAAAGCCGAAACGACTCAGCTATCCTGCAGAAATTATCGCAATCTGTGAAATGATAGGAATATGAAGAAACAAGCGTCCGATCAACAATTTCACGATCGCCGGTATCAGGAGCGGAAACGCGCCGAAGCATCAAAGCAGCCCGCCGGAAAGAAAGCCGCGGCCGAAACGGTCAATCCGACCGCGCCAGTGCCCGCGAAAAAAACGAAGGAATAGCGGCGCACGAAAAAAATTTAGATTACAGATTGCAGATTTTAGATTGCATCATGGAGCCCCGGACGCCTTCGTCCGGGGCGAGTCCCGGCAAACCGGGCGGACGAGGCGTCCGCCGCTCCATGGCTCATCCCATGCTCTATGGCTCATCCCGTATTGTGCAATCCCGCCGCGATCCCGTTGATAGTCGCGCCCAGGGGATATTCCAGCTCCGAACTCTGCTCTCCGCTTTGCTTACGGCGCAAAAGCTCCACCTGAATCAGGCTCATGGGGTCCACGTAAGGATTGCGCAGCCGGATGGATCGCGCAAGCACGCGATTGCGGGCCAACAATTCGCGCTGCCCGGTCACGCGCAGAATCATGCGCCGCGAAAGCAGAAACTCTGCCTCCAGCATGGAGAAAACGCGCGTGCGCAGCTCCGCATTCTTCACCAATCCTGAATAAACGCTGGCGATGGCGAGATCGGCTTTGGCCATACCCAGCTCAACATTTCGAATGAGTTCCGCGAACACCGGAAAACTGCGCGTGATCTGGCGCAGAAGCTGCTCATGCCCAGGGCCGCCCTTGGCGAAATGTTCTAAAGCATGGCCCACGCCAAACCACGCCGGTACCGCATGGCGGCTTTGCATCCAGCCGAAAACCCAAGGGATGGCGCGCAAGTCTTCAAGGCGGCGGCCTTTGCTGCGGCGCGAGGGGCGCGATCCGATGCGCGCTGTATCCAACTCATTCACTGGAGTTGCCTGCTCGAAATATTCCAGCACGTCAGGATTATCGGCAATCTCGCGACGATAGACGCTGTAAGCCAGCTGCGACATTTCCTCGATCGCCTCTTCCCAACGCGCGGGTGGTTGCGCCTGCTCTCCCGGCCGGGTAAGCGCTTCCAGACTGGCAGCGATCATCAGTTCCAGATTCCACTCGGCCAGCACCGGGTCGGCGTATTTCCAGTTCAGAACCTCTCCTTGCTCGGTAATGCGAATTTGGCCGGAGAAACTTCCCGGCGGCTGTGCCAGAATCGCCGCATGCGTTGGCCCTCCGCCGCGACCCACTGTGCCTCCGCGACCGTGAAAAAGACGAAGCTTCACTCCGCATTCTTCCGCTGCCCGATGCAACTCGCGATGAGTCTTATAAAGTTCCCAGGTGCTGGTCAGCATTCCGCCGTCTTTGTTGGAGTCCGAGTAGCCCAGCATGACTTCCTGCCAGCGTCCCCAGGAGTCGAGCAGCGGCTGATACTCGGCGGCGCTCCACAGCCGGCGCATCACACTGCCCGCGCCGCGCAGCGATTCAATCGATTCGAACAGCGGCACCGGCATTAAGCCAGGATCTTCACTGGATCCGGCGACCTGAACTCCGCCCATCTTCGCCAGGCGAACCACAGTCAGGACGTCCTGCTCCGTTTCCGCGCCGCTGATGATGAAGTGACGGATCGAGTGCGAAGGATACGTGCGTTTTAGTTTGGCAATGGTGCGAAAAGTCTCCAGCACTTCGCGGCTCTCGGCGGAGTTCGTGCTGCGCTCGGGCGCCGGTCCAAGTTCTTCGAGTCCGTGCCTGAGTATCCGGGCGTGTTGCCGAATGTCGAGCGTGTGCAGATGAAAGCCAAATGTGCGCAACTTGCGTAACAGCGAGTCGACCCAGGTTCTGGCCAGCCTTTCTCCCCGGTTGGATTGCAGACTGTTGCGCACCAGCAGCAGATCATTCTCGAACTCCGCGGCGTTGCGATAGGCAGCGGGTGAGCCCACGGCCTCGCGGGTCTGCTGCAGCTTGTGAAAAATATAGGAAAGAAATCTGCGATAACTTTCGGTCGTGTTGTGCGGTCCCCAGGCCAGGTGTACACCCGGAATCGTGCGTTCGTAGGCCTTCAGCCGCGCGAGCAGTTCGGCAGAAACGCCGGTTTGACGGCGAGAGGAACTCAGCCGGTCGCTCAGCGCCTCCACACCGTTGAGATATTCGCGGAGAATCAGGCTGCGAGCCATTTCCAGCGCGTCGCGAATGCAATCCGGCTTCACCAGCGGATTGCCGTCGCGGTCACCGCCTATCCAGGACCCAAACTGCACCAGGTTGGGCAATGCGGCTTCGTCGAGTTCGAGGCCATAGACCTCGAGGAACGATTCGGCGACCTCGGCATAAATCCTGGGAAGCGCCTCGAACAGCGATAGCCGGAAGTAGCGTAGACCCATGCGGATTTCATCATCCACAGCCGGCTTGGCTAAGCGGACTTCGTCGGTCTGCCACAGCGAAGTCACTTCGGCGCGAATATTGTTTTCGCACTCTTCGGCCGCTTCTGTCGTCAATGGAAGCCGGTCCAGCCGTTCCAGTTCATGGGCGATACGGCGCCGTTTCAACAAGACCGTCTGGCGCGCAACCTCAGTGGGATGTGCGGTAAAAACCGGCGTGATCACGATCTGGCACAGCGCGGCGATCGCATCTTCCGCCGCAAGGCCTGCGTTCTTCATTCTCAGCAGCGTTCCGCGAAACGATCCGGGGAGGGGAGGACTCTCGCGATCCAGTTTGCCCGCACGCCGTCGCCGTTTGCGATGGTTAGTCTCGGCCAGATTGGTCAGCTCGAAGTAAGTGGCAAAAGCCTTGGTCACCAGGTAGGCGCGCGACAAATCCATCCGCGAAACCAACTCGTGCACCCTGAGCATCAGGTCGGAGGCCGGCGCGGGGTCCTGTCGCACCACATCCGGTCGGACGGGATCCGGGCGCACTGTATCCGGGCGAACCCGCTCTCTGCGTCCGGTCTCACGATGCTCGATGAGCAATCGTCGCAGTTCCTCCACCGACTCGAATAGCTCAGGTCCCGACTGCTCGACCAGAGTCTGTCCAAGCACTGCGCCCAGGGAGCGGACGTCCCGACGCAGCGGATTGTCCTTCGCCGCTTCGTCGGAGCGGGCAGTAAGCTCCGCCAGACGCGCATTCTGGTCGTCGGCCTTCCACAGCGGTTTGGGCTTGCTCGTAGCCATCAGAGAAGGATGTAGGGAAGGATAAACGACGCCGGGGAAACGCGTGCGAAAAGAAAAACGCTAATTCTTCCCACTGTCATTCTGAGCGGAGAGGGCTGGTCCGCAAAGCGGACCAGCCCTCGCAGTCGAAGAATCCCTGTTGGCCAGCAGCAGCACGAACGGGAGGGGGAGTTCTCGCGGGCTTTCGATTCGAGAGAAAATTCCTTGTATAGCCAGGTTGAATCGCGAATAGGGATCCTTCGACTGCGTTTTCGTCCGCTCATCGCGGACGAAAACTTCGCTCAAGATGACATAGAACGAGAGAAGGGTTTAGGCGACGATCTTGTAGGGACGCATCATTTCGTTGTCCTCGTGTTCGAGGACGTGGCAGTGCCAGACGTAGCGGAATTCGTCTCCGGGTTTGGTGGGGGTCCCGGCGGGGAGATCGAATTTCGCGATCACGCGAGTGACGTATCCCGCGTAGGTTTTGATGGTGTCTTTCCAGGCGGGGCGCTCGTTGGATTCGGGCGGCATGGGGATGCCGGTGAAATTCAGCTTGCCTGTCGTCATATAAGTTTTCACGTCGAAGGGTTGGCGGTTGAGCACCTGGAACTGGACGAGATGCAGGTGCATGGGGTGAACATCGCCGGTGGCGTTAGCGAAGGACCAGACTTCCATGGAGCCGGATTTGGGATCTTCGGTGATGGGATCGTCCCAATGTTTCTGGCCAAGCAGGCCAATCATGGTGTAGCCGTCGGAGGGGCGATCCATTTCAGTGAGGGCAAGAGTTCGCTCGCGCAGGGCATGGGACGGATCGAGCGGAATCCAGGGCGCGAGCATGTCGGGAAGTGAGCTGTTGTCTTTGCCAGCGAGGGGCTTCGTAACCTTAAAGAGCATCACGTCGGTCGGGACGATCTCGCCGCCGCGCGCGTAGGGTGCCGGAGCGTCATTAATAAGCGCGAGGTTTTCGCCTTTGTGCTCGGAGAAATCGATGACCAGATCGAAGCGCTCGCCAGGGGAAACAATCAGGTAATGCAGGCTGAGAGGTGCGGGCAGCAGCCCGCCATCGGTGCCAATCTGCCGGAACGGCGGAGCATCGACAGGTCGGCCGTTGCGCTTGCCGGATTCATTGGCGGGCACGAGGGTTAAGTGATAAAAGCGGGAGTTGGAGCCGTTGATCAGGCGAAAACGATATTTGCGCGGCTCGACTTCCAGGAAGGGCGCAGCTTTGCCGTTCACGCAGATCATGTCGCCAAAGAATTCCTGCATCCACATCGGGTGGGTGCCGTTCTGCGGCGGAGGATAAAGCAAAGATCCATCGACGCCAAATTTGCGATCCTGAATCAGCAGCGGAATTTCGTAGGCGCCGCTGGGCAGGTTGAGGGCGTCTTCTTCGTCGTCGCGAATCAGGTAGCAGCCGGCCAGCCCGGCATAGACATTGAGGCGAGTAATGCCGAGGGCATGGTCGTGATACCAGAGCGTGGTAGCGGCCTGATCGTTGGGATAATGGGCTGGATTCGCCGGGATGACTACGCCTGCTTTTCCGTCGGAAGTGACCCAGGCATCGGGATAGCCATCGCTGTCGGGCAGAACCTGCGCGCCGTGCACGTGCGTTACGGTGCGAACTTCGGGCACGCCTTCTCCGGCGCCGTGTATGGTCGGGTCGACGGGTAGAAAGTGCTTGGTCGGGAGATGGTTCGACCATTTCACTGAGAGCGGCTCACCGCGCCGGACTTCGAAGGTAGGGCCGGGCCACATTGCGTTGTATCCCCACATGGTGGCGGCGGGAAGGTCGCGATGGGCTTTGTGCTGGAAAGGGACCATGCGGACAGGAATGGTCGCACCCGGCTTGGAACGGATAACCGGCGGGATCGACAGTGGAGTCACGTAGCTCGCCAGCGCTCCGGCGGGTTGAGCCTGAGGAAACGCTCTTAATATGGCCGGCGGGATAGCCGGCGGGATAGCCGGCGTGGCCATCTTCATGGCCGTGGGGCTGGCTTGTTGCGAGAGGAGCCGGCGCGGTGCGGCAACCGCCCCGGCACCAGCGTAGATTCCCAATCGCAATATGTCACGTCTGGTAAGGGTCAACAGAGTTTTCCTGAAGTATGTGAATTGTCGCGCCGGAAAAGATTGCTGCACAACGGCCGCGGAGGCCAATGCCCCCGCAATCTTGTCCACTAACGCGGGCGCTGGAAGCGCTACTCTTTCACGGTCCTATAATTCTCGCATTGCGAGCGCGGGCCGCGGCGAGCGCTGTGTGAATATCTGGTTAAAATTAAACCCTTACATCGCCAGGGAAAAGTGGGGGCCGATCAGGTTTTCCCTGACCGGCCCTGTTTACTTTTCTATTCGCGACGGCAGCTATTTGCTTTGCCGTCCTCGATCTAGAAGTTGAAAGCGCCGAACAAGTCGCTAATCGCCGGCGAATTGATCGGAACGTATGGGTTGGAGGGCGCTTGCTTCGGGTTTGGCAGGTTGTCGCGGCTGCGCGCCGTCAACGGGCCAAGGTTGAAGTTGCGCTCGATGAACTTGGTGATGGAGACGTGGTCGCCATAGAGGTGATTCACGTGACCGCCAGTGGTGTAAGGCGAGACGATCAACAGCGGAATGCGGGTTCCATCGCCGAAGAAGTCGACCGGCTGAATGTAGCCGGAGTCGTAGTAACCGCCGCCTTCGTCCTCAGTGATGAAGATCGCGGTGCTGGCCCAGACTTCAGGCTGCGCCTGCACGGCATCGACAATGTTCTTCACAAAGCCTTCGAACAGTTCGAGCTTCGAAGACGCCGGATGCCCGTCCGACGGCCAACCGGGCTTCACGATCGAAACCGAGGGCAGTTCGTTGGCTTTGATGTCTTCGTAAATGTTCTGCGAATCCTGGATGTGCTCGGTGCGCAGAGTGGCGTTGGTCATGATGTCCGTGGCGTAGTTGAACGGGTTGCAGATGTTGCAATAGGTGTCCAGCGGATTGCTGAAGGTAGGATCTGACAGGTAAACGTTCCAGCCGTCGCCGTAATACTTCCAGGAGACATTCTTTGCCAGCAACGCATCGCCGATGTGGCGAACCGAGCTGCCGGGGAGGGTGAACGGAGACAGCGGGAGCGAGGACGATCCGTCGCCGTTGTAGCCGGGGTTGTAGTTGTTCAGGATGTAGTACCGATCCTTTTCGCAATTCGGATCGACCGGACGGGGCAGTGACTCGAGATAGTTGGTGATTGCCGGGACGCCAGGCTGGCTGAGGTCGGAGCAATTGACGTAGCTTCCGCCACCCGAACCGTTGCTGGCTCCATATCCGTCAGAGTCGTACCAGTTGTTGGTGCCGGGTTGCGGGTTCGGGTTTTCGATCTGCGCGGTCGGCGGAGTGAGTGGCGTACCCTTACCATCGCTATACCAAATGGAGTCAGCGAAACCGAATTCGATGTGGTTGGCCATGGTGCCGCCCATCACCGATTGATGGAAGTTATCGCTGAGAGTGTAATGATCCGCCAGATACTTCATATAAGGGGCGTCGCCCTTGAGCACGTTGAAAAACTCCATCGCGGTCGAGCCTTCGCCGGTCCCAAGCCAGTTGGTCGGAGGGTTCAACGTACCGGTCGAGCAAGTGTCGCTGCCGCAGCCGATGGTGACTTCGACCCAGGGAAACAGATCATTCTGGCAACCGCTGGGGTTCGACTTCGTCGAGTAGGCCACGTCGCAGTCCGTCTGCTGCCACATCTGGAAGAACCGGTGCACCGGGCTGTTAGCGTAGTCGTTATACGTAAGGGTGGGAGAGGTCAGCTGGAAGACGCCTTCGGGCAGGTGGAAAACATCCGGAATGCGGGTGTCTGCAACTTCGTAGGCCTTCAGGCCGGTGCCGCCGATGGTCAGGTCCTTATAGTAGCCGGGCGCCAACTGGCCGGGTTCGATTTCGTGCGCCAGGGCCAGGGTTGGAACATAGGGTGTCGTCGGGCCTCCGGCAACTACGGGAGGAACGTTGGTGTAAACAGTCTTGTCGGGCGGATGGATGGAGTAGGTGCCGCTTCCGACGGTAGGACTATCCACTGCGCTGTACTGCGCCGCCAGCGAGTAATTAGGTCCGGGAGTTCCGTCCGCTTTAATGATTCCCTTGGAGAGGAGGTTCGAAACAGTTTCCCCGCCCTTGGGCCGGTAGGTGGCATAAACGTGATCGAAGCTGCGGTTTTCGCCAATAATGACGATGACGTGCTTGATGGGCGAGGCGGTGGGGGTTTTCTCGGCAGCGGTTTGAGCGCCGGCATTCATCGGCGCTCCCAGATTCGCAATCAGCGCGACAAGGCTGGTGCCAACGATAAGATTCTGCCTGGCCATTGCCAGGAAGCCTGGTGACGACATGTATTTCCTCCTGAAAGAACTGCAGTGCGCAAGGGTAGCGGTCAGGTGGTTACAGCAAGGTGAAGTGGAGATGAATTACAGATGAAAAAATATTCACAGGATCGCTCGTTCCGCGAACTTTACTTCAGCCACCATTCCGCGGAAATAGGAGGTTATTGTAAACATCGGGTTACAGGTTTTGCACAACATGCCAAACTTTCTACAGTATTTGCCGTAGTGCCCACGGATTTTTGGGCTGTGTTGAATTAGCGAAACCAATCCGGCGGATCGAAATTACGGGACCGACTTGCATATCTCTTGAACATATCTCTTGAACGTGTCTCGTCAACTATGACAAAGCTCGGGCCACCCACTCTTCTGGGAATTCCGTTTGACGCATACTCCTCATACTTGCGCGGGGCGGGGGACGCCCCACCGAAAATTCGGAAGGCTCTCTGCTGCGAGGCCTCGAATTCGTGGACCGAGACGGGCGTCGATCTGGGCGTCGCCGGCTCGTACGAAGACGCTGGGGATCTGGAATTTTTTGGAGAAGATGCCGCCGCGGCTATTGAAAGCGGAGTGAGCAAGTTGATCGCTCAGGCGAAGCGTCCGGTTTTGCTGGGCGGGGATCATTCCATCACGTATCCCATCGTGAAAGCGTTCGCTAGGCAATACCCGGAACTTACCATCTTTCATTTCGACGCCCATCCGGATTTGTATGACGATTTTGACGGCAACCGACTGTCGCATGCCTGTCCCTTTGCACGGATTATGGAGGCAGGGCTGGCGAAGCGGCTGGTGCAGGTCGGAATTCGTACGATGGTCCAGCACCAGCGGGAGCAGGCGGAACGATTCGGAGTGGAGGTCGTGGAGATGCGGGCGCTGCCAGCTTATGAAAAGTTAAGGAGCGCGGGGCCGGTCTATGTCACCTTTGATATGGATGTGCTCGATCCAGCGTTCGCTCCGGGAGTGTCGCACCGCGAGCCGGGCGGCATGTCGGTGCGCGAGGCGATCACCCATCTGCATGCCATTGAAGGCGAGATCGTGGGCGCGGACGTGGTGGAATTTAACCCCGTGCAAGATGTTTCGGGCATGACCGCGACGGTGGCGGCGAAAGTGTTGAAAGAAATTTTGGGGAAGATGATTGCGGGCTAGAGGCAAAGGCTGGAACCACGGAGGACACAGGGAAACACAGAGGTACATCGATATTTCTGGGGTAGAATCGCGTGTCATGAAAATCTCCAAGGCTGCAATGCTGTGCGCTGCGCTGGCCTTTGCCGTGGGTTGCGGCGGGGGCGGCGGGATGTCGGGCAATAGCAGTCTCACGCTTTCGTTGGCCAACAGCTCGGCTGCGGTATACCAGGGCCAGGCCGCCGTTGTGGTAAACGTGAGCCTGGCGCGCACCGGATCGGTGGGCAACGTGACGCTGAGCGTGACCGGACTGCCCAGTGGGGCGAGCAATACGACGCAGTCACCGGGTTCGGGCAACAGCGGCAGCATTTCTTTCTCTGCAGCAACCTCGGCGGCGCCGGGGAGTTATCCCTTGACGATCACCGCAAGCGACGGCACCTTATCCGGAACTGGGAGCTTGAGTTTGACGGTGGGCGCGGCCGCTGTTATTGCCGCGAACCAGACCGGGCCATTCAGTCTGGCCATGTCGACTTCATTTCAGCCTGCGGAATGGGACTACCAATTCTTCCAAACGAATCCGGGCGCGACGACGACGCTGGGAAATCTAGGGCCGCATCACGTCCGGCTGCAGGGAATCTCGCAGGGGATACCGCAGGGCACAGAAGACTCCGCATCCACAGCGTGGAACTTTACTATTCTCGATGGGATCACGCAGCCGGTGCTAGGTGTGGGTGATCACAGTCCTGAGTTCCAGATCGCCAAGGGACCGGCGTTCATGTATGAGAACAACGACTTCAACAGTACATTCGTGGACCAAACCTACGCGGAGTTTGCCGGATACGCGCAGAATCTGGTGCAGTACTACAACACAGGCGGGTTCACCGCGAACGGCCAAACCCACGTGTCGCCGTCGGCCGATAAAATCACGTGGTGGGGAATTTACAACGAGCCCAACATCAACAACGACTTTGCAGGAACCCCGGAGCGTCCTGATCTCTATGTCAAGATGTACAACGAAGTCGTACCGGCGATGCAGGCGATCGATCCGACGATCAAGTTTGCCGCGGTTGAGTTAGCGGATTTCCAGGGGCAAGTGCAGGCATTCATTCCGACATTTGTGAGCGGCGTCACCGCCCAGGTCGATGCATTGGCCACGCACTTTTACTCGACCTGCGACCAGACCACCCCCGATGTCGACATCTTTAACTCCGTGGCGACGACTACAGGCGGAAACTTCAACTTCGTCTCCGATGTGCAACAGATTTACGCGGATCTGGCGCAGAATGACGCGCTGAAGAGTGTACCGATTTGGGTGACGGAGAATAACGTCAACGCCGACTACGACGCGGGCAATGGGATGAGCGCGTGCAATCCAAATCAGAAGTTTGTGGACGACCTGCGCGGATCGAGTCCCTTTTTTGCCGCCTGGCGGCCGTACGTTTTTTCGCAGTTTGGAAAGAATGGCGTTCAGGCCCTTTATCACTGGGATTTTGAGGCAGACCCTCAGTTTGGCGAAGTCGCCGACGCGAATGGAGCCCTACAGCTCAGTTACTGGGTGGACTACGAACTAGGCCAGATCTTTCCACCGACCGCGGGGTCGAAACTGCTGGGGTACGTGGCCACCGACGACAGTGAACTGGAAACCCTTCCGGTCATCAACGGCGACAATAGCGTCGTTATCATGGTGGCCAATCACGGGATCAATTCTCCCAGCGACAATAATGGACCCGGAGTCCCGCGGAGCGTGCTGATCGACGTTAGTGCGCTGGGAACCTTTTCGACGGCAAGCCTGCTGACCATCGACAAGAATACTGACGTCAGCAACGGGCCCGTCGCTGCAGGAGTAACCGTTGCGCCCCAGATCCCGGTCACGCTCAACGGCTATAGTGTGGCCTTTCTAACCCTGAAACCGTAAGCTGGAAGTGTAAATTGTGGCTTTTGTCCCCGGAGACGATCAGGAGAGCGGCTCCCCCGGGCGCTCCTCGTTTCGCGGTATTATTTTGCGTCCTCCGGCCAGCCTGAAGAATCTTTACAACCAGCGCATAACGTGGGGCACGTTCCAGCGTCCAACTAGATTCAAAGTGGCTTCCACGTCTGAGGCCGCGCTAAAGCAAACACAAGAAATGGGCCTTTCGATTCATATGACGAAACTGTTTAAAGAAAACCTAGCGAAGAGTCTGCTGATCGCCAGCCTGGCGGCGAGTGTGATTACCATAGGCTGCTCCACGAACGCGGCGCAGAATGCCCACGCGGGTGGGCCTCCAGCAATGCCGGTAAAGGTCGAGGAAGCGCAAGCGGTGCCGGTCAGCGACGCCACCGAGTACATCGCGACCGTCAAATCTCGCGATTCAGCCGTAATTATGCCGCAGGTCGAGGGCCAGATCACTGGCATCATGGTGCACTCCGGCGACCGGGTTCAGACCGGGCAACCGCTGATGGATATCGATCCGCTAAAGCAGCAATCCACCGTGAAGAGCCAGGAAAGTGCGGTCGCCGCGCAGAAGGCTGCCCTAATTCTCGCCCAGCAGCAATATGACCGCACCAAGGGTCTTGCCGCCGCCGGGGTAGTAAGTAAACAGGAACTGGATCAGGCGAAGTCGACCCTGGATGCGGCACAGGCGCAGTTAGAGTCGTTGGGTGCGCAGGTCAGCGAGCAGCAGGTACAACTGCATTACTACAAGGTCGTGGCTCCTCGCAGCGGAATCGTGGGCGACATTCCGGTCCGCGTGGGCGACCGCGTCACCACCGCGACTCAGTTGACGACCGTTGATCAACCGGGAAGTCTCGAAGCCTATATCTACGTGCCCATCGAACA
>Ga0302324_100022931_pt1 | contig 12104 bp, 10 predicted proteins | sample Palsa_T0_1_FD_201949 | JGI IMG/M metagenome (GOLD analysis project Ga0302324, IMG submission 201949) | Peat permafrost microbial communities from Stordalen Mire near Abisko, Sweden - Palsa_T0_1 | ecosystem: Environmental > Terrestrial > Soil > Palsa > Peat permafrost | place: Sweden: Abisko...
AACTCCGGAGCCGGGTACTTCGCGCCCTCGCGATACTTGGCGGGGTCCCCGGCGAGTATGTCGTCCCCCGCGCGAGTCAGCTTGCCATGCGCGTGCTGGTACACCAGCGCGATACGGTCTTTCTTATCCGCCGGAGGGAAGTAAAAGCTGTCTTTCATGCCGAGCGGCTCCAGGATGTGGGTGCGAATGAAGTGGACATAGTCCTCGCCGGAAATCACCTCCACTAAGCGGCCCAGAGTGGCGATGCCCAGGTTACTGTAGCTCCAGCGCGTGCCCGGCTCGAATTGCAGGTGCGAGTGGGCATAGAAGCGCACGGCGTCCGCGAGAGGAACTCGCATGGTGCGGGGGTTGTCCGCGAGCTCCCCCTCGGGGTCGTCGCCGAGCCCCGAAGTATGGTCCATAAGCTGCCAAACGGTGGGCGGATGCTGAGGAGCGTGCTCCGCCCCGGGCCCGTTGAACTGCTTCTCCTGGACTTGAATGCCGTGGTACTCCGGCAAGTAATACTCGATAGGCCGCCGCAGTTCCACCCTGCCGTCTTCGACGAGCATCATCGCCGCCACGCCCGTGAAATTCTTAGTCATGGACATGATCTGGAAAATCGAGTCCGTCTGCATGGGTTTTTTGTTCTCGAGATCCCGCCAGCCGGCGGCTTCGAGCAAAGCCACCTTGCCATGACGGGCGACCAGCGCCACGGCGCCGGGAATAGTCCCCTGATCAACTAATGCCTGCAGGCGCGGACGAATGGTTTGCAGCCGCTCGGTGTCCAGACCGGCGCCCGCCGGAGTCTGCGCAGCCGCGAGCGCGGCGCAAGTGACAAAAGAAAGGAGAGTACGCATGAAGAGGAAGTATATCGTGGAATCCTTTGAACGCGAGAGTAAATGATCAGCTCTTCGACTTGTCACTATTTTTCTCGTTCGGCGCGGTACCAGCCGCGCGAACGTTCATGAATTTGTTGAGTGTATCGAACCAGAAGGGCGCACCCAGGGAAGCGGCAATTACACTGAAGACCCAACCAACCAGGTGGCTTGGAACGATGGCCCACAACCACGGGAAGAAAATGGCGCTGAACAGGTCCAGGCCCGGAAATGCATCATTATTCCACGCTGCATTCCAGGCCGCGGCGACTTTAGGATCTGATTTGCCGCTGGTGGCGTGCCCGGTTTCAGCTCTGCAATCCCTTTCCGATTGCACACCGCGCAGGCGTGGGTCCGCGCAGGCCTCCAGACGGTGAAACACACGGAACTCTTCGGTCCAGCCGGCCAGGCTACTGAGGTCTGCCTTTTGCTGCGGAGTCAGGGTTGACGAGTTCTGGCCGGAATTAGTTGCGTCCGTAGCGGGGGCCGTGGCGCTTTTGGCTTCCTGGGCGATCTTGTCGCGCAGAGCCGGATTGATCATCAGTTTCCGTGCGATCTGGATGGTGTCGGCGTTGGCCAGGATGGTCACCATGCTCGCGATTACGATGGTCCAGACCTGTACCCTGTTCTTGTACCAACCGGATACTCGATCCATCGAATTCTCAAACCAGTCTTCGAGTTTCTTTTCCACCTGCTCCACCGAATCGGCGCCATTCATGAGAAGGGCCTGGAGCGATTTCTTCACATCGCTATCCGGCAGATTTTCGATGGACGCCTTGATTTGCGCCACGCGCTGCTCGGCTGTAGCAGCCGCGGCCTGCCCCTTGGCGAAAATATCCAGGAGAGTGAGCGCAAAGGTTTTCGACGGGACATACGACGGATGAGCGCCCGGCCGGGCCAATGACTTGATCAGTGGATGGTTGTAAAAGGAATCCGAGAGTGAAGTGATTTCTTCCGGGTAGGCTTCGCTTAGCAATGCGCGATTGAGCCGAAACAGATCGGTTCCCCGGGGCTGTTTTGCGATTTCCGCCTTGGTTTCCGGAGTGACCTTCGCATCGTCGATCTTCTGATTGAGACCGGGTCGGCCCAAGATTGCGCTCAGCTTGCCTGCCAATGCAGCCGCATGGCCCGCCGGCGGTTGCGCGTCGGCCTTGGCAATCAGGGCAGCCACGAATTGATCGTTCGCCGTTTTCAGATCGGCGTCGAACGCTCCAACAGCCAGAGTGAGTTTGTCATCGGCTTTATTAAATCTTTTCGCCAGTGCCGCCACATTGATATCAACGGCGCGGATCAGGTAAGTACCGTCGGGCGGGGCGTGCAACAGTCGGCGGATTCCCTCTCTTAAAGTCGAAGCTCGAGTTTTGAAAAGCTGCGCGAGCCATTCGTTGACGGTAGTACACATCACACCCAGTAGAAGGTATACGAAAATCAGGCCAACGGCGACATCCAGCACGCTCGAATTGAACATTGACCTCTCCTTGCTCCGGATCCAGTCCGAATCCGGAGTGTCTGCCAGATTATGTCATTTGCAAGGGAGAAATCAAGATGATTGACGAGTGATTGGATCGAGCCGGCATAAGCCGGACTGCGTGATCGCGGACGGTGCGAAGGTCAGTTTGTTTCGCCAGATGGGGAGTGGTGCCCCCACCCGGATCAATGCAAACCGCCGTGCTTCGCAAAAATGCTCTCCAGGATATCCGGAATTTCGAACACTGCGCGATTAGTCAGTGCGGCGGCGTGCGCGCGCATTGCTGCATAGGTTCCCGGCTCCAGCAGCTCTCCGACCTCCCGGCCGATCTGCCGGAAATTGCGCAGCACCAGCCCGACCTGCTGTTCCCGCACCCACTCGGTGTTGTAGCGCTCTTGCGGCAGGTTCCAGGCGTTGCGCTCCACAATTACCGGCAGCTTCATGGCGATCGCCTCGCTGATGCTGCCCGGGCCCGGCTTGCCGATGAAGAAGTCCGCAAGGTGCATGTAATACGGTATCTCGCGCGTGAAACCCTCCACGAACATGGGGATGCTTGAGCGCATGGAGCGCAGCTCCGCCGCCAGCTTCTGGTTGCGTCCGCAAATCAGGATCAACTGCAGCGGGCGCGCCGTGGATTGCAGGCGCCCCGCGATTTCGCGCATGGTCATGGAGCCTTCCCCGCCGAACAGCACCAGGCCCGTGGGCATCTCCGGGTTAAGCCCGAGGCGTTGCCGCCCGGCGCCTCGATCGACCGTTATCGGATCATAGAAGCGCGGGTTCAGGATCATCCCCGACGTGCGGAAGATGCGGCCATCCGGATGCCCGAGATTGCGGGCCTGCCCGACTGCCCGCGCGGAACCGCAAACCAGGTATTGCGGCTGGCGCTCGATCCAGAAATGCGGCGGGTAGTCGGCGATGTCTGTCAGGACGGTCACCAGCGGCGTGCCCGGCAGCGCGGCCTGCAGACTCAGCCACAGCGCGCGATTGAAATTCGGGATGAGCGAAACCACCATGTCCGGCCGGCTTTCGCTCCAAAATTTGCGCAGCCTGTCGACCAGCGCTGGCTGCATCGCGCGGATCACCAGGTGCAGCCCCTTCAACATTCCGGCCGACCCCAGAGTCCAGCCCTTCTTCAGCAGCAGGTTGTAGATGTCCTGCAGGCGGATGCCGGTGATGCGGCGAAAAACATCCAGCGCGTCAAGCTGTTCCTGCAGGTTCACCATGCGGATCTCCCATGGGCGGCCCTGCTGCGCGATCACCTGCGCGAGCGCCGTGGCGGCGCTGCGATGCCCGCCCCCCGCGTCGAAATAAAGGAAATCCAGCTTCCGCACTCTTAAATTCTGGCACGAAGCGGGCGTTTGCTCACGATTTAACCACTAATTCATCAATGTTTTGCCGGGATGTCACGGTCCTGTAGGATTGCAGGCCATAGAATATAGTTAGGCATGGTGTTGGAGTTCATTACCGCGCGCGATTACAGCCTGATGCGGCGTGTGAACCGGTGGCCGGCGCCGCTCTGGATTCGGGTGTGGATGATTTGCGCCACGCGCGGCGGCGATGGGTGGTTGTGGTATGCCATGGGGCTCGTGATCCTGCTGTTCGGAGGGCCCTCGCGGTTCGCGGCGGTGGGGGCTGCCGCTTTCGCCGCCGGCATTGGTATCATCGCATTCCGTTTGCTGAAGAAATGCGCGCACCGCCAGCGCCCCTGCGCCATCGAGCCGCATTGCTGGGCGACACTGCTGCCTCCGGATCGCTTCTCCTTCCCGTCCGGCCACACCATTACGGCCTTTGCCGTGGCGCTATCGCTAGCCAGTTTTTACCCGAGCTTGCTGGTAGGCCTGCTGTTTTGCGCCTCCAGCATCGCCGTCTCGCGCATTCTGCTGGGCATGCACTTCCTTAGCGACGTACTGGCCGGCGCCCTGATCGGCTCCGGGCTGGCTTACGGTGTTGTCTGGCTGATCCGATAAAACCAAGACGGCGAACTGAAGTTCGCCGCAGCACGCTGAAGCGTGCGCCACGCGGGCGTGATAGGCTGGGGCATCTATGCTCCGTACAACGCCGCACACGCTCGCAGCCTTGATGTTCCTGCTTGCCACGGCTGTCTGGCCCGCCGATATCAAGCAGGGCGTCGCCGCCAAAAATATTACAACCGTTAAATTTCAAAGTGAGTCGCTCGGTCAGGAACGGTTCTTCAATATCATCCTGCCGCTCGATTACGAATCCTCGACCAGCCGCTATCCCGCGCTCTATCTGCTGCACGGCTACGGCCAGGGCGGCGGCTCGTGGTCCTACATGACCAATCTGTCCGGCCATGCCGCGCGGCACAAGCTGATCATAGTCATGCCGGACGCCTCCAATAGCTGGTATGTCAACGCCGTCGCCGACCCTAAGGCACGCTTCGAAGACTACATCGTGAAGGACATTATCGGCTACGTCGACAGCCACTACCGCACCGTGCCGCTGCCGCGCGCCCGCGCCGTGGCAGGTCTTTCCATGGGCGGATACGGCGCGGCTTTTCTGGGCTTGAGGCACTATCGCCTGTTCACCGCCATGGGGACGTTCAGCGGCGCGCTGACCGCCGCGCACGATGTTCCCACGGAGCACGATACCGACCAGGTGCGCGAATTTCAACAGGAGATCCTCCCCGTCTTTGGCTCACCCGGCTCGCCGGAACGCGAGGAGCGCGACCCGCTGGCGCTGGTCGAAAAGATACCGCCCGCCGAAATGCCCATGATCTATGTGGCCTGCGGCGGCCAGGACGGGCTCCTCAGGGAGAACCGCGAGTTCGTCCGATTGCTGGCGGAGAAGAAGATCCCCTACGAGTATCGCGAAGTCTCCCCGCGTTCGCACTCCTGGGATTTTTGGGACGACCAGGTGAGCATTTTTCTGGACCTTTTGGACAAGCGCGCGGGCTTTGGCGAGTAGGTACTTAGCTTGGCCGAACTTCGGCCGGAGTGTAACATCTGGCCGGCCGTGCGATCCTTAATAACTTATGACGACATATCGATTGCTGTGGATTCCCCGGGTGTGCGGCGTTTTGCTGGCGGTCTCGGCCGCCGCGAATGCCCAGTTCACAGCGGCCACGGACAGCCCGATCCAGGCGGGTAATTCTCCTATCTGGGTGGCGGTGGCGGACCTCAATGGCGATGGCAAGCTGGATCTGGCCATCGCGGATTTCGTGGCTTTCACCGTGACGGTGGAAATCGGCAACGGATCGGGCGAGTTCTTACCGGGCCCGAGCAGTCCGTACCTGGTGGGAACAAATCCAAGGTCCGTGGCGGTGGGGGACTTCAACGGCGACGGCAAGCCGGACCTGGCCATCTGCAATCAAACCGACGGTACGGTGACGATACTGCTGAACAGCTCGACGGGCATTTTCACGGCGGCCACCAACAGCCCGTTCGCGGTGGGAGCAGAACCGGCATCGGTAGTGGTGGGGGACTTCAACGGCGATGGCAAGCTGGACCTGGCCTTCGCAAATGTACTGGGCAACAACGTAACGCTGCTGCTGGGCAACGGAGCGGGCGAGTTCACCGCGGCGACCAGCAGTCCGTTCGCAGTGGGAGCGGGTCCGCATTCCCTGGTGGCGGCGGACTTCAACGGGGACGGCAAGCTGGACTTGGCCGTCGCAAATGCGACCGACGGCACCGTAACCGTGCTGCTGGGTAGCGGATCGGGCGGATTCACGGCGGCCCCTGGCAGCCCGTTCGCGGCGGGCGCAGATCCTATCTTCGTGGCAGCGGGGAAGTTTAATGGGGCCAGCACGCCGGACCTCGCCGTCGTAAATGAGGGGAACGATACCGTGACGGTGCTGCTGAACAACGGATCAGGCGGGTTCACGGCCTCCCCGGGCAGTCCCTTCACTGTCGGGGACCAACCCGTTTCCGTGGCAGTGGGAGACTTCAACGGCGACGGCAAGACGGACCTGGTCATCACCAATAGCAGCGACGACACCATAACGGAGCTCTTGGGCAACGGCACCGGCGGATTCAGCCAAGCCCCCGGCAGCCCGTTCCCGGTGGGAACAGATCCTCAATTCGTAGCGGTGGCGGACTTCAACGGGGATGGCAAGCCGGACCTGGCCGTCGCAAATTATGACGACAGTACCGTGAGCATTCTGCTGAACAGCTACTCCAGCACGGCGCCGGTAGCGGTTTCGGCTGCCAGTGGCACGGCACCCGTGGCGCCCGGCTCGATCGTGAGCATTTACGGCAGCGATCTGGCGACCGGTTCAACGTCGGCGACGACGCTGCCGCTGCCCACCAACCTTGGTGGGACCAGCGTAACGGTCACCGATAGCAGCGGCGCCCAAACGGCGCTCCCCTTGTTTTACGCCAGCGCCAAACAGATCAATGCGGAGATTCCGCAGGGCGCCATCGCGGGTGGGGCGAGACTCACCATCACTACGGCCTCCGGCAGCCAGACCGCTCCCGTAACACTGGCCGCGGTAGCGCCCGGCCTGTTCTCCGCTAACCAGACTGGCGCGGGCGTGGCCGCGGCGCAGTTCGTCAGCGACCAGGCCAACGGCACGCAGACCACTGTCGATATATTCCAGTGCTCCGGGGGAGCGGGAACTTGCGTGGCCGTTCCGCTGGATGTGAGTGGGGGCAATACGGCCCTGGTGCTGTATGGGACCGGCATTCAGAATCGCGCCGCACTTTCCGACGTCACGGTGAGCGTCGGCAGCCACAAGCTCCCGGCCACCTATGCCGGCGCCGCGCCCAACTATGCCGGCGAAGACCAGGTGGATGTATTGTTGCCGGCGAGCCTGGCGGGCAGTGGGACGGTCAACGTCAGTGTGACGGTATCAGGCGCGGTATCGAACGTGGTGACGGTGGATTTCCAGTAGGATACGGCAATCCTGCTACAATCCTCTCTATGTTCAAGGGAGTGGAGCACACCGCCATCGCCTCGCCGGACCCGCGGAAACTCGCGCAATGGTACGTCGATCATCTGGAATTCATCATCAATTACGAATACGGCGGCAACTATTTCGTCAAAGCCGCCAACGGCACCATGCTCGAAATCATCCCCGGCAAGGCCGCTGCCGCGCCGCCTCAATTCGACGATCCCGGCATCCGCCACCTGGCTATTCTGGTGGACGACTTCGATGCCGCGCATCGCCAGCTACAAGCTGCCGGCGTGGGATTCCTTAGCGAGCCTCTGAGCAAGCAGGGGAACCGGCTTCTGTTTTTCGCGGATGGCGACGGCAACATTCTGCACATCATCCAGCGCGAAAAGCCTTTGCCTTGAATCCTGTGCTGGGCCGGGTCTTCAAGGCTTTTCAATACCGCGAGTTCCGGCTGCTCTGGTTCGGCTCCTGCACTTCCAGCATCGGCACCTGGATGCAGATTCTGGCCCAGAGCTGGCTGGTCTTTAACATCTCCGGTTCGGCATTTCTGCTGGGCCTCGACAACTTTCTAGCCCAGCTCCCTATCGTCCTGTTCTCGCTGATCGGAGGCGTCATCGCGGACCGCATCGATCGCCGCCGCGTGCTGCTCGGATCGCAATATGTGCAGATGACCTCGTCCTTCGTGCTCACGCTGTTGATCTTTTTCAAACTCATCCACGTCTGGCACATCCTGGCCCTTTCCTTCGTCGTGGGATGTGCCCAGGCATTTGGCGGCCCGGCCTACTCGGCGCTGGTGCCGATGCTGGTCGAGAAGGAAGATCTGCCCAACGCTATCGCCCTCAATTCCATTCAGTTCAATCTGGCGCGGGTCATCGGACCGGTGCTGGGCGGCCTGGCCCTCACGCAGCTTGGCGCGGCCTGGTGCTTCGCGCTCAACGGCATCTCGTTTATCGCAGTCATCATTTCGCTGCTCCTGCTCACTATTCATTTCGTGCCGCAGAACACCGGCGAATCCATTCTTACCGGCGTTCGGCAGGGCCTCGCATTCGTTCGCAATCAAGGAGCCATGGTCGGCTTGATCGGCTTGGCCTTCTTTATGACGGCTCTGGCCATGCCCATGATCGCCTTCCTTCCGGTCTTCGCCAAAACCGTACTCCACAGCGGGCCGGGCGCTTACAGCATTCTGCTCTCGTGTTCGGGTCTGGGCTCTGTGCTGGGCGCGCTGGTGGTGGCCGCCCTGGGTAATATCCAGAAAAAAGGACTGACAGCGCTGCTCATGTTGTTGCTGCTGGGAGGCGGTATCGTGGCATTCGCGCTCTCCAGATCGACGGTGCTGAGCTGTGTTCTGCTACTGATCTCCGGCGCCGCGCTGATGGCAGTCTTTTCCATGATCAGCACCCTGGTGCAGCTCATCACCGCCAACGAAATGCGCGGGCGGGTGATGAGCGTCTACAATATGGCCTTCCGCGGCGGCATGCCGCTCGGCAGCCTCACCACCGGGTGGCTAATGCCCATCTTCTCCGCCCCCAGCGTAATGGCCGTCAATGGCCTGCTGTTGCTGGTACTGGGCGCCTACTTCCTGCTGGTGCAACGGCGCGTAGCGGCTCTGTAAATTATGGAAAGCCGCGCTTTAATAGTAGCTATGGCTTTTCTCTATCTCATGGCTGCGCTGCTGGCGGCGTCGCCCGGCGCGCTCGAAAACGCACGCGATCGCCAGGATCGCGCCGCGCTACAGAGCCAGATCTCGGAGCTCTCGGCTGACGCCCAAAAGGCGCCTCATGACGCCGAAGCCCAGTACCGGCTGGCCCTGGCGTCCTCATACCTAGCCGAAATCTTACTCGAATTGCGCGATAAGAGCCAGGCTGAGCATGCCGCGGAATCCGGCATTCATGCGGCCGAGCACGCTATCGAGCTGGATCCCCATAATGCCGAGTTCTACCGTGTGCTTGGAACGCTCTGCGGCCAGGTGATTCCGGCCAACATAATGGCTGGTTTCTCTTATGGCAAACGCGCTCGCGAGGCGATCGGGAAAGCCCTGGAGCTCGATCCCAAATCGTCAAAAGCGTATCTCGCCCGCGGCGTCGGCAATTACTACCTGCCTGACGCGCTGGGCGGCGGCCCATCGGTGGCGATCCCGGATTTTCGCAAGGCCATCGAGCTCGATCCGAAATCCGCCGAGGCATACCTGTGGCTGGGCCTGGCCGAACGCAAGGATCATCACGATGCGGATGCGCGCCGCGAATTCGCCAAAGCGCTGGAACTCGATCCCAACCGCGTTTGGATCAAAGAGCAGTTGGACAAGACGCCCAGACAATGAAGCGCCTGGCAGTCGCCGCGGGGATTGTGCTCCTCACCGCGCTCACCTGGTTCGAGTTTCCGGGCCACACCTGGCTGGTGCAGGATACCCAGATTTATGCCCCGATACTCGAGCACCTGCGAGATCCCTCCGTACTCCGCCGCGACATGCTGGTGGATAGCCCGCAGGTCTCTTTCACGCTTTATGACGAGATCGCGCGCGGCCTTCGCGGGGCCACCGGCTCAGGTTTTCGCGAGGTGCTCGAAGGCCAGCAAGCGGTCACTCGCGCGCTGGGCATCTGGGGCCTGTACCTCATGGCCACGGCCCTGGGACTCTCCGCGTCCGCATCCCTGCTGGTAGCCGGCATCATTTCATTAGGAGCGACCATCGGCGGTCCAGCGGTTCTGTCGTTCGAAATCGAGCCGGACCCGCGCGGGCTCGCCGTGCCCCTCCTTTTTCTGGCCGTCGGCCTTGTCGCGCACGGGTGGGACTTCGCCGCCGGAGTCACCGCCGCCGTGGCCTTTCTCCTGCATCCGCCCACGGTTTACCCGTTCTGGGCCGTATACCTCTGTCTGGCATTGTGGCGTCACCGTATGACGGCCTTCGTACCGCTGCTCTGCGCGGGTATTGTTTTATGGATCGCCGCCCGGCAGCAGGAGGGCATCACTGGAGTACAGGTGCTCTTCTCAAGACTCTCTCCGGGCATCGAAAGCCTGCAGCGCATGCGCGCCCCGTATTCCTGGATCTCGGAATGGTGGCGGGACTGGCTGCCGCACTACTTGGTTCTGTACGCCGCATCCCTGCTGGCTTGCCTGCGCCTGCGCCGGCGCGTGCCGCACGATTTGCGCTTTTTCCTGCTCGGGTTGCCGCTGGTGGGAATGCTGAGCGTACCGGTTTCGTGGCTGCTGCTCGAACGCATCAAATGGGCGCTGATGCCGCAATTCCAGCCGATGCGCGCGCTGCTATTCGTCACAGTCATTGCGCAGTTCTCCGCGGGCGCGGTGGGCATCCTGGCCGCGCAATCGCGGCGTTACCTCGAAGCCGTCGCGTGGCTGGCGCTGGTGTATCTGATTCCGGTGAACGCCAATGTTATCGGAATGCTTTCCTGGCGGCGCGCGCTGTTAGTTGCGATGTTAGCCGGCGCGGCCTGCCTGGCCGCCCGTGAATTCCGATGGAACGTGTTAGCGATGGCGGGCGTGAGCGTCGCGGCATTCTTCCTGCTTCCAACGTTCGGCGCAGTGCCCACGTATCCACGCCTGCACACGCCGGAACTGGCACAGCTTTCCGCCTGGGCGCGCGCCTCTACGGCGCGCGACGCCGTGTTCCTGTTCGCCGACGCGGGCAAGCATCTGGAGCCCGGTATCTTCCGCACCGACGCCGAGCGAGCCATATACGTGGACTGGAAGGGCGGCGGCCAGGTGAACTATCTTGCAGGACCGGCCCTGGAGTGGTGGTCCCGCTGGCAGAAGGTGCTGGCCAAGCCGTATGAGCCGAATGCCGTGGTTGACTACCGTTTTCTCGGTGTTGACTACATAGTGCTTTCGCCCCGGCACCGCCTCGCGGGCCGCACGCCGGCATTCGAGAATTCGCGATATGTCGCGTATGTTTTGTGATGGTCACTCGAGTGACTTAGCGTAGGGAGTACACTGAAGCTGATGGTCAGCACTATCTCCGGAGACGGGAGACGATGAGACGCCGCCTCCTGGAGGCGAGGGATCGTCAGGACGGGCTCCCGCTCGATGCTGTCATTGAGAAGCTTGGAATTTGACGCGCATTTCCCCAAGGTATCGTGAAGGCCAAGGCTATGAGAATGTTCATATCCGTTTTCATCTTGTTGGCCTGTACAGCTTGTGTTGCGGCGGAAGGCTCCCGATCTGCACCCGTTAAGACTTGCTCCCAAATCTCGCTGGCGCGCCCAGGATTCGGAGCGCCGTACCATGGAACCGTGCGAAATGATGATTACAAGCTGGCGTCGACTATACCTGACGGCCTAACAGGGTGGGGGGCAGCCCCTGTAGCGCCATTTCACGGATTCACTATATTTCTTCCTTCGGATGACGACCGGTCCAGTTGTATTATGTTCGAAATTTACTTGCGGGTTGAACTCGGCCAAAGAGAGACCAGACGTCACGGCACAAAAGTAACGATTGGCGGTGTTCCAGCCTGGAGAGAGGACGTGGCTGGCGCTATAAATGGCACCGAATTTACCAACGTCACGGTTCGGTTTTCCCATGCTCACGACCGCGAAATAGACGACGGAACAGTGCGGCTAGTGACGCCGACGAAGGATGTTAGTAGGAACAAACCCGTATTCGAGGCGTTCCTCTCGCAGATTAGGCTTGTTGGCCAATAGCTCGATTGGTCTGCAAGGGAGCGCCGCGGGCGACATTTTCGGCGAGTCGCATTGCTGGCCGCCCGTGAATTCCGATGGAACGTGTTAGCGATGGCGGGCGTGAGCGTCGCGGCATTCTTTCTGCTTCCAACGCTCGGCGCAGTGCCCACGTATCCGCGCCTGCACACGCCGGAACTGGCACAGCTTTCCGCCTGGGCGCGTGCCTCTACGGCGCGCGACGCCGTGTTCCTGTTCGCCGATGCGGGCAAGCATCTGGAGCCCGGCATCTTCCGCACCGAGGC
>Ga0302324_100022933_pt1 | contig 12104 bp, 10 predicted proteins | sample Palsa_T0_1_FD_201949 | JGI IMG/M metagenome (GOLD analysis project Ga0302324, IMG submission 201949) | Peat permafrost microbial communities from Stordalen Mire near Abisko, Sweden - Palsa_T0_1 | ecosystem: Environmental > Terrestrial > Soil > Palsa > Peat permafrost | place: Sweden: Abisko...
CGTGCCGAAGTCGAAGGGCATGGATACAGATTCGTTGTTTTCCGCATTGCGATGAGCCATTGGAACCTCCTTTGGCGATTGCCCCTCATTGGTCAGATCGGCAAGTCAGAATGGCGGTCTGTGCCCCACAGCAAGATTCAATGCCGACACCTGCTTGTTCAACAGGCTAACGCCTCGTGTGGCGGATCGTTGCGCAGCATTTTTGTGAAATCGCGGACAAAAAGCCAGGTGCGCCGCCCGCAGATCATAACTGAATGTGCCGACACATTTTTGTTAAGCCGCAATCAACCGGACACATCCCGAATATGTCAGCTATCGTCCATATCCCGTTTTGCTCGGGATCGCGCACTATGGCGCGAACGAAGCCCGCCGAGGCGCATCGTCGCCTGCAGGACGACCACACGCGCGGCAAGATCGCGCTCGAAATCGCGGACGCTCTTCGCTAAGGTCCCGTTGCGCCGATATCCAAAGAGATCATGCCATCAGACGCCGCGAATGCCCGGACGAGTCGCCTTCGCGATTTCAACCGCACGAAACTCTACGATGTGCTGGCGGCAACGCCCTTGCTCGTCTGGTTTGCGCTGGGAATCTGGAAGCTCGCGCCCCAGACGGCAAACGACGCAAGAACCATTCTCGCAGCACCGCTCCATCTGGCGACACTTCTCGATTTTTTGTCGAGCGCGGCGACGCTGGTTTTTTTTACGATCGTGATCGCGCTTGTTTTCGCCCGCCGCATGCCGGTGGCGAAGTCGGAAGGTCTCTGGCCGCGCGTGGTCGCCATCCTCGGCGGCAATCTTGAAGTCGCGCTGGGAACGCTTCATCCGGTCGCGCTGCCGCTGTCTCTCAAACTCGTCGCAACAACCTTGGCGATGGTCGGCACCGGCGCCGAGATCATCGTGCTGATCTGGCTCGGGCGTTCCTACAGCATATTTCCCGAAGCGCGGAAATTGGTGCTGCAAGGCCCCTATCGCTGGATCAGGCATCCGCTTTATCTGACGGCGGCCATCGCGACACTCGGCATCGCGATGGGCTACGCCCAGCCCTGGGCGGCGCTGCTGGCCGTTGTGACGTTCGGATTCCAGATCGGGCGCATGCACAATGAGGAGCGCGTGCTCGCCGCGACATTTCCGGAATACGCAGACTACGCGGGACGCACCAAGCGCCTGATTCCCGGTATCTATTAATCGACAGTTACCATCTTTGCCCCTATACAACCGGGAGAACGCAGGAGGTTTTCATGCCCGTTTATCGCGCCCCGGTCGAAGATTATAAGTTTCTCATGCATGAGCTTTTCGAGGTCGAAAAGCAGACCGACCTGCCCCGCTTTGCGGACCTGACGGCCGATCTGGTCGACGATATTCTCGCGAATGCCGGCAAGTTCTGCGAGGAAGTTCTCCACCCGATCAATCAATCGGGCGACGAGGAAGGCTGCCATTACGAGAACGGCGTCGTGCGCACGCCCGCAGGCTTCAAGGACGCGTTCAAGGCCTATTCCGAAGCGGGCTGGGGCGGGCTCGGCGCGCCGACTCAGTTCGGCGGCTCCAATCTCCCGATGATGATCACGATGGCCGTGGCCGAGATGGCGCAATCGGCGAATCAGGCTTTCGCGATGTATCCGGGTCTTACGGGCGCGGCCTATAGCGCGCTGGGCGCCACCGGTGCACCCTGGATGAAGGAGCACATCGTTCCCAAGATGGTGGCCGGCGAATGGTGCGGCACCATGTGCCTGACCGAACCCAATTGCGGCACCGATCTGCGGCTCATGAAAACGCGCGCGGTCGAGCAGCCGGACGGCACCTATCGCATGACCGGCACGAAAATTTTCATCTCCGGCGGCGATCACGACCTGACGGACAACATCATTCACATGGTGATCGCGAAGATTCCCGACGAGAACGGGCAGATCCACGACGATCTTTCGACCGTCAATTTCTTCATGGTACCGAAATATATCGTGAAGGAAGACGGTTCGCCGGGCCCGCGCAACGGCGTCAATTGCGGCGGTATCGAAAAGAAAATGGGCATCAAGGGCTCGGCCACCTGCATTCTCAATTTCGACGATGCGATCGCGTGGCGATTGGGGCCGAAGCCCACGCCCCCGAAGCCCGGCGAGAAGCGTTCGGCCTCCGAAGGCATGAAGGGCATGTTCGGGATGATGAATGGCGCGCGACTGGGCGTCGGCATCCAGGGCATCAGCGTGGGCGAAGTGGCGTATCAAAACGGCGTCGCCTATTCGCTGGAGCGGCGCGCCGGCCACGCGCTGACGGGACCGGCCGAGCCCGACAAATCCGCGGACCTTCTGATGGTGCAGCCCGATATACGGCGCATGCTGCTTCACTCGCGTGCGTTCGTGGAAGGCGCGCGCGCCATGGCGATGTGGACGACGCTCAACATGTCGATTGCGGATTCGCCCCGGCCCGAAGCCGCGACAGCCGGCATGCTGGCCGACCTGATGACGCCCGTGATCAAGGCGTTCTTCACCGATATGGGCTTCGAAGCGGCCAATATGGGTATGCAATGCTATGGCGGCCACGGCTATATCCGCGACAACGGCGTGGAACAGTTCGTGCGCGATGGCCGCATCAACCAGACCTATGAAGGCGCCAACGGCGTGCAGGCGATGGATCTCGTGGGCCGTAAACTGGGCCGCAAGGGCGGAGCGGCGCCCATCGCACTGTTCGGGTTGATCTCCGGCTGGCTCGACGAAAACGCGAAAGACGACAAGCTCGCGCCTTTCACCAAGCCCGTGAAGCGTGGCGTCGACACGCTGCAGCAGGCGACTTTGTGGCTGGCGCAAAACGGCATGGCCAATCCCAACAATGCGGGCGCAGGTGCCGTCGATTATCTGCGCATGATGGGCATCGTCGTCGTGGGTTGGATGTGGGCGCGCATGGCGAAGCTCGCGCAGGCAAAGCTTGCGGCAGGCACCGGCAACAAGGCACTCTACGAAGGCAAGCTCGTGTCTGCGCGCTACTGGATGGAACGCATGATACCGGAATGTCCGATGCTGCTGGAGCGCATCCAGGCGGGCGCCGATGCGATCATGGCCTATGCGCCGGCGGCGGAGTGATCGCCACAAACAGCTTGGGAGAAGCAGTTGGGCCTGCCCCGGTCCATGGTCATTATTCAGTCGCGCCGGTATAGTCGAGCAAAGGCTGAATGGGGACAGCGATGATTATTCTCTCGATATCTGCGATTATCGGGCTCGCATTGGCATTGGCGGCCGGATTTTATCTGGGCTGGAGTATTGGGCGAAAACGCCAACTCGTTGAGAAGCAAGTGGAATTCAAGCGGGACGAGGCACTTCGGGAAAACGCTCAGGTCGACTTCGAGTATGTGCGCGACAAGGCCGATGAAATCGTGAGCATTGCAAATGGTATTGCGGTGCGCGCAAGGAAAGCGCACGGAACTGTGCTCAAGACACACTCCGCCCCAGGCTGTGCCTCGCCCGCCGAACAGCAGAGTTTCGTCGCCAGTGCGCCGACTTCCAGTGAGCCCAGTAAAGAGGCGGGAAGTGGTCGTGCGGATTAGGCAATCGAGTTTTTCAACGCCGCCATTCCCTGATCGATCGTAAAGGGCGGCTGATAGCCCATTTCGCGGCGCGCCTTGGCGTCGACCAGAATGCAATCGCAGGACATGATCGCGGCCGTGAATCGCGTGAGCGGCGGCCGGCCCGACAGCGGCAACGTCCGCCAGGCTTTCTCGCTTACATAAGCGATCATGCGGATCAGCCATGCGGGCACGTTGCGGTCGGGCAAGGTGAAGCCGGCTGCTTCGGCCATGCGCGCGAGCAGATCGCGAAAAACGGATGTCGGCCCGTCGAGCACGAAATAGGCCTCGCCGCCATTGCCTTTCGTCAGCGCGAGCTCGATCGCATAGGACAGATTGCCGATATAGGTGGTGGAGGTCTTGTTGCGTCCGCCGCCGATCCAGGCGAAACGTCCCGCCTCCGCCATCCTTTTCACCGCCGGCAGAATCGTTTCGTCCTCCGGCCCCCACACGAAGCGCGGACGAATGACGATGGTCTCGAAGCCGTGTCCGGGATCGTTCGCCTCGCGCACGGCTTTTTCCGCATGCGCCTTGGTGCGCGAATAAGGAAACGGCGAGTTGAGTGCGAGCGGGTAAGTCTCGTCGACATTGCGCATGTCCTGGCCGTAAAACAACGCTGCTTCCGTGCCGATATGGACGAAGCGTTTGACGCCGGCCTCTTTCGCCGCCGCGAGCATGCGCTTGGTACCCTCGACATTGATGCGCCAATACTCCGACCAAGGCCCCCACTCCTCGACATAAGCCGCGCAATGCACGACGGCGTCCGCGCCTTTCAGATGGGCCGCCGTCACGTCATCGAGCGTGCAGCGCACGGGCGTAGCGCCGGCAGCGGCGATCTTCGCATCGCTCTTCTCCGACCGCGACATAGCCGTGAGCGCATGTCGCCCCGTAACCGCCTTCGCAAACGCCCCGCCCACAAATCCCGATGCGCCGGTGATAAAGATGTTCATGGGTTGCGACCCGTTGTGTTGGACTTCGATTGTGCCTTCAATTTTGCGTGTCTTCCACTGCTGCGCAATGCCCGTCTGCCACGGCGAGATGGAATGGGTCGTTGACATGAATGCCGCGCCGCGAACCAATTCGCCTCGGACAATCCAGGGAGAGACGCATATGAGCACGAACGACACCTATCTCGCCATTTTTCTCGGCAGCAAGACCAGTGCGCGGGCGAAGGCGTGGAATGCGATGACGGAATCCGAACGCGCAGCAAAGCAGAAAGAAGGCGGTGCTGCCTGGGGCGGCTGGATGGCGAAACATGACGCGTCGATTGTCGCCTCCGGCGGACCGCTCGGCAAAACGAAGCGCGTTTCAGGGCATGGCGTGGAAGACGCGAGCAACGAGGTGGGCGCGTTCGTCGTCGTCCGCGCACCCTCCCACGAAGCAGCCGCCAAAATGTTTGAAAACCATCCGCACTTCTCGATCTTCCCCGGCGAAGCCGTGGAAATCATGCCGGTGCTGCCGATACCGCAAGTGTGAGCGCGGCTGCCTCGGCGATGAAGGTGTTCATTGAAGAATCTTGATTGACGTCTAGGCTTCATTGAGAAGCCGAAGCTCAAATTGCGGTTTACCCAGCACGACGCTCGCGAAGCCGGCAAGTGGTGCAATGCTTCCATTCCGGTCGACTGACGGCAAGCGAGTCCTCAAATTCCTTTGTGACTTCAGAGGCTTATCGTGGTCTGCGGCTTCATAACCGTCGCGGATATAACCTATACGGTTTCTTCAAAACCGCTATGGACATTCGCTTATGTTCATGATATGTTCCTATCAATGAATGAGGACGAAGACGTTGATGCGCGAATTTCACTTGTCGCCACCCGGAAAAGGACTCGGAGTTTCATGCGATGCGGAGGGCGTTTTCGTTGGCGCCATTCCGCTTCTGAATCGATTGCGGAAAAGCGTTGGCGAACTCTTGAATTGCCTTGCTCACATGATGCTCGCGGCGCCGAAGTTCAAAGACAAGACCGGCTAGCTCCCGGACGAGAATGTGGAGACATCTTTTATTTCGTTGAACGGGGGGCTGCTGGCCATCCGCCCAAAAATTGGCGAAGAGCGTTACGCAACGCTCAAGGCCAGGTCGGACAACATGCGAGCGCTGTTCGAATCGGATCCTGAGAACGAAACCGGTGCTACCGAGGCTGGGCGCGTGCTCATCCGCGAAATAGAAGACATACTGACGGACGTTGCCAAGCAGGAGGCATCGAACCAGTCGCGCTGAGCACGAGCAGTCTATTCTTGGGCAACTCGGCCTGAGGATCTGCGATTCGTCGAAACGGTAGCCCCCTACGCCGCCTCGGCCAGTTTCGCGAGTTGGGTGAGGACGGATTGGGCGCCTTTGAGACGGTCTTCGGGCTCGGGCCAGCTGCGGGCGATGACGACCTTCTGATCCGGACGCACCTTCATCGTGCTGGCATGCGCGCCGATGAGGCGCACAAGGCCTATCGGGTTCGGGAACGTGTTGTTGCGGAAGGTGAGCGTGGCGCCTTTCGGGCCCGCATCGATCTTCTCGACCAGCGCGATGCGGCACAGGCTCTTGATCGCGACGACCTTGAGCAGATGCTGTACTTCCTCCGGCAACGCGCCGAAGCGGTCGATCAGTTCGGCCGCGAAGCGTTCGATCTCGCCCTGGTCCTCGATGGCTGCGAGCCGCCGGTAAAGCGCCATGCGCACATTGAGGTCCGGCACATAGGCTTCCGGGATCAACACGGCCGTGCCGATATTGATCTGCGGCGACCATTGATCGGCGATCTCCACCGATTGATCGCCGCCCAGCCGCATCTGCGAGACCGCTTCTTCCAGCATCTCCTGATACAGCTCGATGCCCACTTCGCGCACATGGCCGGACTGCTCGTCGCCCAGGAGATTGCCGGCACCGCGAATGTCGAGATCGTGACTTGCGACGGAGAACCCCGCGCCCAGCTGGTCGAGCGATTGCAGCACCTGCAGCCGGCGCTCCGCGGTCTCGGTCAGCTTCCGGTCGGCCGGAGTCGTCAGATACGCATAAGCGCGCTGCTTGGAGCGGCCGATGCGGCCGCGCAACTGATAGAGCTGCGACAGGCCAAACATGTCCGCGCGATGCACGATCAGCGTGTTCGCAGTGGGAATGTCGAGGCCGCTTTCTACGATGTTGGTGGAGATCAGCACATCCATCTTGCCGTCATAGAACGCGGTCATCACGTCTTCGAGCAGGCTCGGTGCCATCTGGCCGTGGCCGACCGCGGCTTTCACTTCCGGCACGGTCTCCTTGAGGAATTCTTGCGCCTCGCGCAGATCGGCGATGCGGGGGCAGACATAGAAGCTTTGCCCGCCCCGATAATGCTCACGCAACAGCGCTTCGCGGATCACCAGGGGATCGAACGGCGTGACGAAGGTGCGCACGGCCAGGCGGTCGACAGGCGGCGTGGTGATCAGCGACAGATCGCGCACGCCGGAGAGCGCCAGCTGCAAGGTGCGCGGAATAGGCGTCGCCGTCAGGGTCAGCACATGCACATCGGCCTTGAGCGATTTGAGCCGTTCTTTGTGCACCACGCCGAAGTGTTGCTCCTCGTCCACGATCACGAGCCCGAGATTTTTGAATTCGATGCCTTTCGCGAGCAGCGCATGCGTGCCGATCACGATGTCGATATCGCCGGTGGCGAGCGCGGCCTTGGTTTCGCGCGCCTCCTTCGCATCGACGAAACGCGAGAGCTGCCGGATCTTTAGTGGGAAGCCCGCGAAACGCTGGCTGAACGTCTTGAAATGCTGGCGCGCGAGAAGCGTGGTCGGCACCACGACCGCGACCTGCTGGCCCGACATCGCTTCCACAAAGGCCGCGCGCAACGCCACTTCGGTTTTGCCGAAACCCACATCGCCGCACACGAGCCGATCCATCGGCCGGCCTTTCGCCAGGTCCTCGATGGACTCGGCAATCGCGCGTTCCTGATCGTCCGTTTCCTGGTAGGGAAACTTGGCGCAGAATTCGTCATAGAGGCCTTGCGGTGGGTCGACGGGCTCGATCTCCTTCAACTGGCGCGCAGCCGCGATGCGGATCAATTCCGCTGCGATCTCTCGCACGCGCTCCTTCATGCGCGCCTTGCGGCTTTGCCAGCCCGCGCCGCCGAGGCGATCGAGCTGCGCGGTCGCGTCGTCCGCGCCGTAGCGCGTCAACAGCTCGATATTCTCTACCGGCAGGAACAGCTTGCCGCCGTCATATTGCAATTCGAGGCAGTCATGCGGCGCGTTCAGCACGTCGATGGTCTGCAGGCCTGTGAAACGGCCAATGCCGTGTTCGATATGGGTGACAAGATCGCCGGGTGCCAGGCTCGACGCTTCGGCGAGGAAATTCTGCGCGCGCTTGGAGCGCCCGCGCGTGCGCACCATGCGGTCGCCCAGAATGTCCTGCTCGGCGACGATGGCGAAATCCGGCGCTTCGAAGCCGTGCTCCAATCCGAGCACGCCCACACCCACGCCATTCGCATGCAGCTTCAGCGCATCCGGCCAGTCGCCGACATGGCGCATGGCAGCGAGCCCGTGATCGGCCAGCACGCCCCCCATGCGTTCGGCCGAACCTTCGCTCCACGCCGCCACGATCACGCGCTTGTTCTGCGCCTGCAGCGATTTGATGTGCGCAGCTGCCGCTTCGAACACATTCACTTTGCCCTGCGCCCGCTCCGGCGCGAAATCGCGCGGCGGACGCCCGCCCGCATCGACAGAGCTTTTCGATTCCGGCGCCTGGAACGGTGACAGCGCGCGCACATCATGGTGGACGAGGCCGCCTGCCCATTCCTCGGCGTTCAGATAGAGTTGATCGGGCGGCAGTGGACGGTAAGGCGGCGAGGCCGCGTTCTCCTTGCGCTCGCCCTTGCCGGCCAGAAACTGGCGGCGCGTCGCATAATAATCCGCGATCAGTTCGAGCCTCGCGGTCTTCGCTTCCTCCGCCTGATGCGAAAGAAGCACAAGCGCACGCGGCACGTAATCGAACAACGTGTCGAGCTTGGCATGGAACAGTGGAAGCCAATGCTCCATGCCCTGATGCTTGCGGCCTGCGCTCACCGCTTCATAGAGCGGATCGTCACGGTCTGCGGGACCGAAGGCAGCCACATAGCCCGCGCGGAACCGGCTGATCGAGTCCTTGTCGAGCGGCGTTTCGCTCGCGGGAAGCAATTCGATTTCCGTTATCTGCTCGGTGGAAAGCTGCGTCTCCGCATCGAATTTGCGAATCGCATCGAGTGCGGCCCCGAAGAAATCCAGCCGCAGCGGGTCTTCCGTTCCCGGCGGCCACAGATCGACGATACCACCGCGCAACGCGAAATCGCCTGGTTCGCGCACAGTACTGGCCCGGGCATACCCCTGGCGCGCGAGAAAGGCCGACAGCTTTTCGTGATCCACCACATTGCCGACGCGGGCAAAGAAGCTGTCGTCGGCAATCGTCTCGCGCGGCGGCACGCGCTGGAGCAGTGCATTGACGGTCGTGACGACGAGAGTCGCACCCGAATCCTTCTTGCGCCGCGCAAGCGCTGCCAAGGTCGCAAGCCTGCGGCTTTCGATATCGGGCTTGGGCGACATGCGATCATAGGGAAGACAATCCCACGCCGGGAACGACAGCACGGGCAATGTCGGCATGAAGAAGCTCACCGCTTCGAGCGCGGCTTGCGCCTGCACATCGTCGGCCGTCACAAACAGGACGAGGCCTTTGCGCCGCTCGGCCGCCTCGGCCGCGAGCCACGCATCGAACCCTTCCGGCACACCGGTGACCGCGAAGCGGCCTTCCATACGGGCGATATAATTCAGACGTTCCACGTGGGAGCCTTGCGTTGGCAAATACCCTGGAGACGGGCGAACACGGCGTTGTCATAGGTTGCAGGCACGGGCGCGTGCCCACGCAGCCAGGCGTAAACTTCCTGGTCGGGCGCTTCGAGCAGCGCCTCGAACTCGTCCAGCTCCGCCTCGCTGAGGCCGGCCAGATGCGCTTCCGCGAAGGCCCCGAAGATCAAATCGACTTCCTTGAAGCCGCGGCGCTGGGCGCGGAAAAATAGCCGTTTGCGCCGGGCCTCTTTCGAGCCAGCTTTTTCAGGTTCGGTCATGGGCGGGATATAGCGTGGGAGGGCGGCGCGGACCAGAGGCAGCTGCTCGATTTCGGCCGCGTTGAGCCTGCCCCGTAACCAGCTATCTTGCACAACAAATGCGCCCTTCGATTCTGTTTCCCCTGTTTGCCGAGACGCGCACCCTGCCGGGTATCGGGCCCAGGCTGGAGAAGCTGATCGCGCGTGTGGCGGGCAAGAGGCTGATTGATCTCGCGCTCGATCTGCCGTCCGGCATCATCGACCGCAGCTACCGGCCGCGCCTGATCGATGCGCAGGAAGGCCGGATTGCCACCTTCGTCGTCAATGTGCTCGACCATCTGCCGCCGTTCGACCGGCGCCAGCCCTATCGCGTGCGCTGCTCGGACGACAGCGCGATCATCGAGCTCATTTTCTTCCGCGCCGACAATGGCTATCTCACGCGCACGCTGCCGCTTGGGGCGAAGCGCCTGATCAGCGGCCGCGTCGAGAGGTTCAACGGCAAGCTGCAAATGCCGCATCCCGATCATGTGCTGGCGCCGGAAGACGCGGCCAGCCTGCCGATGCAGGAGCCCGTCTATGGCCTCACCGAAGGCCTGCCGCCGAAATCGCTCGCCAAGGCGATCCGCGCTTCGCTGGAGAAAGTGCCGCCGATGACGGAATGGCTCGATGCGGATTATCTGCGCGCGCGTAGCTGGACAACCTTCGGAGCGGCGCTGCACGCCGCGCATGCGCCCCAGAGCGAAGCGGATTTGCAGCCGACCGCGCCCGATCGCATGCGGCTCGCTTATGACGAGTTGCTCGCCAACCAGCTCGCGCTCGTGCTGATCCGCGCACGCCTGCGCAATGTCAAAGGCCGCAGCCTGAAGGGTGACGGTCATCTGAAGCAGAAGGCCATTGCAGCGCTGCCGTTCTCGCTCACGCAAGCGCAATCGCAGGCGCTGGCCGAAATCGAAGCGGACATGGCGGCGCCCGCGCGCATGCTGCGGCTGCTGCAGGGCGATGTGGGCGCGGGAAAAACCATTGTCGCATTCCTGGCGCTGCTCGATGCCATCGAAGCCGGCACGCAAGGCGCGCTGATGGCACCGACGGAATTGCTGGCGCGCCAGCACATGCAGGCGCTGGCAGCGCCGGCGGCTGCCACCGGCGTGCGTATGACCTTGCTGACAGGCCGCGAGCGGGGAAGTCCGCGCGAGCAAATTCTGGCGGCGCTTGCCAAAGGCGAGATCGACATTCTCGTCGGCACGCATGCGCTGTTCACCGAGGACGTCACATTCCGCGATCTGGGCTTGGCCGTCGTCGACGAGCAGCATCGTTTCGGCGTGCACCAGCGGCTGCAACTGCAAAGCAAGGGCGCGACGGACGTTCTCGTGATGACGGCGACGCCCATTCCCCGCACGCTCGCGCTCACAGCCTATGGCGACATGGATGTGTCGCGCATTGCGGGCCGCCCGCCCGGTCGACAGCCCGTCGACACACGCGTGTTGCCGGCCGAGCGGCTCGACGAAGTCGTCGAGCATCTGCGGGACGCCATTGCCAAAGGCGCGCGCGCCTATTGGGTGTGTCCGCTCGTCGAGGAATCGGAAAAGCTCGATCTGGCCGCCGCCGAAGAACGCGCCGGCGAACTGCGCGAGATGCTCGGGCCCTCGGTCGGACTCGTGCATGGCCGCATGAAAGGCGCTGAGCGCGACGCTGCAATGGCGAAGTTCAAATCCGGCGAACTCTCGGTGCTGGTCGCCACCACGGTGATCGAAGTCGGCGTCGACGTGCCCGAAGCGACGATCATGGTGGTCGAGCATGCCGAGCGTTTCGGCCTCGCCCAGTTGCACCAGTTGCGCGGGCGCGTGGGGCGCGGCTCCGGCAAATCGACCTGTCTCCTGATCTATGCATCGCCTTTGGGCGAGACCGCGAAGGCGCGGCTCAAGACCCTGCGCGAGACCGATGACGGCTTCCTCATCGCGGAAGAGGACCTGAAATTGCGCGGCGCCGGAGAGCTCCTCGGGGTGCGCCAGAGCGGCATGCCGGAATTCCGGCTGGCCGATCTCATAGCCCATGCCGAACTGTTGGCAGCGGCGCGCGACGACGCCAAACTGATCCTCAGCCGCGACCCGGAGCTCAAATCGCCCCGCGGCGAGGCTTTGCGCGTTCTGCTCTACCTTTTCGAACGCGACGAAGCCGTGCGTTACTTGCGGACAGGATGAGACGATGACCCCCGACTTCCAACCCGCTTTTGAGCGCGCACTCGCGAACGCCATCCCCGACTTCGAAGGCATGGGCGCGCTGACGCGGCTGTCCGGCGGCGCGAGCCAGGAGACATGGTCGTTCGATGCGACGGTTGCCGGCCATGTCGAGCCGCTCATTCTGCGGCGCAGTCCAGGCGGCGCGCCGCGGGCGCCCGGGCAAGGTGCGAATTCAGTAGCGCTGGAGACCGAAGCGATCGTGATCGAGGCGTCGCGTGCTGCCGGCGTGGCCGCGCCTCGTGTGCGGTATGTGCTCAAGCCGGAGGACGAAGCGGGCATC
>Ga0302324_100022934_pt1 | contig 12104 bp, 11 predicted proteins | sample Palsa_T0_1_FD_201949 | JGI IMG/M metagenome (GOLD analysis project Ga0302324, IMG submission 201949) | Peat permafrost microbial communities from Stordalen Mire near Abisko, Sweden - Palsa_T0_1 | ecosystem: Environmental > Terrestrial > Soil > Palsa > Peat permafrost | place: Sweden: Abisko...
TCGCGCGATGTCTAAGACCGCGGAACTGCGATCCAGTCCGACGACCTTGAGCGCCGTTCCCCGGCGGCGGCTTTCGGCGAGCAGCGCGCGTGGAATGTCGGCGCTTCCGCAGCCGACGTCCAGAACGTTGCGCGCGCCGCGCGCGAACACTTCGCGCACGACGGTACGAGAGCCGCCGAACCACGCATTCGCGCGTTCGATGTCCGCGAAATTGCCGGCCAACTCTGCCGCGTCAACGGCCGGGTCGTCCATCAGTTCGCGCGCGCTGCTCCGCTCCATCACGGCGCCATTGGCGCTGCGGGGCGAACCGACCCCTGAGCGGTTGAGGAGCGCGCTCAGACCTTCTTAAAGTATTCGGCGTTGATCTCGATGTAATTCGTCCACTTTTCGGGGACGTCGGAGTCGGCATAAATCGCCTCGACCGGACATGCCGAAACGCAGGCGCCGCAGTCGATGCACACCTCGGGATCGATGAAGAGCATCTTGTCCTCTTCGCGTCCGTGAATGCAATCGACTGGGCATACGTCGACGCACGACTTGTCCTTCGTGCCGATGCATGGTTCGGTGATGATGTATGCCATGTGTGCTGTTGATCGACCCCTCGCGGTAAAGCCCGTTCGTATTACCGTAAGTCACACTCGGGTCCTCTCCTCCCCGCCGGTCCTTGAAGCTGAAACCGCCGCCCTGGCGAAGAGGTAGATGGGAGCAAGGATGACACAACTCTGCGAAACCTGCGGCGAGCGGCCGGCGACCGTCCGCGACTTTACCATGAGAATGGGCAGCTGGGTGGCGGCCGACGTGTGCGAAACGTGCGCTCGACGGCGCCGGACGGCCATCGTGCCACTACTCGGCTCCGCCCTCGCCGCGGTCGCTTTGGCTGCCGGGACGACGTACGCAATCGACCGCTTGCAGCGCCGCGAGCGCGAACCCTCGGCTGACCCGCGGGAGTGGGCCAAGCGCTTGCGTGGCGGCGGCACCCCGACCCTAGCGGCGTACTCGCGCGATCTCACCGCGGCGGCACGCGCCGGCGAGCTCGATCCGGTGGTCGGCCGGTCCGAAGAGGTCGAGCGCGTGATCGCCATCCTCTCGCGCCGCAGCAAGAACAACCCGGTGCTCGTGGGCGAACCCGGCGTCGGAAAAACCGCGATCGTCGAAGGCCTCGCGCAGCGCATTGCGCGCGGCGAGGTCCCGCCGGGCCTGCGCGACAAACGCATCCTCTCGCTCGCGCTCGGTCCGCTCGTCGCCGGCACGAAATATCGCGGCGAGTTCGAAAGCCGCGTCAAACGCATCCTCGACGAGGTCGCTCGCGCTTCGCGCGAGGTCGTGCTCTTCATCGACGAACTGCACGCGCTCGTCGGCGCCGGAGCGGCCGAAGGCTCTCTCGATCTTTCGTCGATGATCAAGCCGGAATTGGCGCGCGGGGACCTGCAGTGCATCGGGGCGACGACCTTCGACGAATATCGCAAACACATCGAGTCGGATGCCGCCTTGGAACGCCGCTTCCAGCCGGTCATGGTTTCCGAGCCGACCATCGAGCAAACCGCCGGAATCCTGCGCGGCTTGCGCTCTCGCTACGCGGCGCATCATTCGGTCACCATCTCGGACGCAGCGGTTGACGCCGCCGCGACGCTGTCGGCGCGCTACATCGTCGACCGGTTTCTGCCCGACAAAGCGATCGACCTGATGGATGAAGCCTCGGCCTCCGTCGCAATGCGCGGCGCGCAGGTCGTCGAGCCGGCCGACGTCGCCGCCATCGTTTCGAAGTGGACCGGTATCCCGCAAGGAGCCTTGAGCGAAGAACAAACGCGCGGACTGCTCGGACTCGAGAAAGCGCTCGAAAAGCGCATCGTCGGACAGCCCGAAGCGATCGGCGCGGTCGCGCAAGCGATCCGTCGCGGGCGGGCCGGACTCAAGGACCCGCGCCGCCCGATGGGCGGTTTTCTGTTCGTTGGGCCGAGCGGCGTGGGCAAGACGGAGCTCGCGCGTGCGCTCGCCGGCGAACTCTTCGGCACCGAAGACGCGCTCGTGCGCATCGACCTTACCGAGTATACCGAGGCGCACACGGTCTCGCGTCTGCTCGGCGCCCCGCCGGGATACTCCGGCCACGACGAGCCGGGACAACTCACCGAGCCCGTCCGGCGCCGCCCCTATTCGGTCATCCTGTTCGATGAATTCGAGAAGGCGCACGCCGACGTCGCAGCGGTCCTGCTGCAGATTCTCGACGACGGTCGCGTCACCGACGCGAAGGGCCGCACCGTCGACTTCAGGCACGCGATCGTCATCTTGACGAGTAACGCCGAGCCGAGCGAACTCGACATCTACCTGCGCCCCGAATTGCTCAACCGCATCGACGAGGTCGTGAAATTCAACCCGCTCGGCCTAGCGGAGATCGAATCGATCGTCGATCTGCAGCTGAGCGCCGTTTCCGACCGGCTCGGCGCGCTCCGCGTCACGATTTCGCTCAGCGAGGACGCGCGGCGTTTCCTCGCAAGCGAAAGTTTGGGCGCTGGGAGCGGGGCTCGCTACGTCGCTCGAACGATCGCGCGCTTCGTGACGAACGAACTGTCCAGCGCGATCCTGAAGGGCGACATCAAAGAAGGCGGCAGCGCGCGCGTCGAGTTGCGCGACAGCGACCGGATCGAAGTCATCGCGGCGTAGCCTCGCTCACTCCTCTTCGCGCACGCCGTTTGGATACCAGATGACCAGCGCGCCGAAGATGATCGCGCAGCCTAGGAACAAGAGTCCCGCGACTTCACCGGTCATTCCGTCGGGCGCGAAAAGCATCCCGATGATTCCGGTAAGCGCCCCCGCAAACGAGACGGGGAAAAGGACGGCGTCGTTCGGCATACTCTCCTCCGGGCCGGCCGCCTTCGGCCGGTCCCCGGGGAGTACGATAATGCTCGGCGCGTCCTGAAAGCGTCCGCAGGAACGCGGAAGACGGCTGCTTAGGCGCTTTCCGAGCGAGAGCGGTGCGCTAAAGAATCTTCTGGATCGCCGCGTCGATCTCGCCGGGATCCATCTCGCCGAGCCTGTAGGTGCTGATCTTGCCTTGGCGGTCGATGAAGATATGGATCGGCAAGCCGATCGCGCCGTAGGCTTCGCCCGCCTTGCCGTCTTCGTCGCCCACCGCAGGGTACGTCAGCGCATGCTGCTTGACGAACTCCGAGCCTTTGTTCGGGCTCTCTTGCTCGTCGACGCCGACGACGACGAGGCCCCGCCCGCGATACTTCTTATAGAGGCTCGAGATCGCCGGCGCTTCGTCGTTACACGGAGCACACCACGACGCAAAGAAGTTCAGATAGACGGGCTTTCCGTGTAAGCTCGCAAGCGAAACGGAGCCCCCGCCCTGCAGATGCGGCAAGTCGAAGGCCGGCGCGGCGTCGCCGGCATGCAACGCGGCGAGTGCGACCTGCGGAACGACGACGGCCGCGAAAATGGCCGCCAGACTCGCGAGGAGGATGCGTTTCACGGTTCGATGTCTCCTTACGTCACGCTAAACGTGGGGAAAGCGACGTGCGTTGCGTCCTCGCGCATCTGGGTCAGCAGTTCTTCGGCGCTCCCGAAGCGCCGCTGTTCGCGCACGAAGCGAAACTCGCGCAAGACCAGTTCGTCGCCGTAGATCGTGCGCCGGAAATCGAGCAGCCAGGCCTCGATCGTCCGCACGGTACCGGAAAAGGTCGGGTTATTACCGATGGAAACCAGCGCCTTGTAGTCGCGTCCGTCGTAGCGCGCGAGCGCGCTGTAGACGCCGTCGGCCGGTAACGTCTTGTGCGGAGCGACGGCGAGGTTCGCCGTCGGGAAACCGAGATCGTGGCCGCGGCCCGCACCGATTTCAACAGTTCCGCGGAGCGCGAACGGCTCGCCCAAAAGCCGATCGGCCGTGGCCAAATCCCCGCGCAGAATCGCAGCCCGGATGCGCGTGCTCGAGATACGCTCCGCTCCGTCCGAGAGTGGGGGCACGGCCACGACCTCGATGTTGCGACGGGTCAGCAACTCACGGGCGAGCGTCGCATCGCCCTGACGGCCCGCGCCGAAACGAAAGTTTTCGCCGACGACCACACCCCGCACGCGCAATCCATCGGCGACGATGTCCCCGAGAAAGGCCGACGCTTCGAGCGCGGCGATGCGCGCGTCGAACGGGACGAGGAAGAGTTCGTCGATGCCGGTCGCCGCCAAAAGATCCACGCGCTCTTCCAGCGTCGTGATGAGCGGCGGGACTTTGTCGGGACGCAAGTACGTCGCGGGATGATTGGAGAAGGTGAGGATCGCCGCGCGAAAGCCGGGGCGCCGCAGGCGCAGCAGCGCGCGCACGATCTCGCGATGGCCACGATGCACGCCGTCGAAGAAGCCGATTGCGAGCACGAGCGGACGGTCGTTCTCCGTTCGCGCGAGATCGTGGTGGATCTTCACACAAAAACTTTTCGCGGCGCCAGCAACGCGCCGACTGCTTCCCCGACGCCGACCAGCATCCGGGCCGAGTCTCGCACGAACACGTGCTTGGCAATTGCGCCCGCCGGCAGCGCCACGAACCGCCCCGCGCGAAAGTCCGCCGCCTCGCGTCCGTCGAGCACGATCGTAGGAAACGGAATGACTCGTTCGGGTGAGATGAGTGCGGCCTCGGGCGCCGCCGCGATCGCTTCCAGCGTCAAGCTCTCGAAGAGGACGAACGGGCCCGAGGCTTCGCGCAGCAGCGTTCCCATGTGCGCGAGCGAGCCGATTGCGACGCCGAGATCTTCGCACAGCGTACGCACGTACGTGCCTTCCGAACAGGCGCACGTCATGCGCGCTTCGTTATCCGCGTAGCCCAACAGCGAAAGGCCGTAAATCGTGATTTTGCGCGGCGCGCGCGCCACGACTTCGCCCGCGCGGGCGAGCTCGTAGAGCCGCTTCCCGCCTTGGTGCAGCGCGCTGTACATCGGCGGAATCTGTTCGATTTGGCCGATGAAGCGGGCTGAGACGGCCCGCAAAAGTTTTTCGGCATCGGCCGGCACCGGCGCTTCGAGGACCGTTGCGCCGCTCGCGTCGCCCGTGGTCGTGGAGCGTCCCAAGACGAGCGTGAAGGCGTACGCCTTACGCCGGTCCTCGATCAAGGGAATCAGACGCGTCGCACCGCCTAGCGCGAGCGGGAGAACGCCCGCCGCGTCCGGGTCGAGCGTTCCTACATGACCGACGGGCAATTTGCGCCCGCCGGACGGGCCGAAGATGCGCCGCACGTGCGCGCCGACTTGCGCCGAGCTCGGACCCGACGGTTTAAAGACGTTGACGAACCCGAGCAGTTCCTTAGTTCCGCCGCAGCCGGGACACTAAAGACCTTGGGCCGCGAGCGCTCCGCGCACAGCCTCGAGCGCATCCGGCAACGACCCTTCGTAGGTCAATCCGGCGGCGCGGAAATGTCCGCCGCCGTTCAAACGCGCGGCCGCTTCTTGCACGTTGATCCGGCCGTTGCTGCGCAAGCTCACGCGCAGTTCGCCGGCGTACGATTTGAAGAGGGCGGCGACTTCAACGCCCTCGACGGAGCGCAGGTGCTGGATGATCTCTTCGGTGTCTTCGCCGTCCGCGCCGGTGCGGGCCAGCATCGCATCGTCGACGACCGACCAGCAGTAGCGTCCGTCGTCCGAGACTTGCGCCTTGGAGAGCGCGTCGCCGAGCACGCGAATCGCCGCCAAGCGCTTATTGGCGAAGATCTCGTTGGTGATCTCTTCTTTATTTGCGCCGAGATCCATCAAATCGGCCGAGATGCGCAGGACGGTCGCCGTCGTGTTGCTGTGCACGAAACCACCCGTATCCGTCATCACCGTCGTCAAAAGCGCGGTAGCGATCTCCGGCGTAATGGGCGTCTTCATCGCCTGCAACAGTTTGAGCACGCAGGCGCCGGTCGAAGCTTCCTTTTCGAGGATGTAATTCAGGCCCGCGAAGCGCGAGTTCCCGAGATGATGATCGACGTTGAGCATGTTGCGCCGCTCGACGTGCGGCAAGAATTCGCCGGCACGCGAGCTGTCGCTCATGTCGCAAAACACCCAAAGCGTATCGTCCGGCAAGTCCGCGGGTACGGTGCGCGAGACGAGTTCGGAGTCCGCGAGGAAGCGCAGGTTCCGCGGCACGGGATCCTGCTGAAAGTACGCGACCCGCTTGCCGAGCGCGCGCAGCGCGAGCCCGAGGGCGAGCCCCGCCCCGAGCGTGTCGCCGTCGGGTTTGACGTGGCTGACCATCACGAACGCGGGACGCGCGCGTAATTCGGCCACGACCTCGTCCGTCGTCGCGCTCTGCGCATCACTCCGGATCATCGAGGGCCTCCGTCTGCAGTTCGGCGTTCGAGGCGGCGGTCTTCGCCAAGACCGCACTGAGCGCGATCGCTCTCTCGGTCGAACGGTCTTCGATGAACGTCAACTCGGGCGTATGCCGGAGATTGACCGCATGGCCGAGCTCGCCGCGCAAGAAACCCTTCGCCGACTCGAGCGCGTCCATCGATTGTCGTGCCACATGGCGGTCGCCGATGATCGACACGAACACCTTGGCCGTTTGCAAATCGTGGCCGACCTCAACCCGGGTTACGGTCACGAAGCCCAGCCGCGGGTCTTTGAGCTCGACCGAAATCAAGCGCGCCAACTCGCGCTGCAACTCGTGATCGATCCGAGCCATCCGCTCGCGCTTCATGAATCGGACCTCCCGGGCGCCTGCGCTCCGGCTGCCGTCCGGCGGATGCCGCTCACACCTAACGCAGCGTTCGCTTTTGCCCTAAAGCTTCCGAGCCACGGCCCCGAAGCGACTAGTGAGCCCAAGGCGCGACTCCGGTCGCTCCGGGCGCCTGCGCGAAGCAGTGGCCGGACGCCCCACGTGCCGTGCAGCGATCCTGCGTCCGGTTCGCCCACGGAAGGACGAACCGGCGCTTCGGCTCTTGACCGCGCGGGCACGGGACTACGCAGGGACCGGCTCCGGTGCGACCAGCTCCGAGGTGAACGCTTCGATGACGTCGCCTTGTTTGAGGTCCGAGAACTTGGCGATCTGCACGCCGCACTCAAAGCCGTCGGCAACTTCACGGACGTCGTCTTTGAAGCGGCGCAGCGACTCGAGTTCGCCTTCGAAGACGACCGCGGAGTCGCGTAAGATCCGCACCTTTGCGCCGCGCAAGAGCTTACCGCTCTGCACGTAGCAACCGGCGATCGTGCCGATCTTGGAGACTTTGAAGACTTCGCGAATCTCCGCGCGGCCGAGAATGACCTCGCGGAATTTCGGCGCGAGCATTCCGACCATTGCTTTGCGGAGATCGTTCTCCACGTCGTAGATGACGTTGTAGAAACGCAAGTCGACTTGCTCGTTTTCGCCGAGGCGCTTGACCGTTTCGTCGGGACGGATGTTGAAGCCGATTAAAACCGCGTTCGAGGCGCTCGCGAGGTTGACGTCGTTGGGCGTGATCGCGCCGACGCCCGCGTAGATGACGCGGATGTCGACTTCGGCATTCGAGATGCCTTCGACGCGCGACCGAAGCGCTTCGACCGCACCTTGCCCGTCCGCCTTGAGGATGAGGTTGAGCGTCTTGCGGGCGCCGTCGGTCGGCATCTGCATGAAGCTTTCGAGCGAGATGCGCGGTCCGGTCGCCGCGGCGATGCGGACTTCCTGACGGCGCGAGCTGCGCTTCGCGGCGGCTTCGCGCGCCACGCGTTCGTCCGAGACGACGACCAGCGTGTCGCCCGCACTCGGAACGTCGGAAAGACCCATGATCTCGACCGGAATCGAGGGGCCGGCCTTCTTCACTTGCTTTCCCTTGTCGTCGAGCAGCGCGCGGATCTTCCCGTACGCGCTGCCGACGACGACGACGTCGCCCGCCCGCAGCGTGCCGTTCTGGATCAGCACGGTCGCAACGGCGCCGCGGCCCTTGTCCAAAGCCGATTCGATGACCACGCCTTGGGCGCGGCGGTTCTTGTTGGCTTTGAGGTCGCGAATGTCGGCTTCGAGCAAGACGGTTTCGAGCAGCGCGTCGATGCCGTCGCCCGTGCGCGCCGAGACCTGCACCATTTCGGTTTTGCCGCCCCAGTCGACGGGTTGCAGACCTTGCTCGGAAAGCTGCGACTTGACGCGATCGGGCTGCGCGTCTTCCTTATCCATCTTGTTGATCGCGACGACGATCGGCACGTTCGCGGCGCGAATGTGCGAGATCGCCTCGATCGTTTGCGGCATGACGCCGTCGTCCGCCGCGACCACGAGGATCGCGACGTCGGTGACCTTGGCGCCGCGCGCGCGCATGGCGGTGAACGCTTCGTGACCCGGCGTATCGATGAAGGTTAGCTTGCGATCGTTGCGTTCGACGGTATACGCGCCGATGCGTTGCGTGATGCCGCCGGCTTCGCCCGAGGCGACGCTGGCCGAGCGGATCCTGTCGAGCAGCGAGGTCTTGCCGTGGTCGACGTGGCCGAGCACCGTGACGACCGGCGGACGCGTCGTCATCAACTCGGGCCGGTCTTCTTCTTGCTCGACGACGACTTCTTCGCCGGCTTCCTTGATGACCGCGTTAAATCCGAACTTCTTCGCGACGTTCTGCGCGACCGTCGCGGGAATGTTCTGATTGATCGTGGCCATCGTGCCGATTTTGATGAGCTCTTTGATGACGTCTTTGGCCGGAACGATCATCGACGTGGCGAGCTCTTGAACCGTCAGGACGTCGGGAATCTCGATCGTCTCGAGGACCGTTTTTTCGACGGCCGGACCCGAGTCGAGCGAACCACCCTTCTTGCGCCGGCGCTCCTTATCGAGGAGCATTTCTTTTTCACGATCTTTTTTGGCCGCCGCGTCTTCACGGTCGCGGCCGCCGGGACGCTGGCCGCGGCCGCCGCCCGAACTCGGGCTCGGACCCTGCGTTCCGGGCGCGCCCGGCGCCGGGCTCGGATTGAAGGGGCGCGGGCCACCGGCGGGAGGGGTAAGCGGACGGAACGGCCCATTGCCCGCACGGCGCACCGGCGCGCCGGGTTGACCGGGCCGCGGAACGACTTGACCGGGCGTCAGCGGACGGGGCTGATAGCCCTGACCGGGCATTCCGGGTTGGCCGGGTCGCGGGGCGACGCCGGGGCGTCCGGGGATGCCGGTCGCAGGGCCCGGCGCAGCCGAAGCGGCCACGCCGGTGATCGGCGGGGCGACCGGCGCGGGGCGCGGTTCGGCGATGGTCGAGCGCCCGGCCGGAACCGGACGCAACTGGGGGATCGGGGCTTCGGGAGCCGGCGGCGCGGCCACCGGGCGCGGACGCGGCGCCGGTTTCTCCGCCGCGGGCGCGAGAGGCGCGGAATCATCCTCGGGCTTGGCTTCGGCGACGGGTGCGGCCGGCGCAGCGGCGACGGCAACTTCAGGCGCCGGAGCTTCCGCGGGAGCGGCGACGGCGGGCGCCGCTTGGGCGGCCGGTGCCGCGGCTTTGCTTGCTCGGCGAACGGGCGTGGTGACCGGCTTGAGCGTCGGCACCGGCTCCTCCGCCACGGCGGCTACCGGTTCGGCGGCCTTGGGCGTTTTGCGGGGAGCGGCGGCCTTCTTCGGCGCCGTTGGAGCGGCTGGCGTGGGCGCGGCGGCCTTGGGAGCCGGCTTCGCGCCGCCCAGGAGCACGCCCCTGACCAGTTCCGCGATGTTGTCGTCGACGACGCTGAGTTGATTCTTCGCTTCGAAGCCGAGCTGTCCGAATAGACCGATCAGGTCCTTCGAAGAAACTCCGAGATCTTTCGCCAGCTCGAAAATGCGTACTTTACCGGTTGCCATATCGTCCTTTATGAAAACCCGTTCGCGGCTCGATGGCTGCGTTCGGGAGGTCTCCTAATTCATAGCTTGTCGCTCCGGCCGCTGGGGGGAACCCGACTATCATACACGGCCCTGGCGTACTCGGCAAAGAGCCGCTCAGGCCCATTCCATGCCATCCGCCGCGGTCGCCAGCCCGGCGAAGCGCTTATTCTTCGCAACGCGCCGTGCGCAGGCGCCGGAGCACAGGTATGCTCCGCGACCCGGCCCGCGATGCGGCCCGGGATCGCGCTGCCATCCTTCGTCGCGCCGGACGAAGCGCACGAGCGCATCTTGAACGAAGCGTTGCCGGCAGCCCACGCAGGTGCGAGCCGGAGCGCGCGGCGCGCTATTCGCTTGCTCCGCCGTTTTCGTCGCGGCGCTCGAGCATGGTTCGGCGGAACTCCTCGAGCTTGCGAATCAACTCCGGATCGACGGCCGGCGCGGCTTCGGTTTCGCCTTCGACCGTTTCGCCTTCGACGAGCGCTTCGGCTTCGGGTGCGTGCAGACGTTCTTCGCGCTCGACCAAGTAGCGCGCGCGCGCTTCTTCAGCGTCCGCTTCGCTCGTGATGTCGAGTCGCCAACCGGTCAGGCGCGCGGCGAGCCGCACGTTCTGTCCTTCGCGCCCGATCGCCAGCGAAAGCTGGTAGTCGGGTACGGTCACGAGGCCGACGCCCTCGTCCTCGAAGAGTTCCACGCCGAGCACCTTTGCCGGCGCGAGCGCGTTGCTGATGAACGTTACGTGATCCGGCGACCAGCGAATGATGTCGATCTTTTCGCCGCGCAGTTCGTCCGACACCGCAGCGATGCGGCTCGACTTCGGTCCAAGGCACGCGCCGACGGCGTCGACTTCGGGGCGGTGCGAATGCACCGCAACTTTCGAGCGGCTCCCCGGTTCGCGCGCGATCGCCATGATCTCGACGATGTCGTCGTCGATTTCGGGAACTTCGGCCTCGAGCAGGCGTTGCACGAGCCCTTCGGCCGCGCGCGAAAGGATGATCTGCGGGCCTTTGCTCGTCTTGCGGACGTCGAGCACGTACGCCCGGATGCGGTCGTTGATGCGGTAGTTCTCGCGCGGCACTTGCTCCGAGAGCGGCAGCAGCGCTTCGGTCTTGCCGAGGTCGACATACATGTTGCGCTGCTCGTAGCGTTGCACGGTGCCCATCGCGATGTCGTGCAGCTTTTGGCTGTATTCGTTGAAGATCGTGTCGCGCTCGGCTTCGCGGATACGTTGCACGATGACTTGCTTGGCCGTCTGCGCGGCGATGCGCCCGAACTGCTTCGGCGTTACTTCCTCGTCGTAGAAATCACCGGGCTCGTACTTCGAGCCCGCCTCTTTGCGCGCGACTTCAAGTTTGGAATCGGCGACGTCGTCGACGACGAGACGGCGGTGGTACACCTTGTATTCGCCCGTGTCCCGGTCGATCGCGACGATGGCGTTGGCTTCCGCGCCGAAGTTTCTCTTGTACGCGGAAAGGAGCGCCGCTTCGAGCGCTTCGAGCAGCATTTCGAATGGAATCGCGCGTTCGCCCTGAAGCGCGCGCAGCGATTCGCGCAGCGTTGGTTCGTCGGGTGCGGTCTTCGTCGCTTTCATTGGTCGTCTCGTCTCTCTCGTTTGTCGCGCTTCAGCGCGGCCCGGTAATCGAACTCGAGGTTCGCGGATTTGATCATCTCGAGCGGAATTGGAAGTTCGCCGCGCGGCGTCGCAAGCACGGCGGCGTTGCCCCGCACGCCGAGCAGTTTGCCGCGGTGGGTGCGCTCGCGCTCGATCGGCAGCGTCGTTTGAACGCAGACGTCGCGGTCGCGAAAGCGCTCGTAGTCGGCCGGTTTTAGCAGGGGACGGTCGAGACCGGGCGACTCGACGGAAAGGGTGTAGGGATCGCTCTCGGTTTCGAGGGCCGCGTTGAGGCGTGCGCCGACGCGCTCGCAAAGCGCCACGTCGACGTTGCCGCCGCGGTCCACGACGAGCCGCAAGTCGTGGACGCGCCCGTGCCGATGAACGTGAAACGCAACGATCTCGACGTCGCGAAATTCTTCTTCGTAGGGCAGCGAATATGCCGCGCGCTCGAAGTTTTCAGCCAATCCCAAAACGCTTTTCGAAAGCCCCCCGACAACAACGAAGCGCGGGACCTGCCCACGCTTTTTCCTACCGTTCCGCTGGTATTCTACCATGGAGGCGGTGCTCCGTGCAACCGAAGCCCTCGTGTCAGACCCGTTTTCAGGTCGGGCGAGGCTTTGGAATGTTCGGCAGTCCACCCGGTAACGGCTTGGTTCCAGGGTCGAACTTCTCGCCGGTGCACGGGCCGACCGAATAGCCGCCCGTCGGACCCGTACTCAGCTGCTGGACGTACCAACCG
>Ga0302324_100022941_pt1 | contig 12102 bp, 6 predicted proteins | sample Palsa_T0_1_FD_201949 | JGI IMG/M metagenome (GOLD analysis project Ga0302324, IMG submission 201949) | Peat permafrost microbial communities from Stordalen Mire near Abisko, Sweden - Palsa_T0_1 | ecosystem: Environmental > Terrestrial > Soil > Palsa > Peat permafrost | place: Sweden: Abisko...
CGCTACGCTCCGGTCGGGATGACAAGGGGAGAGGGTGGCTCAGGTTGGAATCGTTGCGGGATGGGGAGAAACCGCAGGTCCCTCCACTACGCTTCGCTCCGGTCGGAGGTTGTGACTTTTTGCTTCTCAGGAAGGATTGGAGAGAGCCGCAGGGCGCACCTGCAGATCCCTCCACTTCGCTCCCCCGGATTTCCTGTCGAGAACCGTGGCGTTGATTTATTCCGTGCGGCTCTCTTTAAGGAGAGCCGCATACGTGGTCGTTGCTGGCATTGCGAAGTAGGAAATCCGGGTCCGCTACGGTCGGGATGACATCGGGAGGGCGGTTACTCTCCGGAAGGATAGCGACTCGGATGGACAGAGATGAGTGGCTTCTCCGCAGCAACTGCAGATCCCTCCACTTCGCTACGCTCCGGTTCGGGATGACAAGTTCTGTCGTGCCCGCTAGAGCTTCAGCGAGAAATACTTGACCCAGCAACAGAATTGTCATCCCGACCGGAGCGAACCTGCGGTCCTTTTCCGGGTCCTCACACACCCTGGAGCGTTTCTGCTATGACAACCTGTTTGATTGCCACGCAGTCATTGAGTAGGCGGCTCCACACCATCCACAGGGAGGGTAGAATCCTGTGCGAATCCGATGGTGGGCGAACCTGGATAGGTGCAGTGATAGAGCACGGTCAGACTGTCTCCGCTGTAGCTCTTAGGAAAATGGCCGAAAGCCTTTATCCGGTTTACAGCTCGCAAGCAGGAAGCATCAAGGGATGAGTACCCGCTGGATGTTTCCATCCTCGGATCTTCATGATTGCCACGCCGCCGTATTGCGAATTGAATGTAGACAGTTGCGCCTGCCGGGGTATTGGCGGCGACTTCCGGCAAGTTCCATTTCTGTGAGACATTGTTTTTCACCGCTTCTATGTACCCACTAAGTTGCGCTGCCGCCTTGGTTGGCGTTACGGTCGCCTCTATGGGTGGTGTTTTACTCTGCGGTGTATTAGCGTTCATGAAATCAAGCGGATCGCTGTCTTTCAATGCGGCAGGGGTGGCCAGAGCCTGAGCAGTTGCAGCCTGAGCCGACAAAAACAGTGGAGTTGCTCTGCCGCTACTTAAAAGGCATATCCCCATCAGGGTCATTGCACTTGCGACTGCCGCCACCCACCTTGCTTTGTGGTTGGACGACAGCTGGGAGTTCTTAGCGATCAACCAGAGGATCGCAGCGGTGAGCAGCAGCAGGAAAGATAAGCACGTGGTCCGTCCCACAATTTCACTGAGAGCAGCAAAGATTTCATAAAGAAGAAGGCAAAGGACCGCGCAGGCTGCCCACAGAATGCCGAGCGCTTCGGCGGATGGCAGTCGCAGCGCCGACAATGGCTGATAGGTTGACTGCAGTGGCGTCGCCTGTTGAGCCTTCGCCCACGCTCTCCAAGGGTCAGGCAGCGGGAGAGCTTGGTCACGTTTCGCAGGGAGATCATTCGCCTGTTGGGCGAGCCGTTCCAACCGCCGCCTATCCTGCTCATCAATCGCCAGGTAAGGATGAACTCGCTTGAGAACCCGGTTCCACAGTTTCTTGAGTTCGGGCGACGTTCGAACCAGTGTGCTCACCTTACATCTCCATGTTTGCAAAACACCGAAATTCCTCTGACAGCTCTTCGGAGCAGATACTTCATCGACACCTGTGCTCCCGTGTTAGCCTCCACACTTCACGAGAGCTCTGAGGCTGGTTGTATTTGACCAGTGACCAACGGCCTGCACCATCACCCATTCCGGTACCGAAAGCGGCCATACTCGTATCGACAAAAGGGGAAAGATGGCGTTGGAGGGCACGATAGGCATCGCTACTACCCGGAACGGGTAGTCCTCTGTGCCACGTGCGTACCCGTTTTGAGGGTAGAATGTCTTCCATGGCGAAGCAAGCACAGCAACGGGCCGGGCTTCTCCAGGGGACGCTGGACATGCTCATCTTGAGGACCCTCCTCTATGGAACCGCTCACGGTCACCAGATCGGAAAGCACATTCAGAGGACCACGCTTGAATTCCTTCAGATGCAGCACGGCTCGCTCCATCCCGCCCTGCATCGCCTGGAGCGAAGAGGGTGGTGGTCTCCAAGTGGGAGACTGCGCCGGACCGAAATCGGGAATTCAAATACTACCGCTTGACTGAAAAAGGCAGGAAGCAGCTCCTGGTCGAAGAATCGCACTGGAAGCAAATGGCCGAAGCTGTGGCGCGCGTGATGTGGCCAGCCGCGGAGGAGAGCTGAAATGAAATGGTGGCCGACTAAGAAGAGAGATGCAGACCTGGAGCGGGAGCTGCGTTCCGGCCTGGAATTGGAAGAAGAGGAACAACGGGAAGCCGGCATTGCAGCAGAAGAGGCTCGCTACGCAGCTTTGCGCGCCTTTGGCAACCCTACTCTGATTCGTGAACAGACTCGCGCCACCTGGTCCTGGAACTGGCTTGCATCGCTGGCTTGCGATCTGCGCTTTAGTCTGCGCACGCTTGGACGCACACCCGGTTTTACCCTCATCGCCATCCTGGTGATGGCGCTGGGCATTGGTGCCAACGTCGCGCTGTTCACGGTGGTGCGTGGCGTTTTGCTCAAGCCCTTGCCGTTCCATGATCCGGATCGCCTCATGATGCTCTATGAGGCGGGCGTTCATGGCGACGACACTGCCGGTTCCAACGTGGTATCCGGCGGCATGTACGCTGAGTGGAAGAAGCAGAACCGCAGCTACAGCGGTCTCGCCCTTATGCAGGCCATCCGGGTCCAGCTTTCCGCTTCGGGCGGTCAGTTGCCGGAGAAGCTGAATAGTGCGTTGTTTTCATGGGACCTGCTGCGCACGCTGGGCGTGCAGCCTGCGCTGGGCCGAGACTTTATGCAGGCCGACGACCGCCTGGGAGCCAGCGGCACCGTGTTGCTGAGCTGGGGCCTGTGGAAGCGTCGCTTCGGCGGTGACCCTGCCATCCTGAACCAGACCATCTCCTTGGACGCCCAGCCGTACACGGTTATCGGCATTATGCCCGCCTGGTTCGACTTTCCTGACCCGTCCACCCAGCTATGGACGCCGGTTTACCCCGAAGAGCCGGCAGAGACGATGAGTTCGTTCAGCAACCACATGTTTGGCGTTGTGGGGAGTCTAAAGCCGGATGTCAGCCCGGTGCAAGGTGCGGCCGAGCTGAGCATGATCTCCCAACGCATCCATAATGCGCACCTCGACGACCCATTCGTATTTCAAAGCGCCAGCAGCCGTCCGCTCCTGGAGCACGTGGTAGGCAAAATCAAGAGGCCACTCTATGTGCTACTGGCTGCTACCTGCTGCCTGCTTCTGATCGCCTGCCTCAATGTGGCCAATCTGCTGGTGGCGCGTGCCGCCGCTCGTCGTAAAGAGCTGGCTATCCGCGCTGCACTGGGCGGAGGCCGCCTGCGTCTGGTGCGCGAGCGGCTGATGGAGAGCCTGCTGCTTTCCGCCGCCGGCGGCGCGCTGGGACTCTTGCTTGCCTGGGGCGCGCTTCATTGGCTGACGCGGATTCGCCCCGACATGAGCCGCGTGGGCTCGATCTACATCGACGGCCTGGTGGCGGCGTTTACGGTCGGCATTATCGTGTTGTGCGCGCTGTTTTCCGGATTCATCGCTACCTTCAGCAGCAGCGATAAGCGCATCCTGGGCGCGCTCCATGAGGCATCGCGCTCGGTGAGCGGGGGCAGCGCGCGGCCCACGCTGCGCAAGGTTCTGCTTATGCTCGAAGTCGGACTGACTGTGATCTTGCTCATTGGCGCCGGGCTGCTGCTCAAGAGCTATGAACGGCTCCGCTCCGCCGACATGGGCTGCATCACGCAAAACGTGATCACCATGCACCTGGGCCTCCCGGATGCCCGCTATGCGACGCCTGCCCAACGAGCCAACTTCTACGACACCCTGCTGGAGCGTGTGCGCGCACTGCCCGGAGTGGAGGCGGCAGGCTTTGTGACGGCTGTCCCTGGGCAGGGCTACGGGGAGAATTGGACCTTCAGCATCGTGGAGCATCCGCTCTTGCCTCAAGGCAATGGCTTGTCGGCCATCGGCCGCTGGGCCGATGCGAAGTACTTCGGAGCGATGGGCATTCCTGTTTTGCGCGGGCGTTCCTTTGACGGCAAGCGGTTGGATGCGGCCAAGGAAACGATCATCAGCCAATCGTTCACCAACCGGTACTTTCCCGGCGAAGATCCGCTGGGCAAGCACCTCCACATACGGGGGCAAAATGCGGTCATCGTGGGTGTTGTGGGCGATACCCGCTCGGTAATCGGCGAAACGCCGCAGCCAGTGCAATATTACCCGCTGGATGCCGGCGTCGAAGACGTGGGCACGCTGGTGATTCGCTCCAGCCACAACCCGGAGCAGTTCGCTCTTCCGGTCGAGCGCATGGTGTCGCAAATGGACCGCGATCTGCCCGTCTCCGACGTGCTCACCATGAACCAGTTGCTCGGCAAATCGACCTTGGACCAGGGCTTCCAGACCACGCTGCTGGTGGCTTTTGCCACCCTGTCGCTGGTCCTTGCCGCGGTCGGCCTGTTCGGCGTGATGTCCTACATCGCAGCCCAGCGGACGACTGAAATCGGCATCCGCATAGCGCTGGGAGCACCACGCGAACAGGTAATGGGGAAGATGTTGCTGGATGGAATGGGGCCCGCGGTCTTCGGTCTGGTGGTGGGACTCGGAGCCGGCCTGGAAGCGGGACGGCTGATGCGCGACCTGCTCTATGAGATCAAGCCGTTCGATCCGGCGGTTTATGCCGCAGTGGCTGCAACCCTGCTCGCGGTGGCCGCGTTAGCATGTATCCTTCCCGCATGGCGTGCATCGCGCCTCGACCCGATGCAGGCATTGAGAACCGAATAGGCTGATTTTCCAGCAATCTCGCAGAGACAGGTGGACCAAGAAATCATTCGTAAACCTCTCCGGCTGGTTGGGGAGGAGTCGACTGCCGGGACGGTGGCGTGCATAAATTTCCGTTTACCCAGGTGTCCGCTTCCCGGTTAACGGTTAACCTTCAGAGTACCTGGACAATCGCTTTGTACTCGCGGTTTCCTACTTATCTCTTTGAAAACACTAGCTGCGCGGGTTTTTCCTGTTGGCTGCTTACTCTGTGTCCTGGATCGGCGCCCTGCTTTATCCCGGACTCAAAAGAATTCGCTTGACAGTGATTGGATGGTTGCAGTTTACTTTCGGTCGCCTCTAGAAAAACGTTTCTGTAAACCTCTATCCGGCATTGAGACCCGGGGTCGCTGCTTGGGGATTGCGACGACGGAAGGCTAGGTAGCGATTTTGATCGAAGAGTGGTTTGGGTGTTACACACGCGAATTCTGAAGGCGTACGATAAAACGATTAAAACTGCCAAATGGCAGTCAAGACATAAAACTCAGTAGTAGATCGACGTTTTGGAGGCACTATGAGACGCAATCAGCAGATGGGGCATTATGCCGCCCTGCAATCCAACCACTTCCCTGCCATCGATGTTCGAAACCTCGGAGCATTCTGGATGCGCCCCGCCAAGTGGGGGAATGTGGCCCACAGGTTAGGGCACTTCCACGTGCTGCTTTCCTTCTTGCTGCTCCTTTCCTGTTTGACCTTGCATGCACAGCAGAACTCCCAGATCGACGGATCGGTGGTTGATCAAGCGGGCGCGTCCGTGCCCGGCGCACAGGTCACTCTTACCGAGGTGGGGACCGGTTTTGTAACCAAGACCGAGACCAATGGCAGCGGCCTGTTCACCATACCCGGTCTAAACGTAGGTACCTACAATCTCGCCGTCACTGCGCCCGGCTTCCAAACCTATGAAGCAAATGGGCTGAGCCTGAATATTTCTGAAGTACGGAAAGCCGATATTAAACTCACGGTTGGCACCGTCGGGCAGACGGTGACGGTCCAGGCAACTGCTTTGCAGGTACAGACCGACTCCAACGTCGTCAGTACGTTGATCAATTCGGAACAGATCAGCGAAATCGCAACCGAAAACCGCAACTTTGCCGCGTTGGCCGCCTTAGGCATGGGCGTCAGTTCGGCGCTGCCAGACAGCAACACTCCAACGTCGGTTGCCGCGAACTTCACCATCAGCGTAAACGGCCTCCGCCAGAGCCATAACATCTGGCTGATTGATGGCGGCGAGGCAGATGATCGGGGTGGCGCAGGCGGCATGAACATCATGCCCTCACAGGATGCCATTGCCCAATTTGAAACTCTGGCCAGCAATTATCCGCCGGACTACGGTATCTCCTCCGGCGCCACCATCAGCCTGGGCCTCAAGAGCGGCACCCAGAAATTTCACGGTGAACTGTTTGAGTTCAACCGCAACACGGTGTTCGACGCCAATAACTACCTGAACAAACAAACCGATCCCATCACCCCCAGGCTGAAGCTGAACTACAACATTTTCGGCGGCAATATCGGCGGCCCGGTGTTCATTCCCCATATCTATAACAGCAGTCACCAAAGGACTTTCTTCTTCTGGAATGAAGAATGGCGCAGGCTGGTTCAGGCCAGCAATCCGGACATATCGCAGGCCATACCCGCGGCAGATTTTCCCGTAGCGGGCACCGACCTGCATTATGTGGCTCCAGCCTTTGATTCGGGACAGATTCTGACCGTTCCGACGGTGGTCGGGGATCCAGCGTTTACTGCCAAGCTGGCGACCCTGGGCCTGGTTGCAGGCCAGCCGTTCCCCAATAACGTCGTTCCCGCTGCCCTCTTTGATCCCAATGCTGTGGCGTATCTGGCGACTGGTGTCCTGCCTCCGGGCAACCTGGCCAATGGCGACAACCTCGGATCTGCCAGCCAGCCGATCACCGTGCGCGACGACGTCATCCGCATCGACCATCGCATCACAGATAAGTGGCAGCTCCTGGGGCACTACCTGCACGACGCCGTCACCCAGGCTTATGCATCTCCAATGCTTGGTTGGGCGACCGCGAACTATAACACCATCACCAGTACTCTTTCCAACCCTTCCTATAGCGCGGCAGTCAAATTAACCGGCACCATCGCCCCCAACCTGCTGCTCGAAGCAAGCATGAATTACGATGGCAATATCATCAATATCGTCAACAGCGCTAATTCGCTGACGCCCGCGGCTTTGCAGGTGAACAAGTACTTCGTCAATAGCTCAAAAAATCTGCCGGGCGTGCAGTTGGGAGCGCCGTATAACACTCAGGAGCAAGTCGGTTCTGCGCCCTGGCATAACGCCGCCCAGGATTACAACCCAAAGTTGGACATATCCTGGACCAAGGGCAAGCATACGATGAAGTATGGCTTTGGCTACAATCGCTACACCAAGAACCAGCAGCTGTTCGGCGATCCCGGGGGCCTGTTCAAATTCGGTTCGCTGACCGGGGACTCGGCCGTCGACTTAATCCTCGGCCTCTCCAGTAACTTCGACCAGGCGGAGGCGCTCCCCATCCGCCACTATGTCAACCAGACAACATCCGTTTATGCAATGGATAACTGGCATGCCATCCCGAAGCTGAGTATCCAAGTGGGGATCCGCTTTGACGCTTTGCCGCATGCATACGAACGGGCCAATCAGGTCGCTAACTTTAATCCCACAGCCTTTCAGCAGAGTGCAATACCGCTCTGGAGATCGGATGGCACGCAGGATAACGCGGGCCCCGGCTTCTCCCAACCATCCGGAGCCACACAGCCTTTCTACTTGAACGGCATCCAAACTGCGGGCCAGGATGGTTTGCCCCGGGGCTTGGTCAAGAATGACTACGGCACATGGCAGCCGCGCGTTGGCTTCTCCTACGATGTGTTTGGCAACGGAAGGACCGTAGTTCGTGGAGGTTTTGGAACATTCTACGAGCGTCTGCAAGGCAACGATATTTACAACGCTGCGACCAATGAACCCTTCTTTAATGATCCTAGTGCCAGCAACGTGTACTTCTCCAACCCGCATACCAGCTGGAGCAGTGGAAAAACGGCCACCAGTCCGGTATTCGCGCAGGGTTTGACTACCCTCGCGCTGAACTACCCCGCGCCAGGAGTCGGGCAATACAGCCTTGGCATCCAGCATGAACTCGAGCCTTCCTTGATCCTTATTACCCAATACGTGGGTAACTTTGCCTGGGCTCAGAACATCGAGCGGAATATAAACACTTACCCACTCTCCACTCCACTCGCCGTGCGCGCGGATAATGGTGATTCCAGTAACCACTCCGGAACCAATGCGCCCGTTACCGGCTGCGTGAATCCTCCACAAGTCGGCGAGATCACAACCGGTATTCAGAATCCTTGCCCGGGGACTTCTCTGCCTAACACCAACATCTACCGCACCTACCCAGGCTTCGCGGGAATTAACCAGCAGGAAAACTCGACCCGAGGCACCTACAACAGCTTCCAGGCGGGCCTTCGTGCACAGGGCAAACATGGTCTCAGCGGCGAGGTTGATTACACCTGGTCGCATGAGATCGATCTCACGACGTATGACCTGGCGACCATCAGCGATCCATTCAACCCGAATTACGATCGTGGTTCGGGCGCGCTTGATCGCCGCCACATCTTTAACGCTAACTACATTTACAAGCTGCCGGACTTTGGCCAGACTAACTACTTCACACGCATGGCTATTGGTGGTTGGGAGGTGGCCGGAACGGCGGTTTTCGAGTCCGGAGCCCTCATTAACAACCAAGGACCGTCACTCGGCTTGAACTATGACCCAGTCGGTCTAGACGGTGGCTACACCAGCCGTCCTAACCTGGTGGGCAAGGTCAATTACCCCAAGAAGCAGAGCGAGTGGTTCGACCCCACTGCATTCGCGGCGCCTCTTCCAGCGTGGGCCGGAAATACCAACCAGGGTTTCGGCAATGCGGGCAAAGACTCGGTCCTGGGTCCAGGCCGTCTGAACTTTACCACTTCGCTCTATAAGACGTTCGACATATCAGAGCGGGTTCACTTTCAGTTCCGCGCAGAGTCGTTTAACACCTTCAACCATACTGAATTCAATGGCATCGGCAACAGCTTCAATGCCGACTCGACGGGCAAGATCACCAGCAACTTCGGCCAGGTCACCAGTACCCAGGATCCACGGGTGCTGGAGTTAGGGGGCAAGCTGGTGTTTTAGATTTATCATCGTCTGCAAAGGGGTCCAGGGCAGGAACCACCTGCTCTGGACTTTTTCTTGCAGGCGATGCTTGTTTTCTGAGCGTGCCGGGATGAGGGGTATGGTGACAGCGTGGTGAGAGTCCTGTGGCTGGTTCTGCTGCTGGGGGTAGCTTCTTCACTCCACCCGGCGGCACTTGCCCAGACTAGCCGAACAGACGCTCTGGCCCTGGAAGCAGCCGGCCACAATGCTGAAGCAGAGCAGGCATGGCATTCCATAGCGGAGCGTGATCCTGGCAATGCCGAAGCTTTTGCCCATCAGGGTTTGATGGAGGCGCGCCAGGAACATTATTCCCAGGCCATTGCGTTTTATCGTCAGGCATACGCAATGGATGCGACCCTTCCCGGTCTGCAGATGAATCTCGGGCTGGCTTATTTCAAGAACGGGCTTTTAAGGGAATCCATCAAACCATTCACGCTGGAGTTGCGCAAGCATCCTGGCGATGAGCGCCTGATCATTCTGCTGGGCATGGCCCATTATGGGATGGGTGACTATCTTGTCGCCGTTCCCTTCCTGCAGCAGGCAGCCGAAAGGCAACCGCAGAGTCTACCTGTACGCCTGGCCCTCGCCCACAGCTGCCTATGGAGCAAGCAGTATGATTGTGTACGCTCCACCTATCGGGAGATCCTGAACCTGAACCCATCCTCTGCGGAAGCGGAAATGATTGCAGGTGAGGCGGCGGATGAAACCGGGGACGACGCCGGAGCGGTGCAGCACTTCCAGGCTGCCGCGGTGGCCAATCCAAAGGAGCCGAATGTACATTTCGGCCTTGGCTACCTCTTCTGGACGCAAACCCACTACACCGAGTCGGTGAGGGAATTTGAAGCCGAACTCGGCAATGATCCCCAGAACCTGCAGGCCAAAGAATATTTAGCGGACTCGTATGTGAAACTGAACGATTACGCCAGGGCGCAGCCCGAATTGGAAGCAGTGTCGGGGAGAGATCCATCTTTGGCGATGGTCCATCGAGACCTGGGTATTGTGTATGCGAGCCAGGGCAGGAGGGAAGACGCAGCCGCCGAGTTGTTGCGCGCGATTGCGTTAGATCCCAAGGATTCAGCCCCCCATTGGCGGCTGGCCAAACTGTATCAATCCATGGGCAAAAAGACAGAAGCGGCGGCCGAGTTCGCGAAAGTCAGCACCATGACCAGGGAAGCGAATGAAGCGTTAGTGCACAAGCTGCCGGAAACTCCGCCGGCTTCCAATCAATAGACGTCATCAGCCGCTGGAGCGCTTCTTCATTCGATCCTTAAGACTCCGGGCCGCACGTTCGGCTTCTGCGGATTTCGCGAGTACAGCTACAGAAAGCGTATTCTGATTGGTCTTACCGACCTCTGCCTGCAGTTCCTGAACCACGGCGAGCAGCTTCCCCGCGTCCAGCTTGAGCTGTGCTTCAGGCGTGCCCCCGGATACGGAGGTTGCGGCAGCTGAGGTCTCTGGCTTTGCCGGCTTCGGCGCGCGGGCGGTAGCGCTTCCGACGGCCAGCTTCACCGACGTGTTCACGTTTTTCGCCAGCTTCTCGATGAGATCCGCGATTTGGATCTCAGCAGCAAGCGATGTGCCCTGCGCATGTTTCAGAATGCCGTCGTTCAAAGCCGCGGCCAGCGAGGCCAGCTGGTTGGAAGCTCGAATGATGAGCGCCTGGCGTTGCTCGTTCAGCACCAGCGCCGCGTGGTCTGCTGCCGTGCCGTTGGGCGCAGGTTGACTATATTTCTGCTCCAGATCAGGCTGTCGCGGAGTCGGATCCGGTAGCATGACTACCTGTGACTTTCCCTGGGCTGCGGCCACCGTCCCAAAGGCCGCAAGCGCCGTCATTGCTGCCAATGTGAGTCGAGCGAAAGGTTTCAGAATCGACATGGCGGTCCTCCCGGGAAGCAGGTATTGACCACTCCCAGTGTACCGCTAACATTCCAGGTTCGTCAGAGCCACGTGTGCGGCGGTGTAGCGAATCTGGACTACCTCACCGGCGAGGCCGGGCCCGGATAGACCTTGATCCAATGATTGCGCATGGTTGCGCGCGTGACCTTGCCGGCCGTCTCGGACACAATTACGTTTGTGGCCTGGACGGGCATATGGCAATCGATGCAGTTATCCGCGATCCTGGGGCCTATCTTCTTCGCCACCCCGCAGCTTTGCCATTGATGGCAGCTAAGACAGCGGTCGGAGTAGGCTGCAGCCGGTCGTTCCGCAGCGTGGACGTCATGACAGGTGGAACAGCTCATCTTAGGGGATGCCAGGAAACAGCGGCTCCGGCGCAGTAGGCCAACCTGGTTGCCATGAACGTCCGGACGCTCGACATCCGGGGACAAAAGAGGCCGAAAATAATTGTTGAGCGGCTCTCCTGGCACAAAGGAGAATGCTGGCGCAACCTCCGTCCGCTGGGTGCCGCTGTGACAGAGGGCGCACAGGTCTACCTGCCGGTCGCGCGAGAAGCGGATAGGGTTCAGGATAGACTCGTCCTCCCCACGGATTTCCCGCGAGGACCCTGACCTTTGCTTCGCCATGTGAGCCTGGCCTGAACCGTGACAGGTTTCGCAGGAAATCCCGGTGACCAGGGTGCTTTTTTCATAACTGTTGGTAAAAGGATCTGCGGAAAGCGCGCGGATAGCCGTCGCGTGACATTCCAGGCATCCGGGGTTTACCGGTCTGCTGAAGTCTGCCGTCCCATCGCCATAGCCTGGACTGTTGATCCACTGCTGACCTTCGGTCCAGTAGCTGATGGGGAGTTCGAATAACCGGTCGGCATCCCAATAAAGAAAGGTCTGTCCGCGCCTGCCCGAACCAATCACAATATCCATCGGCTCGGTTCTGGTCTGCCGCCTCGATCCCCAGCCGGTCACGGCGCTTTGATAATAGCGGTCATCGCTGGTTTTGATTTGGAAGAAGAGGTATGGTTCGTCGCTCGTCTTGGCCGGGTCGATAATCAGAAGGGTCTTCGGTCCGCCAGGCAGAGAGAATCTCATCGAAGCACGAGTCACCAGCTGCGAT
>Ga0302324_100022945_pt1 | contig 12102 bp, 9 predicted proteins | sample Palsa_T0_1_FD_201949 | JGI IMG/M metagenome (GOLD analysis project Ga0302324, IMG submission 201949) | Peat permafrost microbial communities from Stordalen Mire near Abisko, Sweden - Palsa_T0_1 | ecosystem: Environmental > Terrestrial > Soil > Palsa > Peat permafrost | place: Sweden: Abisko...
CTGGTGCGCGTGATCACAGTGTCGAGGCCGAAGGTATGGTGCGCGGCGTGGACGAGGTGCTCGGCCGCAGCTTTACTCGCGGCATAGGGGCTGCTGGGAACAAGAGGGTCACCCTCTCGGAACTTGGACGGCTCGTCAATGCTGCCGCCGACTTCGTCCGTCGAAATATGCAGAAAGCGGGCGACCTTCCTGGCGCGCGCGGCGTCGAGCAGCACTTGTGTGCCCAGAACGTTGGTGCGAACGAACTCGGCCGCGCTCAGGATACTGCGATCCACATGCGATTCCGCGGCGAAGTGTACAATGCCGTCGCATTGTTCGGGAAGCGCGCCAAGAACATCTCCCTGGCTCGTAATGTCGCCGCGAATGAATTGATAGTTGGGGTCCTGCTGAACGGACTCCAGGTTGTCCAGGTTACCCGCATAAGTGAGGCTGTCAAAAACGATGACCTTGCCCAGTTTGCGGTTCAGAAAATCACGGACGAATTGAGATCCGATGAATCCTGCCCCGCCGGTTACGAAAATCACTTGTGTTGTATCTCCCAGTCGTACGCGATGCTTTCATGGTTATGGGCGATGCGGCCTTCGTCCTTCGGATTATAAAAGCGGTTGGTCGCGTAGACCAGCAATCCGGAGTCGGCCCCGATGACCTTATAGCCATGGCCCACGCCCGGCGGAATCAGTACCTGCCACGGCCGCAGCGGTCCGCAGTAGATGGTATTCTTGCGGCCGAGCGCAGGCGAGTCTTTGCGCAGATCCACCAGAACGAACTGGAACATCCCGGCGACAGGCGTCCAGCAATCGGTTTGGTGCAAATGGTAATGAAACGCCTTCATCGTACCCGGATAACTGAGCGCAGCGGACACCTGCGTCGTTTCCGGCGGGAAGGCTGCGACGAGCCCTGTTCCGCCGCGGGTAAGCTCGAGGAAATATCCACGATCATCCGGCCATACGGCAAGTGGTTGAATGCGAACGCCGGGAATCAGCTTGTCGGAATCCGGTTTGAGGATCACGTCGCCGATACCGCGTTCGCATTTTGGAATTACCAGTTCAAGAGAGTCGTGGACGGCTAGGGGGCTGGTCATTATGCGTGAAGTAACCAGCGTAGCAGCCAGTCCACAATGGTCAGCAGAATAGATCCAAAGAACGCGGGACCGAAGCCCTGCACGCGGAATCCGGGCACCAGGGCGGCTGTCAACCGCAGCATGAGAGCGTTGACGACGATAAGGAAAAGTCCGAGCGTGAGGATTACCAGGGGGATGGTGACGATCTTCAGCAGGAAGCCTATGGTAGCGCTCAGCAACCCGTATACGAGTGCCGCAATCAATGCAGATCCGAAGCCGTCGACTTCGATCCCTCGAATGATATTGGCCACGATGATAAGGCCGACGCCGCTGATGAGCCAGTGTATGAGATAGCGCATGATCAGGGGAAATTGTAACAGGACGGTGATACATAATCGAAGTCATGCCGAAACTCTATACCGGCTCATCGGGCTTCGCATACACTTCCTGGAAGCCGGCCTTCTATCCTGCGAAACTCCCCAGTGCGCGCTTTCTGGAGCACTACGGATCTCGTTTGAACGCGGTCGAAATCAATTACACGTTCCGGCGCTTGCCTTCGGCTTCCACGCTTGAGAAATGGGTAGCTGCCACGCCGGAAGGGTTTGTCTTTGCGATAAAGGCCAACATGCGCATTACGCACATTCTGAAGCTTCGGAACGCCCAGGAAGCCACCGAGTTATTCTTCAGGATGATCGACCCGTTGCGCACCGCGCGGCGCTTGGGTCCCATTCTGTTTCAACTCGGGCCCACCTTCAAGCGCGATGATCAGCTTCTAAGCGACTACCTCCAGATTCTGCCGGGCGATTTGCGCTACACCTTCGAGTTCCGCCACGCCTCATGGCTGGCCGACCCCGTGTATGAAACGTTAGGCAAACACAACGTGAGTCTTTGTCTCGCGGAATCGGAGAAGCTGGAGATCCCCAAGGTTGTGACGGCGGACTTTGTCTATCACCGGTTACGCAAGACTGAATACTCGAAGGAGACCCTGGCGGCCATAGAAAGCCAGACCAGGGGACAGATGGACACGGGACGCGATGTGTTCGCGTTCTTCAAGCACGAAGAAGACCCGCAGGGCGCGCTCTATGCGGAGGACCTGCTGGCGCGCTTCTGACCCGCGCGCTTCTTCGTCGCGACCGGTTCGGATTGCTGCTCCTGTTCGGCATCCGGCGTGGCGGCTTCAGCGCGCTGGACGGGCTTTTTCTGCTCCAGGCTTTTCCTGAGGGCTTCCATGATATCGATCACCGGCGCGATGTGAGTCGCAGGCGTCTCCACCACGGCGTGGCCTTCAATTTTGGCCTGGATCATCTTCTCGAGGTTCGCGCGATAGGTGTCATGGTACTTCTCGGGCTCGAACTCTCCCGCCAGTGACTCAATCAGATGACGGGCCAGCGAGAGCTCTTTTTCTTTCAGGACGCTGGCGTCCGTGTGGAACTCATCGGCGGCGCGGACCTCGCTGCGATAGTACATCGTGTGCAGCATCATTCCCGTTTTGGCGGGGCGCAGAATCACGATATGTTCGCGGTTGTGCATCGCGATCTTGGCTACGCCGTAGTACCCAGATTCCCGCATCGCCTCGAAGAGTAGCGCGTAAGGTTTCTCGCCGCCCTCTTCGGGAGCGAGGTAATAGGAACTCTCCAGATACACCGGATCAACGGAGGTGCCCTTGACGAATTCCAGGATCTCCATCACCTTGGCCGTCTTGGGCGCGACCTTCTTGATTTCCTCATCGTCAATGACGACGTAATGATCTTTCTCATACTCGTAGCCTTTGACGATCTCGCTACGAGGGATGGGCTTGTCTTCCTTTTGGCAGTAGGTGACCAGTTTGATTCGCGAGCCATCCCCTTTGTGCAGCTGGTTAAAGCTGATCGAGTCGCCGCGTGCGGCAACCGACAGATGTACGGGGAATGACACTAGCCCGAATGCGAGATGACCCTTCCACACGCTGCTTGGCACATACCACGTATATCATTTAGCAAGAACATTTCCAACTGTTTATGTCCCTGGAAGAGTACAAACGAAAGCGTAATTTTGCAGAGACGCCGGAGCCCGCGCCCGGCAAAGCCGTTTCCGGGGAAGGATCTGCGCGTTTTTACGTACAGCGCCACCATGCTTCTCACCTGCATTATGACTTTCGTATGGAAGTGGACGGAACCTTGAAGTCATGGGCCGTTCCGAAAGGGCCCACGCTCGACCCAGCGCCCAAGCATTTCGCCGCCATGGTGGAAGACCACCCGCTGGATTACGGGAACTTCGAGGGCAACATCCCCAAAGGCAACTACGGTGGGGGAAGCGTGATGCTGTGGGATCGCGGAACTTATGAACTGATGGGCGACCTCGACGCGGCCCGGCAGATCGAGCGTGGCGATTTTAAATTCAAACTGCATGGCGAGAAGCTGAACGGCGAATTCGCCCTCGTGCGCATGAAGAACCGCGGTAAAGGAAACGAGTGGCTGATTCTCAAAAAGAAGGATGACGCTGCGGCTGCAGGGTGGGATGTGGAGGCGTACGCCTATAGCATTCTCACCGGCCGCACCCAGGAAGAAATCGCTCGCGATCTTCCAGCGAAGCAAGTGAAAGCCGGTCGAAGCGCGGAAGCGAGTCCGGCGGAGGGCGCGCGGAAAGCCCCCATGCCGGGCTTTTTTGAGCCGATGTCCGCAACTTTGACGGCGTCGCTTCCTGAATCGGACGAGTGGTTGGCGGAACTGAAATTCGATGGTATCCGCGCGCTTTGCTTTATCCAGGAAGGCCGCGTTGAGATGTACATGCGCAGCGGCAACCGGTGTGAGCGGCAATATCCGGAACTTACCGTCCTGCCCCACCAGGTGAAGGCCAAGCAGGCTGTGCTGGACGGCGAGGTTGCGGTGGTGGATGACAAAGGCGTTCCTAGTTTCGCCCTCATCCAGCCGCGGATCATGGCGGCGGACGCGGCGGCGATCGCCCATATGACTCGAAGCCGGCCCGTTACGCTGTTCCTCTTCGATCTGCTCTATCTGGATGGGTGGGACCTGCGCGATGTGACCTTGGCGGAACGGCGCAAGTTACTCGAGAAGGTGGTCACTCGCGAGGGACCGGTCAAAATCTCAGAATCCTTTCCGCCCACGGCAGAGTTAGTGGAAGCCGTGCGGCAGAGTGGGCTGGAAGGGCTGGTGGCGAAGCGGCTCGACAGCTGTTATGAATCCCACCGCAGCTCGGATTGGTTGAAATTGAAACTCGTGCAGCAGCAGGAGTTCGTTATCTGCGGTTACACGATTGGCGAGCGCGATCACTTCGGCGCTTTGGTCCTCGGGGTGCATGAAAAAGGCAAGCTGCGCTGGGCCGGCAATGTGGGCACGGGGTTCGACGCCAAGCTGCTGGCATCCATTCGCTCCCTGCTCGATCAAAGAACGCGGGACAAGCCGCCGTTGCAGCTCGATCCGAAGATGCCGAAAGACGCCGTATGGGTAGAACCGGACCTGGTGTGTGAGGTCAAGTTTTCGAACTGGACACAAGATCAGCGCCTGCGCGCCCCCGTCTTTGTGGGGCTGAGAGTAGATAAGAGCGCCGAGGAGGTAGGAGTCGAGATGCCCGAAGCCAAAACCGCCAAGAGCCGGAAAGCTCCAAAGCCGAAGCCATCGAAATCGCAAAGCAGCGAACCGTTCCTGGCCGCCGATCTCAAAGAAGCGCACGTGAAGGTGGACGGCCAGGATCTCAAGCTGACCCATCTGGATAAGGTGTACTATCCCAAGAACGGATACACCAAGCGGGAGTTACTCAACTACTACTCCGGCGTAGCTTCCTTGTTACTTCCGCATTTGAAGGACCGGCCGCTGTCGCTGAAGCGATATCCCAACGGAATCGACGAACCGTTCTTCTTTCAAAAGAACTCACCGGAGACTTACCCGGCTTGGCTGCGCTACGAGAACGTGGATGACATCCGGTATGTCCTGGCCGAGAACCGCGCGGCGTTGTTGTATCTGACCAACCTCGGCTGTATCGACCAGAACCCTTACATGAGCCGCGTGGGATCGATCGAGCATCCCGATTGGATTCTGATCGATCTGGATCCGCAGGAATGCTCTTTCGATCTCATTATCGAAGCCGATCAACTGGTCCATGGCATTCTCGATGAGATCGGGCTGACGGGTTACCCGAAGACCACAGGGGGTGACGGCATGCACGTCTATATTCCGGTCAAGCCGGTTTATTCCTACGAGGATACGAAACATTTTGCCGAGGTGCTGGCCAGCATCGCGCTCATGCGCAAACCAAAACTTTTCACAACGCCGCGATCGGTAGCCAAACGCGAGAAGGGGCGCGTCTATTTCGATTTCCTGCAGAACGGGGAAGGGAAGACCGTGGCTGCTCCGTATGTTGCCCGAGCGTACGCCGGTGCGCCCGTTGCCACCCCGCTCGAATGGGCCGAGGTAAAGCGCGGTTTACAGCCCTCGCAATTTACCATCGAAGATGCGTTGGCCCGCTTTGCCGAAAAGGGCGACCTCTTCGCAGGCGTCCTGAAGAAGCCGCAATCGCTGGATAAGGCATTCGGGAAAATTGAAAAGCTATTTAAGCCGTAGCTTCTCGCGGGCTTCGCGGATTTGTTCCAGCCGTTCGGCAATCCGCTGCTCCATGCCGCGATCGGTGGGGTGATAGTAACGCCGATCGCGCAGCGCCTCGGGCAGACACTCCATTCCTGTGATGGCCTCTTCCAGCTGGTGGGCATGCTCGTAGCCTTCGCCATAGCCCCACTGCTTCATCGGTTTTGTTACCGCGTTGCGAAGGTTCATGGGAACAGGTTCGGCCCGCGTCTCGGCCACATCTTTCGTCACCGCACCCAGCGCGCGGTAGGAAGCGTCCGATTTAGGCGCGAGGGAAAGATAGATGGTCAGCTGGCCCAGGGCGAGATCCCCTTCCGGAATGCCGAGGAAATGCACCGCCTGCTGCACCGCCATCGCCTGCTCAAGAGCGCGCGGGTCGGCGAGTCCGATGTCTTCAATCGCCATGCGCACCAGCCGGCGCGCGATATACATGCGGTCTTCCCCGGATTCCAGCATGCGCGCCAGCCAGTAGAGCGCCGCATCCACATCGCTCGAGCGCACCGACTTATGCAAGGCCGAGATGATGTTGTAATGCTCTTCGCCGGCTTTGTCGTAGACCAGCACCTTGCGCTGCATGGCATCTTCGACGGACTGGCGGGTGAGCGCGCCGCCCGGTGCCGTCGCAAGCACGGCCGCTTCCAGGGTGTTGTAGGCCGCGCGCGCGTCGCCGCTGGAGTAAGCTGCGATCGTGCGGAGCAGTTCGTCCGGCGCCGTCACGTTGCGCTCGCCTAACCCATGGTCCGTGTCTACCAGGGCGCGTGTCAGCAGCGCCACGATCTGGTCTTCCGACAGCGCCTTCAGCGCGTAGACCTTCGAACGCGAGAGCAGCGCAGCATTCACTTCGAAAGACGGATTCTCGGTCGTCGCCCCGATCAGAATGATGTCGCCGCGTTCCACATACGGGAGAAACGCATCCTGTTGCGCCTTGTTGAAGCGGTGTATTTCGTCAATGAAAAGGATGGTACGGCGGCCCATGCGGCGCAATTTTTCCGAATCGGCCATCACCGCCTTGATCTCCTTCATGCCGCCCATGGTTGCGCTGAAAGGGACGAATTCCGAGCGCGTGGTATGCGCGATGATGCGCCCGAGAGTTGTCTTTCCAACGCCCGGCGGACCCCACAGGATCACGCTCGACAGGCGGTCTTGTTCAATCTGCTGCCGCAGCGGCTTTCCAGGGGCGAGGATATGCTCCTGCCCGGCATAGTCCTCGATCCTCTCGGGACGCATGCGCTCTGCGAGGGGCTGGGTTTTATCCACTTTCTCGCGCGCCAGCGGGGTCGATTCAAACAGGCTCATAGGTTAATTTTGAGCACGTTCTCTGCCGCGCGGCTTCATAGAGGAGAACGCCGGCGGCCAGTGCGGCGTTCAAAGACTCGACGCTTCCAGTGGGGATCGAGACACGCTCCGCCGCCTTGAGGAATCGTTCATCCACCCCGCGGCCCTCACTGCCAATGACCATGGCCAGAGGGCGTGTAAAATCGAAATCCCACGCGGATTTCACGCCGGGCGCCTGGGGCACTCCCGCGACCATTTGCATCCCTCCGGACAGGGCCGACAAGCATTCATCCCCGGTGGCGAGGACCACCGGCAAGCGGAAGAGCGAGCCCGCCGCCGCCCGAATGGTCTTGGGATGAAACGGACTCACGGACCCCTTCACGAATACGATACCGGTTGCTCCGAAGGCCTCGGCGGCGCGCGCAATCGTTCCCGCGTTTCCCGGATCCTGCACCCCATCCAGCACCACCACTAGCCCCAACCCCGCTGAAATTTCTGCGAACGTAGCCAGCTTCGGTTCCACCAGCGCCAGCACACCCTGCGGAGTTTGAGTTCCGGAAATGGAGCGGAACACCTGATCGGAGACTTCGATGACGCGGTCCGCCAACACCCCAGGAGGCAGTGATGCGCCCTCGCTGACAACAGCGCGCAGAATACGCAAGTTGCTCCGCGAGGCTTCCGCAACCAGATGCGGACCTTCTGCGATCAGCCAGCCTTTATCTGTGAGAGTGCCTTGCTGCTGCGCGCGGCGAATATCTTTCAGCAGGGGGTTGGCGGGGCTAGTTAGCGTACTTGAGACCATATCCCCTACAATGTTGACATCAGCATACCTCGAACCCTGAAGCGTTCACTGTGGCTGCTGGTGGTGCTGCCACTGGTGTTCGCGATCGGATATTTCACTTCGCTGACTCTCCGGATCGCGAGCCAGTCCGTGCACGACGAGGCGCGGCCCGCCGACGTCATCATCGTTATGGGCGCGGCCGAGTACAGCGGGCGGCCATCGCCCGTGCTGAAATCGCGTCTCGATCACGCTCTTTCGCTGTATTCGCACCAAATGGCGCCCTTGCTGATGACTACCGGCGGGGCCGGGGGTGATCCGCAGTTCACTGAAGGTACCGTGGGCCGCGCTTATCTCATTGATCGCGGTATACCTCCGGAGCGGATCATTGTGGAATCAGAGGGGGAAACAACGCTTTATTCCATCGCCGCTGCGTCGGAAATCATGCGCCGGATGGGTTTGCATTCCTGCATTCTGGTGAGCGACGGGTATCATATTTTCCGCGCGAAGCACATGATGCAGGCCGAGGGAATTGCGGTTTACGGGTCGCCGCGAGAGTCCGCCCCTTTAAGCCGCCCCCGCCGGTATTACCTTTATATGCGGCAAGCGCTGGGGTATGCCCTTTGGCGCGTAGGTATATCGGTTTAGGAAAATTCGATTTCAAACAGCTGATTGCTAACGCTTTCGTTTCGGGTGATAATGAATATACAGGTCGAGGCGAACAGTCCGCAGGTCTGCGGTATTGCGGGGGAACTCTCGACGGTCAGCAAAATCAGGAGGAGACTGCGTGAAGCGTGCCGGAACCGACGAAACGCTGAGGTGTTCGTTCTGCCATAAGAGCCAGGACGTTGTCGGTAAGTTGATTTCCTCTCCCAGTGATTACCCACGGGCTTATATTTGCGATGAATGCATCGGGGTTTGCAACTCGATTCTGGATGACGACAAGACGGACCAGCCGGCGGCCACCGCCGGAAAGCTACCCAAGCCTCTAGAAGTAAAAGAGTTTCTGGATCAATACGTCATCGGCCAGGATGGTACCAAAAAGAAGCTCTCTGTCGCGGTGTATAACCACTGCAAACGCATCCAGATGAACAAGATGCGTAATGCGGATGTGGAGCTTTCAAAGTCCAACATCCTGCTGATTGGCCCCACCGGGACAGGAAAGACGCTGCTTGCTCAGACTCTGGCGCGTATCCTCGATGTACCGTTTGCCATTGTCGACGCCACCACGCTGACTGAAGCCGGTTACGTGGGCGAAGACGTTGAAAACATCATCTTGAAGCTCTTGCAGGCGGCGGATGGGGACGTGCAGCGCTGCCAGCAAGGCATTATTTATATCGACGAAATTGACAAAATTTGCCGCAAAGACGAAAATCCGTCGATCACCCGGGACGTTTCGGGCGAGGGCGTGCAACAGGCGCTCTTGAAGATCCTCGAGGGTACGGTTGCCAATGTTCCGCCGCAGGGCGGCCGCAAGCATCCACACCAGGAATTTACCCCGGTCGACACGTCGAATATTCTCTTCATTTGCGGCGGCGCGTTCGTGGGACTCGAGAAGATCATCTCCCGGCGCACCGGCAAACGGACCATGGGTTTCCTCTCGGAGGAGCAGAACGATCGCAACGCGCCGCAGGCGACCGCGGGCAAGACAGTTCCGCTGCATGGACATCGCGACGAGGAGCTTCTGGGTCCACTGCAGCCGCAGGATCTGATGAAGTACGGGTTCATTCCTGAATTCATCGGCCGCCTTCCGGTCATCGCCACCCTGGAAGATCTGGATAAGCAGGCACTCGTCCAGATCCTCACCCGCCCCAAAAACGCGATCATCAAGCAGTACCAGAAGCTGTTCGAATTCGAGAATGTACGTCTCAAGTTCTCCGACGACGCGCTCGACGCCATTGCTACACTGGCAATGGAACGTAAGGTAGGTGCGCGCGGCTTGCGCATGATACTCGAAGAGTTGATGCTCGACCTGATGTATTACGTACCCTCCTATAAGAAGGTACGCGAGTTCCAGGTGACGCGTGAGATGGTTCTCTCGCAGAAGATCAGCCTCACCCTGCTCGAAAAGGCAGGTTAGAGTCTTTTTCCTTTCGTCGTAATCTGTTTATTAGAGGCGGGCCCAGGTCAGTCCGCTTCCCGCTTGCGTTTCCAAGAGTTTTAGACGGCTCAAATAATGCTTACATCCAAAGAAAAGCCAGACATTCGGCGTTTGCCGATGATGCCCATCCGGGACGTCGTCATCTTCCCGTTCATGATGACACCGTTCGTGGTCGGCCGGGAATCGAGCGTACGTGCGCTCGAAGAGGCCATGGCGGGCGATAAGAAGATTTTCCTCGCTACGCAGCACGATGCGTCGGTGGACGAACCCCGGCCCAATGAGATTTACTCTGTAGGCACGATCGTCAATATCGTGCAAAGCCTGAAGCTGCCGGACGGCAATATTAAAGTCCTGGTAGAGGGCGTTGAACGGGCGAGGGTGGTATCGGTAACGGACGACGAGGGATTCTTCCGAGCGGCGGTCCGCGCGTCCCATTACAAGGTGGAACCGGGCCCGCAACTGGAAGCTCTGGTCACTCGCGTAACCACCCTGTTTGAACAGTACGTGAAGCTGAGCCAGAACCTGAACTACGAATCAATGATCGCGGCGATTCGTGTGGATGATCCCGGTAAGCTTTCGGATACGGTGGGCGCCAATCTCCAGCTGACCATCGAAGAGAAGCAGGAACTTCTGGAAATCTTCGACCCGATCGACCGTCTCACGCGGGTCGCGGAGATGCTCGACATCGAGATCGAAAAGTTGAATGTAGATCGCACGATCCAGGGCCGCGTGAAGCGCCAGATGGAGAAAGCGCAAAAAGAGTACTACCTTAACGAGAAGATCAAGGCGATCCAGAAAGAGCTCGGCCGCGGCGAGAAGAGCGAAATCGACGAATTGAAGGCGCGGATCGAGGGCGCGGGGATGACCAAAGACGCGCTCGATAAGGCAATGGCGGAATTGAAACGCCTCGAGAACATGCCGCCGATGTCGGCCGAATCGACGGTGTCGCGTAACTACCTGGATTGGCTCCTGGCGGTGCCGTGGAAGAAGAAATCCAAGGAAATCCGTGAGCTGCGTTTCGCGGAAGAAGTCCTCAACAGCGATCATTATGGCCTGGAAAAGATCAAGGAACGCATTCTAGAATTCCTCGCGGTGCGGCGGCTGGTGAAGAATCCCAAAGGCTCGATCCTTTGCTTTGTCGGGCCGCCCGGCGTGGGAAAAACATCTCTGGGGATGTCGATTGCCAAGGCCACCGGACGCAAGTTTGTGCGGATGTCGCTCGGCGGCGTTCGTGACGAGGCGGAAATCCGCGGCCACCGGCGCACGTACATCGGGGCTTTACCCGGCCAGATCATCCAGATGATGAAGAAAGCGGGCACCAAGAACCCGGTCTTCATGCTGGACGAAGTGGACAAGATGTCGATGGATTTCCGGGGCGACCCGTCGTCGGCTCTCCTGGAGGTTCTCGATCCGGAGCAGAATTTCATGTTCGTGGACCATTATCTGGATGTGGAGTATGACCTCAGCCAGGTCTTCTTCATCGCCACCGCGAACGTTCTGCATACCATTCCGCCGGCGCTGCAGGATCGCATGGAAGTGATTCGCCTCTCCGGTTACACGGAACTGGAAAAGATGGAAATCGCCAAGCGGTTTCTGGTGCGCAAGCAGATGGAAGCGACGGGGCTGACCAAAGATCACATCCAATTCACCGATGATGGTTTGAACGGACTGGTCCAGTTCTATACGCGCGAGGCCGGCGTCCGGAATCTGGAGCGGGAAGTGGGGAATGTATGCCGCAAGATCGCGCGAAAATTCGTGGGCCGGTCGGCGGGGGAAAAAGTTCCCACGCGCGTGATCACGGGCGACACATTGAAAGATCTGCTGGGTCCTGCGAAGTTCCGCGACCTGACCACGGATAAGAAAAACGAGGTAGGCGCGGCGACGGGCTTAGCCTGGACCGAGGTTGGCGGCCAGATTTTAACCACGGAAGCGACGCTGATGGAAGGCAAAGGCAAGCTGACCGTGACCGGGAAACTGGGCGACGTCATGCAGGAATCGGCGCAGGCGGCGATGAGTTATATCCGATCCCGCGCGCATCAGTTCGGGCTGCCGCGGGACTTCTACCGCAATCTGGATATTCATCTGCACATTCCGGAGGGCGCGATTCCCAAGGACGGTCCTTCGGCGGGTATCACCATGGCGACCACCATTGCGAGTGCGCTAACCAAAATTGCAGTGCGCGGCGACGTGGCCATGACCGGAGAGATCACCCTACGCGGCAAGGTGCTCGGAATCGGCGGGCTGAAGGAAAAGCTGATGGCGGCACATCGTCATGGCATCCATGAGGCCATCATGCCGCGCGATAACGAGA
>Ga0302324_100022947_pt1 | contig 12101 bp, 9 predicted proteins | sample Palsa_T0_1_FD_201949 | JGI IMG/M metagenome (GOLD analysis project Ga0302324, IMG submission 201949) | Peat permafrost microbial communities from Stordalen Mire near Abisko, Sweden - Palsa_T0_1 | ecosystem: Environmental > Terrestrial > Soil > Palsa > Peat permafrost | place: Sweden: Abisko...
CGACGCGCTCAACTCGACGAGCGCTGCATCGCAGTCCCAGCTAGCGCACTGGATTAGTAACGCGGACCGTGCCGCTCTGCTGGCCCAGGTTGCTGCCGCCGCCTGGCAGCAGGGAGATCCGACGCGTTCCATAAGCGACCTCCAACTTGCGCTCGATCTCGTCGGCGATACTCCGGCCGCGGCGCAGACGGTCGCATGGAAACATAGGTTGGCTGTAGTGCGCCGCGCGCAGGAACGTGAAGCAGAAGATATGTCACGCCGACCGCTTGTCTCGGCGCAGCTAACGCAAAGCAACTCTGTCCGCCCACGCGTGAGTACCGCTTCGGAGGCACCATGATCTTCAACTTCAAACGCGCACGAGTTCCTACTCTTCCATGGGTCCTCACAATTTCATTGTCAGCAGGCCTCGCGTTCGCGGGCACAATGCATTGGTTTGGACAGGTGCAGACTGCCGCTTCTCCCCGTCTCGCGGCATGGATGCCCCCGGGAGCGCTGCTGACCATCGAATCCGGCGATTTCGCCAAGTTGGTGCAGCAGTGGCAGACCTCTCCTGAGCAGCGCGCCTGGCTCGCCAGCGAAAACTATGCTGCGTTCTCTCGCTCTCGTCTTTTTGGGCGTTTACAGGAGGCGCAGGCTGAGTTCGCGGGGGCCGCTGGAGTTTCGGTGGACAAGAATTTTCTGGCGGGCGTGGCAGGGCAGCAAAGCTTCTTCGCCTGGTACGACATCGGCAAGCTGCAGGTGATTTACATCACTCACATGGCTCCTGAGGTGCAGAAGCGCAGCAAGCTGCTGAATCAGGCCGGCCGCTTCGAGCGGCGCGAAGCCGGGGGCGTCCCGTTCTTCGTTCATTCAGGTATCGCCGGGCCGCAGGAAGCTGCGCCGGATGCGACCGCCAATGGTGCGTCCATGACCGCCGACGATGCGTCGCAGGACGCAGACTCCCCCTCTGACGAAACGCGATCGGTCGCGTTTGCCACTAAAGGCGAGTGGCTTGTGCTCGCCACCGATGAGCAACTCATCGCCAGAACGCTCGAGCTCATGTCCGCCGCCGACGCAGCCGGCAACGATTCTCTTGCCGCACAGTCCTGGTATGCCGACGCCCTTGCGCGGGCACCGGTGCAGGCAGGCAAACTCCGCATGGCGATCGATCTGTCCCGCGTCATCCGCTCGCCCCACTTCCGCACTTACTGGATTCAGCAGAACATCACCGAGTTAAGCCACTACCGTGCGGCGCTCTGCGACCTGTATCAGGACGCTTCAGGTTTCCGCGAAGAGCGCATCCTGCTCCCGGCGACTCATGACGAGGACTCAAAGGCTGCTTCATTGCAGAATGCGGACCTTTCTTCGCTTACGGTTCTGGTCCCTCCCGGAAGCGCCGTCTACCGCGCCGTTGCGCATCCCTCCGAGCAGGACGTGCTCGCCACGCTCAATGACAAGCTACTTCGCCGCTCGGCTTGGGGCGCTGCGGATTCCAACGCTGCACCCCATGCCATCCTCTCTACGCCGCAGGCCGGCCGAGACAGCGATCTTGAGACCCGTATCGACGAGCCCGACACAGCCCCGACTGGTGCGCAAAACGCCGAGCAAACCCTACAGACACTCCTGAATACGCTGCAGGTCAATGCAATGTTGACCCTCGAAACCCACGCCGCCACTATCCAGACATCCAGCACGTGGATACCCTTCCATGCGGCGATTGTTCTGGAACTTGGTCAACCGCCCGACCCCAAAGCGGTTCAATCCGCGTTGAGCGAAGCCATCCGTCCGGACCTCACCGCTGGCGCGCTCGGCACTGCCTGGACACCCGTCGCCGGCGGTTTCCTGATCACCAGCGACGCTCATCCTCTCGTACTCGCCGTCGATGGCAAACGCGTCTTGATCGCCAACGACCCCGACCTGCTGAAGGCCATCCTTTCCCGCCGTCAAATACACCCCGACGCGCACGCCATACCGGCCCTTCTCATGACTGGCTTCGACGCCTCCGGTACGAGGCCTTTCTTCCTGCGCTGGACCGCCATTGTCGACGGTCTGGACAAAGCTCCCTCCACGAACCAACCCAGCCCTGACGACGGCAATCCACCCTTCCTCGGCAAAAACATTGCCAGCCTCAGCAACGCTTTCCGACAGTATTCCGCCGAAAAGTTCACTGCCCGTCAGGACGGTGAAATTGTTCGGCAGACTGTGGACTATGTCTTCTAGACAGCGGGGCGCCAACATTCCCATTTTTCGACTTCTCAATCCATCTTGAGAGACCTGCTAGGTAATGGGCTCTCATGGAGGGTCTGTCAATGGCAAACGAAGCTACAGCCGAAATCATCTCGCCTGATGCCGTAGTGGTCCAAACCACGAATCAAGAAGAAGCCGAATTGGGAACAAACATTGCCGCGCTCTGGTCAGCCCATCGGGACTGCAAAGGTGTCGCTCGACACACAAAGGAACATCTGAAGCAGTTCGCACCCGGTTGGCGGAGAAACTCTATGAAATGAAGTCCCTGCTGGTGCGCATCGGTCGAGATGGCGGCTGGTCGTCATTCTTGAGAAGTGGGGGTGTTCCACGTGCCACCGCGGACCGTTACGTGCAGCAACATGAGAATCGCCTTCATCCTCAACAGGCAAATTGCCTCGGTGAGGCAATTAAATCTCCTGAGGACAGAGCCAGATACCTTGCCCAGAAGCTGCTTCCCAGGCTTAACCGAGAGCTCTTAACAAGTGGTGAGGTCGCCTACTTCATGGACGAGCTCGCCAAGATTTTGCCGGCCGCGCACAGCGGATCCATCACCGATGGCATTGATGTTCAGGCGGCAGAGGGGACACCTTCTCCAGAACCACTCGGCCCTCAACTCGCCATCGTCTGCGAGTTGTAAATTGTTGCTCTCGTGACGCCCAGTTCTCGGACGAGAACGGTCTGCCGGCGATTCCGCCGGGCCAAAGCTGGACGCAGAAACGGAGCTTGAGCCTCTGAGGTCCGGGATGTTGAAGTCTGAGTTCGCGGCGAGTGAACTCTCTCACAGCGGAGTAGCTTGCATTGGTTCGGGTGATCCAATGCAGGTTGCTCCGCTTTGTATTTTCTGGTCTTGCGCACGCCGCGACGCTGAGGTCAGTCCGCCGCCAACTTTGCGCCGGCGCTATTGCACCGTCAATGTCACGGTGTCCGTCGCCATCTGGCTTCCGTCCGAAGCCGTAATCGTGACCGTACTGCTGCCCGCTGGTGTGCCAGGCTGGGGAGCGCTGCTGCCGCCACATGCATTGGTCAGCAGGCAAAGCACAAAAAGCAGGCTACCGCAGAGAATTCCGCGAACATGCTTCCGTCGCCAACCGAAGATACCGGTCATGGTGAGCAATCCCGGGAAAAGGATCGCCAGCATCGCGCCGCGGTTGTGCGAGTGGTTCGCGGTGGTTTCCTTGGGTGCGGTGGTCTCGATTTTCATCGTCGCCGCGCCGGACATGCCCGTGCCGCTGAGTGCGGAGAAACTGCAAGTGGCTCCGAAAGGCAATCCACTGCAAGCAAAAGTAAGATCGCTGCCGGCGAAGTTGGACACCGATAAGACCGTGGAAACCGAATCTCCCGGCGCCTGCGCGGAAAGAGTGCTGGGATTGGCTGTAAGTGCCGGCGGGGGGGGACTTACAGCAATCGATAAGTTTGCGGCCGCGGTTGCCGCGGGCGATGCCGAGTCAGTCAACTGGACAGTAAAGTTGCCGGTCCCGGCCTGCGCAGGTGTGCCGGAGATAACTCCTGTCGTGCCATTTAGAGTAATTCCCGACGGAAGGCTGCCGGAACTTACGCTCCAAAGGTAAGGCGTGACTCCGCCGGAACCTTCGAGTACAGCGGAGTACTGCACGCCTGCGGTTGCCGCGGGCAGGCTCGCCGTAGTGATGGCCAACGGCGGCGGCACGGTAACGGCGAGAGTAGCAAAGCCGGATTCGACACCGCCGCAGGTGAGGGCATAAGTATAAGTGCCCCTTGCCGTAGGGGTTAAGGCTGAACTTCCCAAGTACAGATTGCCGGAAAGTGTTCCCGTCTGCAAGCCGGACCAGTTGCCGGCCCCGGCAGCGTCGTCTTGAACGAAAGCGTAGCACCGCTGCAAGGTCGCGGAGAATGCGTTGGATACTTGCCAGGAAAGAGTTACCGGGCTGCCGAGCAAAATGTCGGAATTGGACAAGGACAGCTGCACGTCCGGTGAGAGGCCCGCCGAAGGGGCTAATTCGTATACGACACCATATCCCGAGGGGCCGCCGGTTAAAGTCGCCCCATAGAAATTGCCGTCGCTGGCTTGTATGAGGGCGCCAATGGGCTCGGCGCCATCCGGGCAGTCCGTCACGCTGCAAAAACTGTAAAGCACGGTATGGTCGCCGGACGGAGTCAGTTCGAATACTGTACCGCCCAGGGTGCCGGTATTAGCGCCACCAGACTGGGTAACTCCATAGAAATTCCCGTCGCTGCCCAGCAACAGGTTGCCGTTGGGCTGGGCGCCATCGGCGCCGCCCTGGAAATTATAGACGGCCTCGAATTGCCCATCCAGAGTTATGCGGTAGGCGTTGCCGGGATAAACCGGATCCGTAGTAACTCCATAGAGATTGCCGTCGCTGCCTTCGATAAGCCCGGCATAAGGTGCGGGCGCTTCTCCGTTATTAGGCGCAGGAAAACTGTAGATTTGTGTGTAGCCGCCCGCGGGAGTGACTCTAAAGATGGCTCCGGTATTGTTTGCGCCTCCAGAGGAAGTTGTGCCGTAGAAATTGCCGTCGCTGGCTTGGATGACTCCGGAAAATGGATGCTGACCGTCGCCTGTAGCGCCGAAGTTGTGCAAAATATCAAACGCGCCCGCAGGCGAGACGCGGAAAATCGCGCCAAAACCGTAAGTCCCACCCTCGTTCGTAGTTCCGTAAAAATTGCCATCCGTCCCTTCAACCAGGGCTGAAAGCTGATAGTCGTAATCCGTATTGGAGAAGGTGTACAGCGTGGTCAGGTCACCGGCGGAAGTTATTTTGAATATGGTCGCGTTCTGCGGGTTGGAAGTCGGGTCCGTGGTCCCGTAGAATTCTCCGTCCCCGCCCTGTACCAGGCCTGCGTACGTTGTTTGCGAATTGGGGCTGCCGGGAAAGCTATAGAGCGCGGAGAAACTTCCGGTCGGGGAAAGGCGAAAAAGTGTTCCCGAGTTATTGCCGCCAAGTGTGGAAGTCGTCCCATAAAAATTCCCGTCGGCGGCCTGGACCAATCCCGCCTGGGAAAAACCGCCACCGGGGCAATCGCTGCTGCCCGCGGAATTGCAAAAGTTGTAGATAACGAATTCCCTTGCGCTCTGTGCCGACGCAGAGGGGCCGAAGAAAGTGCAGACAGCCAGAAAGCAACTGCAAAGAACTGGAATTCGTTTCATTCGCGGCCCCAATCAAAAATCTCTTTGTGCAGATTTTACAGAATATAGCGCGACAAGTCCTGGTCCTTGACGATGGATGTTCGCCACTCCCTGAGCCGGTCGCCGCTCATGCCGTCGGCCACTACCGCAGACAACAAGCTCTCCACCGCGGCCAGCAACGCCACCGTAAACGCCGACGGCAGCAGCAGCAGAATGTGTTCCGCATGCAGGTTGGGCAGCGCAAACGGCGGCAGCCCCTGCGGGATTCCGCCAAAGCGCGTCCCCACCGTTTCCGTATTCAGGTGCAGCAGGGCCACGGCAATGGTACTGGCAAACAGCGCGACCGCCGTCCCCGGTATGCGCTTGCTGACCTTTGGCCACGCCACAATCCACACCAGCGCGCCGGCAGCAATGGCCGCCGTCGGCCAGTGCACTGTCGGCAGACGTTCCACCAGCACCTTCATGCGGGCAAAGAATTCGACAAACGCCCCCGTCGGGCCGCCAATCTGGGTGCGCGATCCGCCCAGCGCGGAGATGATGAATCCCGCCACCACGGCGGTGTAGAGGCTCGCCTGCGGGGCCACGCCGGACGCGATGCCAAACGCCATCGCCAACGGCAGAGCCACCAGTCCCACCGTCAGGCCCGCGATAAGGTCACTGGTAAAGCTGCGCAACGTGTAGCCGCGCAGGCACTCGACAGACCTCGGCATCCACCCCGTTTTCTGGGGACGATAATATTCAGTTGTCGCAGAGTTCACTGCATTCAGATTGCGCTCCAGCGGTTGCATTTACAACCGCACCAGCCCGGTCTGAATCTTGCCAGCCACTTCCGCGCGGTCCGGCCAGTCAGCATGTTCACTTCGCTGCGCACGCCGAATTCGGCAGAAGAGTTTGCACAGCCGCATTTCGATTCGACGCTGGGCCAAGCGCAGTCACATCACGCCGAGAATCCATCCCTCGATCTCGGCAGCTTCGCGGTCTGCCGCATCAAGAGGCGGGTGGGTGTATGTGGAGAGCGAGCCGTTACTGTCCGCTTGTCGCATCCATGCGACTATAGAGTAAGCGTCGTGCTGGTGGCCGTCGCGATCTTCCTGCGGAAAACGCCTGCACCACAGTGCCGGGTAGACTTCGGCCACGACAGATTGTCCGCTGGGAAATCCCAACCGTCGAACGGCCAGAAGTGAACCCGACCGGCGACACTCAAATCCAGAAAGCGCAGCCATGGAAGACCACTATGGGTCGATTTCGCCACCGAGCCTTGAACGTCAAAATGGAAGACGGACTTGGCACCCCGAGCACGGATCTCCGTCACACGCCTCCACCTCGGACTGCCAGATCGCGCAGTCGCATCGCCGCAGCCTCCGTCACGTACGAGATCGACATAGGTATGGTCATCGTCCGTCGGCCAATGACGTTGGAAGTCTTCCAGAAACGCTCTCCAGTCGAGTCTCACATGGTTCTCGCTGAAGTAGCGGAGCGGAAAGGAGAAGCCGTGGTCGATACCGACAAGCGTCGGGGTGTTCTCGGACAGAACCTCTGCCAACCACTCCGCGATGCCGCGCCGTGTCCAATACTTTCTTGCACTGGTGGGCGGCTGCACTTCGACCGGCGGCGTGTCTCTGGCCGCCATATAAACGCGCAAACCTTTGAGACTCGCAATGGGTGTCTTCGCGCCGGAGTAGTCAATCCCGATATACCGCTTGAATGCTTCTTGCAACATCAAAGCAACTCCCCGATTTACGTAGATTCAGTAACACGACCATCCTCTCACTGCGCAGCAACTGCGTCTCACGCCTCAATGTTATCCAGAGAAAGACTCATCTTGTGTAATAATCCTCTGCGGTGGTTACATGGAACTTTCAACAATCATTCAGGCCATTGACTCGGAGATCGCAAAGCTTCGAGGCGTTAAGCACTTGCTCAACGGGAATAGCAGCGCTCCGGGTAAGCGCAAACCAGGGAGACCAGCCAAGGCAGCACCATCCAGCTTCGGCGGGAACGCCCCCACGGTAGCAGCGCCAAAGAAACGCGGGACTCACACGATGTCGGCTGAGGCACGCGCGCGAATCGGAGCGGCACAGAAAGCACGTTGGGCGAGACTCAGGAAATCGAAGAAGCTCGCGTAGAAAACAAGAAAGCCCCGTCGCGTGAGACGGGGCTTTGGGTGAGATCGGCAAATGGAAAACATCACTCCCGTTGTGCCTTGACAATCGCTACGGGTTCGTCCGCCGTCAGCTTCTCGAGTACTGCCAGCTGGATACAGAATATTGCGGGAATCAAGTATTCTCCCGCCGGCAATCCCTGGTTCGAAACCTGAAGCGTCCCGCAAGCCGCGGAGCACTGCACCGTCCCGATCGCAAGGAAATTTGCCTGCATTCGTGGGAATAGCGCTATCGCCCCTTACTGGATCACTACATTCATCATTACCGCGGAAGCCGCGTTGCCAGAGTCTCCTGAGTAAGTGGCGACGATAGGATAAGTTCCAGCTGGAATTCCAAAGACGGTAATATAGGTTACCGCGGTTCCGGATGCGTTCAGTGTTGCTGTTCCAGCAAACTCTCCCCCTGCTGTAAATGTTATCGTGCCCGTTGGTATTGCCGAACCGAAGAGTTGCTTTACGGTGGCAGCTAGCGTGACGGCGCTGTCTACAGGCACGGGATTTGGGGTTATCGTCAGGGCGATCGAAGTGGCGGCCAGCAGGGTGACATCAACAGGGGCGCTGGTGGACGGCTGGTTGTTGGCATCGCCGGAGTAGATCGCCGTGAGCTGGTACACTCCCGCAGCGATGTTGCCATTGGTGGCGGCGGTGTAGCTTGCTGCTGCATTCGCCACGGGTGCTTTTCCAATAAGGAGAGTGCCGTAATAGAAACTAACGGTGCCAGTCGGGCTACCATTCCCGCCGCTGATGGTGCAGGAAAGTGTTGCCGACTGACCCTGTGTCAGAGCGGCAGGCATTACGGTGAGGGACGTGGAGGTGGCCAGCGCAGGCTGCTCCACGGTGATTGGAACTGCGGAACTGGTGGATTTCAGATCGGCGGAATCCCCATCATAGTATGCGGTCACGGAGTACGTTCCCACTGCCAGTGAGCCATTATTCGCCAGTGTAAGCGTAGCTACACCTCCGTTCAAAGTGGCCTCGCCAAGGTATTGTTCCGTTGAATAAAAGGCGACAGTTCCAGTGGCGGTCCCACCAGCGCCTACCCGGCTGACCTTGTCGGTAAAGGTAACGGACTGCCCGGATTGGACGGTACTTGGCGTGATGGACAGAGCGTTTGCGGTGGCGGCGACGACAGAGACATTCGTGGCGCCGCTTGTCGAGGCTTGATCCGTTGCATCACCCGAATAGGTAGCCGTTACTGAATACGCTCCAGGAGGGATGCTGTATCCAGGTGTTAGAGTGAGCGATGCGGTTCCGGCGTTGAGTGGTACCGACCCAATTACCTGCGTTCCCGCGGTGAAAGTAACAGTTCCATTGGGAATTACCGTACCGGCCGTCCGGCTTACCGCACTGGATAACGTCACGCTTTGGTCAAGAGTGACCGTGCCCGTAGAGATGCTGAGGGTGGTCAGCGTGGGATAGCCCTGCACAACAATGTTCGAAGTTGTCGTGGATGTCCGGTAGTTCGAGTCACCGGAGTAAGTCGCGGTAACCGGATAGGTTCCACCCGGCAGTCCGGAGGTCTCAAGGCTCAAACTCGCAGACTGGTTGGCAACCGGAACTGTGCCTAATGGCGTGGAACCGATCGAGAACGTGACCGAGCCAGTGGCAGCTCCGAAATTCTGTTGCGAGGCAACCGTGGCCGTGAGCGTAGCCAGGGAACCAATGAGAATGGGGGTGTTCGTAATGAGGGAAGTCGTGGTTGCTACCGGCAGTTGCGCCACATTTACGGTCGCGAAGCCTGATTCAGCGCCGCCGCAAGTCAAGGCATACGTAAATGTGCCTTGATCCGTGGGCGTGATCGTGGCGGAGCCGGTATAAATTCCGCTCATAACCGAGCCTGCCTGTAAGCCAGTCCAGGTTCCCGCGCCCGCAGCATTGTTTTGAACGAAAGCGTAGCACTGCTGCAAGGTGAGGGAATATGCGTTCAACACTTGCCAAGTCAACGTGACAGAATTTCCTAGCGCTACCGTAGACTGCGACACGGATAACTGGGCAGGGCCAGGAAGCGACGGCGAGGTCGAGAGTTCATATACCAACCCACAACCTCCGCTTGGGCAAGCCGTGCCTACTCCGCCGTCTCCTGCGGTGCCATAAAAGCTTCCATTCGATCCTTGGGTAATGCTGCTGGGCTCACCTGAACCCAGAGAAGCGAAGTCAAAAAGTGTCGTTAACACTCCCTGCGGAGTGATCTGAAACATTGAGCCGGAACCAGTCGTGCCGTAAAAGTTTCCGTCTGCACCAGCCAGCATCGGGGTCTCTGGCGCACCCCAGCCGCTCGTTCCAAAGCTGTACAACGTTGTCAAAGCGCCGCCCGGTGTGATTTTGAATATGGTGCCAAGGTTGCTGCCCGTTCCGCCCTCCGCCGTCGAGCCGTAAAAGTTGCCATCAGCGCCTTCCACCAATCCAGCCAGAGGCTCTTGGCCGTCCAGGCAGATATCCACATCTTGGCTACAGAAGGAGTACAGCGTCGCGAGCGATCCAGTGGGGGTCATCTTGAAGACTGTGCCACCGTTGTTGTTTGCTCCACCCTGGTCGGTTGTGCCATAGAAGTTACCATCCGAACCTTGAATAAGCCTTCCATAAGGGTATTTTCCATCCGTACAGTCGGTCTGGCCACAGAAGGAATAGAGCATAGTAAGCGTGCCCGAAGGGGTAATCTTGAATAGGAACCCCCCGCCGTTCACGCCGCCATCAATCGATGCTCCGTAGAAGTTTCCGGCCTGGTCTTGAATGACACCGTTGATACTGGTCACCGCATCCGTGAGAGCCGTGAGCGTTCCAGAAGCCGTAAGCTTAAAGATAATTCCTGCCTCGGCCGCGGCGTAGAAATTACCGTCCCCGCCTTCCACAATCGCCGTGGGTCCATCTTCATACGTGCAATAGACGCCATCTTGCGCACAGAACGTATACACGGTTGTCAGGGTGTCACTCGGGGTTAGGCGAAACACAGTGCCGCAGCCCTCGGTGTTGCACGCAGATATGTCTCCGCCAAACTCGGTCGTGCCATAGAAATTGCCATCGCTCGCCTGGATGAGCCCATAGGGACCTTGACCTGGAGACGTGAATGAAGCGAGAATTTGTCCGTTATAGGTCTGCGCAGGGACGCGGACTGGTAGCACAACGACGACGAACAGCAACCAGAAAAGGCAGGAGATTTGGCGCGACACGGTAGGGCCTCCGCGGCTATAGTGCTGTGATTCTAGTCCGAATCGTGCACAAGATGGCAAATTTGCAGTCGATGGTTTGGCCATGGAGTGCTCGTGGCTCGGACCACCACCACCAAACAGGAAGGATGAAAGGAAAGCCATAATGTAACCTGAATTCTTGATCTGCCAAGGAAGGAAGGAACCGGTTGATGGGGGCAACAATGGGGGCAACTCTCCGAGCATCTGTTTATATAGCCTTTTATTATCAATGGCTTGCATCGATTATTCGGTAGTGTCTCTGCCACCACTTTCATCTTCCAACATCAATATTGGCCGCGCTCAGGTCTTCGCGCGTAGCGCGAATGGAATTAGCTCGCGGTCCTCAGCAAAGGCCGGCGTCGGCGGTTCAATCCCGTCTCTGCCACCACTTTCCCCACATCAATTTGTCATTTCGACCGGGGCGTCCCGGCGTGCCGGAGACACCCTTTGGCTACGCTCAGGGCAGGCTCTGCGTTTTTTTTGCGTTTACATCTTCACTGACTGGACGTGAATCACATCGCCGTCCTTTTCCCCGGTGACGTTCACGCGGATATGGTCCTTTTTTGTGGTGGCCTGCAGCAGCTTCAGTGCCTCCGCGTTTCCCTTGGCGTCGAACTTCAGGTAGTTGCCGTCCTTGTCCACGATGCCGAAGCCGCCCTTGGCGCAGGCCAGAGCGCAGGCGCGGGTGTGGGCGTCAGGGTCCGCCTTCACCTTGTTTGCGCATTCCGTATCAATCAGTGCGGCGTTGGTCCAGCTTTCAGCGGCGGCGAGCACCGGCAATGTCATGGCCAAAACGATGAGCGCAAATATTCGTTTCATGTTCAGGTTCTCCTTTTGCACTTGTGGATCAGTTCTGAAAGTTTACGCGCGTTGACGGGCCGATTTGTCGCGGCAATGTCATTGTTCGGTCACCGAAGGAGTTCCATTCCGGCGGGATCTCAACTGCCAAAGCGATGCACCCGCCCGCGCATTTTGTTGATCAGTCGCCGGTCGCGCTTGGACGGACGGCCCGGATCCAGTTCGCCGCGTTCCCGCGCCAGCTTGTGTTCCTCGGCAAGTTTGGCGCGTGCCGCGCGGCTCTCTTCTGTTTCCTGGTACAGCGCCTGCGCCGCCGCCGCCGGGCCGCGCATTGCGCTCAGCGCCAGCACTTCGACGTGAAATTCCGCGGCATCATTGAGGATGCGCAAGCGGTCGCCCATCTTCACTTCGCGCGACGGCTTGGCGCGTACGCCGTTGGATTCGACGCGGCCAATCTCGCACGCCGCCGCGGCCAGTGCGCGCGTTTTGAAAAAGCGCGACGCCCACAGCCATTTGTCTATCCGCAACCCGGTCATGATTGTGCCTTTCGCCGCACATTTAACGATAAGATGTTAGCTGCCATGCCGACTACTGAAATTACCGCAGC
>Ga0302324_100022953_pt1 | contig 12100 bp, 14 predicted proteins | sample Palsa_T0_1_FD_201949 | JGI IMG/M metagenome (GOLD analysis project Ga0302324, IMG submission 201949) | Peat permafrost microbial communities from Stordalen Mire near Abisko, Sweden - Palsa_T0_1 | ecosystem: Environmental > Terrestrial > Soil > Palsa > Peat permafrost | place: Sweden: Abisko...
CGATCTCTGCCCGGCCGTGCAGGTTTCTTGGAACGACGCGAAGGCATATTGCGCCTGGGCCGGCGTCCGCCTTCCCACCGAAGCTGAATGGGAATATGCTGCGCGCGGCGGTCTCGAGCAGCGCAATTATCCCTGGGGCGACGATCTCACTCCCGATGGAGCGCATCGCTGCAACATCTGGCAGGGCGATTTTCCCCATTGCGACCTCGCCCTGGACGGCTACTCGCGCCCCGCCCCCGTGCATTCTTTTGAACCCAACGCCTTCGGCCTGTTCAACACGACCGGAAATGTCTGGGAATGGTGCTGGGATTATTTCGATACCGCATGGCGGCCCATGGAAACGCCGTTCGATCCGGCCGGTCCGCCCGAAGGCGACAAGCGCGTGATCAAAGGCGGTTCCTATCTCTGCCATCACTCTTATTGCTTCCGCTATCGCTGCTCCGCCCGGAGCTCCAACGCGCCGGACAGCGCCACAGGAAATATCGGCTTTCGCGTGGTCCGGGATTGCGCCTGATTTCGTTCACCCCGCGCGCCAACCGCGATTCTCCCTTCTCTCAATCATTTACCGTGCCTCGCCCGCGTCAAACCTCCGCACCCGCTGCTACGCTCGGACCAAATGCGCACGAATCTCTCCTCCTATCCCACCAGGTTGCGCATCTTCACCCACCCCTGTGGAAAACTTCGGAATTGACGCCGTAATATCCCAAATAATCAATCACTTATAAAAAGTGCGCCGGCAAACACAAAAATACCCCCGATGCGCAACCCGAGAAGGAGCGGCCTCCGCCAAAAGTACGAGAGTAACCCCCACCAGCGCCCAGGAATCTGGCTTCGTTTCGCGAATTACGGAAATCGCCGCAGCGCGCAGATACACCCACCCACCCCCCTCACAGGCCGTGGAATCCGGCTACACCGCTCCCTCACGGTCGCGGCTCAGTAACGCGCGGAATCTACAGAGCCGCGCGCGTGAGCGAGCGGTCTTTTGGGACTTTCGACACAGGCTGCTAATCTAGATCGCATCGGGAACCAGGCCGACCTTTGTTGGGATGATCTTCGGGAGCCAGTGTTGGAGTCGAATACGAAAAATGATGACCGACGCGCCCGTCGACCCGCGCGGCCACCGGCCAAAATCGCGGGCGCCGTACATCTCGCGCCTGCCGCCAGCAGCGATCGGCGCCGGGATTTCATGCGGGCCGCGCTCGCTAACAGCACATCGCTAAGCGGCGCCCCCCAGGCGAGAAGTGAAAATGTTGCAGACGATCGATGAAACCCGCCGGAGACGGCTGCATCCAACAAAAAAGATGATGCTTCGCCATCAATGCGTAAGCGCTTGTATCCTCACTCTTTTCTTGACAGCGGTCCGAGGAGAAAATTTAAGAGACATTGAATATGGGCGTGCGGGGAAGTACATTCTTCGCCTCGATGCACATATTCCCGCGGGCGCAGGCCCTTTCGCGGCTGTGATCCTGGTGCATGGCGGCGCTTGGGTCGCCGGGACCGAATCAACAACGTTCAACCGCTCTTTCAGCCGTTATCCGATGCGGGGTTTGCGTGGTTTTCGATCAGCTACCGGCTCGCGGGCGATGTGGCACGCAATCCGATTGGAGCGGCCTTGCAACTGGGAACCGCCGAGAATGACGTTCGCCGGGCAGTGGCGTTCGTGAAGGAACACGCGTCCGAGTACCGTGTGAATCCCAACAAGATCGTGCTGATCGGCGAATCCGCGGGTGGGCAGCTCGCATCCATGGCCGCTCTTCGACCCGATCCGGAAGGAGCCGTACAAGGCGTCGTCGCGTTTTACACGCCGAGCGATCTACCCAGCCTGGTGCGCACATCCAACATCATTCCCGATAACGTCCGGGAAGCAGTGAAGGGAACCTTGTTCGACGATCTTTTGATGGCGGGACTAACGGAGTTCTCGCCAATCAACTATGTGAGTGCGGCGTCGCCGCCTTTCTTGCTGATTCACGGGACCGACGATAATATCGTGCCCTTGGCTCAATCGGAGAGATTTTGCGACAAGCTGCGCGCAGCAGGTGCGGGCTGCGATCTTTACCCGGTCCAAGGCGGAGGGCATGGCATGCGGGCATGGCAATCTTTCCGGCTCACCCATTACAAAGCGGCCATGGTTCGGTGGCTCCAGCAAGTTCTTACGCACCGGTGAATCGTACGTAGGAATATCCTTCCATCGAGAATCCGGCCCGGACCGATTCCAGACCGTCAACCAAACCGGCAAGTAGTCTTCTGCACGCGTGAGGGCGACGTAGTGTAACCATTTCCGGCACTTCTGCAGGACCGAAAGGAAAAAACGAATGGCGTCTTATTTGTTGCAAGTGGCTTACACTCCGGCGGCTTGGTCCGCGATGATCAACAAACCGCAGGACCGCTCCAAGGCTATTGCCGGCGCGGTGCGGAAGCTCGGTGGAAAGGTTGAGAAGTTCTGGATGTCGTTTGGGGAATACGACGGCGTGGCCATCGTCGACATGCCGGACAGCGTCAGCGCAGCCGCGTTTGCCATGGCGATAGCCGGTGGTGGAGCGTGCAAGAGCGTTAAAACGACGCCGCTGATCGGACTCACCGAGGCCATGGATGCAATGGCAAAGGCGGCCACGTGCGGATATCAGCCAGCCACTGCGGAATAGTGAGACGACATGGGTCGTTGTGGTCGATAATGCGGAAACTGAGCTTCCGGCGACTTACGCAACCAAGTCCGGAGAGTTGTGAGGACGGCCGCCCGGAGCGCAACAGCGCGTAGAATGCCCAGCTTCTGAGGAACCTCGACAGAGAGCGTTCGGTATGAGTGAGTTGGGCGATGTGCGCGGCGACTCAAATCGGATAAGACTCGGATCTAGGCAAGTTGGGACACAGCTCTCCCGACATGGGCAGAGGCCAATTTCTATGCGGATTCAAATTGAGAAAGATCACAGCGGCCGGTGGCGGCCAAGTCGCGCAAGGAGTAAGGCACTCTTCTGATCGGAATCAACCCCTTGTGGCGGATCGACCGGATCGTCTCGTACCGTAACGCGTCACGCAACGGAGGTCAAGTATAATCGCGCCCTTGGCGGGATGTCGGCCAAGGCTTTGAACTGCAAGCGCATCGGAGCATGTGTAGTCGCGCTTCGCCAGTCCATAGATCCTTCTCGCCGCTAAACCGACGCAAAACTTCGTATCTGAATTCGCCATACCGCGAGCGACAAAAGTGAAGTGCTCTAATTAACCTTCCCTCGGGCACTTTCGGACTTGCCTCAAGCGATTACCTCATTCCTGGAAAAATGAAGAAACAATGTCGATTTCCGGACGCGGATTCGACTCCACCTGCGCAAGTTCCACCGCTTCCTCACTCAATCCCAGAGCTGAGGCCCCGCCTGGCAAGTTACCCGCGGGCTACCCGGACGAGCCCTCAGAAGGGCAAAGGGTGCGGCGTCCACCTCCAAACGGATCAGGAACTGCTTCGCGCCGCACTCCGTTTTGCGCGTTCCCCAAAAACTTCATTGCGTTACGGAGCCGCGGCCACCCGGGAGCCGGTTCTGCCGGAGGCTGCTACTGGATCTTTGGACGCGGTGGAGTTCGCTTCCGCCAGGCAGTTTTCGACCTGCGATGCTGGCCGTTGTTGTCAAATTTCCGCATCGAGTTCCAAATCCTGGGACCCGATCTTAGACCCTTGTGAAAGACGTCCTTATTTTTCAATGGATGCAGTTTGGCCACCGTGATGCATAGATAGGCGAAATCCTGATTGCAGCGTATCCCCGGTATGTCGGCACGCGCGTCCCTTGCCTGGGCTGGCAAGGTTGAATTCGGAGCGCCGAGATCAAAATATGGGCAAGAAATCGTCAACTCGACACAGGCAGACTCAAGCGGTCGCGCAGCCACACGAAGCGCAATCCCGCGAAGCGCCGTCGGGCTGCCCCCAAGGCGGAACGAATAACGGCGAGTCTGCTTTGTTGCTGATGGACCAATTGTTCCGATCGCATGCCGAGTTGTTCTCGACACTCCGTTTCGCGGGCCGCGAGTTGTTGCAATTCGAGAAGCAAGGCTCTGAATCGCTGGAGAGAATCCGTCAAGTACTGAGGCGCGCAGACCATATTCGCCAGATGATACAAAGCCGCGACGAAAATACGGAAGCGCTAAATGACGCGGCAGCGCCCGTACGTCCGGCCGCTGAACAGGGCGCGGCCGAAAATACAGGTCCGACCCGCAAGAAAGCTCGCAGCCGGGCCCGGTCCACCGGTTCGGGCACACTTCGAATCATCAGGTTTCCGAATCGCTAACCCGAAGCTACTCAATTCCCAACTTTTTCATTTTATACAAGAGCGCCTTATAATCCACTCCTAAAACCGCCGCCGCGCGTTTTCTGTTCCACTGAGTCGAATACAGCGCTTTCATGATGACGTCCGTCTCCGCCGCTTTGCGAGCCTGATCCAGCTTCACCAGTTCCGAATTCTCAGTGTCCATGCGGTCCGGCAGATATTGGCCGTTGGCGGGCAGCGGCCGAGTTGCCGCTCCCAGAGGGAGATCGCCGGAAAAATCCGTGCTTGCCGGTGGCGCGGCCGCCACCCACCTGGATGGCGCTTCACCGCCGGTTTGGGACGATGTCGCCCGGTTTCCGCCAGATATTTTGCTATGGAGCCTGCGGAGTTCTTCGGCGATCGTTTCAGCGTTCCGCACCACCAGGTATCTCCGCATCACGTTTTCCAACTCGCGAATGTTGCCGGGCCAGTGATGCCGCAGCAGTGCGTTTTTCAACGCCGGTCCAATTTCGGGAATCGATGTGTCGAGCGCGTGCTTTCTGAGGAAAAACGCAGCCAGGGGAACGATCTCATCCGGCCGTTCCCGCAAGGGAGGCACTACGATGTTGAGGACATTGAGCCGGTAATACAAGTCTTCTCGAAATTCTCCCTGCTCGATCCGGGACTCCAACTGCCGGTGCGTGGCCGCGATGACCCGCACATCCACTTGGGTTGCTTCTCTGGCTCCGATGCGATGGAACTCGCGATCTTGCAGCACCTGGAGCAGTTTGGCTTGCAGCCGGAGATCCATATCCCCGATCTCATCCAGCAGAATGGTCCCGCCGTTCGCCAGTTCAAATTTTCCCGGGGTGCTCTTGAATGCGCCGGTGAAGGCGCCCCGTTCGTAGCCGAACAGTTCGCTTTCTACCAGTTCGGGTGGAAGCGCGGCGCAGTTTAGTTTCAGAAAGATTTTTCCAGCGCGCAGCGATTGATTGTGAATGTGCCGCGCCAGGACTTCTTTGCCCACTCCCGTTTCACCCTGCAGCAGAATCGGCACATCGGATGCCGCCAGCCGCTTCAGGAGCGGCTCCATCTCTCGAATCCACTCGCCCGCCTTCAGATTCAGATCGAGTTGGCCGGACAATCCATGGGCGGGCTTGGAGGCGGGGTTCGCGGGAGCCGAAGGCAGCAGAAGGTCGACGGCCCGGCGCAATTCCGCATGCGACACCGGCTTGGTCAGGAATTTGTTCGCGCCGTTCTCCAGCGCTTCCGCTACGTTCGACGCCGAGGAAAGTCCGGACAGCATGATAACGGGAAGGCTGCGATTCTGGTAGCGGATCTCCTTCAGGGTCGTAATGCCGTCCTTGCGGGGCATCCGTACATCCAGAATGACCAGAGACGGCGCATCCGAGCCTTCCGCAAGGATATTGAGCACTTCCTCTCCGTCTTCCGCGAAGTCGACGACGAAATTCGGCCTTCTGAGCGCGAGTTGAAGATAATCGCGGATCTCCGGTTCATCCTCCGCTACCAGAATGCGGTGAGGCGTAGACCATTGGTTGGCTGTGTTGGCGCGTGCTGGGTTCATATGGTTAGTTGGGAAGTTGCGAGCCGTGGAACGAACCGGCGAGCGGCAAGACAAACGAAAACGAAGCTCCGTGAATCCCCGAGTCGGCCCAGATCCGCCCTTGGTGGGCCTGTACGATCATGCGGCAAATCGCCAGGCCGAGACCCGAACCCGAGCGGTCCATCGGATCGCCGTAGGAGGTGTGTTCATCGAAGATTTGCTCGATGTGATCCGGGTGAATCCCGTGTCCGGTATCGGTAACATCGATGCGGTAGCCGGCCGTGAATTCGCACAGTCCAAGCTTGCCGAGCTCCTGGGCGGACAGCGAGCGGCCGCGAATGGCGACGGCGCCGCCTTTGGGAGTGAATTTACAGGCGTTGTCCAGTAGATTTACCAGCACCTGCTCCAGTTGCCCGGGGTCGAACACGAGATCTCCCATCGGGGTTTCCATCTCCACGCCCAAAGTAATTTGCTTCTTTTCGGCGAAGGGGACAACCTCGTAGACGGCCTGCTGTACGCACGTATCGATGTTCCCGCGCTGCAGGGTCAGCCTGTGCGCGAGCGGGGTGCTGGTGCCCAGAGCCAGCGTCGCCTCCACCAATCCGCACAATCGGGTCAAGCTTCGCCGCATCTTTTCCAAGATCCCGGTTTGTTCGGGATCGAGCGACCCCGCTTGCCCGGCCAGCAGCAGGCCGCAGTAGCCTTGAACGGCCATCAGCGGTACCCGGATGTCGTGGATCGAGCGCGTCAGAAAATTCGTTCGATCCTGATCGTGCTCGCGGAGCTTCAGGTTGGTTTGCAGCAATTGTTGCAGGATCCGGTCCCGGTCCAGCTTCAGACGCGACGAATCCATCTCATCGTCGGGACGGAGCTGCAACCGCGCGATAGCGGCGGCCAGGACCGCTCGCAGCGAGAGCGGTGTCACAGGAGTCTGCAGATATGTGAGGCCGGCGTCGGGATGCTTGCGTCGAACGGACGATAGCGAAGTCTTCTTGACGATGACGACTTTAGCGGCGTCCTGGGCCGTCAGCATCGCTTTGGGTGGGGACGGACTGGATTCAAAGTCCCAAATGTAGATGTCGCAGCCGGCTGGAGCCTCCGCGGATTCGCATTGTTGAATGTGGTAACCGGCGGGGCAAAGTTTTTGGAGGTTTACCCGGCACGCGTCGGCGAGAGTCTGATTCGATCCCACGATGCAGATCAAGATCGATGCTTCCGGTCGGGTTTCTCCCACACTCGGGGCAATGCTCAACATTTTAAGGTTCCTGACTAGTTTCGCGGCATTCAAATGCCGCTTGTACCCACTACGGGTCGCTTTATCTAAATTTTTGCAGAGACTCCAAAATAAGCTGAAAGAGTGCGATTGGCAAGGGTTGTTTTCCCCACGAGTGGGAGGTTCCCCCCGTACTGCCTCGGCTAAACTGAAGTACTGCTGAGACACTTGTTGGGCCACTGGTGGAGCGTGCAACAATCTTTGCGCTTGAACCAGCCGGCTCAACCGGCGGCCGTTTGACGGGCAGGGGTGGATGGAGGGCCGACCTTAGCCTGCGGATGCCGGCTGCGTGCATTGAGCTTGCGATTGAGCCTTCTTTTGTGCCAGCGCACGGTTTCCAGACTGATGAAGAGCGCCTCTGCAATGGCCGAGTTCTTGTAGCCCTGCTGGGACAGTTCGAGGATGCGTGTCTCTTGGGGCGTCAGTCCGTTCTCAGCTTTCAAAGTAGCGGCTCTTAGCAGATCGGACAGCAATTCTGAAATCACCAGCGGCGGAGCCCAGAGCTCTCCCTTAAGCACTGCCAACATAGCCCGCCAGAAGAGCTTGGCCGGGAAATTCTGAGGCAAGACTCCCCGACAACCGAGCCGCAGCATCTTGGACGCTGACGTTTCGAGACAATCGCTGTCCAGAATAGCCAGAACGTAGCAACTCTTCCCATAGTCTGTAAGCTGCGTCATATCGGCGCTGCTGAGCTGCTCAATGAAAGTCTGCCTGGCAACCAGGAGCGATACGTTCAGCCGCCGGCAGAGAGAGAACAGTTGCTCCGCTTCGTCGGAGCAGCGGATGAATGTGAGGTCCGCGGCGCTGGAGACGGAATCCCTCAGGATGTTTCCCTGGAGGAACACATCGCCATAGAGAAGCACCGTTTGTCGCCGATCAAAGTCCGATGGTTCGGGTAGTGGTACCTTAGTCACATTACGCCTATGGCCGGTCGCTTGCAATGCAACACTCTCCGAATCTTGATCTTGGCTTGCGATGAAAGACATGTTATCAGTCTTTTTCGCAACTGCAAAGTGACGAAAGTTCTACTAGGACTAGGGTGGTGGACTTGCGTTTCAATAGTCTGGTCCGGGTAGCATTTTTCAAGAATTTCTCGTATGATCGAACGCCGACGCCTGCCACGATTGCAAATCCGCTGCGCGGTTTCGTTATGGAAGCCAAGCGATGGGACGTTTATCCGCACGGTCACGGATAATTTGAATAGCGATGGCTTCTCTTGCCTGGCCAGCAAATCGTATCAGCCCGGAGACGAGCTGCAAGCCATCCTGGAGGTGACGCTCCGCATTGGGAATGGGCGGCGAAAGGCCGATCTGGCCTTGCAGTGCCGAGTGGAAGTGGTCCGGACCGGCGGCTGCCATTCCGGCGTGGCTTGCCGAATCACGGACTACATGGTGATCCCGCGTCCGGAAGCGTAAGGTGTGAAAGTCTGCGTCGTTGGTGAAGACTTCCCAATTGCGGGCAATGGCGGCGCCGCAGATCAGAAAATCGACTCCGGATCCGGCAATGCCTTGGCGACGGCATTCATCGCTCCAGTGCGCCGGCTCGCGGATGCCGGAGAGCAGTTCCTGCCGAATCGGCCCGATCAGCCGGGCCCGGCCGTCCTGGATCAGCTCCCGGAGCGACGCAACTTGTTAGGTTTCGCCTTCGCCGAGGCGGCCGCGGTTTCTCCTCAAAGCGAGAGACCAGATGCCGGTATCCACAAGCACCTGCACTTATCTCCAGCCGCTTGCGGTGCGCGATGTATTCCGCAAGAGCCGCGGTGACCCCACACGTTCCAATGTGTAAACACTGGTGAGCGCGACCTCGGGGCCTGCGCTCAGCCAGCCTGTAACAGCAGCTTCTTGGCTCGCTTCTTCTCCTTGCGCGGCAATCGCTTCTTATCCTTTTTGACCAGCTTTCCAATCTTCTTCGGCGCCGCACCAGCCTGGGCGCCGCCTTTCGCTGCTGCCTTGACTTCGCCGGCCGCTTCCTTCGGTTGTTCTTTTTCTGCTTCAGCTTTCTTTCGTGTCGCCATTGCTACCAAGGATACGACAGCGCAGCGTTGCCTGCGTATATATATAATTGACAAACGCCGGGAGGCCCGAACATGAAATTCAAGACTATCTTGTCCGTTCGCTCATGGTGCACATTTTCTGCACTCGCAATGTCCGTCCAATTGCCGGCGCAAGAACTCATCCGGTTCGATGCGCCGGGAGCGGCGACAGTATCGTCCCCAACTTGCGCGGGGCTCTGTGGTACTACCGCGTTCGCTAACAACAACGCCGGTGACATCGTCGGAAGCTTTACGGATACCAACGTCGTGCCGCATGGTTTTCTGCGCAGACCCGACGGTAGAATCATCTCGTTCGATGCTCCCGGCGCGGGCCTGGGAGCCGGTCTCGACCAGGGCACCATTGCGTACGGCATCAACGACCTGGGCGTGATCGCGGGACAGTTCCAGGACGCCGGCAATGTGTTTCACGGCTTTGTGCGTTTCCCCGATGGTTCTTTTGCCACCTTTGAAGCTCCGGGCGCAGGCACCGGCGCATACCAAGGTACGGTGGCCTATAACATCAATTTGGAAGGAGCGACGGCGGGTGTTTATTTCGATGGGAGCAATGTGGAGCACGGCTTCGTGCGTTCGCACACTGGCGAAATCACCACCTTCGATCCCCCTGATTCGGTTGGCACCATGGTTTGTGAGGAAACTTGCCTCAACCTGGAAGGCGCAATCACGGGATTCTTTCAGGATGCAAGCAACACCATTCACGGGTTCGTGCGCCGGCCGGACGGGAACATCACGCAGATCGACGCACCGGGAGCGGGAACCGGCAACTACCTGGGCACCATAGCCGCCAGCGTCAACCTGGACGGCGAGATCACAGGATATTTCGTGAACCCAAACAACCTAGCCTACGGCTTCGTGCTCACGGCCGACAGCTTCACCACCTTCGATGTTCCGCGCGCCGGCGCGGGCGCGGGGCAGGGCACAGCCGCCTTCTCCATTAATTTGCCTGGAGCGGTCACCGGCGAATTCCTGGATTCTAACGGTGCGATGCACGGCTTCGCCCGTTCAGCCAGAGGCGCTATCGCGACGTTCGACGCTCCAGGCGCGGGAACGGGCGCGGGTCAAGGCACGCGGCCGTCCACCAACAACGCGCAGGGGGTTGTCACCGGCTGGTACGTCGACGCCAACAACCTGAACCACGGCTTCCTCTGGATTCCGTAGGCGCGGAGGCCGGCTCGTGCCAAAGGTATACCCGGCTTCAGCCGCGTTTGTGTTCGGTATGGATGAGACGCGACTAAAAGTCGCGTGTCTGGAGTTCCTACATTTCCTGACTGGAATCGGGAGTGCCGGAGTGCTTCGGTGGGGCAGGCGGTGCCGCTGCCCGCCCGCGCTTGACCAACCCCACTGCTCCGCGGATGCCAACAAGCCAGCCGACACCGGATTGTCCTCAATGTAGCGGACCATCCGATCTCTCTGCCGTCGGTTGCGTACCCAGTAAAGATCGTAAGACTCATCCTGCCAGAAGGGTTGTCCGGATCGTCCCAACAATTGGTTCGCCTGTCGCGCGGTCCAGGACTTCAACCAGCGCAGGATGGCGGGAACGGGCACCCTGGGCAAGATCGACAGATGCACGTGATTGGGCATCACCACCCACGCATCCAACTCATAACAACTCCGGCTTTCTCCGATCTGAATCGACTCCACCACCAGCGCCCCAATGCGTGGATCGCGCAACCACTGTGGGCCGAAGCCAGGGCGGTCAAGAGCACGATCCGCCGCCACGAAAGCGTGGGCGGGTGGCGCCAGGTGAGAAAGATGTAGACATCATCGGGCTGGAAATGGGCGGGCTGGAAATGGGGCAATCTACGACGATATTCGAGCATGAGGGATGGGCAGGCGGCACCGCCTGCCCCACCAAGAGCAGTGCTCCGAATTGCCCTCGCTTCTCAGAAAAGTGTAGAAACTCCAGATACGCCACTAAAAGTCGCGTGTACCAGCGGCTCATGAAGCGAACAGTATTGACCCTAACCCAACCTTCGCAACTGCGAATATTCTTCGAGTCGATGTTCTCCAGTGCACGACTTCGGGTGGTCTCCGGGTGTGCTGCTGGCGCGCGGCTCAGCAGATTGCGGGCGTTAGCGAGCGGTTTTATCCGCAAACACTAATGCGCCCTCTCGATCCACTTCAGTTCTTCACGGACTTTGATCTTGCCGTGCCAGGGGTTCTTGTCCAGGCTGTGACCTTCACCCGGCAAAATCAGCAGCTTCGATGGCACGCCTTGGGTGTGCAGTGCGCGCTCCAACAGATAGGCTTCGCCCACGTAGACTCGAATGTCTTCGGCGCCGGCGACGATGTGAGTGGGAGTCTTCACTTTATTGATTTGCCAGATCGCGGCTTCATCCTCATAATTTTGTTTCGCGTCCCACGGGAGGCCTCCCAGAAAATACGCGTCGTCGAAAGTGGTGTCGTCGTTGCCCCAATTGGCGACATGCTCCACCGCGCCCGCGCCCGTTACGGCCGCTTTGAAGCGGGTGGTTTGCGTGATAAGCCAGTTGGTCAAGTAGCCGCCGTAGCTATAACCGCCAACGGCCAGACGATCCGCGTCGGCGCTACCGTCTTTCACCAGCGCGTCAACACCCTCGAGGATGTCGCGGCCGGGCCTGGAAACGATCTTGGGGATGATCCCGAGAGTGAATTTATCGCCATAGCCGACCGAGCCGCGATAATTGGGTTGAAAGACCAGCCAGCCTTGTGTCGCGGCCATGCCCGCCCAGCTATACCAGTCGGCGCCGAACTGGTTGCCGTCGGCGTCGCCTGGCCCGCCATGGATCAGCGTCAACATCTTGAGGTTTTTGGCGCCGAATTGTCCGGGGGGATAGATGAGCATGCCTTCCGCGGTGACGCCGTCATCGGTGGTCCAACGGTAGGGCTTGCCTTCGGGGAGCGCATGCTCGAGTAAGGCGTGGTTAAAGGCAGTGATGGGCCGGGCGTGCGCCAGATCGTTGGGATCGTCGGCGAGCCAGACTTCGGCCGGTTCCCGCAAAGAAGAG
>Ga0302324_100022954_pt1 | contig 12100 bp, 11 predicted proteins | sample Palsa_T0_1_FD_201949 | JGI IMG/M metagenome (GOLD analysis project Ga0302324, IMG submission 201949) | Peat permafrost microbial communities from Stordalen Mire near Abisko, Sweden - Palsa_T0_1 | ecosystem: Environmental > Terrestrial > Soil > Palsa > Peat permafrost | place: Sweden: Abisko...
GAGGCAACAGCTCCGAAATGCCGGCGATTTCCTTCAAGTCTTGCGGCGTGAGGTGCGGAAGGAACGCGAGCACCGCGGGGGGCGGCGTATGGGGATTGCGTACGAGCGCAATACGCACGTTGTACTGCGTGGCCCACTTGGGGTGCTGGGCGATGGCCGCGACGACTCGTTCCGGCACTCCCGTTTTCGCCAGTACCCTGAGCACCTGGCTTTCGGTTAGAAAAGGATTGTTCAGGGCGATTTTGATGGCTTGAGGATGGCCTTCGGCAAGGAGAGCCCCCGCGACGCGCGAGGGACCGCGGCGCGCCAGCGTCAATTTCTGGCCCACCGGAAGCTGGGGTACGCGGGCGACGAGGATTTCTTCGGCGGTGCGCTTGATATCCGCAGGGGCGGAAGGTAGCAGGCTCAAGCGCACGAGGTCGAAAAGGTAGAGCTGCCGGACGACGGCGATCGCGACGCGCTTTGGTGTACGCGGATGGGCGGCGAGACGGAATCGCACGCCTTCGCTTGAAATCCATTTGTTCTGCGCGGCAATCGCGCTCAGCACATTTGCCGGCAAGTCCAACCGGTCGAGAAGAATCGTGACGTGAGGTTCTTCGCAGTGCGGATTTTCGAGAATGGCGAGCAGGACTTCTTCGCTGGTCTCGTGGGCGAGGGTTTTTAATTCTTCCGAGTAGGCCGTTCGAGCACGATCGACCTGCGCGACGGGATCAGGCTGCATTACCCTTTGCACGTGAGGAACGGATGGCCATGCGCGCGGCGGCGTCTGCTGGGGACATCTCGAGCGACACAAGTTGCGCTAGCGGCGCTGCTTTCTTTAGCTCGGCTTCGATGGCTGCGTCCAGGTACTTCGAGCGGCCGTGGACGCCGCCTACTTTTGCGATTCGCACTTCCCTTTCGCGCCAGCCCAGCTCGTTCACCACCCAGGCCCCCAGTTCGGCAAGCGATCCGGCCGCCCCGGCAAGAATGCCCTGGCAAACAGCGTCGCCTTTATCCGCGAGCTGCGCCACGAGTGGGAACGTCTGGGGGAAAACGTCGTCGGGATTTTTCGTGATGCGCTCCAGGAGAGAATCCCAGCTCTGCGCCTGGTGCCAGCGAAAGAGCCTCTGAGACAGGGCGGTTTCGGGCGCGCGATGCTCTTCGGCGCGCGTGGCGGCTGCAAAAGCGCGGCGGCCGATATCGAAGGCGCTGCCTTCGTCGCTGAACCACGGTCCGCGTCCGCCTACCCGGGCCGTGCGGCCATTGGCGTCGCGGCCAAAGGCGGCAGAGCCCGTGCCGGCCAGCAGTATGATCCCCTCACCGGCGCCGAAGGCGGCTTCGAGGGCGATTTCGAGATCCGTGGTTACACGAACCTGGGCGTTCGGGAAGCTGCGGTCAAAAAAGGTGGTGATGCGTTTGGCAACGCCGGGGCGGCCTGCCCCTCCCAGCCCCGCGCATACGCCGCTGATGTCGCCCGCCTTGATTTTCTGCCGTGCCAGAACCGAGTCAGCCGCCTCGCTGAGGGAAAACCAGGCACGCATGTAGCCGGTCCGAAGAGGATTCGAGGGCCCGGCGGTGACGCGGACCAGTATCTCGCCTTCGGAGTTTGTAAGAACGCACTCCGTCTTGGTTCCACCCCCGTCAAAGCCGAGGAAATAGGAGGTGTCAGGCCCGGACGCTTTTTCTGGCATTCGTTCTCACTTTGCTTGACAGTATTTGAAGCGGGCGGTTAGCATCGCGCGACTCGCCTTCGCGGCGCCATGCAGATCAGTTCCATCGACTTCGCCATCATCGCAGTCTATCTCGCAGGGATCACCGCGTTCGGCGCCCGCTTTCGCCGGGGACAACAAACCCTTCGCGACTATTTTCTTGCCGGACGCACAGCGCCGTGGTGGGCGCTGGCATGCTCGATTGTGGCCACCGAAACCTCGACGCTCACGATTATCGGCACACCGGCGATCGCCTTCGCCGGAAATCTTGGCTTCTTACAGCTTGTGCTGGGCTACCTGGCTGCGAGGGTGGTGCTGTGCGTGGTGCTCGTCCCGCAGTATTTCCAGGGCGAATTCTACACGGCTTACCAACTGTTGGGGAAGCGATTTGGCGGACGCATGAAATCGGCCGCGGCGGTGGTGTTTCTGGGGACGCGAACGCTGGCGGAGGGGGTGCGAATTTCGGCCATCGGCAAGGTGGTCAGCGTCGCTTTCGGGACGGGAGAGCGGGCGTCGATTGCGATTGTGACCGCGCTGACAATGTTTTACACGTTTGAGGGCGGGATGCGCGCGGTGATCTGGACGGATGTGATCCAGTTCGCGCTCTATATGACGGGCGCGATTGCGGCCTTCTTTTTGCTGCTGCACAAGATTCCGGGCGGCTGGACGGAAGTTACTCAGGCTGCCGCCCTGGCGGGAGGAAAGCTGCGGGTGTTCGACTTCGCCTTCAGCCTTACGCGCAGCTACACGTTCTGGTCCGGCCTGATCGGCGGGACGTTTCTGACGATGGCGAGCCACGGAACCGACCAGACTATGGTGCAGCGGCTGCTCGCGGCGCGCAACGAGCGCGACAGCAAACAGGCGCTGCTGGCGAGCGGCGCGATCGTCTTCGTGCAGTTCGCGCTGTTTCTGGTGATTGGGGTGATGCTTTTCGTCTACGCGCAGCATGCTTTTCTTGCGGAGAGCGGAGGAGATGCGGATCGGATATTCCCCGAATTTATCGTGCGCGACATGCCTGAGGGACTGCGCGGGATCGTGCTGGCGTCGATATTCGCGATAGCGATGTCGAACGCGAGCGGGTCGCTCAATTCGCTGGCGTCGTCGAGCGTGATCGACCTGTCGCGAAATTCAGTGTCACGCGCGGACGCGAGCGAGGAGAGCTCGCTGCGGCGGTCGCGGAATATGACACTCGGATGGGGGCTTTTGCTGGGGTTGCTCGGACTGCTCCGCTGGGGGCCGGTGCTCGTGGCCGGGCTGACGATTGCGTCGATTACCTACGGCGGGATGCTCGGCGTTTTTCTGCTGGGCACATGGAACAGGCGCGCCAACGAAACGGGAGCGCTGGTTGGATTTGCAACGGGGATCGGAACGATGATCGGGGTCACGTTTCTGACGCGGCTGGCGTTCACGTGGTACGTTCTGGTGGGAACCGTGGTGACGTTTGCGGTTGGGTCGCTCGCAAGCCTCGCGGGCGGCGGACCGGCGCCGGCTGCGAGCCCTCCGCACGCAGCTGTTAAGGCAATTCTCTAAATGGCAACGAATCGAGTGGCGCCGCTGGACCGCACGGAGACACAGCCGGGATTGGTCCGCGGGCTTGGGAGTTGGGCGGCGGCTGCGATCGTCGTGGGCACGATGATCGGCACGGGAATTTTTCTCAAGCCCAGCGAGATGGCGGCGGAGGGCCGTTCGGTCTCGGTGGTGTTCGCGGCGTGGATTGCGGGGGGCTTGCTTTCGCTGTTCGGCGCGATCAGCTACGCCGAACTTGGCGCGGCGATGCCGGAGGCGGGCGGCGAGTACGCCTATTTGCGGCGGGCGTTCGGGCCGGTGTGGGGATTTTTATTTGGATGGATGCACTCGATCGTGGGGCGGCCCGCGTCGGCGGCGGCGATTGCCGCGGGGCTGCTGCGGTTCTGGTCATTTTTGACGCCTGCGATTGCGGCGCCGATTTACGTGTTTCACCTGCGCCTTCCCTTCTTTGCGCAGCACCACTCGGAGTTTGCTTTTACCTGGGCGCAGCCGCTCGCGGTGGCCGCGTTGGTGCTGATGACGTTCATCAACTACCTCGGCGTGCGGTTCGGCGGAGGGGTGCAGGTGACGCTGACGCTGCTGAAGGTTGCGTCCGTGCTGGCGATTATCGCGGCGGGATTCGCTTTGGCGCGCGGGAGCTCTGCGAACTTTCATCCGCTCTGGCCCGGCTCGCTCGGATGGGGAACTTTCGGGGGATTTCTCGCCGCGCTGGCGGCATCGCTTTGGGCTTATGACGGATGGGAGGACCTCAATCTCGTCGGCTCGGAGGTCCGCGATCCGGCACGCAACATCCCCCGGGCACTCGTGGGGGGAGTGCTATTCACAGCGGTGGTGTTCATGCTGTTCAACGCCGTGTGCTTCTATGCGCTTCCTTTTGGCGAGGTGGCGCGATCGCAGCACGTGGCATCCGACGTGGTGGAGAGTTTTGCTGGGCACGGCGCGGCGCTGTGGATCACGCTGGCTATGGTGGTTTCCGCGCTGGGGACGCTTAACTCCTCGATCCTGAGCGGGGCGCGGGTGGATTATGCGATGGCGCGCGACGGGCTTTTCTTCCGCATGGCCGCCCGGGTTCATCCGAAATTCCGAACGCCCGGGAATGCGCTGATTTTTCAGTGCGCGCTGGCCAGCGTGATGGCGCTCTCGGGCACGTTCGAGGACCTCACGTCGCTATTCGTGTTTGCGACGTGGATTTTCTACGGGCTGGCGGTGATCGCGCTGCTTCGCTTGCGACGGACGGAACCCGATCTCGCGCGGCCTTATCGCGCGTTTGGATATCCCCTGCTGCCGGGGCTATTCGTGGCGGGCGCGGTAGCGTTGACGACGAGCTTATGGTTGGCGCGGCCGGTACGGTCGACAATGGGGCTGGCGCTGATTCTTTTCGGGCTGGTGTTCTTTCGCTACTGGCAACGGCGACCGGAAGCGCGCTAGGCGGGCTTGCGCGCGGCCATCCAGAGCGAATCGCTGGTGGGCAGGCGGTCGAGAAGCGGGCGCGGGAGCGGTTCGAGGCCGGCGCGGCGAAGCATCTTGGCCAATGTGTCCGGCGTGAAATAGTTGCAGTGCGCGGGGATGTGATAGCCGCACCAGTCGCCACCCATCACGGTGCGGTTCCAGCAGGCGTAATTCGGCGTCTTGAGCAGGGTGATGCCACCGGGCTTGAGCACGCGATGGGCGGCGCGAAGACCGGCCAGCGGCTGCCATTCGTGCTCGATATAGCCGAATTGGGTTACTACGTCGAAGTGATTTTCAGGCAGAGCGGTGCAGGCAAGCTCGGTTACGGGACCTTCGAGAATTTTATCCGCGGGCACGCGGCGGCGCGATAGATCGGCGAGCTTTGGGCTGATCTCGATGCCGAGCACGTCGAATGTGCCGTTCGCGCGAGCGAGAAACCTCCCGTCCCCACAGCCGAAATCGACGAGCTTCCCTTCCCTTTTCCAGTGCCGCGTCTGCCGCAGCAGCCGGCCCTCGGTTTCCGGGCGGAGCCAGCGGGTGCGCCGCGACAGGAACAGGAGAAAAGGATGGCGTTCCTTGCGGCGCTGCATTTCCCGGGGATAGTCATCGAGCCAGTCGTGATTTTCGACTTGCGCGGCGTAGTCGAGCTCGGTGCCTATGAATACCATGCGGCATTGCGCGCATTCGACGATTTGCCAGGAATCCCGCTCGAACACCTGCTTCCGCTCGGCGGAATTGCAAAGAGGGCAAGGGCGCAAAACGCGCGAGTTGGGCCGCGCAATGCCGGTAGAAACGGGGCTGAAATCGAGGCCGGATTTCACAAGCGCGATTCTAGCATGGAAGAAATCTGGTTCGGGTTATGATGGATGCGCCCTCGCGTGCCTCCCGGCACTTCGCGGACACGTGCGACCACTCATTCGCTCACGCTGAAAACAATCTCAAAGGAGAAAACACATGGCGGCAGCAAAGCAGGGCCACAAAGAAACAGGGATCACCCGGGATCGTCTCGCTGAATTGCTTAACGAGGACTTGTCGCGCGAATACCAGGCCGTGATCGCATACGTGGTGTACTCGCAGGTGCTGAAAGGCGCTGCGTACATGAATATCGCCGACCAGCTTCAACTGCACGCGAAGCAAGAACTCGACCACGCGCTGACGCTCTCCCGCCAGATCGACTACCTGGGCAAAATGCCTACCGTAACGCCGAAGCCTGTTAAAACCTCCGACGACCCGAAGGAAATGCTGCGCTTCGATCTGAACAACGAAAATGAGACGGTGCGAAACTATCGTGAGCGCATCCGCCAGTGCGAAGAGCTGGGGGAGTTTGCGATGGCCGAACAAATCCGGCAAATCCTCGTTCAGGAGCAGGACCACCAGATCGATCTCGCGACGGCGCTCGGGGTAGACGTGCCGGACATGAGCTCGACGGAGTCCTAAATAGCGGACCGATAAACTGCCGCAAAACTTGCCGCTCGCCGGAGGTGGTTACAATCCTGAGTGGAATTGCTACAATTTAGTTCTACGGCGATAAGGCAGCTCGGGATGAGTTTGCCCGGGAAATTCGGCTAAGCGGGAACAATAGCGCATGGCACCTCGCACTCTTTACGAGAAAATCTGGGAGTCGCACGTTGTCCACGAAGAACCGGGACAGCCAGCGCTGCTCTACATCGACCGGCACCTGATCCACGAAGCCACCTCGCCGCAAGCGTTTGCCGGGCTGAAGGCGGCGGGGCGCAAGGTTCGCCGGCCGGAGCTGACGTTCGCGGTGATGGATCACTCCGTTTCGACGAAAAACCGCTCGCTCTCGCTGCTCGACCCGGACGCCGCCGCGCAATTCGAAGCGCTCACGAAGAACTGCGAGGAGTTCGGGATCAATTTGTTCGACATGAACAGCCAGAACCAGGGCATCGTACACGTGATCGGACCGGAACTAGGGATTACGCAGCCCGGCTGCACGATCGTCTGCGGCGACAGCCACACTTCTACCCACGGCGCGCTTGGGGCGCTTGCGTTCGGCATCGGCACCAGCGAAGTGGAACACGTGCTGGCGACGCAGTGCCTGTCGCAAAGCAAGTCGAAGACGATGAAGATCGAAGTGCGGGGAAACAGTCCGCACGGGGTGACGGCGAAGGACATCGTGCTCGCGATCATCGGGAAGATCGGAATCGACGGCGGCACCGGGCACGTGGTGGAATTTACGGGCGAGGCCATTCGCGGGCTTTCCATGGAAGGCCGCATGACGGTGTGCAACATGTCGATTGAAGGCGGGGCGCGCGCGGGAATGGTGGCGCCGGACGACACAACATTCGCTTACATGGAAGGACGCGCGTTCATGCCGCGCGGAAAGGATTTTGAGGAGGCCGTCCAATACTGGAGATCGCTCGCGACCGACGAGGGGGCGCAATACGACTCCACGGTTACGCTGCAGGCGGAAGACCTCGCGCCGATGGTCACCTGGGGCACCAATCCCGGCATGGTGACGCAGGTGACGAGCCGCGTGCCGGAGCCTTCGTCGTTCCAGAATCCTGTCGACCGCAAGGCTGCCGAGAGCGCGCTGGTGTACATGGACCTGAAGCCCGGTACGCCGATTGAAAATATCTCGCTCGATCGCGTGTTCATCGGGTCGTGCACGAATTCGCGGCTGGAGGATTTGCGCGCCGCCGCCAAGGTGGTAACAGGGCGGCATGTGGCGAAATCGCTGAAGCAGGCGCTGGTGGTGCCGGGGTCGCGTGTGGTGAAGGCTATGGCGGAGAAGGAAGGACTGGACAAAATCTTCCGCGACGCGGGATTCGAGTGGCGCGACGCGGGCTGCAGCATGTGCCTCGCGATGAACGACGATGTTCTGCCCAGCGGCGAGCGCTGCGCCAGCACTTCGAATCGTAATTTTGAAGGCCGGCAGGGCAAGGGCAGCCGCACGCATCTGGTTAGCCCGGCCATGGCCGCAGCGGCCGCCATTGAAGGCCACTTCGTAGACATTCGCAACTGGAAGAACGCGAACGGAGCCGAGTAAATGAAGCCTTTCAGCATGCACACCGGTTTGGCGGCGCCGATGGACCGCGTGAACGTGGATACCGACCAGATGGTGCCGAAGCAGTTCATCAAATTGTGCACGCGCGAAGGCTTTGGCCGCGTGCTTTTCTATGACTGGCGCTATCTGCCGGGCGAGAAGCCCGACCCTGAGTTTATTTTGAATCAGCCGCGCTACAAGGGCGCCAGCGTGCTGGTTGCGCGCGCGAATTTTGGATGCGGATCGAGCCGCGAGCATGCGCCGTGGGCGATCCTCGACTACGGCTTCCGCGCCATTCTTGCTCCCAGCTACGCGGATATTTTTTACAACAACTGCTTCAAGAACGGCATTCTTCCGGTAACCCTGACGAACGAACAGATCGACGAAGTCTTCAAACGCACGGAGAAAAACGAAGGCTATCGGCTGACGGTCGACCTCGAACAGCAGTTGGTTACGGACAGCGACGGGCTGCGCTACTCATTTGAGATCGATCCGTTCCGGAGGGAATGCCTGCTGAAGGGGCTGGACGACATTGGGCTTAGCCTGGTGCACGAGGCGGACATCTCCGCCTTCGAGAAGAAGCATATGCACGTTCCGGCGATGAATACACCACTGGATGTGAAGTTTCACAACAGCTAGACGGCGCACTCAGTCACCTCTGATTCAGGGAAAAGCATCGGCAGATTCTTCGCGGAAAATCCCCCCTCAGAATTACGGCTCTTGGCTTTTCTGGCGCAGTGGCCGGAGCGCGCCAGCCACCCATGATTCAGACACCCAGCGGGGCTCCGCAGTGAGCCAATGCTTCGGCAGCGGCCCTCTCCTACTTCTTCTCAGTTATGTCTACCGAAGCGCGGGTGGTTTCCCAGTCGAGGCGCATTGTGCAGCCGCCCGTCGATTTGTCGAAGGCTATCGTGAAGTTTTCGAGGGGCGCGGGCAGCTTCGAGACTTTCATCGGGATGCGCGCGAAGTCGAATTCTTTGCCGGGATACGGAATGCCCCACTCGCCGGTTTGCTTGCTGATGATGAGCGTCCACCTGTCGGGCGTGGGGAGCGTGAAAAGCGTGTAGCTACCGGCGGGAACCGGCTTCTCCTGCACGAGCACAGGCGTGCTGACGACGAAGGTGGTGGCTTCGTTCGCGCCGGCGCGCCACTCTTCGCCATAGGGGACGAGATCGCCGAAAATCTTCCGGCCGCGCATGCGCGGACTTGAGTAATCCACGCGGACTGTTTTCCCATCGGGGAAAGTACAACTCGCCTTGGCAGGCGGGCTGGGAAGCGCTTCCCCGCCCTGGCGCCCTCGGCCAGGCGAAGCAGATATCGCGAGCAATAGAATTCCGCTGAAGATGGCTACCAGAGAGTTCCGCATATACACCTCTTGGCGGTAGTGTGAAGGATTCCCGGCCGCGCCGCCAGACGATTTTTGCCCCGGCGTGGCGCGCCTCAGCCTGACTATTCTTCCGATTCGTGTCTTGTGAAATCCGCGACGCCGTAGAAGGACACCTTCCCGCAGTGCGTGCAGTGGATAGGTTTGGTAGGGCGCACACGGCCCCAGTAGTCAAAAACCTTTCGGCATCGTTCGTTCTTGCATCGAAGCAGCCAAAGGCTGTCTCCGGATTTTATCGCCTCCACGGTCCCTCCCTTGGGAGCGACGGTATCACCTTTGCGAGGCAAGAAGCGTTAACAGGTTATAAAATTCACGCCGTGAAACCAAAGCGGCAACACGCTGTCTGCCGTGGCTGCGAACACACGTCAGTTTTGTAGCATGAGACAACGAGGTTGCCGCGACTCGCAAGGTAGCCTAAGATAATCAGCGCGCCGGAGTGGCGGAATGGCAGACGCGGCGGACTCAAAATCATAGAAGTGCGGTTTTGAAATCCCTCCAGAATCAACAAAAGACCAATGTGTTAAAGGCGATTCGGAGTGTCGGTCGTGTTGAATCGTGTCGGGTTATTTCGTCTTTTTCAGTCCTATCCGTCACAGATAAACCACAATCAATCATTCCCTTGTGCTATCCAATTCTCAGTTCTTACGTTCACCCGCCTTGGTCTTGCGGGCTGCTGATTCTGCATGGGGTCGCAAAATAGCGACTATGCTCTCTAAGAGCGAACCGTGCTCAAAGCCACCAAGCCCAGACACCTCATTCAAGGCAGTCGGATAACGCAGTTCATTAAAGAAGCCGTTGAATACACGGAGCTGTTCGACCAAGTCAGTTGGCAGTTGAATCCCTGATTTCTCAACTTCCTTTGCCAAAGCCAGAAGGTCGTGCCCCCACACATCCCCTTTTCCAACACGGCGGCCTGACTCAATGAGGATCGCCTTTAGGAACATCTCAACCGATTGATGACCTAGAACTGCGGCACCAAACCACAGATACGGATTTGGATCGTTAAATAACACCTTGGATGCTGCACAGGTATGCTCAGCCCATTGAAACCATGCGAGGGCGTCCGATGGGTAATCTGGAGGGATATAATTCGGACTTCGATTGAGTTTGGCTAAACGGTATCGCCGATTCATATTTTGCCAGTCAGTACGACTTCCCTTGTTGCCGTCCATTTTTCTTACCTCGGCTGAATCTAATCCTTAAAAGGTTTCCCCGTTTAGAAAACGGCATCAAACTCAGGCTCTCACCGCCATCCAAACGTCGGGAAGAGTACCCTATTCCACAGCAAATCAGACAGGCGATGCCATGAACTGGGCGGCAATCACCTCGGCAATCTGTTCGACCGTGGGCTTTTTAATTTTCACGATGCGCTCTGCGGCCAGTCGGCTGTGCTTCTGAATCAATGTTGCCCGCAGTTGTTTGTGTCGCTGGACCAAGTCGTCGTTCGTACTTTTAGCCATGCGGTCTGCTCCTGATATTATTCTACCCGATGGGTGATATGTCGCATCTTGCTGCGAACTGTCCGCTCGATTTGGAGCAACTGCGGACAAGGCTAACGCGGATGACCGATGCGGAGTTGCTGCGATTTGGCAAGGCGGCTCGGTACATGTGTACACCGCAGGCGAACATCGGCGAACCGCCTCGGGCAGAGTTCGTGATTCAGTTGGAAGAAGCGAGGCAGGAATGGCGACGGCGACGATACAATGCTGTGGTGCATGAATCCCGCACTCAATGAGGGGTTAAGATGACCGAAGAGAGCGACATCGACCGGAAACACATGGAATCAGCTATCGCGTTGTTGAACAATTGTCGCCCCATTGCGGATCGGATTCCCAAGGTCGGCGCAGTCATCGCTGTGGGTGAAGTGGTTATCGGTGAGGGATATCGTGGAGTAGGAACTGGGGACGACGACGACCATGCCGAGAAGAAAGCCATCGAAAGTGTCGTCAGAAGGGCTCAACTTCCCGACGCCGCAATATATACGACACTCGAACCATGCACCGCTGATGTGCGCAGTGATCCCCTCAAATGTTGCACTGCATTAATAAAGCGAGCGGGGATACAAAGAGTGTTCATCGGCATTCTCGATCCAAACCAAGCTGTCACGGGTAAGGGTCTATGGGAACTTCAAACCAATAACATTGACGTGGAACTGTTTCCGCCGCGCCTTGCCCAGCAGATAAGGACCCTGAACGATGCGTTTATTCGCTCTCATGAATCCTTGGGTATACAGATCACTAGTGTGAAAGACGGCGATACCGTCAGGACCTACGATAAAGGTGGTGCTTACACATTCGAGGGCACGTTTTTGAACCCGCCCGGGGACGATGTTTTCGCTTTGAACAATATCGGGGGCCGGTGGTGGCCTCAGCCCTATCTACTGAAAGTTGAAGGAACTAAAAAATGGTCTGTTAAATGTCACTTTGGTGCGTACGGCCCTCACAGCTTGTATATCGTTAGAGCCAACGACTTGGGAAAAACTCTAATTCAGTTCTATCGCAAGGTGTGCGTCAACACTAAGTATACGAGTATCGACATGGGAAGGCTCCCGAAAGGGCTTGAGCCACTTGCCAAAGTTGATTTCGTCGTGGAGACGCCACCTAGTGGCCTGTCGCAGTGAGTTCGTTACTGCGGACGCGGCGGGTGGGGTCAGAGTATTTCCACTGGATCGGCCGAGCATTGGCAGAGTATGCGTTGATGTAGCGGCGGAGTTTACGAGCCAAGTCGGAAACCGAGGTGAAGATGCCGCGAGCGATGACCTCGCGTTCGATCTTGGCGAACCAAATCTCGACCTGATTGAGCCAGGATGAGTAAGTGGGTGTGAAGTGAAACCGGACTCGCGGGTGTTGTAGGAGGAACTCACGGACCGCCTGGGTTTTGTGCGCGGAGAGATTGTCGAGGATGATGTGAATCTGTTGCCGAGGGGGGCACAAGGATACGACCTCTTGCAAAAAAGCGACGAACTCGCGGCTGGTATGGTGGGCAGCGGTTTTTCCGTGGACGCGACCGGCGGCGGTATTGAGCGCCGCATACAAAGAGAGCGTT
>Ga0302324_100022955_pt1 | contig 12100 bp, 12 predicted proteins | sample Palsa_T0_1_FD_201949 | JGI IMG/M metagenome (GOLD analysis project Ga0302324, IMG submission 201949) | Peat permafrost microbial communities from Stordalen Mire near Abisko, Sweden - Palsa_T0_1 | ecosystem: Environmental > Terrestrial > Soil > Palsa > Peat permafrost | place: Sweden: Abisko...
TGGGAGACGGAACTCAACTCGGCCGGTTTCGCCATCACCCACAGCAAGTTCGTCGTCATCGATCCGTTCTCGGACGGCTGCGTCGTGGTCACGGGGAGCCACAATCTCGGCTACCAGGCGTCCTACAACAACGACGAGAACATGGCGATCATCAAGGGCAACCGCGGGCTCGCGGAAGCCTACGCCGCCAATGCGCTGGACATCTATGACCACTATGCCTGGCGCTGGTGGCTGGCCAAGAATCCCGCGACGGCGTGGACGTCCCTGAAAGCCGACGACACGTGGCAGAACTCGTATTTCGACGACCAGAGCCGACCGATCTCGCCGGAGCTCAGCTTCTGGCTGGCGGCCTCGCCGGCGGCGGACTCCCTGCCGACAGCTACGGCCACGTCGCCGGCCGACCGCATGCAGCCGGCTGTCCAGGAACTGATGCAGCGACGCAACGGAAAGCCGCGACCGGCGGTGCCGCCGCCCGTGCCCGGCCGGCCCGCCCGCGTGAAGACCGTGTCCCATGCGACCGGCAAGCCGCACGCGTCACAGCCGGGAGGGCATCGCAATGGCTGATACGATCCTGATCATTCGTCATGCCGAGAAGCCCGAAGAAGGCGGCGACACCGCGGTAGATGGCACCGGCGCTCCCGATCCGAAGTCGCTCACGCCGCGCGGCTGGCAGAGATCGGGCGCATGGGCGGAGCTGTTTGCTCCGTCGCTCGGACAGCAGCGTGTGCTGCCAAAGCCGATGGCCGTGTTCGCGTCCGCCCCGGCGAGCCACAAGGAGATCGCTGCGGGCAACGGGGGCAGCAAGAGCCGTCGCCCGCTCGAGACCGTCACTCCGCTCGCGGCAAAGCTCGGCATCCAGGTCGACCTTCGCTACGGCAAGGGAAATGAAGCCGATCTGGCAACAGCGATTTCGACGACCAAGGGCGTGGCGCTGGTGTGCTGGCAGCATGAGGACATCGTCGCCATCGCGACGGCGATTGCCCCGCTTGATCCGAAGGGGCCGGGCATTCCGGCCAACTGGCCGGGAACCTGCTTCAACGTGATCTTCAGGTTCGACCGCCCCGACAGCGCATCGCCCTGGGTGTTCCAGCAGGTCGTACCGGTCATGCTGAATGGTGACGGTTCCCAGCAACTTTAGTTTCGGCGGAATGTGTTCCGGTCTGGCGAGGCGTGAAGACGCGGTGGCGGTCCCCCATCGAAAATCGCCACCCTTAACCTTTGCAGATCGCACCGGGTGCTCGTCGTCCGGCCGTCGCGGTTCAGTGGTGCCGCACCGTGAAAACGTCGGCCAGCGGTGCCGCGTCGTTCTCGCGCTCGACGCGGCACCAATGACCGAGCCGGCCGTCGCCGTGGCGAACCGGGCGCAGCACGATGGCGACGCGGTCACCGGGTTCGATATTGCCGTGATAGAAAATGTCGCGCCGGCGCGTCGTCGCCCGCGGATTTGGGCGCAAGAACGCCCACTCGGCGCGGTCCACGAAAGCCTGGAAACTCGAGAAATACAGGAAGTCCGCGCCGTTGAAGTCCTGTGCGGGACACGGATCGATCACGAGCCGGTCGAGCGCGGCCCCATTCGCGCGGGCAAAGCCCAAGTGCTCCACCCAATGGCCGCGGCGCAGCGCCGCAACCGTGGCTGCATGATCGGCGAGTTCGGGTGCCGGCTCCACCGGCGGCAGGCCCGAGACGTCGACCCGGGCGATCGAGCGGTTGAGCCCCGTCTGGGTTCGCTTGACGAACACGGAGGTCATGACGATCTCGCCGACCGGGCGGCCGCGCACCGCGAGCCGATGAACGCTCATGAACCGGGTGCGCGAAATCCGCGTCAGCCGCGAGCCGAGGCCGAGTTCGTCATGCTCTCGCGCGGCGTCGAACTGCGCGTGGCGCACGGTGACGGCGACGAAGGCCGCGTAGACCGGATCGCCGGCGGCGTCGCGGAAATCCGGCACGGCGCGCCCCGCCGCTTGCGCCAGCAGGAACCAATGGCGATGGCCGCATTCCCTGAGCAGCCAGGTCTCGGACAGGCCGCCGAGGCACAGATGCGGCATGCCGAGCACGATGCGGTCCGGCAGCGCCGGCGCGGCCCCGCCCAGAATGCGGTCGATTTCCAGGAGGCCGAGCGGGCTGTTCATGGCTACGACCCGATTGCGGCTTCGTTGACGGCGGCTTCACGTTCCGCACGGGTCAAGCCGACCCGCGCCTCGATGTGCTCGGCGAGATATTCGGCGTCGCGCGCCACGCCGGAAAACCGCCCGGAGCCCCAGGTATAGAGCCACGGCAGCCCGAGAAAATAGACGCCGGGAAGCGGAGTGACGCCGCGGACATGGGAGGGTTGCCCGCGGCCGTTGAAGACCGGCAGGTCGAGCCAGCTGTAATCGGTGCGGAAGCCGATGCACCAGACGATCGATTGGATGCCGGCCGCCCGATAGGCGAGTTCCACGCGTTCGTGGGACGGCACCCATACCGGCTTGTAGCGAGCCTCCTCGGGCGCCGCGATGTTTCGTTTGGCGATGAAGCCGTCGATGCTGGTCTTGATGCTCTCCGATACCTGGTCGGCCTGGTCGAGGCATTGGGCGAGGTCGTCATCGAGCGTCAGCCGGTCGCCGCTCACGTCGAGCAGGCGGCCGTAGAGTTCCATGCCCTCCAGCGCGCGCTGGCGCAGGTCGATGTCGCGGCCGCCGTCGCGGCCGGTGACGTAATGGTTGGTCTTGTCGCGCACGCCCTCGCGCAGCGGATGCTCGTGCACCGGCAGATCGTAATAGCCCATCAGGTGAAGCCACTCGACCACGTCCTTGCCGCGATAGCGCCGCGCCACCCGCGGCGCATCGCCGATGCACAGATGCACCTTGCGGCCGGCGATATGCAGGTCCTCGGCGATCTGGCAGCCGGATTGCCCGCTGCCCACCACCAGCACGGGGCCGGGCGGGAGCTGATCCGGATTGCGGTATTCGGAGGAATTGATCTGCATGAGGTCCGGATCGAGCCGCTCGGCGCAGCGCGGGATCACCGGAATCTGATAGCCGCCCGCCGCGATCACCACCTGGTCGGCGATGTAGAGCCCGTCGGTGGTTTCCAGCGTGAAGCCATGCTGGGGATTGCTGCGCAGACCCTTCACGGTGACGCCCTCCCGCAGCGGCGGGTCGAACGAGGCCACATAGGCGTCGATGTAGTCGATGATCTCATGGCGCAGCATGAAGCCGTTGGGGTCCGGCCCCTGGTAGGGGAAGCCCGGCAGCTGGCATTGCCAGTTCGGCGTCACCAGGCAGAACGTGTCCCAGCGCTCGGCACGCCAGGTGTGGCCCGCGCGCCGCTTCTCGAACACGACGTGATCGATGCCGCTGCGTTTGAGATGCCAGCTGATCGAAAGGCCGGCCTGGCCACCGCCGATGACCGCCACCGAATGGTGCGCGACCGGATTGGGCTGGGGAGCGTTCATGGGGCGTCTCCGTTCATTCGTCGAAACCATCGACGGCGACCCGCGCGTCGGGAACATCGGTGAAGGCACCGGCGGCCGTCTCGATGCGGGCGAGCTGCGCCAGCGCACGGCGGCAGGGCGCGCCGTATTTGGCCTTCACCCGGTCGCTCGCGATGGCGAGCGCGGTGCGGCTGCGCTCGAGAAAATCCGCGAGCGGATAGTCCGCGCCGACCGCGAAATAGTCCTTGATCACCAGCGAGGGCGAATAGCAGCTCTCCGGCGTGCCGTCGGGCCAGCGGATGCGAAAGCGCATTTCAGGCATACGCGACCTCGCTGAGCGCTTCGTAAGCCGGAAGATGGGCGCGCGCCGCCGTTGCCCAATCATGCCGCGCCGCGACCGCGAAGCCGCGCGCCACCACGGCCGCACCCGCCGCCGGTTCCAGCGCCGCCGCCATGGCGGCCGCGATTGAGCCGGTGTCGTGCGGATCGCACCATAGGACGTCGCCGTCGCCGAGATATTCGGTGAACGGCGCGATCCGCGACGTCACCACCGGCACGCCGCTCGCCATCGCCTCGAGCACGACGAGGCCGAAGCCCTCCTTGATCGAGGGGAAAACCAATGCATCCGCGCTCCGATAGAGCGCCGGCATCAGCGCCTGGGGCAGGGGGCCGGTCCGGATCACGGTGCCGTCCGGCAGGCCGCTTGCCGCCAAGCCTGCTGCGAATGCGGCTTGGTAGGCATCGTGGTCAAGCAGGGAGGCGCCTCCTGCGATCACCAGGCGCGACGACGGCTGCCCGGCATGGAGGAGGCGAAACGCTTCGAGGATTCGAACCGTGTTCTTGCGCGCTTCGACGCCTCCGATGGCGAGAAGCACCTTGACGCCGGCCGGCAGGTTCAAGAACGACCGCAAGTCCGCGTCGGTGGCGTCCGCCACTGGCGTGAACCGATCGTTGTCGACGCCATTGCCGATCAGATGCGGAGTGTGACCGAACTCGCGCGCGAGCCAGTCGCGCCACAGGCGGCTCACGGCAAATAGACGGTCGGCGGACGCGATCGCCCGCGTCTGCAGGGCGCAGAGACGCGGATCGGCAAAGGTATCGACGTGGTGCGCGGTGCGGGCATAGCCGGCGATCAGGCCGCGCTCTTTGAGCGTCGCCAGGGCATTTCCCGATATCCCGTCCTGGGCGTGCCAGATGTCGAAACCGCGACGGCCGGTCGGCTCGAAATGGCGGACGTAATCGGCGACGCGGGTTTCCACCATGGCGGTCACGTCGTGTCCGGCCGGTGACGCGGCGACCAGTACGGTGCGGCACCGCGTCTCGCGGAAGAAGCCGGCGCCGCTGGCGTCCGGCGCATGCACCGTCGCCTCGTGGCCGAGCCGGCACAGCGCGTCGCCGAGCTCGAGCGCATGCACGACCCCACCCCGCGGATTGGTGGAATGGGCGAGGATGGCGATGCGCAGGCGCGGTCTCATGCGAGCGCCTCCTTCTTCTCGAACCGGAGCTGGCCGCATCCGATCAGAGGCTCGCGTGCGAAATCCCAGACGGTTTCGGTGGCGCGTCCGTCGGTGATGTCGACGCGGCATCCCGCCGCGATTTCGCCGATCTCGGCCGCCGCGATGCCGCGGCCCGCGAAGCGGCCGATCACGGCGCCGACCTTCGCGGGGGCGACGGAAAGGATGTAGCCGTAGCTCGGAAAGGTCTGCAGCCAACGCTCCAGCGGCACGCCGTCCGGGCGCGGAACCGCCGTGACATCGATGGTTGCCGCGACGCCCGAGCATTCCGCCAGCATCATGGCGGTGCCGATGATGCCGCCCTGGGAAATGTCCTTGGCGGCAAATGCGAGTCCTCCCTCGGCGATCGCCGGGAGCACGTCGAGGTCGCCGCGCAGCCGCGCCGGCGGCGCGTTCGTTGCGGCTTCCCAATTGGAGAACGGCTCGCGATAGCGGCCCCGCAGGTCGATCGCCGCAACCAGGCGGTCGCCCGGTTTGGCGTCGAATGAGGTGAGCAGCCGCTTGGCACGACCGAGGATCGCGACCGACAGCTGGCCGCGGTCGGTGCGCGTGTTGGTGTGCCCGCCGACCACCGGCACGCCGAACGCGCGCGACGCCTCCCGCATTCCGGTCAGCACCGGGTCCGCATCGGCCTCGCTCGCGGCCCACACCGCATCGACCACGGCGATCGGCCGTCCGCCCATGGCGGCGACGTCGGACACGTTGACCATGACGCCGCACCAGCCGGCGAACCAGGGATCGCCGGCCACGAATTCATTCATGAAGCCTTCGATGGCGAGCAGCAAAAATCCGTCGCCGTCCGGGATGGCGGCGCAATCGTCGCCGACCGCGACAGCGAATTCACCCGACACGCCGAGCCGCGCCACCACCGCCGCGATGTCGCGCTTGGCGGCGACGCCGCGGCTCGCCCGCAGCGTGGCGGCGATATTGTCGAGCGCGACGGAGCCGAGCATGAGCCCTCCTCACGCGGCCCGTTTGGGCAGCGACAGGAAACCGACCTCCGGGTCGGCGATCGGCGGGTAGTGGGCGAGATCGGCCTGCATGAAATGATGCGGCCGGCCACGCAATTCGGTTTCCTCGATGGTGCGCCAATGCAGGCGGCGGAACAGCAGCGCATTCCGGCTCTGCACATGGGCGTAGAAGCGCCGGCAGCCGCGGGCATGGGCCGAGCACACCGCAAGTCGGATCAGCGACGATCCGAGCGCACCGATGCGACGATAGTCGGATGCGACGGCGAGGCGCGAACCCCACCACACCCCCGGCTCCGCCTCGTGGATACGCACCGTGCCGACCACGTCGTGGGGCGCCACGCCGAGCGAGGAAATGACGACCAGCGGGATCGCGATGGCGTCGATGTCGTCGCGATCGTCGCCGACGAAAATGCCCTGCTCCTCGCAGAAAACCTGCCGCCGCAACGCCGCCGCTTCCCGGCGCTCCCAGGCTTCGGTGGCAAACTTCACGCGGTATTCGGACGGCAGAAAAACCGGGAACGGATCGAAGATCATGCGACGGCTCCCTGCTCGGCCCTGGCGTTTGCGCCGCGCTCGTAGGTCGACAAGGCCGAGCACGCGCCGCATTTGCCGCAGCCGGCCTTGATGTCGGTCGCCCGCAGGTCGGCGGTCCGCAACATCGCGGCGAGCGGCCGCAGAATCTCGTGCATAAACGCCGGTTGCGGCGGCGGATGGCTTTCGAGCGGCGTTCCGGAAATCGGCACGAACGGCACCACGAAGGGATAGACGCCGAGCGCAATCAGCTTTTCGCTGGTCGCGAGGATCGCCTCCCTGGTGTCGCCGAGACCGGCGAGGATGTAGGTCGACACCTGTCCGCGCCCGAACACCGGAACGGCGGCGGCAAAGGCCTTGAAATAGCGATCGAGCGAGATCTGCGCCTTGCCGGGCATGATGCGGGCGCGCACTTGCGGTGTCACCGCTTCGAGGTGCATGCCGAGGGCATCGATTCCGGCTTCCTTCATGCGCGCGAACCAGGCGTCGTCGTCGGGCGGTTCGCACTGGCCCTGGATCGGCAGCGCGACGGCGGCCTTCACGGCGGCGGCACTCTCGGCGAGGATCGCGGCGCCACGGTCGCGTCCTGACGGCGTGCCCGTCGTCATCACCATGTGGGAGACGCCGTCGAGCTCGACTGCGGCCTTGGCGACCTCGGCGAGCTGGGCCGGCGTCTTGCGTTCGATGGTGCGGCCGGCCGCGAGCGACTGCCCGATGGCGCAGAACTGGCAGGTCTTGGTCCGGCTCTGGTAGCGGATGCAGGTCTGCAACACGGTCGTGGCCAAGACATCGCGACCATGCAGCACCGCGATCTTCCAATAGGGAACGCCGTCGGCGGTGGCGAGATCGTAGAAACGCGGCCGCACCGGAAAGCTCACCTCGCCGAGCATCGCGCCGTCGCGGCTCACGCGGCTGCGGCCGCGAGCGTCCGGCTTTTCGATGAAATACGGGCTCGCGAAGGCCGGCGCGGTGTGGACCGGCACCATGACGGTCATGCCGTCGATGGTCATGGCCTTGTGGTCGGACGGGCCGGCGCCGCCGCGGCGGCTTTCGTGCCCCGCCTTGGGATCAACGAGACGGACTCCGTAGGACTGCAACTCGTTGATCAGCTGTTCGGTCGGCATAGCTGTCGGCATGGTCGGCTTCATCGGATGCACTCCCGATCGGGGGCAGGGCGGCGGGCGCCGCGGCGTTCCGGATTTCCATCGGGAGCGCCGGGCGATCGTCGAGAACGAGGTGGAGGAGTTCGGGGCGGGCGTAATGGCCGACCGAGTCCATCATGCGCTTGCGCTTGACGATGAGACCCATGTCGAGATCGGCGAGCAGGATGCCCTCGCCCTGCGTCAGCGGCGGAACCACGTGGGCGCCTTCCGGCGACACGATCGCCGTCATGCAGCCGCCACGCAACGCCTTGCGGAGCTTCTCCTCCGGCGAGATTTTCGCGATCTGCTCCTCGGTGAGCCACCCGGTGGCGTTGACGACGAAGCAGCCGCTTTCGAGCGCGTGGTGGCGGATCGTCACCTCGATCTGGTCGGCAAAGATCGGCCCCACCATGGAGCCCGGGAACTGGGCGACGTGAATTTCCTCGTGCTGCGCCATCAGGGCGTAGCGGGCGAGGGGATTGTAGTGCTCCCAGCAGGCCAGCGCCCCGACGCGCCCGACGGCGGTGTCGACGACGGCGAGGCCGGCGCCGTCGCCCTGGCCCCAGATCATCCGCTCATGGAACGTCGGGGTGATCTTGCGGCGCTTGAGGACCAGCCGGCCGTCCGCATCGAAGACGAGCTGGGCATTGTAGAGCGAGCCGTGGTCGCGCTCATTGACGCCGAGCACGACGACGACGCCGTGCCGTCGTGCGGCGGATGAGACCGCCTCGGTCACCGGCCCCGGAACCACCACCGCATTCTCATAGAGCCTGATGTGCTCGGCGCCGGTGAGAACGGGGGGATACACGAAGGAGAAATAGGGGTACCAGGGCACGAAGGTCTCAGGAAACACGATGAGCCGCGCGCCCTCCTCCGCGGCCTCGGCGATGGCGCCGAGGACCTTGGAGACGGTGCCGCCGGGAGTTTCGAGGTCCGGTGCGATCTGCACCGCTGCGACGCGGATGCTGGCTTTCTCTGCCATCTCCTCCTCCGTTCACTTTCCGCGCGGGCCGGCGCGGTTTTCGCCGCGCCGGCTCAAAGCGTTCCAAATCCTCACAGCGTCCAAGTGTTGAGGATGAAGGCGTTGTCCTTGCGGTGCAGGAGGATCAGGTCCAGCACATCGAGCGGACTGATCGGCCTTATGCCCGGGATGAGCGACGGCTCGCCGTGTCCATAGAGCGCCTGGAGCGCGAAACGGCAGGCATAGACCTTGCCGCCCTCGGACATGAATTTCGTCAGCTGGTTGTTGAAATTCTGGTGGCCCGGAAACGCTTCGTCGCCGAGTTTCGGAAAGCCACGCTGGACGCCGAGCGTCACACCGGGACCGTAAAGAAGGATCGAAGTGCCAAAGCCCTTGCGCTGAAGACGGAGCGCCTGAAGCATGTTCACCAAGCCGATCGATCCCTCGAAGGCCACGGTGTGGAACGTGATCAGGGCCTTCTCGCCAGGTGCCGCCTTAACGTCCTCGAAAACCTTCTCTTCGTAGTCGACCAGGAAGTCACCCTTCTGATGAGCAGGTGCGGTCACGGCAGGCATGTTGTCCTCCTTGCAAAAAGTGGCACGAGAATTGACTCGATCATTGGATCCCTTGGGGGTCAGCGAGCCCCCGTGGGATTGCAAAGGTTGTGCCAATGGCTGCAATGCATATCCATTCATTAAACCATACATTTTACATTCAATATTGCAGTCAATAGGTCCGAATGCTGCTCATGAAAGGATCGCAGTTGTTTGGATGCAACGACGAAAAAGGCACCATTCTGCTAATGATTCGTGCAATCCGTGATCGATTTCCCGCACCGCCCTAGCGCTGGGAAATGATTGCCCGCGCCTTTCAAATTTGCCGCGCTTTCCTTCTTGCAACAATATACAGTCAATTGTAGTCCGGTCGTGGATTGACCGGGTTTCGTGTTTCCCGAGATGCGTGACCAAGCGGCCTGGAGCACAATCGATATGCAGGATTGGACGCCAAATCTCACGACCAGCGACAAGCCGCATTATCTCGCCATTGCCGATGCCATCGCCGAAGATATTCGCAGCGGGCGCCTTTCCGCCTCCGATCGCCTGCCGCCCCAGCGCAAGCTCGCGCGTCGCCTCGACATCGATTTCACCACCGTCGCGCGCGGCTATCTGGAGGCGCAGAAGCGCGGCTTGATCGAGTCTCACGTGGGGCGCGGAACCTTCGTGCGCAAATCGGCGCGGCGGCCCCACCCGATGGCGCGCCATCCGGAAATCGTCGATCTGTCCATGAACCTGCCGCCCGAGCCCGACGATCCGGAACTGCTCGACCGCATGCAGGACGGGCTCGAAGCGGTCGGACGCGATCTCGTCTCGCTGCTGCGCTATCAAGGCTTCGGCGGCGTGCAGGCCGACAAGGACGCGGCGTCCAACTGGCTGAGTCGCCGCGCCCTGGTGCCCCCCCAGGATCGCCTGTTCATCGCGCCTGGGGCGCATCCGGCGCTGCTCGGCATCTTCGGCCTCCTCACCAAGCCGGGCGACGTGATCCTGTCGGAAGATCTCACCTATCCCGGCACCCGCTCGATCTCGGCCCAGCTCGGCGTCAAGCTCGTCGGACTGCCGATGGATGACGAAGGCGTCGACGCCATCGCGTTTGCGCAAGCGTGTATGCGCCTCAACCCCAAGGCCCTCTACGTCAATCCGACGCTGCTCAATCCGACGACGCACACGATCTCCGAGCCGCGGCGGATCGCGATCGCCGATGTCGCCCGCCGTTTCGGCGTGGCGATCGTGGAGGATGACCCTTACGGCTTCCTGCCGGTCGGCGGGCCGCCGCCCTTCGCCGCGGTCGCGCCGGAGCTCACCTGGCATATCGCCGGGCTCGCCAAATGCCTCGGCGCCGGCCTGCGGGTCGCCTACGTGGTGGCGCCGGACGTGCGTTCCGGCTGGCTGTTCGCCTCGGCGGTCCGCACCGCGACCGTGATGGCTTCGCCCGTCACCGTCGCGCTGGCGACGCGGTGGATCGCCGACGGCACCGGCGACGCCCTGCTGGGCGCGGTGCGCCGCGAATCGATCGAACGCCAGCGGCTCGCCGCCGCGATCCTGCCCGACAGCGGCATTCGCACCGACCCGATCGGGTTCCATTTGTGGGTGTCGCTGCCGGAGCCGTGGACCCGCTCCGCCTTCGTCGGCCATATGCGCTCGACCGGCATCGGCGTCGTCGCCAGCGACGCTTTCGCCACCGAGGGCTCGCCCCCCGAAGCCGTACGGGTCTGCCTCGGCGGCCCGCCCGACCGCGCCGCCGTGCGCAACGCGCTCGAGTTCATGGCGCATGCCTTGGCGGAATCGCCGACGATGACGTCGACGTTCTTGTGATCGGACGAGCGTGCGCATCATTGCGCTTTTCAGCGACGTGCTTTTGGCAGACGCACATCCGGCAACTCGGTAAAACGTCGCGATTGTGGCATGATCGTCAACACGGATCGTGGTGGCTGCCGGGGATGAAATGCATGTAGGGAGCGAACGATGTCCAGAGCGAATGTCAAGGCGCGCGTGGTGATTTCGAAGGACGGCCCATACATGGTCTCGGGCTCCCCGCCGCTTTCCAGGCAGACCATCGTCACGGACTCGGAAGGCGGTTCGGAGCGGTGGCAGGAGGGCGAGGCGTTCGCCGTGCGGGAGAGCTATGCACTGTGCCGATGCGGTCATTCGAGCAACAAGCCGTTCTGCGACGGCAACCACGCCAAGATCGGATTTGACGGCACCGAGACGGCCAGCCGTGAACCTTACGCCAAGCAGGCCAAGGTTCTCGACGGCCCCGGGATGGTGCTTTCGGACGCAGACAGCCTGTGCGCGTTCGGACGCTTCTGCGACACCCACGGAACTGTCTGGAAGCAGGTCGCGCGCACCGATGAGCCGGCCGTACGAGCGACCTTCGTGCGGCAGGCAGGAAACTGCCCCGCCGGCCGCCTAGTGGCGCGGGACAAGGCGACGGGAGAAGTGGTGGAACCCCGGTTGCCGATCTCGATCGGCCTGGTCGAGGACCCGGAGCAGCAATGCAGCGGCCCAATCTGGCTTCGCGGCGGGATTGCCGTCGTCTCCTCCGACGGCTTCGAATACGAAGTGCGCAACCGCGTAACGCTGTGCCGTTGCGGTGAGTCACGCAACAAGCCGTTCTGCGACGGCACTCACGCTTCGACAAAATTCCGCGACCGGTAGAGCGCCTGCTCGACGCGCGGTGGCGCCCGCAGCGGCGGCGAGGCCGAATTCTCGGAATTGACTATCCGGCGATCTTCAGACTGCCCCGCAATCTCGCGCGCCCCAGAAGGACTTGAGGTCAGTGACCGACAGCCGGCTCGACCATGCGCAATCCGGCGATCACGGCGTCGACAAGAACGAGACCAGCTTCGGAATGACCTGATCCGGGGCCTCATCCATCAGCCAATGGCCGGAACCCTTGATGACGACGCCCTCGACATGGTCGTCGACCAGGCGGCCCTGCGTGATGAGGAATTCGCCGGAGGCCTTTTCGCCCGTCAGCACCAGCATCGGCATCGTCAGCCTGGTCTTCGCGAA
>Ga0302324_100022956_pt1 | contig 12100 bp, 10 predicted proteins | sample Palsa_T0_1_FD_201949 | JGI IMG/M metagenome (GOLD analysis project Ga0302324, IMG submission 201949) | Peat permafrost microbial communities from Stordalen Mire near Abisko, Sweden - Palsa_T0_1 | ecosystem: Environmental > Terrestrial > Soil > Palsa > Peat permafrost | place: Sweden: Abisko...
ACTGGGAGATTACCGCTTCGCCCCACACCTTGCCGCCATCGTGCAAATCGAACGTGGCCTTCAGTAATCCGCTATCTCGTTTCGATGCAGGGATGTCTTCGACGGTCGCCGCATAATTGAAGCGGCAAGTCGTGTTGCCGCCCGCGGTGAGTGGCGCTGCCAGCGCGCCCTGGCCGCAATTACCATTGGCCTGATAATACGGATTGTACGATGCTCCCAACGAGCCAATAGTAATGTTCGCGGGCTCGGTGTTGGAAGTCCGATTGTTGAATATGTAGTTCGTTCCATTGGCCGAGAATGGAAAAAAGGCGCCCTGACTGGAGACAGCGCGTTGTGATGCTTCGAGCGAATCTTGCACGTCGTGGCTGAAGGTGAGGAGAATGTTCCAGCCGTCATCGCTCAGACTGCCAAAGCCCTTACTCATACCCGCGTTCCAAGAACCACCGCCGGATTGACTGGGAATCGACGCATTGTAATAAGCGCTGCCTTCGGTCTGGTCCTTCTTGAGGACGAAGTTGACCACGCCCGCAATGGCATCCGCGCCGTACAATGCCGACGCGCCGTCCGTCAGCACCTCGACACGCTCGACTGCATCGAGCGGAATGCTGTTGAGGTTCACGCCAAATCCCTCGCCCGAGACTGCCGCTAGTTCAAAGCCAGCCATCCGCTGTCCGTCAACGAGCACCAGCGTGTACTTGGATGGCAACGAATGCACCGCTGCCGTGGTTATGCCGGCGCCGCCGCCGTTCACCGAACTGGACGCTGGTACGAAGCCTTGCATGGCGGGCAAGTTCTGCAGAAGATCTGTCGTCGAGGTATACCCGGTCTTTGCAATCTCCTCCGAACCGATCAACGTGACCGGCAGAGAGGACGAGTCAAGTCTCTGTGCGATGCTGGATCCGGTGACGACTATTTCCACCAGGTCGGTCGCGGGTGCCGGCGCTGTTGTGTCCGCCGCCATCGCTGCCAGACTGATCAGCGAAGCCCCAAGTCCGGCGGCAATCCTACACATCGACCAGCGAATGAGACGGTTCACGGGCAACTCGATGCCGGAGGAACTCTTTCCTCGCGCCTTTCGGCCGGTGACGCTGATTTCTGGCAGGGTGTCACTGTTGGGCCGGGTATCCTTTTGCGGTCCCGCGGCGGTGGCCCCGGCCTGCGCTGGCGGTATGTATGCAAGCGAGTCAGCGGCGCCTGCAGCACCCACAGTTAATCCGATTGCTTGCCTAGGATTTGAAGTGCTCAACATTGTCTCGTGCCCCCCTTTGTCTCAATCTCAATTGCGCTGTCGGGAACCGCGAGTGACACCCTTCAGCGTTGTCAGTTTCATCAGGTTCGCCGCATAGTTTTTACAGCCGCCCGCGCTCCGACCTACGAGCGTTGCGGCGCGCTCAAAAACAAAATGACCTCTCTGGGCAGGGCCAGTAAATCCAGGCGTTTCACCCCAACTACCCCTCTATGCGGCATGCCCTTCAGTGTTGCGTATGCGCTACGCACATCAGCGGCTCGCGCAACCTATGCGCTCGGCCTTCGTTGCAAGGAAGCTTAGGCGAGATAGTTACGATTTCCCGAGCTTTGTGATAATCGCGCCGATCGCTTGATAAGCGATCGCATCGAGGGGACTATTGCGCGTTTTACGGCAAACGTGGTGCCACCTTCGCCCTCACTGCGCATCTCCTTCACTCCGAATTTTGAGAGATCTGCCTCTAACGTGAGAGGTCCGTGGACCGTGTGGTGATTCGCAACAAATCCGATTGATCGTCGTTTCAGGCGCTGAGATATGGCTTGACCCGCAATGCACGAAGGAGCTGGCGGGAGCTCATTGAGTGGGGTGACGCGAGCCTGGCAAGCCAGGAATGGATGGCTTCAGATCGACAAGGCGGAGGTGCCAGCGGTAATGACACGATGGGCTTCAAGAGGCATCCCTCCAATGGTAATGCGACGGGTTCTATTGGTGCCTCGTCGATTCGTTCCGCGCCGCTTTTGATGGCTGCAACGGCCGCCAAGGGCAACAGTCGTGTTACAGACCCGTGATGCCGTCGGACGCGTGCAGCAGCGCTATACAAGGCCGCGGGCCCGAGATCCGATACTCTTCGACGAGGATACAATTTGCCAAACGCGCAAACAAAATCGCGCGGTTCCTTGCTTTCGCTCCACCTCGGCAACGGAAGGGACCAAAAAGTCGGCGAATCTGAGAGTCTGTTTCGATGGCGTGTCGGGCATCCACGGTACCCACCGCCACTATAGAGATCCGCAGGTCGTTGGATATGGACTTGACAAGCTTCAGCGACAAACGTTGCTCGCGAGCACTGCCCGCCACGAGCTGATAGACCTCATCGATAATCAGTACCTGTGCGGGTGTGAGGTACGTGCACAAGTCGAGGGTGGGTCGGATTTGCTCTGTCCGCCGCGGCGTACGGGGAAATATCTGTCAGGAGAATGGAGCAGTTGGGTAGTTGAATCCCATGACTACCGGCCGATCCGTATGAATGAAATGCTGCCTGCCGAGGTGATAATTTTAACCAGCCGAGAAGCGCCCGGCGGTGCGGGCAACGAAGCGATCAGTCCCTTTGCGCCGACACTTGCCTATGCCTTGTAGTCGGCAATGGACGCCGAATCAGGGAGCTGTGCCGGGTTCGTGCAGGCGTCACGCTGGATTGAGCGCGAAAACACCGGGAAGAACTGCGCACGTGCTGATCGACCGAATGATCCGCGAGCCTATTCCTACGTCGACGACATTGAGTACTCCCCGTTCGAAGCGAACTCAATGACGTCTCCGGTATCGAGCATGCGCTTTAGCGCGTGCAACGCTGAGACGCGTGGCTGGTATCGCCCCAGCTCCAGCGGCAGTGCAAGATAGTATCCGTCGCGAAACAAAACAATATCGTGGTCCACTAACGTATCCAAAGGACGAGACATTTGCTCTTCCGGACGCGACCATTCATGTTCAAACTGATCGCGTAACGTCAGCCGCGAGGCCGGCTGAATGCATTGGGAAAATAACCACGATTGCGTTTCGTTCAGCAGGAATATCCTCTTCTCTCGCTCTTCTGGCGAGAACATGCACACTAGCAAGCGCCCATTCACAAAAGTATAAGACCTGTCGTATGCTTGGTAATTCCGTTTCCAAACCCCGACCAAATTCGTAATTGCAGTGGCATCGACCTACTCGCCGTCTGCCTCCCGAGTAGCTTCAAAAAAATACGCGATGTCACCGAGGTCGGTCGAGGTTGCGCGTATGGACCGAATCGATCTATTCGGATGCGAGCCGTTGCAGCGGGGGGATACAAATGCCACAACTTCGGCAATAGCGACATCATTTCTCGGTACTGGGCAGGAGACTCTCCGGGGAATCCATGGAGGAGATTCCAATGAGCCGTGGTTTCCGTCTCGGCGCAATACTTGCGCAGAGCAATGTTCCTGATACTGCTACGCCTTTACGCATGTGGCGAAGAATGTCGGAATTCAAGCTTCGTATGCCAGGCTGGATTTCGTTGATGGCAGCATCGCTGAGTGCCCCATACCTGCTCGCGGCTTAACTTTGATTTCGTTTCAAAGAATATCTGCGGTTTCCTCGGCAGAGAGCGAACGCGTTCCTTGAGCCGAGGCACTACCGTATTTAGGTAGGAATGGTCAATGATGTTATCTACGGCGGCCAAAGGTCGGTTGTCGTAGGTCGTCAGCAGATGATGTATCTCCGCGATAGCGCGATCCGCCGACTTGCTCCTGAATTGCACGGAGTTGCCGTTCAGCCCGCAGAAGGTGCAGTGACTCCTCTGTCCCCACCAGCAGCCGCGGCTTGTCTCGAAGGGAATCCGGATGTCCGTAATTTCGTCTCGAATTGGGGAGCCGCCAACTCGGAAAAGTAATCATCAAACTCCGGATTGGGGTTTTCATCCAAGTGCCGGACGAGCCGGCCGCTCAACCGCGACGGAATTGACAGTCGCGGGTCAGCTCCTTTGATGAAAACACCATTTGTTGGTGGGAGTGCGTGCCCGCCGAGTACGGTCGCGCAGAATTCAGGGAATGTTTCATCGGCTTCGCGCGAAAATACAGCGTCCAACGCCCCATAGCGGCGCAGCGTGGCGAGGCCCATCCACCCTTCGCAGTTCGCCCCTCCATCACAACGACGATCCGGGGAGCCACCGTTTTCAGCTTGGCGATGACCGCAAGAGCGGCCTGGTGCTGTTGAAAGGTGCTCGTGAATCCAACAATGCGTGGTCTATGCTGACAGATCGATCGGGCGAGGCACGTTGCATACTCCTCCGCCATCATTTTCGCTGCACGGAGTTTGCGGAGAAAGGATCGAGCAGAGGTATTGGTTGTAGCTCTACGGTGAATCCGGAACTGCGCACTCGCATACTTCTCGTAGGTTTCGGTTTCACCTAGGCTTTGAGGTGTAGCAAGCTGACAGAATACCTACTCGCCGGCTAAGAGTTCACTTTTCGGAGATTCTTCGGCGAGCGCTGAATACAGCGATATGTGATGCGACGTAAAAACTCAAAGCCAGCATACCGGATGACGGTCGTGATGTCGCGAGCATGCAGCTGCCCCTTCAGTGTTGCTAACGCGAGTGATGGCGAATTCAGTGATCCGAAGGGAACGCTTACGAGTAGAACGTCGCATTGTCTGAACTCACGCTCCATGCGGCTCTATAGGACCCCTTGTCCGCGATTGGATGGCATCCCAATTTAAATACTGAGAGCGATCTTTTCGCCAGTGGCGAGGAAGGATATCCCCTCCCCCGCCTAGCGTCCTATAGCTCGAACGCTCCTGGTTCTATGGCCAAGGCCAGGGTGGGTTACCAAAAATGTCTTTAGACGAGGTCTGGTGCGATCGACGGCAATTCCTGCCGATTGCCGCGGTGAGTGCGGCGTCGCTGATCGACACCTTCCCCAAAGTGTTGAACCTAAAGTCAATCGATCGAAGCGCTCCGACGGCTTCGAAGGCGTTAGGTGTCGCAGTCAATGTCTCAATGTTCATGAGTTTCTCCTGTGCGTGGCATCTTTATAGCGACGATCCCGACTGCGGCGAGCGCGCTTCAGCGCACCGCGATGAATTCCGACAATTTCGCTAACTGGCCGCCCATACGCTCAGTCACGGCATCCAGTTGGCGGTTTTGAGCTGTCAACGATTGTGCGTTTGGACGTTCATCATAGCTTTGGATTCGCTGACTCGCGCGTCGAGCAGTGGTCCAACGATTTTGTTCCAAGTGGCCCTTCAAGCGCGCCAAGACTCCCGCATGATTAGAACGGCTGCCGCATTAGGAAAAGAATGCGATTCTGTGGCACGCACAGGATTGGGAGAGCGCTAGGCGGTTTTCGCGTGAAATTTGCAGGCGCATGCACGATTGGCAAGATTCTCAACACCAATAATAGCGACGGTATCAATCGCTACACGGCCGAAAACCGCGAGCTATGCGAGTTCACAGAATGTATGGTGTTCCCAGTGACGTGGTATCTGGAAAACATCGATCAGACGGGGTCAGGCCAGCCGCACGCGGCAGTCGTCAAACAGCCGGGCATGCGATGTGCAAATGAGCATGTCTAAATGAGGACCCTCATCGCCGACCACGAACCACGCGCTCGTACGACGCTTCGTCATTTGTGCGAGGCCGAGGCAAGCATCGAGGAAGTAGTGGTGACCGATAGCGGCGCGGCTGCGCTCGAGATGATCCGCGTGAGCCACCCCGACCTGCTGTTGCTCGACGTCGAGCTCAAAGACATGACAGGGTTTGAGGTGCTGCGCTCTTTGAATCAAACGCAGCGCCCGGCGGTGATCATGGTTGCGACTCACGAAAAACATGCTGTCGAAGCCCTTCGCGGGGGCGCAGTTGACTGTTTAACCAAACCGGTAGGTGCAACCCGGCTCGCGAAGGCGATCGCAAAAGCTCAAGAACGCAATGAATCGCCCTTGGCGAGTGCGCAGCGACACCTTGGCCCAAATACGATCCATAACAATCACCGCCAATCGACATTTCGATTGATGGCGGAGAACTCCCGAAGACTGTATTTTCTGGCCATCGAGGACATTGACTACATTGAGGCATGCGGCAATTATGTGCTCATTCACATGGGCGATCGGAGGTATGTTCGTCGCGACACCATCAAGCGCTTGGCTTTAGAGCTTCGCGATGTGAATTTCGAGTGGATCAGGCGGTCCCTCTTAATCAATCTATCTAGAGTCGCATTTGCGGAGAAACTCGAGCATGGCGCATTCGCGTTTACTTTGGCGTCTGGAACGCGCCTGGTCTCAAAGAATAGGGTGAGACTCGCGTGCGCGCGCATAAAGCATTCGGAAAGGTGACTGAGATGCGTGCGCGCGGCCTTGATAAGTCTGAAGAAATCAGGGGTTCGCCTCTTGGCGCGCAATCGGACCAACCGATTGTTGCCTCGCCTCTGCAGGCGCTTTTCGAAAGCCGTCTTCCGGCACAATCTGACCGTCTCTAACTTCAAAAATATCAATTCCTCGCATACGCTGGCGCTTCCGTTGTGTACGGCGCGTATCTTACGCCCACTCTGCAAACAGGCGTCCATCAGCAAAGGCGATTTTGCCAGGATGGACTCCCAACGCATCATCGTAGGCAAGAATATCCAATAGCCCCGTCTTACTGCGGCCCGTCCGCAATACGTCCGATCGGGTTCCGGCCTGCTGACGCTCCAAAAGCGATGTCGTCGACCACCAAACTCACAAGAGTGGCAATATCCCTTGCCGCCCCGGGCTAGAGCAAATTCTTCGAACGGTGCTTAGAGCCGCCGCTGTCCGTCATGGATTGGTACCAGCTCGTCAATGCACGAGTGTTCTTGTGAATCGGCGCTGCGCGCCTTGCGCGGTATTTGAAGGCCTCAGCTGGAGTTGATCAAGTTCTGTACACGGTGCAGACCAAGCAAATGGTCTCGCGGCACGCCGATAGCATGGAAGTCACGCCCTTTAATGTGGGCTATGCGAAGCGCCGTGGAGCGCTGCGCGGGCCGCGTACTTTTGTACCACTGCGTGAGTGGACGAGAACGGGATAGGCCGCCAAGCGCGCACCTCATCTGCCCTGCCCGTTGAGCTGACCGTTCGCGACTCGGTTGGGGACTTTCAACGGTATGTAATCGAGCGGCGTACTTTGAAGACGGAGCGCCAAACGTGAAGCGAAGCACACTTTGACTTGGATTGGTTGCCGTAAGTGCGGTATCTGCACAGGCACCTAGTGTTGCGGAAGTGTAACCTCGAACCTGCATGGAGGCGGTCGCGATACGCCAGTCAACCGAGTCGCGCTCAATTGCTTTCGCCGAGCACGCCGCGATGCCCGTTGAAGCCCGAAGTCGATTCCAACCCTTCAGTCCTGTGCGTTCGAGCCGCTAACCATAGAAGCACGGACCGTGTCGTTCCAGCATCGTTCCGAGGACAGTGACGCGTCGTCGCGCACTCATATCCAGGCGTCGAGCTGACGCATTCCGTCGCGGGACAGTTGCTGAGGTTGCTGATGTCCAATTTGTCCTATCGATCGCAACGCGACTCGCTCGTGGCTCGGATCTGGATCATCTGCCTGTCGTGCATCCTGCTCGTCGCTGTCGCCCCTCGCGCAGTTTCACTTGACCCATCTCTGCAACCGAGTCAGTACATACTCGACGAGTGGCAAACCTCGGCGGGGCTGCCCGAAAACGTAGTGGAAACGATCGCGCGCACGCCTGACGGCTACCTGTGGGTAGGCACTCAGGAGGGCCTGGCGCGTTTCGACGGAGTGCGTTTCACTGTTTTCAACCGCAGCAACGAGCCGGCAATTCCCAGTAACCTTATTCGCGTTCTCTGTGTCGATCGGGCTGGGCGACTGTGGATAGGAACACATGAAGGATTGATTGTACTGGAGAACGGACGATTCCGGTCCTACCACGCAGTCGGCCTGGAGCACGCTAGGATCCGCGCAATTCTCGAAGATAGCACGCGACGCCTGTGGGTCGGCACGGACCATGGTGTCGTAGAGATCACCGGCGAACACAGTCAGGTGTTCAATACGGCAGATGGTCTTCGAGACGGCGGTGTCCGCTCGCTGCTCGAGGACCGCAGCGGCGCGATCTGGGTAGCAACTGCGACCGGGGGATTGCACCGCTACAACGGGAAAACGTTTGAGTCCGTTCAAATGCGTGCGGACGGAATGGTCGATCCGGTCTCGGCGATGCACGAGGATGCCGACGGCACACTATGGCTCGCGACGAGCACCGGTGCCCTATACCGGAAAATTCTCGAGCGCATCGACGTCGTAGCGCAGCACGGTGAGCTGGGCTCCGCGATTCACGCACTCACGCGTGACCGCGACGGCAATCTGTGGATCGCTACGGACGGGAAAGGGCTCGTGAGGCTCCATGACGGTGTGTTTAGTGCGCTGCAAAGCGATCATTCGCCTGGCTACGATATTCACGCGCTGTACGAGGACCGCGAGGCAATCTTATGGATAGGCACCTTCGGTAACGGACTGCTGCGATTGCGCGACGGCAAGTTTGCACCTTTGGGTACACCGGAAGGTCTGCAAGGGAACATGGCGTGGAGCATCGCTCCGCATGCGAGTGGTGGCGTTTGGATTGGCACTGCCTCTGGTGTCAGCTCGTACGCGGGTGGGGTGATTCGGTTCATGCCTGCACCACCCGGCATTGGAGCGGTCCAGGTACGGTCGTTACTCGAGGATCGGAATGGCGCCCTTTGGGTCGGAACAGACGGTGCCGGAGTCTATCGGCGCGATGCAAGCGGCGTGACCATTTTTAACCTGGCGAATGGTCTCTCGGGCAATGCGGTCAAGGCAATCAGTGAAGACCGCGAGGGACGCATCTGGGTCGGAACCAACGCGGGGCTAGACGCGATTGACCACGGCAAAGTCACCTCGATGCAGCACCTGCTCCCGGGTCTCACCGAGGTTCGTGGCATTTACGAGGATCGCGCCGGCAATCGATGGGTGCGGACTGCTAGCTACGGCCTCCTGCTCATCAACGGTCAGACTACGCGACGCTTGGGGCTCTCCGACGGACTACCAAGCCCGTTAGTCAGTGCAATCTACGAGGACGAACGCGGTGTCATCTGGCTGGCTACCATTGATGGCCTGGCGGTTTGGCGCGACGGCAAGGCCCAATCGCTGGCCAAATTCGCAGCGCCGCTGGCGGCGATGTCCCTGCAAGTGCTCGAGGATCAGCAGCACCGGATCTGGCTCGCGTCGAATAAGGGCCTGGTATCGATTCCGCGCGATAACCTAGACGCACTCGCGAGCGGCCGGTCTGTCACCCCGGACATCCATGCCTACGATGAGTCGGATGGGTTGCGTACGATGGAATTTAACGGTGGCAACTCACCCTCCGGCTGTCGCACCCCCGACGGTCGCCTCTGGTTCCCTACTATTCGCGGCATCGTGTCGGTGGATCCGGCGCACATTCGAACGAACGGCATCCCGCCGCCCGTGCAGATAGAACAGGTCACCGTGGATGCGACTTCGCTCCCTGCGCTACCAGGACTTCAAGTCAATGCCGGGCAGCAGCAGTGGGAGTTTCACTACACCGCTTTGAGTCTGCTCGCAGCGCAACAGTCGCGATTCAAATACCGGCTTGAGGGCTTCGATGAGCAGTGGATTGATGCCGGTGATCGGCGCACAGCCTACTACACGCGATTGCCGCCGGGCACTTTCACATTCCGCGTCATCGCGAACAACAATGATGGCGTGTGGAACAACTCAGGTGCGACCTTCAGCTTCACAGTCAAACCGCATTTTTATCAGACATGGTGGTTTTTTCTAATTTGCGCGCTTCTCGTCCTCCTCCTTGCGCGTGTCATGTACGAGTGGCGTGTGCGAAAGCTTCGGCAGCTTGCACAGGCGCTTAGCGCGCAAGTCGCAGATCGAACGCGCGACTTAGAAATGGCGAACAAGCAGATACTTCAGGCGCAAGCCACGCTGGTGACCACTGCGCGTCAGGCCGGCATGGCGGAGATCGCCAACAATGTGCTGCACAACGTCGGCAACGTACTCAACAGTGTCAATGTATCGGCCGCACTGATTGGCAGCCGACTACGGGAGTCAAAATCCGCCGGTCTGGCAAAGGCCGTCAATTTGATGAATGAGCACGCGAGTGACATAGGCACATTCATCACCCTGGATGAGAGGGGTAAGGCTTTACCCGGTTACCTCAACAAGTTAGTGACCGTGTTGGGACAGGAGAAACAAGGGATCGCGGACGAGCTTGATTCCTTGACCAAGAGCATCGATCACATCAAGGAAATCGTCGCGACGCAACAGTCCTACTCGGGCGTGAGCAGTGTGATCGAGCCGGTGCAAGTGAAGGATCTGCTGGAGGATGCACTGCGCATGAATGCCGGTTCGATCGCCCATCATCAGATCAGCATCGTAAAAGAATTCGCCGACGTGCCGTTGGTGCCTCTCGATAAGCACCTCATGCTGCAAATCCTGATTAATCTGATCGGCAATGCCAAGCACGCACTCAATCGCGGCACTCAGCAACCCCATCAAATCAAACTAAAGCTGGATATCGCAGAAACCAGCGATACGCCGCGTTTGCGGATCCGCATCGAGGATAACGGTGAGGGGATTGCGCCGGAGAATCTCACTCGATTGTTTGCGCACGGATTTACCACCCGCAAGAATGGCCACGGTTTCGGGCTGCACAGTTGCGCCCTGGCCATGAAAGAGATGAAAGGTAGCATTACCGCTTTTAGCGACGGCCTGGGTCGGGGTGCGGCGTTTGTAGTTGAACTTCCAATGAACCGAGAACCAGCATGAATACCTCCGAAAATCGACGCGTCTTATTTGTTGATGATATGCCGAGCATACACGAGGACTTTCGCAAGATTCTCTGTCCGCCTGTGGCCGCTATCGACCTGGATGCTGAAGAAGCGCTGCTTTTCGGCCCGCAAGCCGCCGTCGCTTCTTTGAGCTTCGAGATGGATTCTGCCTTCCAGGGCGCCGAGGCGCTCGAGAAGGTTCAAGCATCGCTTGGCAATGGGTTGCCGTATGCCATGGCATTCCTCGACATGCGCATGCCGCCGGGCTGGGATGGCGTGGAAACCGTCGAGCGCCTGTGGCACGCGGACCCCCGCTTGCAAATAGTTTTCTGCACGGCCTATTCGGATTACTCTTGGAAGGAAATACTGCAGCGGCTCGACGTTCGCGATCGCCTGCTCATACTCAAAAAGCCGTTTGATCCCATCGAGGTGTACCAGTTCGCCAACGCGCTCACCACGAAATGGCAAATGACCGAGCAAGCGGCGTTTAAGATGGAGCGTCTCGAGCAGGCGGTTGAAGAGCGAACGCGCGAACTCTCGAATGCGAACATCATTGTTCAGAACAGCCCCGTCGTGCTTTATCGGTTGCGCGGCGAACCGTCTTTTCCGCTCATCTATGTTTCTCACAATATTACCAAGCTCGGACACGACCCGAAGACCTTGCTAGCCTCCTCCAACTGGGCGGAGCAGCTCATTCATTCCGAGGATCTGGGCAAGGTGGGCGAAACCATGCGCAGCATCTTGAATAAGGATGCCGAGGGGGCCTCGATTGAGTTTCGTTTGCGCACGGGCGATGGGGCCCTGCGCTGGGTGGAAAATCGCTACGTGCCGGTGCGCGACAAAGAGGGCCGTCTGATTGAGGTCGAAGGCATTGTCATCGATGTTACCGAGCGCAAGGCGGCGGAAGAGAAGATTACCTTGCTCGCCCGCACCGATGCGCTCACGGGCCTCGCCAACCGCGCGACATTCACGGAGCGGCTGTCTCAGTCCTTTGCCGCAGCCCAGCGGGGCGCCAATCCGTTCGCGATTCTCTATCTGGATCTGGATAAGTTCAAGGCGGTCAATGACACCTTCGGCCACCCGGTCGGGGATTTGTTGCTTCAACAGGTAGCGCAGCGCCTCAAGAGCTGCACGCGGGAAACGGACTTGATCGCCCGGCTCGGCGGGGATGAGTTTGCGATTCTTCAAGGCGAGATCAAGGAGCTCGCGAATGCCGGCACTCTGGCGGCGAAGATCCAAACTGCCCTCGCGCTGCCTTTTTCGATCAACGGCAATGAGATAAACATTTCGGTCAGCATCGGCATTAGCGCTTACCTTGCGGACAGTGTGGGAGCCGATG
>Ga0302324_100022963_pt1 | contig 12097 bp, 11 predicted proteins | sample Palsa_T0_1_FD_201949 | JGI IMG/M metagenome (GOLD analysis project Ga0302324, IMG submission 201949) | Peat permafrost microbial communities from Stordalen Mire near Abisko, Sweden - Palsa_T0_1 | ecosystem: Environmental > Terrestrial > Soil > Palsa > Peat permafrost | place: Sweden: Abisko...
CAACCGATCTGGCTCCGGTCCAAGCAATCCGGGCCGGCGGCCGCAGCGTGACGGCGGGCCGCGAACGCTTCGGTTTGCGACGCATTCTGATGGTCGTACAAGTTGCCTTCTCGCTCGTGCTGCTCGTAGGCGCTCTTCTGTTCGTCCAGAGCCTTCACAATTTGATGACCACGGACGCCGGGTTCAAGGCGGAAGGCGTGCTCACGGTCGGCATAAACTATCCCGGAACGCCCAAGGAAAGGAGAGCCGCAACGAGCAAGCGCCTTCTGCAAATATTGTCTACCCGCGTGGGCGTTCTCTCCGCCGCTGAACTCAATATGCTGCCGGTCAGCGGCAACGGCTGGAACAATGATGTGGGACCCGACGGCTCGACCGCGGCAGCTAGCGGGAACAACGCCTTCTTCAATCGTGTGGGACCGGGCTACTTTCGCACCATGGGCACACCCCTGCTGGCGGGCCGTGAGTTCACCGATGCCGATAATCTTTCTTCGCCGAAGGTAGGCATCGTGAATCAGGAATTCGCGCGCAAGTATTTCGGCGGGAAGAATCCCGTTGGTCACACCTTCCATCTCGAAGCGCAGGCGGGCAAACCGGAACCCCTCATCCAGATCGTAGGGCTGGTCAAGAACAGCAAGTACTACACGCTGAGTGAAGACTTCCGGCCGGTCTGCGTTTTCCCGACCGCCCAGGATGACGATCCCGACGACGGCTCGAACTTTGTTTTGCGTGTAGCGGGGTCGCCCGGTTCAGTGATGAACAGCGCGAAAGCGGCAATCGCGGAGATTAGCCCGACTTTCGGAATCGAGTTCCATTCGTTCTCGCAACAACTGGATGAATCCGTGATGCGGGAGCGCCTGATGGCGACGCTCTCCGGCGCATTTGGAATCCTCGCAGTTATTCTGGCCACGGTGGGGTTGTACGGCGTGATCTCTTATCTAGTGACTCGGCGCCGCAATGAGATCGGCATTCGCATGGCGCTTGGCGCCGATCGGGGGCGAGTGATTCTGCTGGTTCTTCGCGAGGCGCTGCTCTTGTTGAGCGCCGGCGTCGCGGTAGGAGTGCTGCTTTCCATTTGGGCTGGACGCACGGCGGCTACGCTCCTGTACGGACTGAAGCCCTATGACCCCGTTTCGCTCGTAGCAGCGTCCCTTCTGCTTGCGGGGATCGCATTGGCGGCGAGTTATTTTCCGGCGAGGCGCGCAGCCGGCCTAGAGCCGATGACGGCGCTTCGCGAAGAGTAAGTTTCGCGCCGCCTCCGGCCAATCCGGAAACAGGAACTCGAAACCCGCCTCCAGCAGTCTCCGCGGGACGACGCGGCGGCTCTTCAGAATCAGTTCGGTTTCCGTTCGAAGAAAGAACGCTCCGGCTTCTAGCATCCAACGCGCTGAGTCGATTCCAAAGTCTGCGCCCCACGCTTCCCTCAGATCGCGCATGAATTCCTGGTTCGGAATCGGGAAGGGCGATGCCAGATTTACCGGACCCTCGAAATCATCGTGCTCGATCAGGAAATCCACTGCGCGTAAGAAGTCTTCTTCGTGGATCCACGACATGAACTGCGTGCCAGGACCAGCTGCGCCGCCCAGGCCCATGCGTACCAGCCGAAGGAGCACGGAGAACACGTTGCCATCGACGGGGCTCATCGTCATCGCGCTGCGTAGAGCCACTTTCCGCGTCATTGGCGTTTGGGCATGGAAAAAGGCGTTCTCCCAGCTTTTCGCGACGTCGATGCTGAAGCGCCATGTATCCGGGAGTCCGGGCTCATTACCGCCGAGTTCGCCATCAATCTCATCTATCTCCCGATCGAGTGCATGCCGATAGATGGTTGCGGTGCTCGCGTTCAACCAAACCTGCGGCGGTCTGCGGCAGAGAGCGACGGCTTCGCCGAGAATCTCTGTCGAAAGCACGCGCGATTCCTTGATCTCTTTGCGATGCGTCGGCGTGTAGCGGCAATCCACGCTACGGCCAGTCAGATTGATTAGGACATCCGCGCCTTCGAGTTCACCCGCCCAGATATCGAGATCCCGCGCGTTCCACACCACGGTTTGCCAGGGCTCGACCAGCGCGTCGCGCGAAAGCACCGCCACATCGTCGCCGCGCTCATAAAAATGACGCGTGAGCAGACGCCCGATCTGTCCGGTACCGCCTGGGATCACAATCCTCATCTAGGAATAGATCTCGGAAAGCAGATCCGTCACCACGCCTCGCAGAGGACTCATCAACGGAAAATTCGAAAACTTGATGAGGCCGCTTACGATCCGCAAAGTCTTCGTCAACAAACGCTCCGTTTTCGCTTGCCCCGGTGAACTATCGTAGACCCAGAATAGTATCAGGCCCATTTGGTATAGCCACAGCAGCCGCGGCAAGTGCGGCTTCAGGTCCGCGGGGATACGCACGCCCGGCGCGTCGATCGCTTGGGTGAAGAAGCCGATATCCCGCTCGCGAATTTCTTTCGTTGCTTCGCTGAAGGGCGAGAGCGGATGCTCGGGGTCCGTATGTACGGAGAGCGCTCCGATCAGGCGGCGGTTCGGCGCGAAGTATTCTAGCTTGGCTTCGATCATGGAACGCACGCGCGCATCCAGGCTTTTGCGCCGCTTCAGGCCATCGATGATCGCGGGCTCCATGTCTGCCTGTGCGTTGATGTAGAACTCCATCACCAGCGCTTCCTTGGATTCGAAGTAGTAGTAAGCCGCGCCGACCGCCATGCCCACATGCGCCGCAATCTCACGCATCGTGGTCTGCTCGAAGCCCTTCTCCCGAAACAAAGCTAGCGCGGATTCCAATATCCGCGCCCGTGTCTCTTCCGACTTGATCTTGGTAGCCATGCTTACGCCCGCAATGGTGGCGGAGGCGGTGTTGACCGCTTCCCCTGATTACGCATCCGCGAGAACACGAACAGATTCCCGAAGTGCATCAATCCGAGCACCACGAGCACGTAGCCCAATTTCCCGCTCACAAGTTCAATCGATTGGCGCAAATCGGTAAGCGTTCCCGCGCTCTTCAGCGCCAATGTGACGTAACCGATGTTGACCAGATAAAACCCCACTACCAGCAGATGGTTCACCGAATCCGCCATTGCTTCATTCCCGTGGAAAGCGTCGATGAGAAAGATGCGGCCATTCTTGTGTAAGGTTTTGGCAACCCAGATTGTGATTCCCAAACTGAGCGCCAGATAGACGAAATAACATCCGACGATATACATTTCAAATCTCCTTCATTGAGAACTGAACATGTTCAATTTAACTATGCGCCTGCTTAGATCTGGCGTCAAGACAAAAAGTGAACGCGTTCAGGAAAGGAGTGCGCGCGCCTCACCCACCAAGAACAACGACCCTGTGACAAACGTAATTCCCGGAGCCATCGCGACTGCTTCGCGCAGCCCCGGCGCGGTCCGTATGTTCGGATGCTCCACCATGCCGCGCAGCACATCCGGATTCATCGCGCGCACCTGTTTCGGAGCCACGAGAATCACCTCGGCGAACCTTGGAAATAGAATCTCCGCGATCTCTTCGATGGATTTGTCGCGCATCGCTCCGAAGATCAGCGTGCAGCGTTCACTTGCGTAGAACTCGTCCACATAGGCAGCTAGCGCACGGGCACCCGCGGGGTTGTGCGCTCCATCGACAATCAGCTCCGGTTCCTTGCGTAAGAGTTCCAGCCGTCCCGGCCAGAGTGCTGATGCGATGCCCACTTGAATCGCCTCATCCGCGATGCCCAAGTGCCGCAGCGCCGTCACTGCGACGCGCGCATTTTCCACCTGATGCGCACCCGCCAGCGGACAATCCAATTGCAATCCACCCACACGAAAGCGGCTTCCGCGCCGGTGAAGTTGCACATCCTCTACGCCAAGCAACGGAATCGGCTCCGTTCGTTCCCGCAGGACTGCCAACGCCTCCGGACGCTGCGTCGCGAATACAGCGGGAACACCCGGCTTCAAGATCCCGGCCTTCTCTCCCGCAATCGATTCGATGCTCTTCCCCAGGAACGCCTCGTGATCGAAATCGATCGGCGTAATCACGCACAGTTCCGGCTGCACTACGTTGGTCGCGTCGAGCCTTCCGCCCAAGCCTACTTCGAGCACTGTGATCTCCGCGCGCTCCGCAAAGATCAGGAACGCCATCGCCGTTACGGTCTCGAAGTAAGTGGTTGGTTCAGAAATGCGCGCGAATGCGACTGCGAATTCTTCTGGTGAGATCGGTACGCCGCCGACCTGTATCCGCTCGGTCGGCTCGATTAGATGCGGCGAAGTGTAAAGGCCTGTGCGCAGACCCGCATGGCGTAGTCCCCTCTCGATCATCGCGGAAGTCGATCCCTTGCCGTTTGTCCCCGCCACATGCACAAACCGGCCGCGCCGTTCCGGATTTCCCAACGCCGCAAGCAAACCTCGAATGCCTTCGAGGTCGAACTTCGCATTTTTCAGCTCGTTGCCCAGCGCGTACAACTGCTGGACAGCTTCAGCGTACGTCACTTATCGCAGAAGAAGTGCAGCGCCCGCGAGATGAACGCCTTCATTTCGCCGCGCGGCACCACCGCATCCAGCATCCCGTGCTTCAGTAGAAACTCGCTGCGCTGAAAGCCCTCGGGCAGTTTCTGCCGGATAGTCTGCTCAATCACGCGCGGACCCGCAAAGCCGATCAGCGCTCCGGGTTCGGCAATGTTCAAATCGCCCAGCATCGCGAGACTCGCCGTCACGCCTCCGGTCGTTGGATCAGTCAGCACGCTGATGTAAGGAATGTGCGCTTCATCGAGGCGCATCAATGCGGAGGAAATCTTGGCCATCTGCATCAAACTGATCGCGCCCTCCTGCATCCGCGCACCGCCGGAGGCGGACACCACGATCAAGGGCGCGCCGAATTCAATGCTGCGCTCAACCGCCCGCGTGATCCGCTCGCCCATCACCAGGCCCATGCTGCCGCCGATGAACTTCGGCTCCATCGCGCAAATATTCACCTTGCGCCCATCGAGCGTACCCGCTCCGGAAATCAGCGCTTCGTTCATCGAAGTGGCCGCTTCTGCCGCTACCAGTTGGTCGCAATAGACCTTCTGCGCCACAAACCCCAGCGGATCGTTCGAACGAAGCTCTCCGTCGTGTTCCTCGAAGACACCGTCATCGAACAGCAGTTGCAGCCGAGACCGCGCATCCAGCCGGAAGTGCGCGCCGCATCGGGGACATACTTGGTTTGTGTTATCCAGGTCCTTCTTCCAGATAATCTCCCGGCAGCTTTCGCACTTTTGCCACAAGCCCTCCGTCTTGACAGTCTTCTCCGCGTCGGAGGCCTGCGTTTTTTTGTCGTCTCGTTTGAACCAGGACATTCGGAAACTCTTAACCCTATCGCGGGTACGGATGGCCCCGCAAGATGGCGAACGCGCGATAGATCTGTTCCGCCAGCATGGCCCGCGCGAGTTCGTGAGGAAAAGTCATCGGAGAAAGAGAGAGCAGCATGTCGGCCTGTTCGCGCCAACCGGCGGGCAGCCCGTCATGGCCACCGATCAGAAACACCAGGTCGCAGCCCGTCATTTCCGCGTCGCGGAAGATCTCCGCGAACGCCGGGGAATCCATCTTGCGGCCGCCCGGGTCGAGATAAATGCGCCGCGCCGTGGGATGCTTCGCGGGAAGGTCTGCTTTCTTCGGATTAATCTCGATCATTTGCGTGGCTGCGTAGTGCCCGGCGCGTCCGAGAAAATCCTCGGCGATCCGGTTCGCATGGGCATCCTTCGGCTTGCCGATGTAATATACAAACACCTTCACTCGGCGGCGGGCTGTTCCGCAGGCACCTCGGCGGGAATGACCATTTCCTTGGCCGCGCGCCAAAGCCGGTCCAGGCTATAATACTCCCTCGACTTCGGCGAAAACACGTGTACCAGGAAGTCGCCGAAATCCATCAGGACCCACTCCGCCGTTTCGTACCCTTCCACGCTGTTCGGCATGTCACCCACAGCCTTCAGCTTGGCGCCCACCTCATCCGCGATTGCCTGGCACTGTTTGGGATTGTTCCCCGTGCAGATTACAAAGTAGTCGGTAAAGGAGGTGACGCCGTTGAGGTCGAGAACCTTGATGTCGATAGCTTGCTTAGCCTCGGCCGCTCGAACCGCCGTGAGCCAGCCGGGAATTTCTTCTGTCAGAGACGTACCCCTCAAGGTTATCGTACACTAGTAGAAGCTTTGAAATTGCGAATCACACTGCTCGTATTCGCGAGCGCGGTACTCCTTTGCGCTCAATCAGCCACTGATCTAGCCCTGGAAGACCCCTCCGTACTCCGCGCCCGAATGACGGTCGAAAAGGTACGCGGGATGGTGGAATCTGGAACTTTGCCCCGCGTGCGGCTTGAGGAAGCTGAAGCTAACCTGGAAGACATCGTGGATGAGGCGATTTACACGCGCGCCATTTACGGCAAGGACCTTACGCCGGAGCAGGCTGCCGAGGTCGTGAAAGCAACTGAGCGGCGGGTGGAACGCCGCAAGAAGAAGGCGGTGGAGCGTGAACAATTTCTAGCCCAAGGCATCATCTCGCAGTCTGAGTACCGAGCTAGCCTGGATGACCTGGATCGCGCGAACAAAGAATACGATTGGGCCGCTGCGCGGGAGAAGCTGGTTGCCGAAGTCGCGGTTTTTGCCGCTGCGGAAATGGCGATGCTGAAACAGATGGAAGAAGGCGCCGTGGTTGGCGGGCCGCGCATTGAACACTTCGTTGGGAAGGGAACCTTTAGCACGGTCGATTTCGCCAAGGTCCAAACGGCCTATACCGCCCGGTTCTCCCATTCACTGCCGATCAGCGCTAATGGGGAGACCGCAGTACATCGTTCCATGGGTTTCGATCACACCAACAGGATCGACGTGGGCGTGACGCCCGACAGCGTGGAAGGCCAATGGCTTCGCCATTTCCTCACCGCTAACCGTATTCCTTTCTTCGCTTTCCGTGGCGCTGTCGCCCATCAGGCAACCGGCGCGCACATTCATATGGGACCGCCCAGCACGCGTTATGTGCAGGCCAAATCAACTTCCGCCCTTTCGAGCGGCGGAAACTAACCGGCTATCGTAGCCGTCTTGTAATACACTGGAGACACGTATGTTAGAAGGCTTGTTACAACCCAGTCACCTGCTGCTCATCGCACTTGTGGCGATTCTCGTTTTCGGCCCGAGCAAGATTCCAGAGCTCGGCAAGGGCCTCGGTGAAGGCATCAAGAACTTCAAGAAGGGCATGAAAGAAGCCACCGATGCAGTTCACAAAGAAGCCGCCGCGCCGACGGAACCTGAAGTCAAAGCTTAGTTAAGCGGCATCCCCTTCGCCGGGCGCGAGAAACAGATTCGCCTCCAGTCCGTGCTGCCGCGTGTAAAGGTCGAAGTATCGTCCCTTGCTCGCAAATAAGGCGGCATGGTTTCCGCGCTCGGCTACCTTCCCCCCCTCAATGACGAGAATCTGATCGGCGCGTCGAATCGTCGACAGACGGTGCGCGATCACGAACGTCGTCCTGCCTCGCATCAGAAATCCCAATCCTTCCTGAATCAGCGCCTCCGACTCGGAATCGAGACTCGAAGTGGCTTCATCGAGAATCAAAATCCGGGGATCCGCCAGAATTGCGCGCGCAATCGACACTCGCTGCCTCTGACCGCCCGATAGCTTGACGCCGCGCTCGCCCACGATCGTTTCGTACTTGTCCGGAAAGCGCTCCACGAACTCGTTCACATTGGCGATGCGGCAAGCCTCCATCACCTCTTCCTTCGTAGCTCCAGGCCGGGCGAATTCCACATTCTCGCCGATCGTCCCATCGAACAGGAAAGATTCCTGCAGCACCACGCCGAGTTGCGTCCGGTAGCTTCCGATATCGACTGTCGAAAGGTCCTTCCCATCCACCCAAACCGTGCCGTGGTTCGGATTATGAAAAGCTGTAACCAGCCCGATGATAGTCGACTTTCCCGATCCCGAAGACCCCACAAGCGCGGTCACGGTCCCTGGTTCGGCGATAAACGATACATCGTGTAGCACAGGCTTGTCCGTTTCGTAGGAGAAGGAGACATTATCGAACTCCACCCGGCCCCGAATCTCGCCCAACTTGTTGGCCCGGCGGGGGTCTTTGTCCTCGCGCATCTCATTCAGCACCTCGCGCGTACGGTCCAGGCCAGCCAGGGCCTCGCTCAACTGGGTTCCAATATTCACGATCTGGAAGACCGGCGCTACCAAAAATGCAAGAAATGCGGTGTACTTGACGAAATCTCCCAGTGTCAGACGGTTCGCCAGCATCTCCCGCCCACCGATGTACATGACAATCGCGCTCACCACACCCAGTAACAAAGTGGCGGAAAGCGACATGATCGAGATGGAAGTCAGCGACTTCAGTACGTTATCCAGCAACCGGCCGACGCCCTTGGCGAACACGGCCTCCTCGCGATCTTCCGCGTGATAGCCCTTGACCACCCGGATTCCCCCGAGAAACTCCGTTAACCGGCCTGTAACTTCGGCATTGATCTTGCCCCGCTCGCGGAAGATCGGCCGGATGGTACCCAGCGCCTTTTGGAGGAAGTAAGTGAAGCTTAAGGTCAGCACCAATGCCACAGCCGTCATCTTGGCGCTGATCGATAAGAGAACAACCAGCGAAATCGCGGCAGTAAGTAAGCCGCCCAGAAACTCCACCAGACCCGTGCCAATCAGGTTTCGGATGCCTTCCACGTCGCTCATGATCCGCGCCACAATGGTGCCTGACTTATTCGAATCGAAGTAAGTCACCGGCAGACGGCCCACATGGGCCTGCACCTTTTGGCGTAACTCGGCGATCAGCCTTTGCGCCGCCTTGGAAAGCAATTGCGTCAAGGAGAAGGAACTTAGCCCTTGCAGCGCCGTCGCCACCAGCACAACCAGGACTAAGGGTAGAAGTAGCTGGACCTGTTTCTTAAGTACGACGTTATCCACAAGGTACTTTGTGGAAAACGGCAGCACCAGCCCAGATACGCGGTTGATGGCCATCAAGACAAGCCCCCCTGCCAGGATGCCCTTCCGCGGCGACATCAGCGCGCGTATTTCAGGCCACAGAGTCTTGATCCGCGCCCCCGTCAATTTCGTATCAGCCATGGGTACTCTGATGATCCCACTCGCCAATGGGTTCAATGGGCACCTACGTGCTAATAAATTTCGGCTGACTCGGAGTTTTGCGCCCCAAAGTTAAGACTTTTAACCCATTTGAATAGACGGATTTGTAAAATTTCTGTATAGGATATAAAGGTAGGGCTATCTGTTCATGTATCGTCTGGCACTTGCGCTCAGTATTACGTTGGCCGTCTATGGCCAGACGCAATCCGCGCCTCAGTGGATTCCGATGGGTCCGTTCGGCGGTTCCGCCGCCGTCATACAGGTAGACGCGTCAAACCCCGGAACAGTTGTAGCTGCTTCAAACAATGGTCTGATTTTCCGGTCGCGGGATCATGGCGATTCCTGGCAACCTCTTACTTTTCCGGCACAGCTACGTTCCAACCTACACGCGTTCGCCATCTCTCCCGGCGCTTACTTTGCCGGTATTTCGAGCGATACATCCGAGTTATCCGGCCTCTATCGATCCACCGACAGCGGCGCTACCTGGGAACAGATTCCCGGACTCAAGAAGAAGGAAGTCTGGTCCCTGGCTTTTTGGAAACCCGATGGCGCAGTTATCGCCGCGGGAACCCGTGACGGCGTCTATCTGTCGAATGACTCCGGAGGGACATGGAAACATATCTCGCCTAACGACAATATGGAGCTGGCGCCGGTAGTTTCCCTGGCTTTCGATCCTAAGGATAGTAACTCGATTTACGCAGGAACTCCGCACCTTCCTTGGAAGACAACGGACGGCGGCGCGACCTGGCATTCGATCCACGACGGCATGCTGGACGATTCGGACGTTTTCTCGATTAATGTCGATTCCACAGATCCTTCGCGCGTCTTCGCCAGCGCCTGTAGCGGGATCTACCGGAGCGAAAATGCGGCGGGCTTATGGCACAAAATGTTTGCCGCCACAGGAGTGTCTTACCGCACTTATATCATCCGGCAAGATCCTTCCAACCCGAATCTGGTTTACGCCGGCACTACATTCGGACTTCAGAAATCAACCAATGGCGGGGGCAGCTGGCATAAGGTATCCTCAGACGCCACGCGTTCCATCGCATTCGATCCGACGATTCCCAGCCGCGTCTACATCGCCACCGATGAGGCCGGCCTGCAGCGTAGCGACGACGCGGGCGAAACGTTCACCGCCATCAACAACGGCTTTTGTAACCGGCTTCTTCCAGCTTTCACGGCAACACCCGATGGAATCGTCACAGCTTCCATCTACGAACAGACCCACGGGGGCATGTACGCCATCAAGTCCGGACAGAAGCACTGGGAACGGACAGCTCCGGCCTCCGACCTTCCGGCGCAGCTCCTGCGCCTCGAAAGCGCCGAGCGCGATGGCAAGACCGAACTGTTTGCTCTCAGTTATACATCCATCCACACATCGAGCGACATGGGGCGCAAGTGGACCCAGGTTTCCGCTCCCGCGCGTGAATTGAAGATCACTGGCTTTTTCGATCGCCTTGCCGCAACCGATGCGGGCCTTTTCCGCTTCGACGGCGGTAAGATGTGGGCGCGAATCGACGGCCCTATCGGTAAGCAGAAAGTACAATTTCTAGCGCCGCTCGGTAAATCCGGCGTCGCGACAGCAGCGGCAAACGGCATCTTCGTCTCCGAAGATGGCTCCCACTGGAAGACGACGGCGCCGCTTCCGGTTTCCGGCGTCGTTTATAACGTAGCTCCCGCCGGCGGCCGCAGCCTGATCGCGAGTACATCGTCCGGGCTCATCCGTTCGGACGATCTGGGCGCGTCCTGGGAGCCCGTAACATGGGGTCTCGGCTTGAGCACCGTCAGCGCGATCTGCCAACATCCCCTGCATGCCCGCACCGTTTTCGCCGCTCAGTATGGAATGGTTTATCAAAGCGACGACGGTGGCAATAACTGGCGGGCGATTTCACCAAGCCGTAGCTCTTCCACGGTAGAGATCGAAACGATCAAAGCCCTGGCAATTCTCCCGGGTTCGCCCGACCGGCTCCTGGCGCTGACTCAAAGCCAGGGAACGTTCGCGTTGCCTTTGGCCACTTTCGCCGGCGGCAGCACTAATCAATCGGCATCAATCTCAGGTAGTACCGGCTTGGATAGTACCAAAAAGCCAAATACTGTACGATAGGAAAACTAAATGAAAAAAACTCACGATAAAAGGTTTCTCAAACCACTGGTGGCCGTCGCGGCGCTGTTGACCGTCTGTTCGGTTGCTCCCGCGCAAACCAAAAGTGCTCCCACGTCTGACGATAGCGCTCCTCGCTACGAGATCGGCGTATTCGGAGGTGTCCAGTATTGGGGCGTGAACACCGGTGGAAAGTTCGTCACCAACAAGGTTGTTCAGGGCGGTATTTCGGGCTTTCGCTTTACCTACGATTTCGCCCGGCACTGGGGCCTGGAAGCGACCTGGGACATTTACGCGACCAACAATCTTCGTCTTCAAGTGACCCAGCCGTATCCCGTGCAGACAATCGCCTACGGCGCGCGGAACACACAGGTGCAAGGCGGTCCGGTTTATTATTTCCAGCCTCGCGACAGCAAGTTCCGCATCTTCCTGACCACCGGTCCTGAATATATTGCGTGGTGGGCCACCAAGGAAGCCAAGGGCTTCGCCAACAGCCCGGGGTATATTCCATATAACGACTCGGTTCTCGGCGGAAAAGACGGCGCGGCACTCTTCTATGGCGGCGGCTTGAAGTATAACTTCACCGATCACTTCGGCATGCGTCTTGACCTGCGCGGAATCTTCACCAAGAACCCCGGCTTCAATCTGCCTGCGTATAGCAACGGTCCCGGCGGCACCTACATCCCGACCAAGCAGACCATCAATGGATTCCAGGCGCTGCTCGGCATGGAATACCGTTTCGGCGCGAGGCCCCTTCCCCCAGCCCCGGTGGTCAAACCGCCAGAGCCGCCGGCGATGAAGGATATGAGCGTTTCGCTGGCTGCCGATCAGGCTGACGTTTGCCCCGGTACTCCGGTCGTAGTCACTCTCACCACCAATGCCGGCGCGGGCGCGGCTTACGCGTGGACCGTTAATGG
>Ga0302324_100022965_pt1 | contig 12095 bp, 9 predicted proteins | sample Palsa_T0_1_FD_201949 | JGI IMG/M metagenome (GOLD analysis project Ga0302324, IMG submission 201949) | Peat permafrost microbial communities from Stordalen Mire near Abisko, Sweden - Palsa_T0_1 | ecosystem: Environmental > Terrestrial > Soil > Palsa > Peat permafrost | place: Sweden: Abisko...
CGCGTTGCTGGAGGGTTCGACCTCAGAGAAACTGGTCCGCAGATGTCTGGTGTCGGTACTGGTTGTTCATGACGGAGCGTCATGACGAGTTGCTATCTCGCCTTCACTACAAGGCAAGACGCGCCAGCAATACCCCGAGCCATACGGCGATGAGACCTAGCAGAACACTCAGTGAGACATAGAGCGCGGCAACCAGGAATGTGCCTGTTTGCAACGCGGTAAACGTCTCCCATTCGAACGTGGAGAAGGTGCTGTAAGCCCCCACAAAACCGATGGGGATCAAAAATCTCCATGCCGGATTGATTTCCGTGCGCTGTCCGAGCCACGTCAGGGAAAAACCAATGATCAGGCAAGCCGTCATGTTGACGACGAACGTGCCATAGAAGAATCGGTTGCCCATGCGGCTGGTGACCGCCGATCCAACCCAATACCGCGCGAGAGATCCCAGGGCTCCACCAACTGCGATCAGGAAATATTTCTGCAAGTTCGCCTCCACCCCAGCATACGCAATTCGGGTCGAGCTGTGGTCCCTCCAGTGTCGGGACAGAGAAGAGGGGGTTGAGCTCACGAATCCTTCTCCACGCCATTTGTTCATCCCGAGTGGCTGACTTGCCAGAGGCAAGTTAAGGGAGGAATGAACGGTTTGTTCATTAGGAGCGAAGTGGAGGGAGCTGCTGTGCACCCATACCTGTCCACAACGGCGAGGGAAAACCACCACCCCACGACTTTGTCATCGCCAACCGCCACCGCTCAAAAATGGACCATCCAACTATCCCGACCCGCTAAAACTCCTATACACTTGTCGGGCATCCGGAGACCTATGCCCAGCGCCACCATTGCCAGCAAGGATCAACCAGATCCCCGCGTGACCGCCAGGCTAATTGGGCGGATCAAGCGGCTCATAGCAGATGGCTCGGTCGCGCCCGGCTCCAAATTCCCGCCGGAACGGGAGATGGCGAAGGAATTCGGCGCCAATCGCGCATCCGTGCGCCAGGCGTTGAAAGTCCTGGAGATGATGGGTGTTCTTTCGCAGCGGGTCGGCGACGGCACCTATCTCTCCGAAAGCGCGGATACGATCCTGAACGAACCGATCGATTTTCTCGTGCTGCTGGATGACCTATCCCACTACGAAGTTTTCGAGACCCGTCTCATCGTGGAGCCGGAGTTGGCAGCCCGGGCCGCGGAGCGAGCTACCGCCGAGGATATCTCCGTGCTGCGCAACGCCGTGCTTGCATTGGAGCGCAGTAAGGGCAGTCGCGATCGTTTGCAGGCAGACCTGGAATTCCACAACGCCATTTTCCACGCCAGCGGCAACCGCATTTGCCAACTGCTGTTCAAGGGCATTCACCGCACGGTGCTCACCAGCATGAACCAGCTGTGGGAAAGGGTTCCGCTCGAGCAACCGCTCAAATTTCACCGCAAGATCTATGCCGCGATCCGAGCCCGCGATGCCGAGGCCGCGCGCTCGGCAATGCGCGATCACATCCTCGATGCCCGTTCGTGGCTAACGAAAAAAGCCTGATCGGTCGTCCATCGTTGCCATCCGGAATAAATGGATGAACCAATGCGCGCCGAGATATCATTTCAGACGCCATCAAAAATATGCGACTCGATGCCCACCAGCACTTTTGGCATTACAGCCCTACCGAGCACATCTGGATGACTGCCCAGATGTCCATACTGAAGCAGGATTTTCTCCCCCAGGATCTTGAGCCGCTGCTCGCCCGTATTCATTTCGACGGCTGCGTTGCCGTGCAGGCGCGGCAGAGCCTGGAGGAAACCCGGTGGCTGCTCGAACTGGCGGAAAAATATCCATTCATTAAGGCTGTCGTTGGCTGGGTCGATTTGCGTTCCGGCGACTTACGCGGGCAGCTAACAGAGTTTGCCGCCCACCCCAGGCTCGCCGGTGTACGTCATGTGGTCCAGGACGAGCCGGATGACCATTTCATGCTTCGGCCCGAATTTCGCCGCGGCATCGCCCAGCTGCGGGAGTTCGACCTGACCTACGACCTGCTGGTGTTCCCCAAACACCTCAAGGCTGCCGCGCAACTGGTCGAAGAGTTCCCCCAGCAGCCCTTCGTCCTCGATCACCTGGCGAAACCGAACATCGCCGATGAGCTATTTTCTCCCTGGCAAGAAGATCTGCTGCGGCTGGCGAAGTTTCCCAACGTCAGCTGCAAGCTCTCCGGCATGGTAACGGAAGCCGGATGGAAGCGGTGGCGCCCCGCCGATTTTCACCGTTACCTCGACATCGCCTTCGCAGCGTTTGGCTGGAACCGGTTGATGATTGGTTCCGACTGGCCGGTGTGCACTCTTTCAGGAGACTACGAGCCAGTCATGAATATCGTGATCGACTACGTAAGCCGATATTCTGCCGAAGCGCAGGCCGCCATGCTGGGTGAAAATTGCGCTCGCTTCTACCACATCCGTTCTGAGGCCTGACGATGAAAGCTGCCGTACTCCATGGTGCCAAGGATATTCGTATCGAGTCCTACCCAGACCCCACCTTGCGCCCCGGCATGGTGCTGCTGCGCACACGGCGCGTGGGCATTTGCGGTACCGACCTGCACTACTACGATCACGGACACAACGCTACCTTCGTGCCCGACCGCCCCTTTATTCTTGGCCACGAATTCACGGCGGAAGTCGCCGAGGTGGCCGCGGACGTCGAGACGGTGAAGACCGGGCAGAGGGTAACCGTGAACCCTGCGCGGGCCTGCGGGTTTTGCGCCTATTGCAAGAGTGGTCAGATCAATCTCTGCCGCGGGACCATTATGCTGGGCAGCGCCAGCACCACCCCACCCACCGATGGAGCCCTGGCGGAATTCGTTACCGTCCGCGCCGATCAGTGTCATCTGCTCCCTCACGATATGGACGACGGCATCGGCGCCATGATGGAACCACTTTCTGTCGCACTGCACGCGGTGAAACGTGCCGGTACGGTCTCGGGCAAGCGTGTGCTTGTCACCGGTGGCGGAACCATCGGCTTGCTGGCGGCGATGACCGCGCGCGCGTTCGGCGCCGTTCCCGTCGCCGTCAGCGACATTGTGGCCGCCCGCCGTAAAAAGGCAATCGAACTTGGCGTGGACGCTGCCCTGGATCCAGCCGCCCACGATTTGCACCAGCAGGTGCGCGCGTTGACTGGCCTCGGCTTCGACACGATCTTTGAGGCATCGGGCGCGCCGGCGGCTTTGCGCGCGGCCTTCGATCTGGTGCGCCCCGGCGGCACCATCGTGCAGATTGGCACGGTCGGCACCGCCGATATTCCGCTCCCCGTTAATCAGCTCATGGTGCGCGAGATCAACTTCCGCGGATCGATGCGCTACGGTGACACCTTCGATGAGGCGATCCGGCTAGTGGCAGCCGGCCGTATCGACGTGAGCTCCCTGATCAACAACGTCTTTCCCCTCGAGGACTCAGTGAAGGCCTTGCACTTTGCCGCGGACAAAACCCTGTCCCTGAAAGTGCAGATTCAGCCTTAAAAGGATGGCCATTTCTCCCATCGACGCAATCGTCATTGCCGTGTACCTGGTAGGCATTACTGCCTTCGGTATCAGGATGGGCTATCGGCGCAACGCCTCGTCCCAGCAATATTTCCTGGCCAACAAGTCGCTCGGCTGGTTCACCGTCGGTTCGGCAGTGTTCACCTCTAATATTTCGACCATCCACCTGGTAGGCTATGCAGCCGGCGGAGCCAGAGACGGCCTGGTCATCGGCAATTTTGAGTGGATGGCGTGCTTCATTCTTATCCTGCTGGCGCTGATGTTTGCTCCGTTCTATATCAACTCTGGCGTGGCCACGCTGCCGGAGTTTATGGAGCGGCGCTATTGTCCCCAGGCGCGTACTTTCCTTGCGGTCATCGGAATCCTGGGCGCGCTTCTCATTCACATCGGCATCAGCCTGTTTGCGGCAGCTAAGGTCTTCGAGAGCCTGCTCGGCGTGCCCATGTTTGTCACCATCGTTGTCCTCTCGCTCTTTACCGTCACCTACGCAGCGCTGGGCGGGTTAAAGGCGGTGGTGATGACAGAAAATATTCAGGTCGTGCTGCTGCTGGGCGGTGCAACCCTGATCACGGTCCTCGGTGTGCGCGCTCTGCCAGCCGTAGGCATCCACGATCTCGCGGCCCTCCAACACGCCGTTGCTCCGGGACAACTGCACATGCTGCAGCCGGTCATCGACGCCCGTGGACATCTCAACGAATTCTCATGGCTCGCGGTATTGCTGGGCTACCCCATCCTTGGTATCTGGTACTGGTGTGCGGACCAGACCCACGTGCAGCGCGTGCTGGGTGCGCGCACTTTGAAGGACGGCCAGAACGGTGCGCTCTTTGCCGGGTTTCTCAAAATCTCGCCGGTCTTTCTCATGGTGTTTCCCGGCGTCCTCGGCTACGTGCTCTGGCAGCGGGGAGCCATCCACCTGGCAAATGTTCCAGGAACGTCACATCCGGATTACAACACCATGCTGCCGCTGCTCATCCAATATCTTATTCCGGTCGGTGTACGCGGCTTGATCGCGGCAAGCCTGGCTGCGGCGCTGATGAGTTGCATGGCGGCGGCATTGAATAGTTGCGCTACTCTGATCTCGATCGACGTCGTGAAGCGTCTCAACCCGCAAGCAACAGACGCGCGCGTCGTGCGGGTGGGCCGCATCACCACCGGCGTGATCATGGTGCTGGCGATGGCGTGGTCGACGCAGGGCGATCAGTTCGGCACGATCTTTGTAGCGGTCAACAAGATCCCCATGACCTTTGCGCCGGCGGTGACCACGGTATTTGTGCTCGGCGTGCTGTGGAAGCGCGGCACCCGGCAAGCGGCTATGGCCACGCTCTATTTCGGCTCCCTGATTGGAGTGATTTATTTTCTGGTGGATTTACCCAGCACCGGCCGGTGGTTTCTGTCCGCGGAGAAACTCACCGATTTCGGCGGCTTTGTAACCGATCCGGTCCAGGGGCTGGGCATTCCCTTCATGCTGGCTGGACCCATCATCGCAGGAGTTTGTGTCGTGATCTACGTGGTGACCAGCCTGTTGACGCCCGTCATGGATGAGGCGGAAGTTGCAAAGGTCTGTTGGGATCATCCGCTGGCATTTCTCCGCGGACCGGTAACCGCGGCCAGCGATCCACGTGTGATCTCGTTGTTGTTGCTGGGGACCATCAGCTGGTTGTATTTCCTGCTTCGGTAACTCGTATCACGCCTGGACGGTATTTTCTACTTCTGCCCTCCGTGATAGGTTACCGGTAGGCCGTGCGGGAGCTGTTCCATATCCTGGCATTCAGGGAAAAAGAGGAGCCCATGCGATTGTCATTTATCTGTTGTGTCGTCCTGTCGGTGTTCTTCGGAGCCGTGTTCACCCCGGAGGCCGGGGCGGAACTCGGTGCCGACAATACGTCCATAAATTCGCCGGTTGGCCGGTGGAAGACGGTGGACGACGTTACCGGCAAGGTTAAGTCCGTCGTCATGATTACACTGGAAAACGGCAAGTTGTACGGCCGCATCCAGAAACTGGTGAACCCGGATCCCAAGGACCCGAGTCCCACGTGTGAAGGTTGCACCGGTGACCTGAAGGGGAAACCGGTGGTTGGTCTGCAGATTCTGCGGGATCTGCAAAAGGACGGGGATGCCTGGTCTGGTGGTACGATTCTCGACCCGGCAAACGGAAAGATCTACAAATGCCTGCTCTCCGTCGAAGAAGGCGGGACGAAGCTGAAGGTACGTGGGTTCATCGGTCTCTCCCTGCTGGGCCGCACGCAATATTGGATCCGCGAGTAATTCGAACTTCAGAGGGTGTCTGAGAACCAGGTTTTGGGAACTTTCCCTTCCACGAACTGGGTGCCCCATATCTCGCAAAGAACGCGAGATATGGGGCACCCCAAATCGTGGAAGGGAAAGCCCTGAAATCTAGTTCTCAATGCGGACTCTGAAGCCCTTACCTTCGTTCACCGAGTTCTTGCAGCCTCAATAGCCCCTGAGGTACGGTTCTTGTTTGATTCACAATCCCCCGCCCAGACACCAATTTGCATGCCCGGTTTCCTTTTGCGCCAAGCCGACCTATCATGCTGGAGGCGCTCTCCGCGTGATGCTGCGGCTTCGGCGATCAGGTAAAGGGACGGAGAAGCTCATTGCCGAAGGACGCTCATCAATCCGGAGACCATGTGTTTGTAAGAAGTTCCGGACGCTGGACAATCGTCTGGCTGTTGTTCGTCGCCTCCCTCATCAATTACCTCGACCGCTCCAGCATCTCGGTGGCTCTGCCCCTGTTATCCCGAGACCTGGGGCTGGGGCCCGAGAGCAAGGGCCTATTGCTCTCAGCCTTTTTCTGGACGTACGCGCTTCTGCAAATCCCCGTCGGCTGGGCCGCCGACCGCGTCAACCTGCGCTGGCTCTACTGCGCCGCCTTCCTGCTGTGGTCCCTGGGCCAGGGCTTGACGGGTTTTGCGGGAAGCCTTGGCGTGCTGATCCTATTTCGCCTGCTGCTGGGCGTGGGCGAGTCGATTTACCTGCCAGGCGGCACGAAGATTGTGAGCCTATTGTTCGGGCCTACCGAGCGCGGCCTTCCTTCCGGTCTCTTCGACTTTGGGACGCGCATGGGCCTGGTGCTCGGCGGCCTGACCATTCCCTGGCTGCTGGTTCGATTAGATTGGCGCTATACCTTTCGCCTGGTCGGGTTTGCCGGGCTGTTGTGGATTATCCCCTGGTTGTGGGCGACCAAGGGTCGGCTTGATCAGCGACCTCGGCCGGCCACGTCCACCCGCAACCGCAAACAGGAACTACGCTGGCTGCTGACCAACCGAAATCTTATTGGTATCTGTCTCGGTTTCTTTTGTTTCGACTACTACTGGTACCTTTTTGTCACCTGGCTGCCGGACTACCTGGTGACTGTGCGCCACTTCACCATCCTGCGCGCCGGCTTCTTCTCCTCTCTGCCTTATTTCGTCTTTGGCGCCAGTGAGCCTCTCGGCGGCTGGATTGCGGACCGGTTGATCGCCTACGGCTGGAGCGAAACGCGTACCCGCAAGGGAATCGTAACTGTGGCCTTCTTATCCGGCTTGTTGCTCATTCCCGCCTCGCGCGTTCACAGCGCGAACACCGCTGTGGCGCTGATCGCCGGGGCTTCGATGGTGGGGCTCGCGACCGGCAACCTGATCGTGATCCTGCAATGCTGCGCTCCGCAGGAGGATGTGGGCCTATGGACCGGCTTCGAGAACTTCGCCGGCAACCTGGCCGGTGTTCTGGCGCCGCTGCTCACCGGCTTGCTGATCAGCCGGACGGGCTCCTACGCACCCGGATTCGCGGTGGCCGCGGTTGTACTGTTCGCGGGCATATTCTTTTACTGGTTTATCGTAGGAAAGCTCGAGTCAAACCAATCACCGTCGCCCCAGCCCCCAAGCCCGCGATTGACTTCACCGTGACCACTGCTCACAAAAGCACCACCCCACGATTTGTCATCCCAATCAAGTGGCTGACTTGCCTGCGGCAAGTCAAGGATGGAATGAACGGAGCGCAGCGTGTTGCAGTTTTCTCTGTCCCGATCACACTTCACAGGAAATCCGGGGGTGTGGGGCACCCAGCAATTGTTTGGTCGGGACAGAGAAGAGGGGGTTGAGCTCCCAAATCCTTTCCACGCCATTTGTTCATCAGGAGCAGCCGACTTGCCGTGCCCTTCCTGCGAGGATCGTCTACGGCCTTTGCCTCTTGCTTGCGTTACACAAGTTTGTTCATTTTTGGACCGGAGCGTACCCCGGATTTCCTAACTCGCAATGCTAAGGAGATCCGCGGATGCGGCTTTCCCTGAAGAAAGCCGCAGGAACCTCGCCAGTGCCACGATCGGTATTTCCGCGGCGTATTTGGAGCTGGCAAAGAGAAAAGGCCTTTCGCTGGCGACCTTTGACAAAGATCTCGTCTTGGCAGCGCAGCAAGAGGGTATCGTCCTGGTTAACAAGCCCTAACGCCATCACTCCAGCCCACCCCCGACGCCGGAAAACTCAGACGTCGCGATATCCCCACTTCCATTCAGCATGTCTTCGGAAAGCCTTCGCTTCTTCTCCAGCAGCTCGGCGAGCTTTTCATCGAAGGTCACAAAGTCATTTGCCACCACGACGGGATGGTAGACGAAAACTTCCCTCGCCTGGCCGATACGGTAGGCGCGGTCTGTCCCCTGGTCTTCACGTGCCGGATTCCAGGCGCGGGTGAAATGGATCACGTGGTTCGCGGCTTGAAGATTTACGCCAAATCCGACCGCCAGCGGGGAAAGAATGATCACCCCAAACCCGGGCTTGTTCTGGAAAAGACGAATTCTCTTTTGACGGGAGTCCATCCTCTCTGCCGCGGCCGAGCTATCGCCGTTGAGAATGTCTGCAAACAAGGCCAGGCGCTCCGCGATCGCACGCTGGATCGTACGCTGCAGTTCCTTGAGCTCGCAAAAGACGATCACTTTCTCTTCTCGTTCTTGAATGCGCACGAGTTCCGCAAGCAGCCATCGCATCTTCGGCGAATCCCGTTCCAACTCGAACAGGGTTTGCTGCTTGCATGGTCCGCCGCCCGCTGGCCGGGGGTCACAGCACACGCTGCGTAAATACAGCAGAAGCCCCAGGTGGTTCCTCAAGGTGAAGGTGCCGGCGCCACTTCTGAACCGGCCCAGCGCATCGCCATAATAGGCTCTTTGTCTTTCTGAAATCGGCAAAGAACCGCAGGCAACGATTTTCGCTGGTAAATCCCTGGCGACCTCGGCTTTGGTGCGGCGCAGCGTTTGCGGCGCGATTCGTTTTCGAAGCTCCTCTACCCTGATCTTTTCCTGCTCGGTCTCTGCCTCAATCGGCCTTCGGTACCGTTCCCCAAAATCCTTGAGGCAGCCGAGAAGACCGGGTTGAATGAAATCGAAGAGACACCAGAGGTCGGTTAAGGTGTTTTCCACGGGGGTGCCTGTACAAGCGATTTTGAAGCGCGCATTTTGCTTTTTTGCCGCGCGCGACACCATGGCGTTCGGCGTCTTGATTTTTTGTGCCTCGTCGCAGATCATCACGGACCACTTCTGCCTGGCAAGGGAAAACTCAAGGTCTCGCATCGTCTCATACGTGGTCAGCACTACGTTCGCATTCCCCAGCCAATCGCGGATCAGCAGGCGGGCAATGCCGGCATGCAACAGCTCGGCCTGGATGGCGGTTCGCGGCATACGCCTCTCCCCCAGGCCAGCACCGTAGAGAGTCAGCACCGAAAGGGCTCCGGGCATGAAGAACTTTTCCATCTCTTCTTTCCAGTTTTCCAACAGAGCGACGGGAGCCACAATCAGAAAGGGATCGATGCCCGGGTCATGCTCCACGCACCAGGCGATGAAGGTAAGCACTTGGAGCGTCTTTCCCAGGCCCATGTCGTCGGCGAGCAATGCTCCGCGGCAGGTCGCCGGCGAGCAATGCCATAGATGTTGCAGCCACGCAACGCCGCGCAGTTGATGTTCCAGCAAAACGGCTCCGCGGCGCAGCGTCCGCGGGAGCACGGCGGCGCTCCCGTATGCGAAGGAGAGGTCGCCGCCCAGCTCTGCGTAATCCACCTGCTCGACGTTCGGCTTGATGATCAGGCTGTTCCGGATGACTTGCTGGGTGACTTCCTGGGTGTTCTCTTCGCACAACGTTATGCCGGGCGGCCTTTCGGATCCATCAGGCATAGCACCCACGCCGAAAATATCCTTGCCGGGAAACCAGCCCTCACCCTCCCTTCTCCGCGCCATCGAGGGAAGGGAATAGGGCTTTTCGGCCCCGAATCCCTCCACCCGCGCAGAGTAGGACGAGAGGTCGAAGATCTCCGACGATTTGTATTCCTCCTCGCCACGCCAACTCGCAAGAGCGACGCGCAGCGTAGACACCTGGTCGGGCGTGTCGCCCAGAATTTCCAGTTCGTACCCATGCCACGGACAGCACTGGGCCTCCCTGCGCATGCGTTCCTCCAGCTTGGCTATGAATTGTTCCAACTCGCCGGGATCGGTGAAGGGAAGCAGCTGAGAGCTTCCCTGGTGCACGTCGCCCTCGTCGATCAAAAGACTCACCTCGGAGGCCGGTGCGCCCGGTGGGAGATGGACGCTGAACCGGGCGAACCAAATGCCGGCCTGTTCTCTTGCCTGTTCGAATTGTGCTGGGTTGAGAACCTTGCCGGCATCGGGCCCCAGGCTGGCAAACGGATTCCTGAGAAAGGCTTCCGCCCGCTCGCCGGTTACGCGCCGCGCAGGCATCCGCTTGATTTCCCGCAACACCGTCCCCACTTCGGGAGTGATGACGACGTGCGTCAGCCGTTGCCCATGTGCAACCTCATAGCACTCCCTGACTTGATCAAAGCGATCGAAGGTTTGCAGCCAACCCGGCGGCTCTCCAGGAAAGTTGGGCAAAACCTCAACGACTTTGCCGCCTCCCACCTCGGCCGTACGCAAGCCGATCGTTAACTCTTCAGGCGCGATCACGACGGTAGTTTCAAGAAAATGAGAGAGCTGGGCCCTCGCCGCCTTGGCATGCTGACGAATCTTCGACCAGCATGCCCGGTTCGATTCAACGGTGCGCTCGGGGAGCTCTCGCTCATGGAACGCCGCCACCGCCCGCAGTGTCTCCCATGCCGCGCGCTCCAGCAGCGCCTCTTCCCGTTTGGTCACGATGATAGCGCCCTCGATGCGAGGGTTTTCTGCCAGCGTCGCGCCATTGGGTCCAACCCAGCCGGAGACAAAGATGGAGAAGTCAGCATCGGAAAAAGAGCCACGGCTCGCCAGACATGGGCGAAGACTGCTCCCCTGCGGAAGCCCGAGCAGGGGATAACTGGCGCTATAGTCCTCGGAGCTCTGAAGCTCATAAACCTGCTGCCAGGCGATGAGCACCACGCCATCCGTGGCCTCAGCCAATCCCTGTTCTTCCAGCTGCGATAAGAAGGACGCCAGGTCTTCGCATGCGAACGCATTGTAAGGATCACTCAGCCATTCCACTCGCCTGGATTCGGGCACGAATGACAAGCCGGCGGCAAGATAGCTGAGGATCAACTGGTCACAGTGTTTGGCCTTGAAAATCACCCGCTCACGTTCTTCACGTGAGGGAAACAAGCGTCGTGGCATATCATTCCTTCCACCAGCCCATTGCCGGCCTGTAGGTAAATCCCCATCTTGCGAGGCGTTCGCTGATTTCGCTGTTGCCCTTATCCGTCCGCACCCAGAGGCAACCTCCCCTGGACCCCAGATCGTCGACCACTAAACCATGCCGCGAGCGAAACTGTTCGAACTCGACGGGGCTGAACGAGGGCACGCGTTTCGACGACGGCCGGGCTTCCGGCGGGGTGGGGGCGCCGGCGCCTCGGTCGGGCCCTTGGCGCGCGAGCAAGCCTCGGCGCGATGGGGGCAGCGTGGCATACGCCTGCCGGGTGAACCCCAGCAGGGGACATAGAGCTGCGTCGAAGTTTGCTTCCCAGCTTCCGTTGTGCAACAGTCGCGCTTCACGGCTACTGGCCTTCAACTCTGCGATGTCGATCGAGGTCCTGGATCCTGCACCGGTCAGCCGCACCTTAATGCGCGGGGGAAGCCGATCATAGCGATACACAAAGCATGCGTTGCCGGCGATGCCGAACTCGATCACCAGAAACTCGCCAAGATGCATAAGGAAGGCATTGTTGGAGGTGGGCGTAGACCCCGCCAGGTCTACCAGGCGGCCGTGGGCCCTTTGCCGAAACTCAACGTAATCTTTTCTCGGATCGCTTTGTGCATCCGCTCCCAGGGCAAACCACATTTCCTGAATCATGGGCTCAAAACCCAGCCAGTAGTTCAGACGCCGTCCGTCGGCCGACCGCTCTTCGCTCAACAGGTCGAAGAAGTCCTTAATGAGACGCACTTTGAGCCAGCCCTTGATCATCTCCCTCGCCGCATCGTCAGGGCGGCCGGCGGTGTCCAGAACGTATGCATCCCAGGTTGCGCGGTGGGTCCAGGGATTGCCGATGAATGCCATGGTTGCATCGCGCAGGGGGATGTGTTCCGGCGTACTGGCGCACGACGCATATCTCGAAATAAGCACAGCCAGGCAGCGTATGGAAATGCTCCTGGAGAGGCGGAATCCGGTTCTGCCGGCGGCAATCTCCACCAGT
>Ga0302324_100022967_pt1 | contig 12095 bp, 10 predicted proteins | sample Palsa_T0_1_FD_201949 | JGI IMG/M metagenome (GOLD analysis project Ga0302324, IMG submission 201949) | Peat permafrost microbial communities from Stordalen Mire near Abisko, Sweden - Palsa_T0_1 | ecosystem: Environmental > Terrestrial > Soil > Palsa > Peat permafrost | place: Sweden: Abisko...
GAAGCGGCGAGCAAGCGCCTCCGAGCGGCCGCTTCGGTGTGCGTGCTCACGGGTTCCGGCATCTCGGCGGAGAGCGGGCTTCCGACGTTCCGTGGCATCGGCGGCCTGTGGCGCAACCACCGCGTCGAAGAGCTCGCTTCGCCCGAAGGTTTTGCCCGCGATCCCATCTTGGTTTGGAACTGGTACAACGAACGGCGCGCGGCGCATCGCGGCGCGCTGCCCAATCCGGGACACCTAGCGCTCGCGGCGCTCGAGGAGCGCTATGCGGATTTTACGCTCGCGACTCAGAACGTCGATTCGCTGCACCGGCGCGCCGGGTCGAAGAACGTGCTCGAGTTGCACGGTCATTTGCGCGAAGCTCGGTGCGATGCGTGCGGAGCGCGCCGGCCGCTCGAGGGCGACCTTCGGGCCGATGAGATCGAGCACGCATGCGGCGGGCGATTTCGGCCCGATATCGTCTGGTTCGGGGAAGCGCTGCCGCCCGACGTATGGGCGCGCGCGGCGGCGGCGGCGCGCCGGGCCGACGTCGTGCTCGTCGTTGGTACGTCGGGGGTGGTGGAGCCGGCCGCGTCGCTCGCGACGCGCGCGCCGCGCGGCGACGCCTTCGTGATCGAGGTGAACCCGGAGGATACGGCGATCAGCGCCCGGGCCAACGCCGTACTGCGCGGCGCCGCGGCCGCGATCTTGCCGGAACTGGTCGAAACCGTCGCCGCGCGTGACGTGTCGTGCGGTCAAGCATGAGCGATGATTTCGAGTACATCCGCGCGCGCATCCCGACCTATCGCGGTTATGGCGACGAACGGTCGCGGCAGGACAGCGACAAGCGCGTGCGGGCAATCGTCGGCGAGGCGCTCAGCGACGCGCTGGTGCGGTTCGCCGGCAAGCTCGATGCGGCCGCGATGGCCGCCTGCGACGAGCTGCTGATGCAGTGCATGTTCACGGACCAAGCCCTCGTGCGCCGGCTCGACCACGCGAAGCTCGATGCGGCCCGAATCGACGCGCTGGTCGCGGCCGACCGGCTGCTGGTGGAACTCGAGGAGGAGCTGATGAACGCCTCCACCGTCGACGAGCTGAGCCCGCTCGTCGCGCGGTTGCACGACCAGTTCGCGCGGCGCCGCGACGCGACGCAGGACGTTCCTGCGAGTGGACCGCTGTCGCCGGCCGGCTGACGCTCCGGCGCGCTATGCGCCGGTGTCGTCGAAGTACACCTTTTCCGGGCCAGGAGCTTGTGTGCAGGCTTGCGCCTCCGCAAATGCCGGCTCACAAAATACACCGCCGAAAGGCGACCCGTTCGTCTACTCGACCGTGAAGCGCAACGGAGGCGTTGACGGTGTCCCAAGAATGGGGTCGCCTTCGGGTGCACGCACCGGTCGCCTCGCCAGCAAGACATACATACCAGGGACAAAAGCATAGATTTTATTGAGGTCAAATGTCTCGCTCTGAACCTGATCCGCGGCGAGAACCAACATATCCCAACCGGGGCCAGATCCTTCGCCCCCCAAAATAAGGTGTGGTCTTCTTGGGTACTCCTTACCGGCACTGTCGCGAACTACGATGTCGTAGTCAACATATGCAAACAGTCGGGTGATCTTTCGTTCGACTGCGCCCACGTTCTTAATCGCGACCGTCAAGCGGATCGGCTCGTCACTTGCAAAACGGTCCTTCGGGAACGAGCCTCCGATAACAAAATCGTTGCTCCTCTCGCCCCAAACTACGAGGCCAGCGTCGCGACCGATGAACTCGTTCGCAGCAGGGCTGGGCAAGGTGCCGAAGACAAAGACCGCCGCGAGCATTGCGGCGGCGAGGCTAGTGTTGGGCGTTTTCACGATCGCTACTCTTAAGCACAATTGTTCGTTGTTCCAAAGGTGGTTACCCCATTTGTGTAAACGCCAGTCCAATGCGGCAGTATCGTTCGCGCTTAATCCGATCGATATCGGATAGGTTGGCGCGCTCGAGCAACATCGCTTCGGCAAGGTCGAGGCGATGGCGCATGGCGGCCTCCATCGCACCGCGATGCAACTCGTAAAAGGGATGGACGATCTCAGCCACTGGACACCTCTCTAGAATGATGATCTATCACGAGACCGGTATCGCGACTGATGAATTCGTTCGCAGCGGTGCTGGGCAAGCCGCCGAAGACAAAAATGGCCGCAAGCGTCGCGACGGCGAGGTTGGCACGGGTCATCTACTCGCCGGCGCCCGCTCCCACGAGGTATACGTACTTGATAATAAAGCGATCGAGCGTTTGCGCGGCTGCGGGGCTCCCGAATTCAACTTGCAATGTATCACCCCTTTGGAAGCGCCTCGAGAAGCTAATCGCTAGATTATGACCGGGCTCCGCGAAACCCCCAGTGCCGTGGATGTCCCGGTAGGCCACGGTGAGACTCGACTCTTTATTGAATTCATCTATCAAGCTATAGCGCGTAAGCTGCTGCCCGTCGTCTAAAGTGCTTCTCTCGAGGACCGTATCGTAGTCGAACTCCGCGCTTAGTCGCGAGGTGAATTGATGCGTAATCTCCGATTTGATCTGCTGGAGAAAAAAGCTACTGTATGGTCCCCACGAGTATGAGACGTAGGCAGAGTCCGGTTTGCCGGAGGCGAGCGCGCTAGAAAAAGTCGTCTGGTTGAATGAAGAGGTGACGCCGCCTTCGTAAAATGGATTGCCGCGGGCGTAGGAACGAAGGGAGCTCTCACCTTGTGATACGGAGAGAGTCAGAAGATTCTGAAATTCCGTCGACGCGGAAAAACTCGTGTCGGCCTCGTGCGCAGCGCCGGAACCATCAACATACCGATCAGCAGAACCGCTCAGCGACGAATACCGGAACAATGAGGTCGTGCTTACGGTACTTGATAGGCTCCCGGAGACTTGTGGTCCTCGCAGATCTGAGGACGCTACATAGGCATCTAACGGATGATAGTTGGGACCGATATCGTAGTAAGCCGTTGCTAGCGAGTAGTTGGCGCGCGCTACGGAGGCAAACACATAATCGCGCATCGCCTGTGGACCGACGTCAAAGTAGGTACCGGATTCCTGAGCAGCTCCTCCGCCGAAGGAGATTCGCGATCGCAGGTTTGTGTCCGAGCCGGAAAGCTCAAGCACATCATCATATCCTGCGGAGCGAAACGCCTGGCTTCCAGCGAGAGCCACGCTAAGCTCTTGGTTCGGATCGTTATAGGCAAAATTGAAGGCCCGGTCCGCCGTTTCGAAGGCAGCAACATTCAGCACGCCGATGCCGAAAGCGCCTTCTTGCCCTTCGATCTTTTCGCCATGATCGAAGATGCCGACCCGAGGCGAATAAAACACCTCAGTACCCGGTAAGTACGACGCCCCTTGCGTGAAAAATGGCCTGTATTCCGAATACTGATATGCGAATTCTTGAGGCGAGATAACTTGCTGATCGTTCTCGACGTTGGAAAAATCGGGATTGAGCGTCGCGTCAAAATTGAGGCTGGGTGTAATCGGAACTTTCGCATCTGCTCCAAGAGCGCGAGCACTATTCGCAACAAACTGTCCTGCGGCACCTTCAAACACTGATCGATCGCGACCAAGCGAGGCTAGAGCATAGACCTCGGCTGAGGGTGGCGGGCGACGAGTTGCGACTGCCGGCACGCCATCTAGAATCGGCCAGAAGGTTTCATCATAGGGGCTGCTCATCTGCGGTTCGTATGACCAAGTCAATATCTGCTGACTCGTGGCAAGGTATCGCGCGAAGTTCACCCTCCAGGAGCGACTCGTTGTTCGAAGATATTTATACGGGATACGCATCTCAACAAGCCACTCCGTCTTCGATAGGACCTGGCCTACGGCGCTCCAAGACGGGTTGTATCGCGTCGATTCGCTCGCCTGTTGGTACCGCGTCCCAAGGGCTGACGCTTCAAAAAAATATTGATTGGTCCCGTTCCCGCTCGTATCGAACATGATCGTGTCGTAGTCGTCGAGTCCAAGCCCAACGTTGTTTGTGCGTTGAACGGCGACAATGGGATCATGAGTTTGTGAGTTGACAAAAGCGCAGAATAGGTCGTCGGGTCCGAACAAGATATAAACATCGGTGTGTTCGGCGGCAATCGTTCGCGTGGTAAAAGTCTCGGTTAGCGAAACGCGCAGTGCATTCTTCCACGATGCACTATCGAAATCTGAGAGCGAGCCAGTCTCGGGCGGGGTCACTGAAGAAGATCGTGCTGTAAAACGGTCCGTTCTCGTCTGGGCTTCGGCGCTCTCAGAACAAATCAAATGCAGAGCGACTAAATAGACAACAAGACAAAAGTGCAACAGCTTCAACAGCGGCTCAAGATCTTCGAGTGAGTGCTGTCAGCAACACCATTGCCAAATACATGCGCCTTGTCCAGGAGAAAGGCTACGCACATACCCTCTTCGTTCGTGATTGAAGAAAAGCTCTTCAAACTCGGACGAGTACAACCGTTCGAGGCGCAAAGAGAAACGTCGCTCACTATGCCGGCGGCTTTATCTTTTTCTCGAGACATTTCCCCAGAAATATAGAGCGTCTTCTCTTCACGATCGGACCACACGAACGTGTTACGTAGTCTAAAGACCAGGCGCCCGTCCACAAGGCACTCGACGTAAGCCGGTGTAAGGCGCAGGCTGAAGCGATGACTTCCGTGCCTTACGCTCGGGTACGGCGAAAGGCTTACGTAGCGCAACACATCACCGCGCTTACGATAGGCCACGAACGGCGCTAACCCCCGTTGGCCGGCACGATGCCCTAGGATAAGCCCGTCCTGCACGAAGGCTCGTTTATCGTAATTTCCCGGTCCCGCGACCATAATGAATAGACAGTAATAGTCTTCTGCACGAATTGAGGGCTGAAGTTCAAACCTGGCAGTCGCAGAAAAGAAACCATCCCGCGAGGGGACTGTTAAGGAAACGCCCGTGAACCGATGCACCGCACCATTGTCAGGCGGTAGAACCACCATGAGCCCGAAAAAGACCGAGGTTGCGACAAACACAGAGCGCGCGTTGAAGCGCCTGCGCTTACGTGGATCTTGGTCTTTGGCTTCCGCCGCAGCAATCGGTGCCAACTCTCGCGTCTATCTGCCGTTCGCCACGCGCCTAGAAACTACGCCTCTGCCTGTTAAGCCCATACCGAGCAATCTCATTGCGGCCACTGAAGTGAGAAGTGCTTTGCGTAATCATATTCATCCCGGGCTCGGCTTCGTCGGAAGGTCTCTCCGAATCGCAAAGCGGCCGGCTCGGTTGAAAGATATCGGCTGAACGCTCGGTGCCAGAAGTGTTCCGCAACGTCGTCTCCGGACATCCTGACATCTATCCCGCGCATTCTGAGCCAATCACTAAACACCAAATCGTTAAAGATCGTTCGCGCCATCCGAATCTGGTTGGCCCCAAGTTCAATTTGCTTTACTTCGAAATTCGCGAATCGCGTGACAAAACGATGGGCCAGTCGAGCCGCAGGATCGCAGAGGATCTTATAACCCATCATCCAGGCCCTAACCCCGAGGTCTACATCTTCAATTCCCCAAGTAACCATTGCCGGGTTGAAGCCGAGAATTGCCGTATAGGCGTCCCGCGCGATGGCTAAGGAACAGCCTACCAGAGTCGGCGATTCATATGTTTCAAGGCTGCCTACCTTCACGGGTAGCATTTCGGAGAGCTGCAGCCAGCGGACACCGAAGTCGTCCAGGGTGATTTCGAAGCCGAAAGCTGATCGACTATAGTCGGCGTGCCATGTATCCGCGTTCAACTCCGCCACGCGCGGGATCGCGACGGCAGTTCCCGCCGTCTCGGTGACCAATGCTAATAGTCGATCTAGGCATCCTACATCGGGCAAAACGTGCGCATCGAGAAAGATGAATACATCACCGGTCGCTTCGGCTGCACCCCTGATTCTAGCCCCGCTCACCCCTAACGGCACATCGTTGCGATGGATGCGAACATCCCCGAAGAGTTTCGAAGCGTCTTGAGGCGAACCGTCGTTTGAACCATCATCGACTACAAGCACTTCCATATCTGTATGCTTGGTGTGTTGATAAACGGCTCGGATGGTACGCGAAAGGTTTTGCCCCTCATCGCGCGATGCTACGATAACGCTCAGTCTCAATCGTTATCGTCTCAGCAATGCATGGTCATATGCGAAGAGGTGACGCCGACGCGAACGCGTTCGATGTCACCTCTCCTTTCGGATTTGAAGCGGGTCTGACGGCAGTTATCTTAATGCGGACCCGGTTGCGGGTTTGGCGTCGGTTGGGGGCCCGGCGACGGCGAGGGCCCCGGTGAGGGAGTCGGCCCGGGCTGCGGCGGTGCCTTTAGGATATTAGGGACTTCCGGCATTGTTTACCTCAAAGAGGAATAGTTGATATGAGCTGAACCTAATCATTCTTGTGATCCGAGTGGCTTTCCTCTTTAGTGGCAAAGAAAGCCCAAGACTGGCAGGCTTCAATAGGCAGTACGCGTCGCCACAAGTGCCGAATCCGCCAGAGGTGCGCTTGCAGCTGGCCCTTATCCGACAGGTGCTTCGGATCGCTCGAAGTGCTCGCATGAGCGGGAAGCCTGGCATGTTGGTAGTGTTCCTAATGACCTTGGCGTCGGTGCTCGGAACGGCGATCGCTTTCGCAAGCGGTATGGTCTACAATCAACTACTTACCAACGCATTTTCGACTGCAGCACTATGGATATTATTCACATGCGTGCTAGACTTGGTGACTCAGTGTCTGATCCAAATCTCGCAGGCATATTCCATTCGATATCACCATGCGTTCCGGCTTGCAATTTCTGAAGATCTGTTTAGTAGAGCTCTGAAGCTCCCGCTCGAAGCGGTGCGGGATGGCCAGTATGGTGAACTCATGAGCCGTGTGACCACGGATGCTGATTCCGTCGGATCACTGATTTGCTACGTTTTGCTTCCCATAGGCGAAGCGGCCGTGACGGTTCTCGTGTCCCTAGTTTTCATGCTTTGTCTTAACCCAGTTCTTGCGGTCTGTTCTCTTGCGTTCGTACCACTATGGCTAGTGCAACTAAAGCCGGACTCGAGATTAGACGGCCTTCGATCGGAAGTGTTCCGTCACTCTGATCAATTAAGAATGCTCGTGTCAGATTGTCTCACGTCCCTCGGTTTAACGCGCGTCAAGGCTTTTGATGCGGCCTCTTTTGAGGTGAGCCGATTTAGAGTGCCCAACAAGCTACTTAGTGCTGCAAGTATCAGATACGCTGACCGATCCCTAGTGATCTCATATTTCTTGTCGGCGTCTGCTAACATACTTGGCTCGACTACGAGCCTGGCGGCCGGCGCGTACCTTGTCGCTTCCGGCCAAATTTCTGTTGGAACCCTGATCACCGTTTTGGTATTGATAGCGCGGATTCACGGCCCACTGCAGACCCTTGCAAATGCCAGCGTGTCAGTTTCGGCGTATCAATCGACGTTGGCACGCGTCTCCGAGTTGCAAGAAGCTCCCGTCGAGGCGGCTGGGGACACGGCAAGCAGCGGCGATATTGAGGCCAGCGGTTTGTCATTCAACATCAATGGACGACTCATTATCAGGTCACTAGATTTCTATTTAGCGTCGGGAGCCAGCGTGGCCATAGCGGGTCGTAACGGCGTTGGCAAGAGCACGCTTGCTAAACTTCTCGTTCGGCTATTTTCCTTTGAAGGACCCGGAAAGCTGACGATGGGGCGTGTCCCATACAGCCGGCTAAACCTGCAAACGCTGAAAGCGAACGTGGTCTTGTTGCCACAAAGCGACGTACTCATAGTTGATACGCTTCGTAATAACGTATGCTACGGTTTAGATTGCGAGGTCTTTGAGGATGACGTCTTGCGCGTACTTGAAGTCGTCGGCCTTGGAAAGCGCTTTGGCGGTGCTGAAATCGATTCGCAGATTGGCGCAATCGGCGTTAACCTTTCGAGCGGTGAGAGACAGAGAATCGCGTTGGCTCGGGCACTCCTTAGAAGGCCCAAATTGTTGATAATAGATGAGGCAACTAGTAGTATTGACGTCGAAAGCGAAAGGCAAATTCTGCAATATATCATGGAACAGTGCGGTGTAATCTTCATCTCGCATAGAAAAGAAAACCTGGATTTATTTCCGCAAGTGATAGCCTTTCCAGAGGCCGATCTAGTCGATACCGCGGCAGAGTCGTAGGCCCGTCCCGGTGGACCGCGAGATTTCGCAAAGCAAGGTAGCGCGAATCTTCGTCGTTAGGGCGGTTTTTCGCGAGAATACTCGACCGCGATCTCCAGAGGGAGCCACCTCGAGAACGATTAGTCGCCCGGGAGCACGACCGGCGGGTGAGTTCAACCGCTAGGGCAGCACTGCAACATGGTTTCCGGGAGTGCCCAGCTGAGGATAGCTTTTGGTGCGATTGGAAGGACAGTTACGTCTGGTCCGCTGTCGCCAGCTGGTTGAGACGCGACTTGATCTCCGCGATGTCGATCTCGGTTTTCGTTGCGATCGCGAGCAGTAGCTGCTCCTGCACTTCCTGGTGATAGAGCAGGCGCGAGATCGAATCGTGGTCGTGTTCGGCGCGTAGTTCGGCGTGCGAAGACGATTGGCGCTGGCCGACGGCCAGCACGAAGATCAAGATCAGCTGTAAGACGTTCGAGCACGTCAGCAAGAAGGCGAACGGATACGGGTCCCATTTCGTGAGCGACCCGACCACGATCCAAGCGATTTGGATGACGATCGCGAGCGCGAGCGCCAGCGGCGCGCCGGTCCAGTTGGCAACGTCGCGGCAAACGGACTCCGTGGGCGAGAGGCTATCGAGGTGTTCTTTGTTGACGTCGTGGACGGCCGGGTGATCGTCGGGCGAGAAGGCCGCGGCCGCAGCCGGGGCGGGCGTGCTTGCGTTCATGCGCTCGGGTTACCGAGCAACGGCGCCGACTCCCGCGCGGCGCGCGCAGAACGCTCGGCGCGGGTAACGTTGTAGGTGATGATCGCTCCGCAAATGGCCGCGCCGCTAAGCGCGACGATCGCCCAAGGAACGTCGCCGAGAACGAGCTTCCCGATCCCGAAGAGCGCGCCGTAGACGAGCCCGCAGCCCGCGACCCAATCGATTGCATTGACCCCGAGCGGTTCGGCGCCGGGCCCCGGCTGTGCCAGACCGGCAATGCGTTTCCAGCCCTGCGCGCTCGGCCGGACCCGTTCGTAAAAGCGCACGAGCGTTTCATCTGGCTCGGGCTTCGTGAGGTAGGTGACGGCGATCCAGACGACCGTCGTTACCGGCACGGTGACCAGTAGCACCTCGGCGGCAGCATTCACATCGTTGAAGACGCGCAACGCGAGCAGCACGTTGGAAACCAGCGCCGAGGCGGCCAGCGCCGAGATCTCGCTCCACGCGCTGACGCGCCACCAATACCAGCGCAGGATCATCACGAGCCCTACCCCGGCGGTGAGGTTGTAAAGGTAGACCCACGCGCCGCCGACCGAGTTGTTGGCATACGCGCCCACGATCGCGAGGCCCATCACGATAAGCGTCGCGACGCGCGAAACCCAGACGTAGTGACGCTCGGTGGCCGTCCCGTTGATGAACCGCCGGTAGATGTCGTTCGTGAGGTAGGAAGCGCCCAGATTGAGATGCGTCCCGATCGTCGACATATAGGCGGCAAGAAAGCCCGCGATCATCAGGCCGCGCAGCCACGCGGGCAGGTAGTCGATCATCGCCTGAATGTAGCCGAGCTCGGCATCGATCTTCCCGTCGGGTCCGCGCACGCCGTGCGGATAGAGCACGAGCGCGGCCAGCGCCACGAGGATCCACGGCCACGGTCGCAGCGCGTAGTGGGCGACGTTGAAGAAGAGCGTCGCAAGCAGCGAATCGTTTTCACTCTTCGCGCTGAAGATGCGCTGCGCGATGTAGCCGCCGCCGCCGGGCTCGGCGCCCGGATACGACGACGCCCACCACTGCACGCCGATGTACGTGACGAACGTCAACAGCGGCAGCCACGCCTCATTCGTGGTCGGGAAGAACGCGAGGATCGAGCCGCTCGGCCCGATCCGGTGTGCGGCATCGAGCGCGGCGATCTTCAGCTCGAGCGCCGGAATACCACCGGCCGCCGCGACCGCCGCCACCGCGAGCACGATCGCCATCGACATCTTCACGATGAACTGCAAGAGATCGGTCACGAGCACGCCCCACAGGCCGCCGATCGTCACGTAGATGCCGGTGAACAGCAAGCAGACTGCGAGCGCCTCGAGCTTGGGCACATGCAGCGTGAGCTCCAAGATCTTCGCCATCGCGAGGTTGACCCAACCCATGATCACGGTATTCACGAAGACGCCTTGGAACAGCGCGCGCACCAAGCGCAGTGCGGCCGCGGGCTTCCCGCTGTAGCGCAGCTCGATGAACTCGACGTCGGTCAGCACGCCCGAACGCCGCCAGAGTTTGGCGAAGAAGAAGACCGTCAGGATCCCGGACATGACCGAGCTCCACCAGACCCAATTTCCGGCGATCCCGTGCTGGGTGACGAAACCCGTGACCGCGAGCGGCGTGTCGGCCGCGAAGGTGGTCGCGACCATCGAAACGCCGGCCAGCCACCACGGGACGTTGCGTCCGGAGAGAAAGAACTCGCCGAGGCTCTTGCCGCCGCGGCGTGCGTAGTACAGCCCGATTCCCAGGTTCAGCGCAAAGAAAGCGCCGATGACGGCGTAGTCGGCGGCTGAGAGCGTCACGCGGCTCCGCTTCGGGTCGCGGCGCCCCGTCCCCCGGACGCTGCGGGCCGAGAGGAGGATGGGTGCCTTGTGAGGTAGCTCACAGGGCCTCGATACGGGATCTGAGGTGCCGGCAGGCGGATGCAGTGAGTGAAGCGAGCGCCTTCGTCCGTCGGACGGAGGCGCTTTCGTTTCTCGCGAACGCCGGGCCACGTGATGCACCTCGCAGCGCTGGCGCTCGCGTCCGCCGCGCTCCATCTCGTGCCGCGTCCCGCCGCCGTCTCCGTCCTACCCGCTTGCCGCGTCGAGGCCGGCCGCATTCTCGCGACCCTCGAGCGCGCGCCGCTCGACCGGGGCGGCACGGAGCTCGTCGCGGAGCGTTGGAAGGCGCTCGGAATCCGGCCGCAGCCGGCCGGGCTGCGGGCGACGCTCGGGCTCGAACTCGCGGCCGCCGCCGGCCCGCCGGGCAGTTACGAACTGCGCGTCGACGGCGCGGGCGTGGTCGTCCGCCACCGGCTCGACGACGGCGGCGAAGGCGTTCTCGACGCGCTCGCGACCCTCGCGCAGCTCGCGCGCCGCGACGGCGCGCGGTGGTCGGTGCCGTGCGTCACCGTGCGCGACGCACCGGCCCTGCGCTGGCGCATCCTCTCCGACGACGTTTCGCGCGGGCCGCTGCCGACGATGCGTTACTTCGAGGAACGCATCCGTACGATCGCGAGCTTCAAGATGAACGGCTACTCGCCGTACATGGAAGGCGTCTTCGTCGATCCCAAACATCCATTGTCCGCGCCGCTCGACGGGATCACGCCGCAGGAGCTACGCGAACTCGCGACCTACGCGGCGCGCTTTCACGTCGCGTTCGTGCCCGAGCAACAGACGTTCGCGCACATGCACCAGACGCTGCGCCTCGAGCGCTACGCGCCGCTGGCCGAACTGCCGCACGGTTATCTGCTCTCGCCCGAGAATCCGGCCGGCGAGAGCTACGTGCGCGACTTGATCGGCGACGAACTGGCGGCGTTGCCGCAGCCGCCGCCGTTCTTTCACATCGGATCCGACGAGCCGTCCGACCTCGGGCGGGGACGCGCGAAGGCGCTGGTGGCGGAACGCGGCGAGGGCCCCGTCTTCGCTCGTCACGTCGTGCAGACGGCGGCCTTCGTGATCGCGCGGCACGGCGGCCGCCCGCTGATTTGGGACGACGCGCTGGCCAAACACCCGGAACTGTTCGCGCAACTGCCCAAGTCGCTCGTGTTCGTGAATTGGCACTACGGTACGGAAAAAACGTATCAGCCGTACATCGACCGGATCGCGCACGGCGGATTCGCGCAACTGGTCGCGCCGGGTGCGCTCAATTGGACTGAGATCTATCCGAACCTCGACGCCGCCGTGCCGAACATCGACCGCTTCGTTACCGAAGGCAAAGCTTCGCACGTGCTCGGGTTGTTCCAAACCGTCTGGCACGACGACGGCGAGAGCTTGTTCGA
>Ga0302324_100022969_pt1 | contig 12093 bp, 9 predicted proteins | sample Palsa_T0_1_FD_201949 | JGI IMG/M metagenome (GOLD analysis project Ga0302324, IMG submission 201949) | Peat permafrost microbial communities from Stordalen Mire near Abisko, Sweden - Palsa_T0_1 | ecosystem: Environmental > Terrestrial > Soil > Palsa > Peat permafrost | place: Sweden: Abisko...
CAGTGTGGTGAAGACGGCTAGCAGCCCGAGCTCGGCGAGGTCGTAGCCGGTGACCAGGTGGGAGACGATCGCCCCGGTGTAGGTGAAGAAGGCGCCCGCGTAGGCCCATTCCTTGAGCAGCGCATGACGAGGGATGAGCAGGGCGACGGCGGCCAGGACCTTCCAACTTCCCAGCAGCACCAGGAAGTAAGACGGGTAGCCGAGGTGCTTCACCAGGTCGGCGACGAACGGAAGCCGCGCAATATCCCAGCTGCCGCCGAGCCCCATCTCGCCCGCCACCGCCGCGGTGGCCAGCCAGTAGCCGACCGATCGCCAGCGCGCAAAGCGGTTGCTGCTCGCGGTGACCGGCGGTTCGGCCCAGGTGTTCATGCCAGTGTCCTTTCCTCTCGGTTGGTGTCCAGACGGGCCAGCGTGTGGCCCAGGCCAGCTTTCACCGGCGCCGCCTGGCTTATTTCTGTGCTCGTGAGGTTGATCGTTCGTACCGCCCCTGCGTTCGGAGCTGTTCGTCGCCGGAGTCCGACGGAGGAAGCAGCTGGTCGATGAGGATGTTTTTCAGCCATTGTTCGTACCGGGCGGCGGGCCAGCCCCGGTCACCGGTCAGCAACCGGTAGACCTCGGGGGACATGAGCGCGTGAATGATGTCCGCAGCGTCGCGCTCGCGCAGCTTCGGCCGTAGCGCGCCGGCCCGGGCGAGGGACCGCGCGATCCCAGCCTGGCCCCGTTGCCTGTGCCGGGTCTGCTCGGCGAGCAGCGCGGCAGCATCAGGATCCGAGCCTGCCGCGCTGACGAGAATCCGGTACACAGGCTCGGTTCTCGACATGATGCCGGAGGTGATGCCAGCAAACCCCGCCAGCTGGTTCCGAGGATCCGGATCGGACAGAAGCGCCCTGACGTGGGGCCGGTCCTCCAGCGGGAGGGCCTCGTCATCACCGGATATGGAGATGTCGAGCAGTGCCTTGAGGATCCCCAGCTTGGAGGAGAACAGCCGGTACACCGTCGCGGGCGGGACATCTGACAGGACACTGATCGCCTCGATCGTCGTCGCGGCGTAGCCGCGGTCAAGGAAACGGGTCCGCGCGGCCTCAACGACGGCAGCGCGAGCCAGGCGGGTTCGGGCCTGGCCGCCCGAGCCACCGGGCGAGTCGCGGCGCCTTTCATCAGCGTTCATAGTTATGAGACTAACACTCTCAAATCGAGAGTTCTAGTCTCAAAAAAGTCGCAGACGGCAAGACCGGCGTGCAGAATCATCGGTGACAGGTCGTTGGGGCGCGCGACTGGCACTGGCTGAGAGGTGAACGATGGGGCGACCGAGGTACTCATCGCAGCGGGTGGGGCGGCACTGCCCGCACATGGTGCTGTCGCGCTCTGAGCCGAGATGAACGGCACCGCGAGCTGTACAGGATCACCCGCTGTGGGTGGGTCGCGGCAGGAAGCAATAGCCGCACGATTAGATGAACCCGTCTTGCTGGGAGGTCTGCGCCGTGACATCGGTCTACTACGAGATCCGCGTAACGGGGATCCTTCCGCCAGAGGCGCTGCTCGACTACGAACGGCTCACGGTCGCTGCGCGGTCTGCCGAAACTGTTGTGTACGGTGCGCTCCGAGATCAGGCTGCCCTATCCGGTCTACTCGCCAGGTTTGAGGCGTCAGGCGTAGAGATTGTGGCCATGCGTCGTTTCCCTTGGTTGGACCCGGTACCGGGTGAACGCGCCATACCGGATGTAATGGCGACTGATCCACCGACTGTCCGTTTTCCAGGCGTGCCATAGCCCGAGTTGTCACCCGACTTGCCAGCGTCCTGGGATGTCGCCAGCCGCTGCCGCTAGCCGACGGCGGGTTCGGGGGAGGGCACCCGCACTTCCACCCGCATCCTGCCCGGATCAAGCGCCGGGCTAGCCTCGGCGGACGGCTGGTGGCGCCCAGGTGCCGTTGAGCACGGGTGCTTTCGGCGAGTAGAGCCGCATCGTGATGCCGAGCGGGCCGTCCGGTGCGGGCAGCCAGTTGGCTTCGTGATCCGGTCCTGGCGAGGTGTGCTGAATGTAGATGTCGAGGGATCCGTCCGCGTTGTACTGGAGCGGGTCGCGGTCGCCGATCGCGAAGCGGTTCAGGGTGTTCGCGGCCTGGAAGCCCTGGGCGTCGTACATAGTGACGGACCAGAACGCGTGCACGGGCGGGAGATCGTCCTTGTCGAAATGCAGCATGTAATTGTTGTCCCCGATCAGGGGCTTGCCGTCGGCGTCGGTCAGCAGGATCGGGTAAACAGCGTCTTCGGCCGAGTTCGCGCCGAGGCCGACCATCGTGACGATGGCGCGCTTGGTGTAGAAGTTGCCGTACACGCCCATGGTGTCGATGTTCATCTGCCAGCCGTTCACGATCTTGGCCAGCCGCGGGAATGCCTGCTGCATCGCCTGCGAGGCTGCGGTGGGCACGTCGTGGAGGGCGCTGCGGACCTCGGGGTCCAGGTCGGCGAACGTGGCCCCGGCGACGAGGCCCAGGCGGCGCATCTGCGCGATGAGGGACCAGTCCGTCAGGTGCGGCGGGTGGAGCTTCATCAGGCCGAGCGCGTAGTCGAAGAAGTCTTCGGCGGTCATGCTGTTGACCTGGTCGAGGGGCGGGGTCACCATGTCGACGTCCGGGTCGATTACCGCGGTCACTGGCGGGGCTTCGCCGCCCCAGTGGGAGAGCGGGGTGAGCTGGAATGCGTCCTGGATCTTGTGCACGACCGGGTAGTCCGCCGGGCCGTTGGCCTGGGTCCGGCCGATGATCCATACGTACGGGGTGGGTGCGTCGATCCGGTCGACGTCGTGCGGCAGATCGCCGTGCCAGCCGGGCGGGATCACAACCCAGCTGCCTGCCCCGGTGCCGGTGGTCCGCTGGCCGGGCACGGCGAACACGTCTGTCCACATGTCATACATCGGCAGCTCGTAGTACCGGCCGTCGGAGTTGGCCCCGGCCGAGACGACCACCGGGCCATCGGTCAGGTCAAGCCACGCGGAGGAGTACAGCGTGTCGAAGTTCGGCCGGACGACCGCCTTGAAGTCGGCGGCGGGGAACTCGCGGATGTGCGAGAAGGTGTTCATCGGCCCGAAGCCCGGCCTCTTACCAGGCTCGATGCTGGTGGCCTGCCTCCGGGTGGTATCCATGGTGACCAGCGGGGTACAGGTAGATGTACGCGTTGATCCCGACGTCGCGGGCCTGCGCCGGATTGCCGTTACTAGTCATGTCAGTTTCCTCCGTCGCTGCCCGCTGTGTCGCTGAACCTCGTTCATGATGCCATCTTGCTTGATGGCTGGGATCGCTGGGCCGGGTGAGGCTGCCCGTTCACGCCGAGAAAGGCCCGTCGGGACGCGTGATGTTACCCGGTCGAGCCGCTGAGCGCGCGTGCTGCGCACCGTGCTGGGCGGCTGGACGGTCTACGAAGCCTGACCTCTTCAGCACTCGATGACGTTGACGGCCAGCCCGCCGCGGGAGGTCTCCTTGTACTTGACCTTCATGTCCGCGCCGGTCTCGCGCATGGTCTTGATGACTTTGTCCAGGCTGACTATGTGCTGGCCCGAGCCGCGCAGCGCGATGCGGGCGGCGTTGATCGCCTTGACCGCCGCCATCGCGTTGCGTTCGATGCAGGGCACCTGGACGAGCCCGCCGACCGGGTCGCAGGTCAGGCCCAGGTTGTGCTCCATGCCGATCTCGGCGGCGTTCTCGACCTGCTGCGGCGTGCCGCCGAGCAGTTCGCACAGCGCCCCCGCGGCCATCGAGCAGGCCGAGCCGACCTCGCCCTGGCAGCCGACCTCGGCACCGGAGATGGACGCGTTCTCCTTGTACAGCACGCCGATCGCGCCTGCGGCGAGCAGGAACCGGACCACGCCGTCGTCGCTGGCGCCGGGCACGAACCGCCTGTAGTAGTGCAGCACCGCGGGCAGCACCCCGGCCGCGCCGTTGGTCGGTGCGGTGACGACCCGGCCGCCGGCGGCGTTCTCCTCGTTGACGGCCAGCGCGAACAGGTTGACCCAGTCCAGGACGCGCAGCGGGTCAGCCGAGTAGGGCTCGGCGCACAACCGCCGGTACAGCTCCGGTGCCCGCCGCGGCACCTTGAGCCCGCCCGGCAGCACGCCTTCGGCGGCGTACCCGCTGGACACGCATTCCTGCATCACCCGCCAGATCTCGAGCAGGCCGGCCCGCACGTCGTCCTTGTCGCGCCAGGCGGTCTCGTTGGCCAGCATCACGCCGCTGACCGGCTGGCCGGACTGCGCGCAGCGCGCCAGCAACTCGGCACCGGACAGGAACGGGTACTGCACGGCGGTGTCGTCCGGTTTGATCCGGTCCGCGCCTGCCGCCTGCTCATCCACCACGAATCCGCCACCCACCGAGTAGTAGGTCCGCTCACGCAGCAGGGCTTCGCCGGCGCCGCGGGCCTGACCGTAGGCATAAAAGCGCATCCCGTTCGGATGGAACGGCAGCGACTGGCGACGGTGCAGCACCAGATCGTTCCCGGCGAGCCGGGCATCGTGCTTGCCGAGCAGGCGCACCACGCCGTCGGCCCGCACCGCCTCGACGCGGTCCCGGACGGTCGCCGTGTTCACCGTTTCCGGTGTCTCGCCTTGCAACCCGAGAATCACGGCCCGGTCGCTGCCGTGACCATGACCGGTGGCGCCCAGCGACCCGAACAACTCCACCCGCACCCGCGTGACATCGCCGATCAGCCCGTCGTCGTCCAGCCCGGCCGCGAACCTCCGTGCGGCCCGCATCGGGCCCACCGTGTGCGAGCTGGACGGCCCGATACCGATCGAGAACAGGTCGAACACGCTGATAGTCACCGCTCACCCCCGGCGGCGGTCGCAGCCAGCCCGGCCGCGCTGACCGCGATCGTCCGGTTGGCCTCGCGGCGTTCCTGCGCGTCATCCCGCGCGCTCGGCAACGGAAACGCAGCGGCCGGGTCCCGCACACTGGTGGTCTTATACATACCGCCAGGATGGCCAGGTACTCACAGCCCGGCAAGTCCGGTCAGGCGGCGCCCCCGGAGCTGCTAGCCGGCCGCGGTCATCTCGTACCAGTACCCGCCGTTCAGGTCGAGGTTGTTCCCGCTGGCCTGGCCGGGTGCGGTGTCGCCGATGTAGGTGTACAGCGGGTGCCCGTTGTAGGTCACCTGGGTGCCGCCGCCGGTGCGGCTGATCGTGCCGGTCCGGCCGGTGACGCCGGGGCCGGCGACCGGGGCGCCGGTGACCGGGGGCCAGTACGCGGCGCAGCTGCCGTAGCAAACCGAGCGCGCGGAGGTGTCGGGGGCGAACCAGTACAGCGTGAGCCCTTTGGCGTTGGTCAGCACGCTCACCCCGCCGATCGTGGCCGTCTTCAGCACCGCCGGGGTGCCCGACGCGGACGCCGGGCCGGCCGCCGGCGCGCTTGTCGCGGCCGCGACCGAGCCACCCAGGACGGCCAGCGCGATCAGCGACAGCGCGCCGGCCGCCACGAGCGCAGCGCGCATCCCGGCCAGGCCGCGACCCGGCCGGGGGCCGCCCGCGGGCCCGGCCGCGGCGTCCGCCCCGGCGGCATGGCCCGCCCCGGCGGCACTGCCCACCCGGGCGGCACCTGACGCGGGCGCAACCGCGACCACCGCCAGCACCGCGAAGGCGGCTACCTCGATCACGCCCGCGACCGTCCCGGCCGTGGTGCGTACTTCCTTGAAGCCGAACAGGCCGGTCCACAGCGACAGCAGGTACCCGCCGAGTGTGGCGACGGCGAAACCGGCCCCGGCGGCCGCCACGAGCCGCGGCACCAGCCCGTCCCCGCGGGCGAACGCCGTCGCGAGCACCGCCGCTGCGAGCGCGAACGCGGCGATCACCTGCAGCAGGAACAGCCAGCCGATCGTCGGGATGGACCGGTACCCGGTCAGGTACAGGTCCAGATGGATCGCCGCGGTCGCGGCGAGCAGCCCCGCCCCGGCCAGGCGGAGCAGCATCCGCAACATAGGCCTCATACCCTGGTAGACGTTTCACGGTGGACCTTGGTTCACGCTCCGTAAACAGAGGCCGTGGCGTCGGGTGCAGATCTGCCCGTTCGGGGCGTATGGTCCATGAGTCGTGCCGACCGCGAACCCCCCTGGTCGCGAATTTCCAGCACTCCGGCCGGCCAACGGCTACTGCCATCTCGCCGGGTCTTCATCGATTAGAAATTAAGTCAGCGGCCGTTGTAGTGCAATTTGCCTGATGTAGCGCGAGTGGCGACAGGATAATTTTCCCAACGGCGTGTTGGTCTCTGCTTAAGCGGTTTGAGCAGCGTCCGGGAGCGCTGCTCCGGACCCTGGCGGCGCTGGTTTAATAGATTGATCCATGAGGCGCCTGGTTCGGGCAAGATGACCATTGTGGGTTGTCACTCCGCGCCGACCTGACGCCTCTTCTGAGCAATTCCGCGCGCCAGGAGATGTCGGGATGAGTTTCGGGCTGATTATCGTGATCGTTGTGCTAGTCCTGGCCGTCGGGCTCGCCGTACTGCGGAAGAACCGCACGGGCTCTTTCGCCCCGTGGTGGTGGCGGGACAAGGGCAGCAAGGGCAGCGGGAGTGAGTAAAAATCCGGGTCGCTGGCCGGGCCGGCGGCCTGTGCCATGCAGCTAGCCCGGGACGACGCGGAGCGTGCTGCCCGGCCGGGGCACCAGGACGGTGCCGTTCTGCCGCTTGCCGTGGACCTTAGGTCGTGTTGCCACCCGTCCGACCGGAATTCAAAATCTTCGGACCGGAACGGACCGTGGCTCACCGGCCAGGAAAACCTGTGCCGCCGCCCGTCCCGAGCAGGAGACCGATGTCCAGCGCGCTGGACCGCCTGGCCGGCACGTCATATCGTCACCGCCCAGGGCTACCGGGCCAGCTCCTCGAGCGCGCGGCGGCCCTGGCGTTCCCGAAGATCGCGACCATAAAGGCGGGGACGAGCGCGCCCGGAATCGTGATCAGCAAGATCCAGCCCAGCGGCGCGGCCGCCATGAAGACCACTCCGGACAGGAGGACGCCGCCCCAGGCGCCGAGGTGGCCCACGCCGTCGGTCCAGCCGGTGCCCAGGCCGCGCATCCGGGTCGGGTAGTTGTTGGGGATGTACACATACATACTCCACAGCCAGCGTCCGGGCGATCCCGTCGGTCGATCCCGCGCACGCCCAGCCCAGCTGCACGAGCAGGGCTATCTCCCAGGACATAAAGCTCATAGGCAGGCGGTCAACCCGGGCCGCCATCTCGCCGGGAATGACCAGAGTGCCGCCGGCGGCTCCCGAGGCATCTTGTGCCATTGCCGGTCCTCCCCTTATTTATTTACCTGCGCCAGGTGCAGGCGAAGGCACCTGTGCTAGAAGGTGCCCTGCCGCGCATCGCCAAGCGGTGACCGAGGTATTTAATCAGGTGCGGGAGATCTCCCACGGGATCCACCCGCGATCCTTTCGGTGTGGGGCCTGACACGGGCGATCAAAGCGCTGGCCGCCGGTCGGCCGGTCCGCTGTGCCGGTCGAGCTGGACCTGCGTACCGGACGGCGGCTGCCTGGCCATGTGGAGGTCGCGGCGTACTACGCGGTATCAGAGGCGCTGACCAACGCCGCCAAGCACGCGCGCGTCTCGGTCGTGCACGTCGAACTCGACATACCGGTTACGCGTCATCAGATCAGCTCAAGCTGACGGGCTCGGCGGACCGCCTCGCCGCGGCGAGTGGTCGCCAGCTTGCGGTAAATGTGTTTGAGGTGTGTCTTGAGCGTGTTGACGGTGATGTGCAGCTCGCTGGCGGCCTCAGCGTTGCTGAGCAGGCCTGCCACGTGTCGTAGCACCTCGCGCTCGCGTTCACTGAGCGGTTCGGCCGCGAGAATGGGGGTCTGCTCTGGGGAGCCCGGCGGAGCGGGGACCTGATTGCAGGACAGGGCGGGGGCGAGCACGCCCCGGTGGGCGCGGGCTAGCTCAGGGTCGCGCCGCAGCGCCGGCTCAATCCAGCCGCGCTCGATGACGAATGGCAGCCTGACCTGCTCAGGTCCGGCCAGCCGCAGCGCGGACGCAAGAGACCTGCGGCCTCGCGCGCGGTCACCGCGGTCGTAGCCGAGCTGCGCGTCAACCAGGCATGCTTGCATGCGCACCCGTCCGGGCGCTCCGCTGCCGGTGGCTAGTACCGGTGTGAGCGCGCGCGTCGCGTTCCCGGCGTCTCCGGCGGCCACCCACGCACGCGCGAGTGTCACCGCCGCCTCCGGCGAGTTTTCGCGGCCGGAACGCCCCGCGGCCGCCAGTGCTGCCTGGATGTCGCCCGCGGCGGTGTACGCCCACGACTCGACCAGGCTCAGCCTTTCGTCGAGCCAGGCCGGAACCGGCCACCCCGATCGTGCTCTGGCGACGGTCTCCGCGGTCACGGCGGCGCGCCCCTGGGCCAGGCCGGCGTACGCCGCTGCCAGCCAGGCGACCGCCCTGATCAGCTTGTCCGGGGTTACGCCGAGGGCGGCGTCCGCCTGCCTGAGCCGGCTGCGCGCCGCACGCAGCTCATTATGTTCCAGGTGCACCCAGGCGAGTGCGACAAGTGCCGCGGGGCTAGGATGCGGGACGGGCGGCCGCGGCTCGCCGGCCGCGAGAGCCCCGGTCGCCTGGGCGGCCAATGTTGCCGCGCGGCCTAGCCGGCCGCGCAAAGCCTCCACCAGCGCCAGATGCCCCAGGCAGTCCTCTGGTTCACCCACCCCGCCGGAAGCGGTCGCGCCGGCCACCCCCGACTCCAGGGTACGGGCCGCCTGGTCGAGCCGGCCCGACCACAGCTCCACCGCTCCGCGGTCGGACAGCAGGCGGGCCCGGATTCTGCGATGCCCGGCGAGCCCGGCGTCCGGGACCCTGCTGGCCAGCACCTCGGCCCGGGCAGCGGCCGCCGCCGCCGCAGCCAGGTCCCCGGTGCGGCGGGCAGCGGCAAGACGGATCAGCGCGGCTGCCAGCCGGCCCGCGGCTTCTTGATCGGCGGGAAGACGCTCCAGGATGGCTTCGGCGGCATCCAGCGCGGCGATGCTGGATTCAGGCCGGCCAGCGGACAAGGCGACCGCGGCGGAGACCAGGTGCGGCGCAGGTTCGGTCCAGGCCTGGCCGTGCGGCATGACCCTGAACTCCTCGCCCAGGGACGGGCTGCCCCGCGGCTCGATGATCTCGCTGATCGCCAGCCCGTCGATGACGATACCGGCGGCGAGCGGCCAGTCGCCGGCCTGGGTGGCGTGCCGCACCGCGTCGGTGAGCTGGCCGTTCCGCTCATACCACCGGGCCGCCCGCCGGTGCAAAGCCGCTGCCCGGCCCGGGTGCTCACGGTCGAGCTTGAGCCGCAGCACCTCGGTGAACAACGGGTGGTAGCGGTACCGCCCGGACCCGGCCGGGGCGACAAACGCGTTCGCGCGCGCCAGGTCCGCCAGGATTGTCCCGGCCTGCTCGTTGCCGGTCAGTTCGCTGGCGGCCTCGCCGCTGACGTGCTCCAGGATGCTGGTGCTGAGCAGAAGTTCCCGGACCGCAGGGGGCTGGGGGTCCAGGATCTCCGCCGCCAGGTAGCCGGTCACGGCGCTGTCGTCGGTGATCAGCTCGGTGACGAACTGGTCGGGGTCCGGATGGGTACCCATGGAGACCGCGGCCAGGCGCAGGCCCGCCGCCCAGCCCTCGGTCCGCCGGGTCAGGCACTCCAGCGAGTCCGCCGTCAACGTGATGCCGTGCCGGGCCATGAGCTCCCCGGCTTCGGGAACGGTGAACGCCAGGTCGCCGGCCCGGATCTCGGTCAGCTCACCGGCCAGCCGGTAGCGGTGCAGCGGAAGGGAGTCAGTCCGCGCGGACACCGCCAGGCGTAGCCCAGGCCCCGCGTTCCGCAGCACGTAGTCAAGCCCGTCCAGAACCCCGGGGTCGGTCAGCAGATGCAGGTCATCCAGGACCAGCGTCACCGGCGGTTCCTGGGCCGCCAGCGCCGCCGCAAGCCCCAGCAAGAACACCCGGTCCCCGGCTCGCCCTCGCGCGGCGGGCAGCACCGCCGGCACAGCCACGCCGGACCGGCGCAGCGCCGCGACGACATAGGACCAGAAGACCTCCGGCCGGTTGTCGTAGCCGTCCAGGCAGACCCAGGCCACCGAGCCGGGTTGCGCCGCCGTCCACAACGCCAGGGCCATCGTCTTGCCCGCGCCCGCCGGGGCGGTGAGAACCGTCAGCGGGCACCACCGCGTACCCCGGGCGATCAGCTTAGTGATCCGCGGCCGCGGTACCACCCAGTCCGGCACACCCGGCGCGGTGACCTTAGCCGCCACGATCGGAACGCCAGCGGACACCGCCACCCGTCGGATGCGGGCCGCCACCTGGCCGGCAACTTGGGTCGCCATCGGGACCTCCCAGCTCCCTCCCGGCCGACCAGGATCGCCGGACCCCTCTGCTCGGGACTGCCTGGTGGCCTATGCCAGATCCTGGTGGAGCCGTCCGGGTGAGTCATACCCTTCTGGGGGTGATTCCCGCCAGCTCCCGGGCTTTGCCGCAGAACGGTCTCAGACCAAGCGCAGCCCGGCTGACGCTGAGTGGCTTTTCAGTCTCCTGCAGTCGCAGTTGCCTCGTTGGCCTCGATTGAGGCGATGATCGCCTGGAGAGGTATCCGGCCGCCGGCGATCAGCTCGCCGCCCGAACGCCGCACCGCTGACGCGAACGGCGTCGCCCACAGGTTCTCCCAGATGAGCACCCCGGCCGTGCTTCCCGGATCCATCGCAGCCGCGAGGTGCTCGACATCGTCCCCGGCCAGCAGTTCCCCGAGCTCAGACTCGATCGCCTGCTGCTCGCCGGGTTCGCCGGGCTCGGACAGCTCCGTCGCCTCGACGGTACCGGCCGCGTCCTTGGTGAGGATCAGCACATCGATCACCCGGATGGTGCCGGAGTCGGCCAGCGCCCGCAGTTCGGCTGCCATCTCACCGGTGAAGCTGCTCGCTCCCGCCGGGAACCCGACGATGAGGTAGTCGACGGGACCTAACTCATCTGGGGATACTTCAGTCGCCCTTCTGTTCGCTGGCGTGACTTGAGCCGGCCGGCACCTGGAAGTCTCCTGGCGGACGTCAGCCGGTGGCACGACGCTTACGTCGATAAGTTCGAGGCCGAAGCTGGCAATCCGCTGTATTAGCCCTAGCAGGGCCCCCTGATCTGCGAACTCAAGGTGGAGCGTAGTTGTGCCGGTCCCCAGGCTGATCTCGCAGTCGTCGAATTCTGCCTGCAGGACGGTACCCGCCTGACCGGCGAAAGTGATCTCATATGTTCGTGATGCCACTAGTCTGGCGCCTCGCAGCCTGCTCTAGTCACGCGTGGTCCGAGTATCCATGGCGGGCGCGGCTGCGTCCTACTCTTTCGAGGGTGACCCGCTGCCTGTGGCGATCAGAATGCCGTCCAGGGGTTATCGCGAGCGCACGCCGCGGCTGACCAGGAGCCCGTCACCTGGCCTGTGCTTGTGCCGCCATCTACGATATGCAGTAAACGGACATTTAGGTCCCCGCGCCTGCGGTGGGTGGGGAGCTGCCGGGGGGGCTGTGGTACAGCAGGAGACGACGCGTCCGGGCACCGCGCGCAGCTTGCGGTTCGCGCTGACGAAGTTCCGCCCGACGACGCTGCCTGCCACGCTACTCACCAGGTCTGCGCTGCTTGGACGGCTGGAGGAGGGGGCTAGCAAGCGGCTGACGGTGGTGGTCGGATCGGCGGGCGCCGGCAAGAGCGTGCTGCTGTCGAGCTGGGCGGCGAGACGACAGGCCGGCGTGACGTCCTGGCTCTCATGCGATGAGGCCGACGCGGACCCGGTTCGTTTCTGGGCCGGGTTCATCGAGGCCCCCCGCGGCGTGGCACCCGGGTTCGGTGCTGATGCCGCCGAGCTACTTGCGATGGACGGCGCGATGTCCGCCGACGTGACCGCCTCGATCGCGAACGACGCCGCGAGGCTGCCCGCCGGTTCAGCCATCGTCGTGGACGATTTCCACGCGGCAGTGGCCGGGGCCGGCAGGAACATGGCCGATCTGGTGGAGCGCTGGCCGGCTCAGACTGCGCAGCTGGTGCTGGCCGGCCGCGTCGACCCGCCGCTGCGGCTGCACCGGCTGCGCCTGTCGGGTGAGTTGTGCGAGGTCCG
>Ga0302324_100022971_pt1 | contig 12093 bp, 9 predicted proteins | sample Palsa_T0_1_FD_201949 | JGI IMG/M metagenome (GOLD analysis project Ga0302324, IMG submission 201949) | Peat permafrost microbial communities from Stordalen Mire near Abisko, Sweden - Palsa_T0_1 | ecosystem: Environmental > Terrestrial > Soil > Palsa > Peat permafrost | place: Sweden: Abisko...
ATAGTTCCTTTGTTTCAGCAAAGGCGCAAAAAGTTTGCGGGCTCCGCCCGTGTGACATCTATATAGATACAATTCGCAGCGGTTTAACTCATCGGAATTAACTTTGATTTTAGCCCCTGTGGCACTACTGAATTGAGAAAGAACGACGAGGATATGGAAGCGCTCTTGCTATCCACCTCTACGATCGAAACTTCACCATGAACCATGATCAGACCGATGCTGATCCGGTCTCCAGCCAGCTTGGTCCATACCAGCCCCGGACTTTTAGTCCGGGGAGCGGGTTTTCAAACCGGCATACTTAGGGCTTTTAGCCCTGGTGGCGGGGCGTTCAATTCCCCGGGCTGGTTTTCCTTCGGGAGCGATCCTCGGAAAATTGATGCGTGGGTGAGCAAAAGAGAACAGATTCCCACTTCGAACAAGTGGCATCCTCGTGAGCAAGAATTAACCACCCTATACCCGCGGCCCCAAAGAGAAAGCATTATGCCCACCTATCAATCAACCGTCCTGCTGGTGGAGGATGACGGTGACCTGCGTGTAGCTCTGGCCGCCCTGTTAGCTCAGACTGGATATCGTGTGCGAACGGCTTGGGATGGAGTGTCGGCCATGCTGGAGATGGAAAATGGTCTTCCCGACCTCATTGTCTCGGATCTGCACATGGCGCGCATGTCTGGTTTCGAGCTGCTCTCGATCATTCGTCTGCAGTTTCCTGAGATTCCCTTGATCGCGATGAGTGGAGCGTTTTCCAGCAACCAGGTCCCGGTTGGCGTCGTTGCCGATGGTTTTTATCAAAAGGGGACCCATCCAATCTTCCTGGTAAGGCTGCTGAGCTCGATGATGCGGTTGTCGTCCTGTTGCCCGCTCGTGGACTAGCTCCACGATGGAGGTTCCGATCGTCATCAACACGCTGGTTGCGCCGCCGATTCTTCTGAGCGCGCTGTTCCTGCTTTCAAGTCCGTCGTCTCCACAGGCCACCAGCGGAACGATGAGCGAAACGCTCAAGGTCCAGGTAGTTTCTAATTTGATTGTGATGCCTGGCTACGTCAACGACTCGTCCAGGCTGGACGTTGTGCTGGATACGGGCGCGTCGGAGAACGTTCTGATGCCAGATCGCGCATCGGAACTCAAGCTGGCTTCGGCCAGTGGCGGTCAAGCGTCGGGGGTTGGCAGAGGCCAGGATGAAACCGTGCGGCTTTTTTCCGGGGTTCGGCTGGCGTGGGGAGATCAAGAAAGGTTGACATTAGACGATGAGAGAATCGCAGCGCTCTCCATTGGCTATATCAGCAAGCAAACAGGCCACCAGGTGGATGGAATATTCGGAAGCAGCCTGTTTCAGCATTTCGACATTCGAGTGGATTATGAACATAGCGAGGTGACCTTCGCCCAGGGCGGCGCAACCGCCACGACAGGAACGGCGATCCCCATCAAACTCATTTCGGGTATCCCGTTTGTCGAAGCCGCATTTGAAACCGCGTCGGGAGCAAAAGTTCCAGCTCTCTTTCTTGTCGACAGCGGGACATCGGTGGAATTAATTCTGAGCAGAAAATTTCTCGATGCACATCCGTCTGTCGTGGAGGGACATGCGCTGGTGAATTTTCCTCCGGTAACGGCAGTGGGCGGCAGCATAAGGATGCAGGACTTGCGCATTACGGGTATCGATCTTGGACCATTCCGCCTTACCGCGCCGGTGGCCGCCCTACCACGCGACACACTGGGTGCTTTGGCAAACCACGAAATAGCTGGATTTATCGGAGCAGGTATTCTGAGCCGCTTCACAGTCGATTGGGATTACCAGCACCAGACGATGACTCTCCTTCCCAACCATCGCTACGCAGAACCTTTCGAGGCCGATGCAAGCGGCCTTCGCCTGGTCGCCGAAGAGCCCACGTGGAAGACGATTCGGGTTTCGGCAATCAGTCCCGGGAGTCCCGGCGCCGAAGCAGGTTTGGAAGTGGGAGATCTGCTGCAGTCGGTAGATGGCAAAGCACCTCCGCCCCTGGATGAACTAACCAGGCTGTTGTCCAACCCAGGGGTTTCGATTGGCATTACCATTTTGCGTTCAGGCAAACAAAGCAGGATGACGATTCACCTGCGCCGATTGGTGTAAGCATCTCTTCGTCCGGCTAACTCCAATTCTCCGTCTTGATTCTCTTGGCCAGACCCAGCTGGCCCATGATCCAGATGCCGTAGTAGTTGAGATCGAACTCGTACCAGACGAGGCCATGACGGGCAGAAACGGGGTGCGCGTGGTGATTGTTGTGCCAGCCTTCGCCGCCGGTAAGGAGAGCGACCCACCAGTTGTTCCGCGAGTCATCGCGCGTAGCAAAGCGCCTGGATCCCCACATATGGGTCGCAGAGTTAACCAACCAGGTGGCATGAAGGCCCAGCGTCACTCGCAGGAAGATGCCCCATAGAACCAACGGCCACCCTCCCAACGCGAGCAGCAGAAAGGCAAGCAGGGTGAGGGGAACCCAGTGATAGCGATTCAGCCGGCGATAGAAGGCGTCCTTCATCAAATCGGGAGCATACTTCGCGAGCAGCGCAGGTTCAGCGTTTGCGCCTGCTCCATGGATAACCCACCCGGCATGGGACCACCACCTGCCTTCACGCGGAGAATGCGGATCTCCCGCCTGGTCGGTGTGGTGATGGTGAAGCCGGTGGGTGGCAACCCACACCAGCGGTCCACCTTCCAGACTCAACGTGGCGCATACCGCTAGAAGATATTCCATCCATCGCGGCACCTGGTAGCCCCGGTGCGTGAGCAGGCGATGATAGCCCATGCCGATTCCGACATTGATGGCAACCACATGAAGAATCACAGCGACAAGCAGCGCGGACCAGGTAAAGAAGAAGAGCGCTGCGATGGCTCCGACATGGAAAAGGAGCATAAATCCAAAGATCAGCCAGTTCATCGACGACGTTTGTGCATCGCGCGAGAGCGCGAGTATCCCGAGTTTCGCGGGAGCCTGCACAACCGGCTGCTCTTGATCGGTAGACAGGAAGCCGGCATCACGATGTGCGCTATTCACAACTCCAATTCAACGCTTGTTTGTGCAGTTTCACTCGTCATACTTTTGTAATGGTAATGATATGCAGCAAATAGTGAGCCAAAACGACCTCCACGGTCAGAGATCGACTAGCCTCTACCGTTCCAGGCCAGCGTGGGGCCAGCCACCGCTCCAGTCGATGGTGGACAACTGCATGGAGGGCCTCCCGGTCCTGGCATCGTACGCGTGGAAGACGATGAGATCTTTATGCTTCCGGTCGAGCAGGATACTTTCGCCGCCGGGACCAACCCAGCGCAAGTTCGCGATGAGCAGCGGGGCGCCGCCGCCGGCAGTCAAGAGCTTGCCGGCGGTGTCCACATAGGGGCCGGTTATGGACTTCGATCTGCCGACCATGGTTTTATAGGAGCTCTTTGGGCCCCGGCAGCAAAGGTCCCACGAGGTAAAGAGATAGAAGTAGTCGCCGTGATGCACGAGGAAGGGCGCCTCGATGGCCTCCCAGTTCGCCGGTAAGTTGGGCGGGGCGGGTTCGGCGTTTTCCGGCTTTACCCGGCGAGCCAGGGAATAGAGTGTGGTGTCCTTCTTCGATAACATGCCCGCGTCATCCAGACGGCGCATTTTGATGCCATCCCAGAAGCTGCCGAAGACCAGCCATGCGCCACCCTTTTGATCGACAACCAAATTGGGATCGATTGCGTTGTAGTTGTCGCCGGCCTTCGACTCAAGCACCAGCCCACGGTCGATCCATTGGAAATCGGGGCTTGCAGGGTCGAGCGTATTGTTCGTGGCAAGGGCAATTCCCGACGTGTTTTTTCCGAAGAGCGAGTAGGCATAGTACAGCCTGTACTGATGGTTTACGTACGAGATGTCGGGCGCCCACAAGTCCTTCGTCCCCGGGCTACGCTGCCGTATCCAGCTCGGGATGGCTGCGAATACATGCCCACAGAGCTTCCAGTTGACAAGATCCTGAGAGCAGCGCACGGCCAACTGGCCGCCATCCGGCGCTTTGCCGGTAGCGAAGACATACCAGGTTTTTCCACTCTTGATAATCGACGGATCGTGGGTTCCGGCAACGTCTCCGGCGAGGGTATAAATGTGCGGCTGCTCCGCGGCAAAACAGACACCGGTCACGAGTGAAAGAAGAGAGAGTGCAAGCATGGCCTTCATCGTCGTATCATCTGCCATCCCCGGATTTGTTGTCACGGCGGTTAATGCGGTGCCAGCTTGGGCACTTTGCCGAATTGTAGCCGGTGGGTTCCGCTGACACGATGCTGGCCGACCTGAATTGCTGCTTCAACCAATGGCTATCTAGCTGCTTCCACCGCGCCGCGTAATCTCGGACATGACCGATCGATATACGCCATCCGAGTGCAAGTTCTCGACAGCCTTGCGCAGCGCTGCGTCTACCACCGGATCCTTGGAGTACCGGTCAGCAGCATCCAGTAACACCCGGCCCATATCCCCATCTGAAGAAATGCGAGTTGCCGACTGAATCGCTGCGATCGCCATGGCGGTCGAAGTCCCGGGCTTATCGAGCAAAGCCGTCAGAACGTGGCTGTGATCGCCATCCGAATGGATGCTGTCGGCAGCGGCAAAGAAATCGTCGCGGACCGGCTCAACGTCCGCCCCAGTGAGCTCCACCAGGACGCGAGCTTTATCTCCGTCGGACGAAATCCGCTGTGCTGACTTCGCAATTGCGCCCAGCGTAGTTGCATCAATTCCTTGCCGGTGGACGAGTGCCACCAGCACCTGCTGGTGGTCGCCATCGCTCGAAATTGAATTCGCCGCGTCAAAGAACGCCTTGCGGACGAGCTCATCATCGCTATACCGGGAAACCGCCTCTTTGAGCACACGGGCCTTGTCTCCGTCCGAGGAAATCTTTTCCGCCGACCGCAGCGCCCAAGCGAGTGTGTCGCGATCGTCGCCATGCGCCGCCACTAGTTTCGAGAGAACCCGCGCGTGGTCCCCATCCGACGAAATCGAGTTCACCGCTTCGAAATAAGTCATGGCAACACCGTCGTTTCCACGATAGGAGTCTGCCATCTCGATCAGCACTTCGGCCTTGTCGCCGTCGGACGAAATATGCTTGGCTGCCCTCGCCACACTCACCAGCGTCTCGGCGCTTCCCGCGTCCTTCTTAACGATGTCGGAAAGCACCTTGCGTTTGTCGCCGTCCGAACTAATGCTCTTTGCTGCCTCGAAAAGATATGGTCGTAGTTCGCCAGTGAAATACTTTCCGTCCAGGGTAACCAGCACCTGCGCCTTGTCGCCATCCGACGAGATCCCTCGGATCAGTCTTGCGGCGTCCTTCAGCTGCTCCGGGTTCAGCGTCGCTTGCGAAAAAAGCTCCTCCAGATAAATGCGTTTCGATCCATCGCTGTGAATCAATCCAATCTCCGTAATTACGGCTTGTGGACCGCCTTGCCGGAGTATTCGCGCGACCCGGGATCCTGCTCCAATCCCGCTATCTCGAATTACCTGCGGCAGCAAGCGCCCCAGCCATGCCCGCCCCTCGGAGTCCAGCGGTTTTGCGGACCAACCCACCGAGTAGGTTTTCGTGAGCTTTCCTGCCGAATCTGCCTTCACGTCATACGCGCGCCCGGAGAGCCATGTCCCTTCCTCCAACCGAAAATGGCCGCCGGGAGAAAGTGACTTGACGTCACGATCGTCGTCGGTGAATTCGATGGCGCCGTCAACCTTCAGGCTGAGAGACGCCCACCCATTGCGGGTCGTCATATCCATGTGAGTCTCGCCGCCCTGCTGCGCGCTTACAGGCGCCAACGGTGCGAGCGGCGCCATAGGGTCGCGAGGAGCGCTCGGCGCCAGGGGGGCGAGTGGCGCCGGCGGTGAGGCGGGGGACTGCGCTGCTGCCGTCAGAATGGGCGCCGCGATCGGCGTCAGCGGTGCCCGTAACGCCAACGGTGCACCAGGAGCTGGCGCTGCAATCGGCGCTCGGGGTGCTTGCAGTGGATGCGGCGGGCTTGGTGGAACCATCTCCTGCTGGCTAGTTTCGTATGTAGTGTTCTGCGCGAAGACGATCAATTGCGGCGCCCGCGCGCCCACATAGATCAATGTTCCAACTGCGGCAATCGCCGCCGCCAGCGGACCGAGGGCAAGCTTCGGAGCCGCTTTCCGAGTGGGGTTCAACATGTGATGGACGCGGCTGAATAGTTGCGAACGGTTTCCTGTCGCGCTCACTGCCAGAACGCCCGCGTGCTGCCATTGCGAAAGTTCTGCGACTTTTGTGAGTGAGGCCGCATACCGCTTCGCCGTTCCCGTGGTTGTGACAACCCAGTCATCGCAGGCCATCTCCCGCTCGATCGACATCCGGTGCCCGATCCAGTAAACCACCGGCTGGATCGGCAGTATTGCTTCAATCAATTTCTGTCCGAGGTTGGTCCAATCATCCCGGCGCCGCAGGTGGGCTAGTTCGTGCAGCACAACGTGTTCGAGTTCCGAATCCGAAAGACTGTCGAAAAGTGCTCGCGGGATAAGGATCGCCGGCTTGAGAAATCCGAGCGACATGGGCGTTGCTATGCGGCTCGAAACCAGCAATTGCACTTGCCGGCGGACACCGTTGATTTCGCTCAGGCTTTTCAACCGCAGCTGCCACTCTGCCGCAGCCGGTATGGCGTCTGCTTTCAATCTCCGCAACTCCCGGAAGCCAGATCCGAGGCGCGCCAGCATCGCGAAAGACAGGAGCGCCCACATGATCTCGAGCGCGCCCAGAATCCTTCCAGAGCGGATGCGAATCAGAGGGTGCTCAACCGCCGCCGTCACTAGTCGGGAAGCAGCAGCAGGCGCCTGCTCAGATACCGGCTCAGGCTGTGATCTAGGAATGGATACACGAGGTGACTCGGGGCTCGCCGCCTTATTCTGTAGGCCGAACTTGGGCTCCTGAACCTTAACCGGCGCAAGGGTCGTAGGCGTGTTCGTCGCTGCAATCGCAGGCGAATCCGTCGGCGCGCCTGGAAGGAACATTCTGGTCGTGAGCGGACCGAGGGGCAACGCCACGACAGCGAGCAAGGTTACCCACAGAACCGTAAAGCGAGTTGTCGGGTTCAGTCGCGGAAGCAGTTTCACAAGGAGCCACATCGCCGCCGCCAGCAGCGTTCCCTGCCAGATTCCGTTGAGAAGAGTTGTCATCGCAAAGTTGACGTGCGTCATTTCTGCTCTCCTTACTCGCTCTCCGCGATCATCTTTTTGATTCGCCGCAATTCTGCCCGGCCGATCGTTTCTTCTTTCAGCAGCTTCATGACCAGCAGTTCGCGGGAGCCGCCAAAGAAGCGGTTCACCAGGTGACCGATTGCCTTGCGGCTGGCTTCTTCCTGAACGATTACGGGTTCATAGACGAAGGCCCGTCCCTTCTTGGTGTGCCGCAGGTAGCCCTTGGCTTCGAGAATACGCAGGGTTGTCAGCACGGTGCTGTACGCAAGCGGCGGATCGGTCGGTAATGACGCCACCACATCGCCCACGGTTGCGGGTCCTTTCTTCCAAAGCACTTCCATGAGCGGCAGCTCTCCTTCCGTCAGGTTGGGTGACTTTTTTCTTGCCAACACTTCCTCCCCGCTTCAACAATTAAGGAATTAGTAGTTCGAGGAATTTATACGGCGAGCAGCATCCCTTGTCAACTATGAAATTAATAGTTTGGGAGTTCGAGTCAGGTTTACCAGGGTTCTCCCCCGATTTCCTGTGGAACTTGGTGGCTTCGATGAACTGCATGCGCCTTTCACGGAAAGGCGCACACGCGGTTAGCTCCAGTCATCGCGGCAGGAAATCCGGGTCCGGGAAATGGCTAAAAAGTACGCACTAACGCGCTAATTCGCCTGCTTCGGGGATTCTTCGGGTTCGGCAGCCTCTAGCGTTCTAATGTAGTGTCTCAATGATTGAATCCATTTTCAGCGCCCCGCAAAGGATCGAGTTAAACGGCCGGTACTCCCTCAGGGGCTAAAGCCCCATTGATTTTGCGAGGCTTACGTACGGGCTGAAGCCCGTACCCTTCCGGGCTGAAGAGGCTGCGGAAAAACTCGCGATCGGGCAGGAAAGACGTACCCTCAGGGGCTAAAGCCCGACGTATTTTCAATCGTTTATGGCCCGACTAAAGTCGTGCCCTGATACAAAACAAGAGTTTTTCCGCAGCCTGTGAAGCCCGTACAGGCGTTGTTTTGGCTTGCGGGCGGGGAGGTTTTGCCGGCCACCGCCCACTGGATAGACATCGATTGTCAAAGATCAGCGTTGCGAAGGAATGCAGCCTGGAAAGAGTGGAAAGTCGCTTCTGCAACGTCTGGCTTCGCGCCTGCCATGATGCCGTGTGAATGATGCGAAACAAGTGAACTAAGTCCCCCTTCCAAGCGAGGCTAGTATCTGTTATCTCCTATAGTTAATAGATTCGGATTGACCGTACTTGGTTTAGCAAAATTAAATCCGAGGGCGAACCGGAGCTGGTCCAACAGCCGATGAAGCCCGGGACGCTCCCACCAACGCTGTAGAGGCCGCTTCGCTAGAGGCGACAGACTTCTTCGAATCACTCGTTTCTGAGCGAAACCATCGGATCGATACGCGATGCACGATGGGCAGGCACATACCCCGCCAGTAGAGCTGAAGCTAGAACAATGAAGATGGCCGCCGCGATCGACGCGGGGTCTGCGGCGCTAACTCCGTACAGCTTGCTGGAGATCAGTCGAGCTATGGCTACGCCACAAGGTAAGCCAATAGCCGTTCCAGTGGCTACCATCCCTAGAGTTTCACCAAGCACCATCCTCATTACACCGCCAGCCGAGGCGCCCAAGGCCATTCGTATACCGATTTCATTGGTACGACGGGCCATGGAATACGACATAACACCATAAAGCCCAATGGCCGCCATCAGAAGCGCGAGCCCACTGAAAAACACCGCCAGGTCCGCCACTAATCGCTCTGTAATTAACCGCCTGCCAATCTGCTGGTTGACAGTACGAACCGTCAGGATGGGCAGGTTTGGATCGAATTGCCGTAGCAGACTGCGAAGTTCGGAAGCAACACCCGCGGGATCTCCGGAAGTGCTTAATATGAAGGTCACCTCTCCCACTGTTCCGATCGGATGGGAAATGTTGGCGTAGAATCTGGGTGTCTTCTTCTCGTCCGGCGCGTGTTCTTTAGAATCTGCGACCACGCCGACGATCTCAAAAGTCTCGCGAGTGGTGGGATACTCATCCGTGATGTGCTTGCCGATCGCGTCCAAGTCCGGAAAAAAGCGCCGCAGAAACGACTCATTGATCACACAAGCCGGAGCACCGCGCGCGGCATCAGCCGAATCGATTTCACGTCCTCGTAGCAGAGGGATCTTCAGAGTCTTGAAATAATCCGGGCCAATTTCGGTCCAATACGATACGAGTTGTTCAGAGTCCCGCACCGGCGAACCCTCGATTGCCAGGTGATCGCCTGAGTCTCCGGCAAACAGCCCTCCACGGGAAAGAGTGACGTCGCGTACGCCGGGAATCGTTCGCAATTTTGCCAGCGCTCTTTCGTACATAGCCGTTACGGACGCGCCTTTGTAACCAGCCGCTACCGGATCGACCGTAGCCATCAAGAGATGGTCTCGGTCATATCCCAGTTTTTGCGCGAGCATGTTATGCAGGGTGCGCAGAAACAGTGCTCCGCCCATAAGCAGGATTAGCGATAGTGCCACCTGCACCACAACAAGAATTCTGCCCGTCCGAACACGGCCACGCGTTCCGACAGAATTCCGTGCATTGGCGGCCAACGTTCGATTGATATCGAGCCGAGTTCCCCGGACCGCGGGCGCCAAGCCAAAAACGAGGCCAGTCAGGAGCGAAATGCCAGCCGTGAAAATAAGAACGTGGTAATCAACGGGAACTTGAAGTCCGAGTTCATCAACGCCAGTCGAGACTACAGCTAAAAGTAGCCGTGCACCGACGACCGAAAGAGCGATCCCCAGAACGCCTCCCATTCCGGCAACCAGAAAACTTTCGGTTAGCAATTGTCGAATCAGTCTGCGGCGAGCCGCTCCCAGGGCAAGGCGGACTCCGATTTCGCGCTCCCGCCCACTGGCTCGCGCCAGCATCAGGTTCGCAATGTTGGCGCAAGCGATCAGTAGCACCACACCCACCATCGTCATCAACAGAATCAGAGGATCCGAGAACTCGCCGCGCAATGCCGAAGCGCCGTGAGAGCCGGGCCGCAGTTCAATCTTTTCATTGAGCATGTTCCGCCGTTCCCTTGCGGTTGGCAAAGCAGGCGCCCAGTCTCGTAAGGTCTGCTGGAATGTCGTGTTGATGGCAGCCTCGGCCGTCTTCCGTGAGACTCCAGGGGCGAGGCGCGCCATCACTTGCAGCCATAGCGTGTCCCGCGGCTTCAAATAATTTCGGCCGGGAAGCACCTGCTCCTGCATGCTGATCGGAAACCAGAAATCGACATCGGAGCCAACCACGATTCCGCGAAAACCAGGTGGTGCGACACCCACAATCTGAAAAATGCCTTGCCCCACGCGTATGGTGTTTCCAACGATCGTTGAATTCCCGCCAAACTCCCGTTGCCAATAGTCATAGGAAACCACCGCCACCGGATTGCCGCCGGGAACCTTGTCTTCTTCGGCCGTGAACACGCGCCCGATGATGGGTTGGATTCCGAGCACATGAAAGAAATTCCCCGACACGAGTTCCGTACGAGCTTTCATCGCTTGCCCTGCGGTACTGCCGCCCGGAAATACATCGCTGTCGCTGGCCTCGCTTTGCGCCGCGAACATGCCCGAAAAGACTGTGTTTTGGGACCGAAGCTCCGCGAATTCCGGATAGGACAAGATCGAACGTATGCCGTGTTCGGTTGTATCGACGGCTACGCCGCTTTCAGAAGGATCAGTCAGAAGCACCAGTTGTTCAGGATGCTGTACTGGAAGCATCCGAAGCATCACGGCATTGATCAGGCTGAAAATCGCCGTGTTCGCGCCGATACCCAACCCCAGTGTCAAAACCGCTACTGCTGTGAATGCCGGACTCTTGCGCAACGTCCGCAGGGCATAGCGAAGATCTTGAATTGTCGACTCGAGCCACAGCGTGCCGCGAGCGTCCCGGCATTCTTCCTTCACCTGCTCAATGCCGCCGAACTCCTGTCGCACTTTTCGGCGCGCCTCGCCCTCGCTCATTCCAGCGCTCTTGAGTGCGGAGATCCTTTCGTCAATGTGGAACTGGAGTTCGCGGCCGAGATCCTGCTCCAATTTGTTGCGCCGCCACAACCGTGACCACCACATCATCGGGCACCTTCCTCGGCCAAGCTCAGAATCAAGCCAACCGCTTCAGCTAATCGTCGCCAACTTGCAGCCTGCGCATTCAAATGAACCCGCCCTTTGTGGGTCAGGCGGTAGAACTTCGCATCACGCCCATTGTCCGTCTCTTTCCATTGGGATTTGACCAGGCCCCGATTTTCTAATCGATGCAAAGCGGGATAGAGGGAACCTCCCGGAACCTGAACGATCTCGCCGGAAATCTGCTGCAGCCGCTGTGCAATCGCATAACCATGGGTCGGCTGGACGGCGACGATTTTCAGGAGGAGGAGATCCAGCGTGCCTTGGGGAAGATCGGACTTCGGGGAGGGATTTACCATAGCTTTAGCTTCTATCTATTTGTACTTCGAGGATAGATAGAAGCGCAAGCTATCGAGCTGAATTCCCGGATCTGCAAGTGCGGGATCGACGCGATGGGCATCTTGGTTGATTGCGCGCGTAAAAAGAGCCGGGTCGCCCAGAGTCCGGAACACCACATCAAATCCATCAAAAGGGGACATGGAATGCTTTCTGATGAACGTTCTGCTGGCCTCGGGAGGGTATCCGTGGACCGTGGTTCGGGTCGAAGACCGCGCGGAGTACCTGAGCGCATTGGATCGTGCAAGCATTGATCCAGATGCGAGGTCCTTTTCCCTTTTTATCGCAGAGATGAATCGACCGGCTGGACCATAAAGGCCGCTTGAGGAGCGAAGGTATACCCTCAGATCATTTCCAGGACACAGAGATTCCAGTCTATGAATCCCTTGTGACTGAGTGCCGCGCCGGTATCGGGATGGTAGTACTCATTCAGTGAGCCGTTTGTTTCGAGGTCCC
>Ga0302324_100022972_pt1 | contig 12093 bp, 9 predicted proteins | sample Palsa_T0_1_FD_201949 | JGI IMG/M metagenome (GOLD analysis project Ga0302324, IMG submission 201949) | Peat permafrost microbial communities from Stordalen Mire near Abisko, Sweden - Palsa_T0_1 | ecosystem: Environmental > Terrestrial > Soil > Palsa > Peat permafrost | place: Sweden: Abisko...
CTTTAATCTCAACCATTCTTCGTAGTCGCCATTACGCGCGGATGGTGCGGATGGTATAGAAGCCCTCGCCGCATTGTCAATACAGTTTATGAGTCGTGCGCCACAGATATCGCCGATCGCGCCGCCGACGGCTGAACCGTGAACCGGAGCAAAGGGCACGCCCCTTCCGCTGGCTATTACGGTCCCCGGCAACGGAGATGCGAAAGGCGTGCCGATCGGCGCGCCTTTCGTCGTTTCATCCGCCTCCGCGGCCGCGATGGTTTGGGGAGGAGTTGTCTAACTCGAACTACTGCAACTCACTCATGGCCGGACAAACTAAGCCGAGAATGCTCACGCATGCTTTGTTTGCATCTCACACGGGTCCGTCATCCGGAGTGTCAACTCAAGAAGAACAGACCTCATGAAGCGTCAGTGGCTTGGCGGAACGAACGAAACCATCGTTGCTCCGTAGGGAACTGTGATCTCCTGTATCGGCAAAGACAGGCTGGCAGCGGGATGTTCATTCCCTGTATAAGAGACATCCACGTTCACAGTGGCGCCGGCTTTGACGTCGACTGTCTGGGTCAAAACGCCGTAGGCTTCGTGCCAAACTTCGATGGTTTGCTTTCCCGCTGGCACGTTTGAAATCTTGAACTTGCCCTGGTCATCGCTCACGGCGAAATAGGGGCTGCTCACGATACCGATGTAGCCGGTCATCCAGGGATGAACGTTGCACTTCACGTGCAGCATCACTTCCTCGGATTTCAAAGGCACATCCAACGTCATGCCGGCGGAAGGCTGAGCCTGGTCAAAGTTATACTTTCCCGAAGGGTCAACGCTGTGGATGTTGTGCAGAGTGGAGTCGTCATTCCGGATAATGAGGGTCTGACCGACTTGGCCGGCTACGATCCGTGGATGGTACATGCAGCCCTGCTGGTCGAGGGTGACGGAGCCGGAACCTGAAGAGCCTGGAAATGAGCCCTGGACGTGAACAAACACGTTGCCGAGTCCGCCGTCACTGCTGCGATCATAAATATTCTGAATAACGCGCTTGCCGGCGTTCATTTTGAGGCAATTGGGATCCGCTCCCATCATGATGAAAGGATTGCGTGGCGGAGTTCCGGTGAGGTGGATGGTGCCCACAATCGTTCCGCCCTGCGCCCACGCACAAGTCGCGTATACCGCTATGAGAACAAGAACAAACAGAAACGCTCGCTGCGGCGAATGACTTACTCGCATTTTATTTCTCCTGGGTGACTGTGTGTTTGAAAATGTATTCGATTTATTTTACTTCACTTGGCACTGGCAGTTACAGTTATCAGATTCTTAGACCGCGCCTGAAGATATTGAAAGATCAAGGCGATCTGTTCCTCCGACACGGTGCCGCGAAGAGGCGGCATGCCCTTCGTTGGCCGCCCGTTCATCACAATATACTTGAAACCGATGTACTGAAATCTTCGAATCGAAAACAGCAGGTTCACGGGCGCCAGGGTCTTATCCCAGACGGCATTCGGACCGTGACATCTGGAGCAGATCTGCTGAAACGCTATACCGCCCAGTCGCGCATTATCCATGCTGAAAACCGGTGTAGGGGTATTCAGCAGGGAACGTATGTTTACCGGTACCAGCAACTCGGCAGGTAGAACGCCGAAGGAATCGAGAAGGTCGGTAGCGGCGGCAGCGCAAGCATCCGGTTGAGTCTGCGGCTCCGCGTTGAACGGAGCAGGCGCGTCTTTGGGGCGGTCGACGCTGAAGACGGAAACCTTGTCATCCAGACTGAGATCGAGGAGGCCGACTCCGGCAAGCGGCCCCCATAGAATTGCGGCATCTGTCTTTCCGGCGCCAAGGTCAATGAGTGCCTGAGCGGGCGACTGTTCTGTGAGAGGAACCCGGCGCACATTTGTGAGGTGAAGGTCCTCTGCGATCGCAACAGAGGAAGGCTCATCATCGATTTCGATGGCAAGATTCGGCAGAGCCGGCGAAGTGGGCGATGTGACATTAGCCTGCGCGTTGGGACCCACGACAAGCACATAGGTCCTCTGATACTTTGGCACGCGCCGCAGCGTTTGCCTCAGCGCGTCCGGCGCGGCAAGTTCTCCTTTGCAGGGGGATGCCTGCGATGCTTGCGCATCCTGCATACTTCCCGCGGGAAGGGCTTTTGCCTCTGCTTTCAGATTCGCTCTTTTGAGTCCAGGAAGAGCCAAGAAAACCGCTACCGCGCAGGCGGAGAGCGCTAGCAATCTAAGGGTCATCAATCGGCGATTTCGGGGCATATTCGGTAGCTCACAAATCTTGCATCGTACAGGATGGCCGACGCGGTTGTGTGCTTCTCATTCTCCTAAGTGCGTCCTGGATCCACTACGACAAGTTTATCAGTTACGAAAACAACCGCAAGAGCAACCCGCGAAGGTACGTAGATCTTGTGAGCCTAGAGGGAATTGCATTCAGCTTTCCAAATTCAGTCGATCTCAATTTTTCGTTGTCGCCTTGAAATCAGTGATTTACATGAGAAGGCTTCGCTCCGAAGAAAATTTTGGGTGCGCATATTTAAACAGGTGCTTACAGATAAGCACTCACTCTACCCAGCTCTCTGATCGTCAGAAATAACGCCGGAGACGAACGTAGAGTTGCGTCCGGCTCAACCCCAGCATTCTTGCAGCGCGTGCTTTGTTGCCGCGGCATTCTCGCAGGGCGGATTCGATCATCCTTCGTTCGACAACGCTGATCTCGCTCACTCCAGACTCAGAAGGGGCGGTCTGAAACACAAGATGCTCCACGTCGATGAGTCTGCGATCGCACAGAATCGAGGCTCGCTCGATCACGTTCCGCAATTCCCTGACGTTGCCCGGCCAATGATAGAGCAATAAAGCATCCTCAGCAGAGCGCGAGATCCCGATCGCTCTTGGCAGGGTTTTGCTGCTGACGTCGGCAAGAAACTGATATGCGAGCGGCAAAATATCATCCTTGCGAGATCGCAACGGCGGCAGCGAGATTTCGAAGATACCGAGCCGGTAGTACAGGTCCGCGCGAAATCGTCCGGCGCGAAGCTCCTCTCGCAGGTCCTTGTTGGTTGCCGCGATCACTCTGATATCCGCCTTCTGGGGACGGCTGCTCCCGAGCGGTTGAAATTCTCTGGTCTCCATCACGCGCAGCAGCTTGGCTTGAGCTCCCACGCTCATCTCCGAGAGCTCATCGAGAAATAAGACCCCTCCGCGGGCAAGGTCGATATATCCGCGTTTGTTTTGGTGAGCGCCCGTGAACGCTCCCCGTTCGAAGCCAAAGAGTTCCGACTCCAGCAGGCTGTCAGGAACGGCGGCGCAGTTTACGGCAACGAAAGGTCCTTTTTTACGCACCGACTCGCTGTAGATCAACCGCGCAATAACTTCTTTTCCCGTTCCCGTTTCTCCTACCAGGAGCACCGTCGTGTCGGTCGACGCCACCTGTTTTGCTGATTGCACCACCGCTTTCCATGGGGCCGATCGTTCCAGAGTACGTCCCGTCGCACCGTCTCCCGCTACCTCCGCCCGAAAATTCCCCTTTGCTTCGGTTGCGTGGGAATCGGACGGCGCGTCCGAGTTCTCTGGCGGTTTAGCCGGCACGCCAATGCTGGGTCCAAATCTCTCTCTGGAAACCGCAACCGCGCAGAGATCGGCAACTTGTTGCGCACAGGGGATTTCGCGGCGATGAAATGCATCGACTCGCTTCGACCAAAATACAAATCCGAGGCCATACTGGCCGGTCCAAACATGCGTGACCAGGAACGACCGGTATCCCGCATCGACCACCTTGGGAAGAAAATCGCCAGGCCGCATCAGAGGATGGAAGCTCGAGAGGTCGTTGATGATGAGCGAAGTTCCATTGGGTGGAAAGTCCTCGTTCGACAAGTTGACGCGATCGAAGGTTGGACCCTCGTGGTTCGACACAGATCGCATGGACATGTTCCGGTCGCGGTCATGAAAACTGATCGTCAGGCGATCATGGGGGATCACGGCACGGAGGAGACCCGATATCTTGGGCAGGATGCGGTGAATGTCCGGAACTTCACACAGGGTTCGAATCAGGTCCTCTTTCCAGCCCGCATCGGTCCATGGCTCGACCGGCAGCCTTTGCGGGGTGTTCCTGGCTCTCGAAAGGACGAGTCCTATGGATTCCCCGATCCGCTGTGCGATGACCGTGTCAGAGTTTCGAAAAACGTGCGGCACATTTGATAGAAACGAAATTGTACCCGCTAGCCCGCCGTTAATTCTGACCGGGGCCTGAACTCCTGAGGCACAGCGGAGAGGGCCCGCCAAACCTTCGGGAATCAACCTTGCTTCCGGGGCGGTCCAAATAGAAGCTCGGCCGCCGGAGGGAATGAAGGCTGACTGACGACCGTGAGACTTCTCGAAGACCTGGCAGAACCCATCCCCAGAGAAGGCAAGACACACTGTGTCGCACGGCAGCAGGCGCGCAGCCTCGGTGCGCAGTTGAAGAACAAGTTCGTCTTCGTTGCCGCCCGTATCCGGTTCCATGACAAACGGACGAAATGTCTCGAATTCGGCCGTTCCCTCCAACGATCGCAATTGCCCTTCAAAGGGCGCTGGGTAGCCGGCGGTGGGAAACACTGCATCGCTATCGTGCGTAGGTGCGGCGAAATAGTCGGAACCGGGTTTCATGTTCTCTCCCTGACTTTGGACACTGCGACGGAGCAAGTTGATCAAGGACGCAACATTTCTTTGTGGCTAGGAACAATATACTGCGGGAGGGCTGTCTCGCTCGAACCCGGCTGCAGTCTGGCGCTTTGGCCGGAAACATGACGCCGGCTGTACAGCAGGAGAAGAATCCCCCCAAATATCGCGATTGCGGGAATGGAGAGAATCAGGATTCCGTGTTGCAGGGCAGAGATTCCCTGGCCGCCCGAGGCTGCGGCGTTCTGGTAGCACATGGCGCAACCTTGCGCCATGGCATCCGGCGGCGCGGCCAACAGACCGGCAAGGAATGCCACCACGTATCTCGCAACTGACATGACACCGTTCACTTTCGTCTCAATACTGCGGGAGGTGTGTGAGCCGTAGACTATCGGGGAAGAAGACGAGAAGCATCATGCAAATGCAAAACACAGTGGCCGGAACGATCGTCAAAAACAGCCCCAACCGCTCAAACTTAAGATGCATGAAATAGGCCACGATGAGCGCCGACTTGATCAGCGACAATCCGACCAGAATCGTAATCATCAAATGCACTTCCACCCGCTCGTAGGCCAGGAAGATTTCGAGCGCCGTCAGCAGCAGAAGCCATCCCCAGACCATGAGGAATAACTTCGTGTTACCTGCGGAATGATTCCGGTCAAGTTCAGAACTTGCGTGCATGAAGGTCTCCTGAAATCAGCTGGGATTTACGCTTAACAGATACAGCATGGGGAAAATGAACATCCACACCAGGTCAACAAAATGCCAGTACAGGCCGCTTACCTCGACATGCTCCGCCGTCCACTTCCCCTTCTTGAAGCCCCAGCAGATCGCTCCCAGGTAGACCACGCCGATGGTCACGTGCAGCATGTGCAGCCCGGTGAGCCCGAAGAAAGCGCCTCCGAACAGCGGAACGCTCGGATTCCAGGGATTTGTCCACGGGGTCGCGCCCTCATGGATCAGCGTAACCCACTCCGTGGCGTGGATCACGACGAACGCCAGACCGCAAACTATGGTGGCAATAAGGTACCGCACCGTTTTCTTTACATCCCCGCGATGGGCCGCGGCCACCGCCAGAACCATCGTCAGACTGCTGGACAGCAGAACCAGAGTCATCAGGGAAGATTTCGCGATGGCCGGCCAGATCTCAAAGGGCCGCGGCCAGTCGGGGGTGGACATCCGGACATAGGCGTAGCTGATCAGCAACGCCGAAAAAGTCAGCGTATCCGACATGATGAACAACCACATCCCCAATTTTATGGAGCTCACCGAATACGGAGATGTGCCCCCCGACCACGGTGTTTCCAGAATTCCTTCCGATTCAGCTCCCGACACTCTAGCCTCCGATCAGGAAAAACGAAAATAGAAATAGCCACAGACCCGTGACAAAATGCCAGTACAGTGCCGCAACCGCGGTTGCCGTCGCCGGCGAAATGCCTCTCGATTTTCGCCACCCGTGCGACTGCCGCCACCCGATCCACAACAGGGCAATGACCCCGCCCAGCAGGTGCAGGCCATGGGCGGCGGTGAAAACGTAGAAAAAGCCGACACTGGGATTCGAAACCAGATAGAGGCCCGCCGACACCAGCTGACGCCAGGCCAGAACCTGGCCGCTCAGGAAACAAATCCCCAGAACCGCCGTCGCCGTCCACCACCGCGAAAAACTATCCTGGGCTCCCGCCTTGAACATCCGTCTGGCCCGCACCAGGGTCAAACTGCTGGCCACCGCCAGCGCAGATGTCACCCATAGTATGGAAGGCGGATGTAACGGCACCCAATCGCTGCCCGGCATCCCTCGATGAACCACCGAGGCGCTCACCAGGGCCATAAAGAACATGGCGATCGCCCCGAGTGCCACCAGCATGCCGACCGTGTACGTGCTCTGCGGCGTGCCCGCCGGAGGCCACGGTTCGCCCCCTCCATCGTCTCCGAAAACAGGATCCCGCGGTCCGCCGCCGCCATCGAGCAGCGCAACCGCCTGCTCCTGCTCTTCGATATCGGATACAGCTTCGGGCACTAGGATCGCGCCTCCGCCGCCAACTGGGAGGGCTCCAGATCCTGAGGAATGAAGTCCTCTCGTGCTCCCGGAACGCTGAATTCATAGGGCCCGCGGTAAACCGAGGGATATTGCCCACCGAAATTGTCATGCGGGGGAGGCGACGGAATAGTCCATTCCAGAGTGGTCGCGTGCCAGGGATTCTTTTCCGCTACGGCCCCCTTCTTGAGGCTCCAGAACAAATTGAAGAGAAAGAACAGCTGCGCCGTCACCGTCACGAATGCGGCGAAGGTCACGAACATGGTCAGCGGCCGCAGCGGTTGCAGGTAGGAAATTGCACTGTAGTCCGCATAGCGGCGGATGCCCCCCACCAGCCCCAGGAAGTGCATCGGCATGAAGATGCAATAGGCGCCCACGAATGTGAACCAGAAGTGGATCTTCCCCAGCGTTGGGTTCATCATCCGCCCGAACATTTTCGGAAACCAGAAATAAGTCGCCGCGAACATCCCGAAAATGGAGGCCACGCCCATCACCAGATGAAAGTGTGCCACCACGTAGTACGTCGCATGCAGCAGGTTGTCCACCGCCGGCTGCGCCAGAAAGAGTCCCGATAGCCCCCCCGATACGAACAGGGAGACAAAACCCAGCGCAAACAACATGGGTACCTCAAAATGAATTCTGCTTCCCCAAAGCGTCCCCAGCCAGTTAAACGTCTTGATGGCCGAGGGAACCCCGATCGCCATCGTCATCACCGAGAAGGCAAAAGCGGAGTATGGATTCATCCCACTGACAAACATGTGATGCCCCCACACCACGAAGCCGAGAATGCCAATCGCATTCATGGCGAATACCATGGCTTTGTAGCCGAAGATCGGTTTGCGGCAGAAGGTGGAAAGCACGTGCGAGGCAACTCCCATCCCGGGGAGAATCGCAATGTACACCTCAGGATGACCAAAAAACCAGAACAGGTGTTGCCACAGCAGCGGCGAACCTCCGGAATGGGGCTGGAGCTGGTCCGTTAGCACCAGTCCGGCCGGCAGAAAGAAACTTGTTCCCGCCGTGCGATCCAGAAACAACAAGATGCCCCCGGCAAGAAGAACCCCGAACGCCAACAGCGTGAGAATGGCGGTGACGAACCAGCCCCAACAGGTGAGCGGCATCCTCATCAGGCTCATCCCGGGCGCTCGCATGTCGATCAGCGTTGCGATGAAGTTCAGCGCTCCCAGCAGCGAGGCCAGACAGAAAAGCGAAATGCTCACAATCCACATGGTCTGGCCCCATCCTTCACCGGGGCCCGTAGCCTGTCCAATCCCGCTCAGCGGCGTGTAGGCAGTCCAGCCGCTGATCGGGGCTCCATCGGGAACGAAGAATGCCGCCATCAGACTCAAGAATGCAAGAAAGGTCACCCAGAACGACAGCATGTTGAGGTGCGGAAATGCCATGTCCGGCGCCCCGATCTGGATCGGCAGAAAGTAGTTTCCAAATCCGGCTTGCGGCGCCGTAGTCAGCACAAAAAATACCATCATGGTCCCGTGCATGGTCACAAGCGACAGATACTGCGCCTGCGTCATCACCCCGCCTTGCAAAAATGGCACGTGCGCCCCCGGCCACAGCAAGTGAAAGCGCATTAAAACCGACAGAAGCATCCCCACCACCACAGAGGTCAGCGCCAAAAAGAAATACTGAATGCCGATGATCTTGTGGTCCGTGCTGAATACGTACTTCCGGATGAACCCGGTTGGCGCTGCCGAGACATGCACCGTGTGCCCGTGTGCCGACATTCTCAATCCCCCTCGAATAAATTCACTGCCCGCCATTCTTCACAAAGGCGGCAAAATCTTCTGCTGAGACCACGTCCAAGTAGGTGTGCATGTTGGAATGGCCCAGCCCGCACAGTTGCGTGCAAACCACTTCGTAATGGCCGATCTTCTCCGCCGTGAAGCGCACGGGAACGACCAGTCCCGGTACCGCGTCCTGCTGCAAGCGCAGTTCCCGCACGAAGAAACTGTGAATCACGTCCTGACTTCGCAGCAGCAGCTCTACTTCCCGGTTCACCGGTACCGTCAGGGTGGGAACCACGATGTCGTCGTTCCCTGCCGGATCGGTCGGATCCAGTCCAATCGGATTTCCCAGAGAGGCATCCACCTTTCTGGGGTCCAGACGCCCGAACTTTCCGTCCGGCCCCGGGTAACGGAAGTTAAACACAAATTGGTTTTCCGTCACCTCGATGCGGACTGTATCCGGCCCCGGCTCGAACATTCGTCCACTGGCCCAGGCTTTTCCGCCCAGCAGCGCCAGTCCCACGAACAGAACTGCCGTCAGACTGGTCCACAGCAGCTCCAGAGTATTGTTGCCCCGGGAGTACTGCACTCTCTGACCATGATCCCGATACTTCAGCACGACAAAAGCCAGTCCCAGTTGCGCCAGCACAAACGTCACGGCCGTAACCGCAAGTGTCATGTCGTATTGGTGATCGATCGCCGCTCCCGCCGCCGTGATCGCCGGCGGCGGATCATACTTCTTGGAAAGAAATACGTAGACGGTCGCTGCTACTAGCAAAAACTGCAGCGCCGGAAACAGAAACGCCGCCCAGGACGAACGGGGTTCATTGGTTTTCATCGCTTCCCTTTAATCTCAACCATTCTTCGTAGTCGCCATTACGCGCGGATGGTGCGGATGGTATAGAAGCCCTCGCCGCATTGTCAATACAGTTTATGAGTCGTGCGCCACAGATATCACCGACCTCTACCACCTAACCTCCCACAGAACCACCACTACCAGCAAAAGCTTGCCTTGAACCTTCCCTTCGCCCCACACTCCACCCGCCAACCCTACTGACTGGTCTTGGCGCCTCAGCAGCGGATGCGTTTACAATACAGGCGTTAGCGGGGCATGCATCTGGGACAGCTTCGCAACGATACGCGCACCCGGTGGGCGTCCCTCGTTCTAGCGTGAGAGTTGGCGGCAAGGTAATCGAACATAATATGCGAGAGTGGCGGAATTGGCAGACGCACCAGACTTAGGATCTGGCGGGTAAAACCGTGGGGGTTCGAGTCCCCCCTTTCGCACCAAAATCTTTTGCCAGTCTATTTTTCGCCACTGGACGCTTGCGCCGAGTGGGTTGCAATCGTAAACGCCTGATTTATACCGCGTGCGGGGCACCTGGCCTCGATGTTTGGTATAGTCCCCGCAGCATGCGTAGCCCTGCCGATACGCAACCTTGGCTCTTGCCTTCTCCTTACGTCTTCAAGTTTGCGTTAGTTCTAGTCTGGTTGATGGCGCCGACTTTCCTGTTTTCACAGACGATCTCCGGAACGGTGCAGGACTCCTCGGGAGCCGTGGTTGTTGGGGTGCGGATTGAGATCAGCGGCGGGGAACTGGCGCAACCGCTCGTTCTCTCATCAGACTCGCTTGGTGAATTCACATCTCCCGACCTGAAAGTCGGCACGTATTCCCTGCGGGTGACGAAGGACGGTTTCGAGCCATTGGTCAAGACCATCGATTTGCGCGGACCTGTCGAACTGCAACTTACGCTGAGCATTGCCGAGCGCCGGGAGAACGTCTCGGTTCCTGGGAGGAGTGGTGCGTTTGCCAATTCCGATCCCGCTTACCGGCAGCTGCGGGCTATCGGGCTGGGGCAATCCTTTCAGTTCGACAATTTCACGTTGGCCGTGGATGCGGCGACCTTCCGGTTTCAGAAAGGGACACTGACGTTCTTGAGTCCGGTGAATGGAATCGTAACCGGGGCGATCTTTGTCGGAGAAGGACATTTCAACTTGAAGCCGTTCACCTCTCTCGACACCCGCGAGATCAGCCGGCGAACCAATGCGGAGGAAGTCGACGAGGACTTCACCGAAGTGGTCTTCCGATTCACGGGAGAAGTTCGCATGCGCTTCATGGGCGGACTGGGGGAACGAGGTGAACCCGCTCCTGAGGCCGCCGTCGCTCTGAACCGCTGGAAAGAAAAGATGCGACAGAGAGAAGAACGGCCGTTGGGATTTAGCCAGTTTCTGCTGCAGGGTGAAACCATGGACAACGTGGACGCCGACGTCTTAGCCGCCGTTTACAACTCCGCGCACCCCGAATTTCTCAATGCCTATCTCCGCGGCAAGAAACACAAGGATCTCCGTTTTTTCATCAGGACCCGCGTGGGCGCTCTGCCGCAGCTCGATTCGCCCGAAGAAGTCGCCTTGATCAACTACGATCCCCAAGGCATGGAGGATGGGGTCTGGTATTTGGACCACTTAAAGTCTGAATATTCCAGGCACGCCGCAAGTTCCAGTGAGGACCGCCGGCTGTTTGCCACCCACGGTTACAAGATCGAAACCGTGATTGCGAAGAATGGGCATTTGTTCAGCAGCGCAATGATTCGCTTTGAGTCTCTGATCGCCGGAGAAAGGGTGCTTAAGTTCGGTTTGTTGCCCAATCTTCGAGTTTCGCGGGTAACGGACGCGCAGGGTCATGATCTTTATTTCATTCAGGAGAGCCGTAAGGAAGACGGTTCTTTTTACGCGATTCTTCCCGAAGCGCCGCCCGTGGGTAGGGAAGAGTCGATCCATGTGGAATACTCAGGCGACAAGGTCTTGGAGGAAGCCGGGGAAGGAAGTTTCTATGTCGCAGCCCGCACCTCCTGGTATCCGAATCTGAATGGATTCGGCGAGAAGGCTCTCTATGATCTCACCTTCAAAGTTCCGCGCCGGTACAAGGTCATCAGCGTTGGAGAGCTAAAGGACGAGTCGGTTGAGCAGGACTTCGCCGTGAGCCACTGGATCACGCCGATTCCCGTGGCCGTGGCGGGATTCAACTATGGGGCCTACGAGAAGCTGGATCTTCCGGATGAGATGACTGGCTACAAGATTTCGGGATACTACCTGACGGAGTTGCCCGATAGCTTGCGCCGGAGCAACGCACTGCAGTCCATGGCGCCCCGCAGCATGACCAAGTATGCGCTTGAACAAACACGTGCGCAGATGCAGCTATGCACGTACTACTTCGGCAAGAGTCCCTATGACGAAATCTACATCACGGAGCAGCCCAACTTTAATTTTGGGCAATCCTGGCCCAACCTGGTTTACCTTCCGATCTCCGCCTACACCGATTCGACCCAGCGATGGATGCTCTTCGGGAACATCAACAGCAAATTCACTGGCTTCGTGCAGGAGGTGACGCCGCATGAAGTCTCCCACCAATGGTGGGGCCACGCCGTGAGATGGGCGTCTTACCACGACCAGTGGTTGTCGGAGGGTTTTGCGGAGTTCTCCGCCGGGTTGTTTTTGCAGCAGGGAGTAGCGGGAGACTGGCGGAAAGACTACATCGAATTCTGGGAGCGACTGCGCAAGCGAATTCTGGACAAGAATAATTTCGGTATCGCTCCCAACGACGCGGGGCCGCTGTGGATGGGAACGCGACTGGTTTCTCCTCGTACGGAAAACGCGTATCAGAATGTGACTT
>Ga0302324_100022978_pt1 | contig 12091 bp, 9 predicted proteins | sample Palsa_T0_1_FD_201949 | JGI IMG/M metagenome (GOLD analysis project Ga0302324, IMG submission 201949) | Peat permafrost microbial communities from Stordalen Mire near Abisko, Sweden - Palsa_T0_1 | ecosystem: Environmental > Terrestrial > Soil > Palsa > Peat permafrost | place: Sweden: Abisko...
GCACGGGGGTGGTTCTGCCGGGCCTACCATGCTCTCATGAGGTTCGCGATCGGCATTCCGCAGCTCTACCCGGACGGATCGTTCTCCCCGGCGGACTTCAAAGCGTACCTCGCGCGGGTCGAGGAGCTCGGGGTGTTCGAGAGCGCCTGGACGCAGGAGATGGTGCTGGGCGCATCGCCGCAGCTCGCTCCCCTCGAGGTCATGACCTACGCGGCGGCCTGCACGACCACGCTCCGGCTGGGCTGCACCGTGTTCGTGACCACCCTGCACACCCCGGCCCACCTGGCCAAGGCGCTGGCCTCGCTCGACCAGCTGTCGCTGGGCCGGGTGGAGATCGGGGTCGGGTCGGGCGGGCCGCGGCGCCCGTTCGCGGCGTTCGGCCTGTCGCCCGAGCGGTGGCTGCCCCGCTTCACCGAGGGCATCGAGCTGATGAAGGCGCTCTGGACCGAGCCGTCGGTGACCTTCGACGGGGAGTTCTGGCAGCTCGAAGACACCGCGATGGAGCCTAAGCCGCTGCAGAAGCCGTATCCGCGGCTCTGGTTCGGCGGCTCCGCGCCCGCTGCGGTGCGCCGCGGCGTGCGGCTGTGCGACGGGTTCTTCGGGGCCGGGTCCTCGGCCACGCCCGCGTTCGCGTCGCAGGTCGCGGTCGTCCGGGAGACGCTCGCGGACGACCCGGCCGGGCGTCGGGTCGGTTTCGGGCCGGGCGAGTTCCCGATCGCCAAGCGGGTCTACATCGGCATCGACCCGTCGTCGGGCGAGCGGGCGCGCGACCGGATGAACGAGGCGCTGGCCCAGGTGTACGGGGCCCGGGTGCCCGCGATCGAGGCGGCCGCGGTCACCGGGACGGTGGCCGAGTGCGTGGAGGGGGTCAAGGCGGTGGCCGAGGCGGGGGCGGAGATGATCTTGTTCACACCGCTGTACGGGAACTTTGAGCACCTGGAGCTGATCGCCGAGCAGATCATCCCCGCCCTGGGATAACGCGGAGCCGTAGATTTGGCAGCGGGGCCGGAATCCCCTGATACGCGGCTAGCGGTTCCTGCGTCCTCTCAGCACTTTGAACACTGTGCATACCGCCACGACGATGGCAGCGCCAATCCAAATAGCCACGTTGCCGAATAGGCCTTGCGTTTGCCCCGTAGCGGCAACAAGATGCAACACAGCGCTTCCCATCTGTCCTGATCACTGTTGGCACACCCGGCTACCCCAGGCAGCCCTGTGTATCCGAGGCAGCCCCGTGTATCCGAGGCAGCCCCGTGTATCCGCAGCGGCCGGGGGCTCCCCGGGGTTTCCTTTCCCCGGGGAGCCACTGCCGTGCCTTCGTCAGAGCACGCTTTGCAGAGAGTCCGCTAGGTCCAGGCCGTCCTGCAAGAGATCCAGGTTGTCTCCCTGCGGAGGCGACGCGCCCTTGACCAGTTCGATCAGGCCGCCCGCGAGGCAGCCCCCCGCTAGGTCGGCAGCCCCCAGTTCGGGTCCCCCCAGCGCGCTTACGGTCAGGCCCAGGGCGGCGGAATCCTCCGTGCCCTGGGCGCAGCCGGACGCGAACTCACCGAGACCGCTGAAAGCGCCCGCTCCGGTCGGATCGATGTAGTTGACCGGGTTGTCGGCGGCGTACGCGTAACGGTTGCCGTTGCTGGGGTTGGCGAGGTAGCTGCGCAGCGTGCAGCAGATCATGGGATGACGCGGACTGTAATTTTGACGACCTCGCGGATAAATGGGAGGGGCCGGAAAGTGGCGGCCGGCCGCCGAGCCGCCGCCTCGTGCGTCTGCGCGACGAGCGATTGCGTCCCCAGCCCGAGGACGATACTCGTCAGGCGGACTGGGTGTTAGCGTGAACGTCTGGTCGGGAGGGAACACGACGAATGACTGCTGATAAATACGCCCTGCTCGTGGTGGACATGCAGAACGGGTTCTGTCATCCCGAGGGGTCGTTCCCTCGGATCGGGCGCGGCCTCGATGGCGCGATGGACGCGGTGGCCAACACCGCCGTCGCGGTCGGCCAGGCGCGCCGGGCGGGAGTTCCGGTCGTGTTCACCAGGCATGTGTACCGGTCCGGGCGGCCCGACGAGGGCGCCGCCCTGATCGGGAACAGCCCGGAGCTGGCCGGGGTGTCCGGCCTGGCCGGGGGGAGCTGGGACGCCGAGGTGTGCGCGGAGCTCGGCTGCGGCCCCGACGACCTGGTGGTGGACAAGGTCCGCTTCGACGCGTTCCAGTGGACCTCGCTCGAGCCGCTGCTGCGCGGTCTCGGCATCGGCGCGCTGATGATCTGCGGGGTCGTGACCAACATCTGCGTGGAGACGACGGCGCGATCGGCGTTCATGCGGGACTTCCCGGTGACGCTGCTGGCCGACTGCTGCGCGGCCAAGACCCGTCGGCTGCACGACCTGTCGATCGAGGTGCTCAGCAGCTACGAGCTGGCCGAGATCGCGACCGTGACCGGCGGGTTCGACGCGGGCAGGCCGCTCGGCCGCGAGGGCCGTCTGCCGTCGCCTGTCCTGGCGCCCGCGTAGCGGCGGTTTCCCGCGCCCGCCAGCGGCGGGGTGCTCTCGCGCTCGCTAGCGGCGGGCGGTCCGGGCCGTCCGGGCCGTCTGGGTTCGCTGCGCCAGCGGGGCGAGCCGGGCCAGCAGCCGCCAGCCGAGCAGGAACAGGGCGAGGAAGGCCAGCGCGACGGCGATGAACGCGACCGCGGTGCCCTGGCCGGAGACGACCCGGAAGAGCATGCCCAGCGCGACCGTGCAGAGCCAGATCACGAGGCCCTCGGGGCGGATCGCCAGCGGCCGGCGCCAGCCGCGGGCCGCCAGCCAGCCGAGGCCGAGCCCGGCCAGGAAGGGCCAGGAGGTCGAGGCGATGCCGGCCAGGCTCTCGCCCTTGGTGTGGCTGGCCCGGCCGATGATCACGAAGATGAGCACGCAGCAGACGTCGAGCACCACCGCTAGCCTGGCCGAACGCATATCGGACAGCTTAGCGGCAGCGCCGCGGCGATCGGCCGGTGCGGCGGGCGTCCGCTATGGCCGGGTACGGCCGGGTACTTCGCCTCGGCCGGGCCCGGCCGCAATCACAGGTGTCTGATTCTGTTGCCTCCGGCGCGTCGCCTTTTCCGGGAATCGGACGATGATGGAGAGATGGGTACCTGGGTGCTGCGCCTGGCCAATGACGGTCAGGGCCCGCGGCTCGCGGTGAAGGACTGCATCGACGTGGCGGGCGTGCCGACGACGGCGGGGTGTCCCGTCGTGGCCGAGATGGCCGAGCCCGCCGAGATGGACGCGGCGGTGGTCGCGTCGGCCCGCGAGGGCGGCGCGCGGATCGTCGGCAAGACCGGGCTGACCGAGCTGTGCTGGTCGGCTAACGGGGTGAACCACTGGTCGGGCACGCCGGTGAACCCGCGCGACCCCAGGCGGCTGCCGGGCGGGTCGTCGTCCGGGTCGGCGGTGGCGGTGGCGACCGGCGAGGCCGACGTCGCCTTCGGCACCGACACCGGCGGGTCGGTCCGCATCCCGGCCGCCTGCTGCGGTGTCACCGGGCTGAAGACCGCGCACGGCCGGATCTCGGTCAAGGGCGTCTACCCGCTCGCCCCGTCGCTGGACACCGTGGGCGCCCTGGGGCTGGACGTGGCCGCCGTCGAGCTCGGGATGCGGCTGCTCGAGCCCGCGTTCATGGCCCCGTCCGCGCCCGCCGCCCTGGTCGCGGGGCGGCTGGCCGTCACCGGCCTCGACGGCGGGATCGACCCGGCCGTTGACGCCGCGGTCGACCAGGCGCTGCGCGCGGCGGGGGTCTCGGTCACGCCGCTGCCCGCGCTCGACGTCGGCGAGCTGCTCGACGCGGCCGGGGTGCTCATCGATTCCGAGGGGTTCCGGGTCAACGCCTATCTGATGCAGTACCTGAAGCAGCTCAGCCCGCACGTGCGGCGGAACCTGGAGCGCGGCGCCCGGCTGGGGCGCGGCGACCGCGCCGCCGCCGAGCGGATCAGGGCGACGGCCCGCGACACGCTGGAGTCGCTGCTGGCCGACTTCCCGGTGCTGGTGCTGCCGACCCTCGCGGCGGCCCCGCCGCTGCTGGGCGCGCGCGGCTTCGCGCTGACCGCGCTGACCGTGCCCGCCAACCTGGCCGGGCTGCCCGCGCTGTCGCTGCCGGTCCCCGGGCCCGCCGACGTGATCGCGTCTATGCAGGTCATCGGCCGTTCGGAGGAGCAGGTGGTGGCGTTCGGGCGGGTGATCGAGGCCGCCGTCCGGGGGTGACTTCCGTGAGACAGCCGCCCGCGCGGTAGCGGCCGCTGTTAAGCTTCCGGTCACGCTCGCGATGCTTGCGATGGCTGGCAGCGGGGCTGTGGCGTACGGCAGGTCGGGGTCAAGCCCGCCCGCTTCCTGACGGCGGACTGGACAGTGGGTTTGAACTTATGCGGTTTGAGTACGCTGCGGCCCAGGAGACGCGCACGCTTGCGGCGTTGCGCGACTCCTACGGGCTGTTCATCGGGGGCTCGTTCGCGGCCGGGGCATCGGTGTTCAAGACGATCTCGCCCGCCACCGAGGAAGTTCTGGCCGAGGTGACGCACGGGGCCACCGAGGACGTGGACCGGGCGGTCCTCGCCGCCCGGCAGGCCTACGAGCGGGTCTGGTCGGCGATGCCGGGGCGGGCCCGGTCCAGGTACCTGTTCACGATCGCGCGGCTGATCAAGGAGCGGGCGGGCGAGCTCGCCTTCCTGGAGACGCTCGACGGCGGCAGGCCGATCAGGCAGACCCGCGAGGTGGACGTCCCGCTGGCGGCCGCGCACTTCTTCTACCACGCCGGCTGGGCCGACAAGCTGGGGTACGCCGGGTTCGGGCCGTCCCCCCGCCCGCTCGGCGTGGTCGGCCAGGTCATCTCCTGGAGCTCGCCCCTGCTGATGCTGGCGTGGCAGATCGCGCCCGCGCTGGCCTGCGGGAACACCGTCATCCTGAAGCCGTCGGAGGCGACGCCGCTGACCGCGCTCGCGTTCGCCGAGATCTGCAGGCAGGCCGACCTGCCGCCCGGGGTCGTCAACGTGGTGACCGGCGACGGCGCGACCGGTCAGCTGGTGGCCGGCCACCCGGGGCTCGACAAGGTCGCGTTCACCGGGTCGGCCGAGGTCGGCAAGGAGATCGCCAAGTCCTGCGCGCTGTCCGGCAAGCCGCTGACGCTCAAGCTCGGCGGCACCGCGGTGAACATCGTCTGCGCGGACGCGGACATCGAGGCGGCGGCGGGCGGGATCGCGGCCGGGGTCTTCGTCGATCAGGGCCACGTGTGCTGCGCCGGGTCGCGGGTGCTGGTCGAGGCGCCGGTTCGCGACGAGCTGGTCGCGGCGCTCAGGCGGCGGATGAGCGCGCTGCGGCTGGGCGACCCGCTCGACGTCAACACCGACGTCGGCGCGGTCATCTCCCGCGCCCAGCTCGACAAGATCAGCGAGCTGGTCGCCTCGGGCGAGGCCGAGGGAGCGCAGCGCTGGTCGCCGCCGTGCCCGCTGCCCGACCGCGGATTCTGGTTCCCGCCGACGGCGTTCACCGAGGTGGCGGACGCGCACCGGATCGGCGGCGCGGAACTGGCGGGGCCGGTGCTGACCGTGTCGACGTTCGACTCGCCGGCCGAGGCGGTCGAGCGGGCGGGCGGCACCCGCTACGGGCTGGCGGCCGGCGTCTGGACCCAGCGGGGCGCCCTCGCCGGATGGCTGGCGTCCCGGCTGCGGACCGGGGTGGTCTGGACGAACGCGTTCAACCGGTTCGACCCGGCGGCGCCGTTCGGCGGCTACCGGGAGGCGGGCTTCGGCACCGACGGCGGCAGGCACGGCCTCGAGGCCTATCTCGACCTGCCCGGCGGGGTCGATGTCTGAGGTCGCCCTCCGCACCACCTACCGGCTCCGCATCGGCGGCGCGTTCCGCCGCTCGGAGAGCGGCCGCACGTTCGAGGTGCGCGGCGCCGACGGGGGGTATCTCGCCAACGCGGCCCTCGCCTCGGGGCGCGACGTCCGCGACGCGGTGGCGGCCGCGCGCACGGCGTTCCCCGCGTGGTCAGGCTCGAGCGCCTACGACCGGGGGCAGCAGCTCTTCCGGGTCGCCGAGATCCTCGCCGAGCACCGCGCCCGGTTCGCCGCCGAGATCGGCCGCGCCGTGGGGGTTCCCGCCGCGACCGCGTACGCCGAGGTGGACGCCGCGGTCGACCGCTGGCTCTGGTACACCGGCTGGACGGACAAGATCGCCCAGGTCCGGGGCGGCGCCAACCCGGTCGTCGGCCCCTTCGTCAACATCACCGTGCCCGAGCCGGCCGGCGTGGTGGCGGTGCTCGCCCCGCAGGAGAGCCCGCTACTCGGGCTGGTCAGCGTCCTCGCCCCCGCGATCGCGGGAGGCAATACATCCGTCGTGGTCGCCAGCGAACGGTACCCGCTGCCCGCGCTCGGCCTGGCCGAGGTCTGCGCCGCCGCCGGGCTGCCGGACGGGGTGGTGAACGTGCTCACCGGCGAGGTTGCCGAGGTGGCGCCGTGGCTGGCCGCGCACCAGGACGTGAACGCGATCGACCTGGCCGGCGCGCCGGGCGCGCTCGCCGACGACCTGGCGGTGGCGGCGGCGGGGACGCTCAAGCGGGTGGTCCGCCTGCCCGACGCCGACTGGACGGCTGAGCCGGGGCTGGACCGGATGTTCGGCACGCTGGAGAGCAAGACCGTCTGGCACCCGGTCAGCCCGGGTCTCTGACCAGCGGCGGATGGCCCGCCCGATCTGATCCGCCCGGCGGGCCGTCGCCCTTCATGCGGGCCGGTCTACTGGCAGCAATCGTCGCGCTTCGTTAATTGTCATTCATAGTTCGTTTGCATGTAACGGCGCTGTGGCTAGTTTCGAACACCTCACGGGCGATCTTGAAGACATGAGGATCGCGATCATTACGGAGTCCTTCCCGCCTGACGTTAATGGCGTCGCAAACTGCGTAGTGCGCGTGGCGGAGAACCTCGTCCGTAAGGGCCATCATCCGCTCGTCATCGCCCCGGAGTCCGCGCACGACACCACCGAGGCCGACCGCCGGCTCCCCTACCCGGTGGAACGGGTGCCGTCCGTCCCGGTCCCCGGCTACCCGACCTTCCGGCTCGGCCTGCCGACGCCGAAGACCCGCCGTGCCATCACCCGGCACGGCACCGAGATGGTCCACCTGGCCAGCCCGGTCGCCCTCGGCGCGTGGGGCAGCCGGGTGGCCAGGGCGATGGACCTGCCGATGGTCGCGGTGTACCAGACCGACCTGCCGAACTACGCCCGCGCGTACCACCTGGGCAGGCCGACGGTGGCGTTCGCCTGGCGCTGGCTGCGCGACATTCACAACACGGCCGGCCGCACCCTCGCCCCGTCGAGCGTGACGGCCGCCGACCTGCGCGCGCACGGTCTCGAGCGGGTTGCGCTGTGGGGCCGCGGAGTCGATGCCGAGCGGTTCCACCCGGCCCGGCGCGACGAGCGGCTGCGGGCCGAGATCGCGCCCGGCGGCGAGGTGATCGTCGGCTACGTCGGGCGGCTGGCGGCCGAGAAGCGGGTCGACCTGCTGGCCGCCCTGGCGGACCTGCCGGGGGTGCGGCTCGCGGTCACCGGCGGCGGCCCGATGGAGGAGGATCTGCGGGCCGTGCTGCCGACCGCGACCTTCCTCGGCATGCGTCACGGCGAGGATCTGGCCAGGATCTACGCCAGCCTGGACGTCTTCGTGCATACCGGGCCGTTCGAGACCTTCGGCCAGACCGTCCAGGAGGCGGCGGCGAGCGGCCTGCCGGTCGTCGCGCCCGCCGCCGGCGGGCCGCTCGACCTGGTGGCCGACGGCGAGACCGGCTACCTGGTCGCGCCCGGCGACCCGGGTGCGCTCACCGCCGCGGTCAGCAAGCTCGCGGCCGATCCGGCCCTGCGAGCGCAGTTCAGCCACGCGGCGCGGCGCCGGGTGCTCGGCCGCACCTGGTCGGCGCTGACCGACGAGCTGCTCGACCACTACGAGGCCGTGATCGACGACGCCGCGCCGGTCGCCCGGCTGGCGGCGTGAGCGGCGGCGTGCGCGGCTGCTCGACCCAGATCCAGGGCCTGGGCCTGGGCTTGGGCTTGGATCTGGGCGGCGTCCGGGCCAGCCGCACGCAGCCAGCTTCTCCCCCGGTCCCTCGTTATCTCGGGCAGGTGCAGCAATGACTCGGATCGTGACTCTCGGTGATTCAATCACCATGGGCATGGGCGACCCCGCCCCGGGCGGAGGCTGGCGGGGCTGGGCCCAGTACCTGGCGGCCGGGCTGGCCGGCCCGCAACTGCATAACCTGGCCGTCCGCGGCGCACAGGCCAAGCAGGTCGAGCGCGACCAGCTGCCGGCCGCGCTGGAGCTGCGGCCGGACGTCGCCAGCGTCATCGTCGGGATCAACGACACCCTGCGGGCCGGCTTCGACCCGGTGCGGACCGGCCAGGCGACCGCGCGGACGGTCGCCGCGCTGACCGCCAGCGGCGCGACCGTGCTGACCATGCGGCTGCCCGACCCGGCGCAGATGTTCGGGCTCCCGACCGGGCTCGCCCGGCCGCTGACCAGGCGGATGCGCGCCGTCAACGCGGAGCTCGACAAGATCGCCGCGCACTTCGGAACCGTGCACTGGGACGCCTCGAGCGACCCGGAGACCTACGACCGGCGGAACTGGTCGGTGGACCGGCTGCACCCCAACGAGCGCGGGCACCGGCTGATCGCGTGCCGGTTCTGGGACCGGCTGGCCGCGGCCGGCCACGCGGTGGGCGCCCGGCCCGACCCGGAGCCGGCCGGCCCGGGCGCGACCCGGCGCGACGACTTCGTGTGGATGGCGACCAAGGGCACCTCCTGGTGCCTGCGCCGGTCGATCGACCTGATCCCGTACCTGCTGTTCACCGCCGCCCGCGAGGCGCTGGTCGAGCCGCGCGAGTGGGCCGCGGAGCCGGGGGCGATCCCATCGGCGTCGATCGACGCCCTGGAGGGCGTCGGCGACCGGACCCGGGCTGGCGCCGGGGAGGCGCAGGCGGCCGAATCGGTCGCCGAATAGCTGACATCATCGCCGTGCATATCGTTTTATATCGGAAATATCTGGCAATTGGATTGCCCGAATAGGCGCCGGGGAGACCTGTCGGCTACGCCATCAACAGGTCGCGGAACCGGTCGGCTACGCCATGGACATCGCCTATTGGTGTCGCTGGCGTAGGTGACAGGCGGGGGCGCAGGTCGCTGGCGTAGACGACAGGGCCGGGGGCGCAGGTCGGTGGCGTAGACGACAGGGCCGGGCGCAGGTCGCTGGCGTAGACGGCAGGGCGGGGCGCAGGTCGGTGGCGTCGGTGAGAGGCGGGGCGCAGGTCGCTGGCGTGGAGGGCGGGGGCAGGGGAATGCCGGTGGCTTAGTGGGGCAATGCCGGTGGTTTGGGCGGCGGGGCGGGCCGTGGTCGACGGGGCGGACGGGAGCGGGCGCAAGTTGCAGGGGGCACAATCACGTGCGTTGTCCCGTTTATCCGGTTACGCTTCGATAGCTATGAATTCAGGGGCGGGACTGGGCGGGCTGGTTCCGCCGTTGCTGCGGGACCGGGTGTTCCGGCGTTATTGGGGAGCATCGACCGTCTCGATGTTCGGCGACCAGATCTCGTCGGTCGCGCTGCCGCTCACCGCGGTGCTGGTGCTGCACGCGGGGGCCGCCTCGATGGGGTACCTGACCGCGCTGCAGTGGCTCCCCAGCCTGCTGTTCGCGCTGCACGCCGGGGCCTGGGTGGACCGGCGGGGCAAGCGCCGGATGGTGATGATCCTGGCCGACCTGGGCCGGTCGGCGGCGCTGGCGACGATCCCGCTCTGCTACGCGCTGCACGTGCTGACGCTGGCCCAGATGTACGTGGTGACGTTCATCGCGGGCGCGCTGTCGGTGCTGTTCACGGTGTCGGACGGGACGCTGTTCGTGTCGATCGTGCCGCCGGACTCCTACGTCGACGGGCAGTCGCTGATCTACGGCAGCCGCGCGTTCTCGTTCATGGGCGGGCCGTCGGTCGGCGGGCTGCTGGTGGAGGCGCTGACGGCGCCGTTCGCGATCGTGGCGGACGCGCTGTCGTTCGTCGGCTCGGCGCTTCAGCTGGCCATGATCAAGCCGGCCGAGCCGCCCTCGTCCGACGGCGCCGACGGGGTCACGGCCGGGCTGCGGTTCGTCGGCGCCTCGCCGATCATCCGGGCGTCGCTGACCGGGGTGGCGGTGATCAACTTCTTCAACATGATGTTCAGCGCGCTGTTCATGCTCTACGCGGTGCGGATGCTTCATGTCCGCCCGGGGGTGCTCGGGGTGGTGATCGGGGCGGGCGCGGTCGGCGGGATGATCGCCTCGCTGACCGCCAAGCGGCTGGGGAACCGGCTCGGCATCGGGCTGGTGTACGTGGTCGGGTGCTTCGTCTTCACGCTGCCGCTGGCGCTGGTGCCGCTGGCCGCCAGCGTGCACGGGGTGGCGGTGCTGCTGATGCTGTTCGCGGCCGAGTTCGCGAGCGGGTTCGGCGTGATGGTGCTCGACATCTCGATCGGCGCGATCTTCGCGATGGTCATCCCGGACACGATGCGGTCGCGGGTGTCGGGCGCGTTCCAGGCCATCAACTACGGCACCCGGCCGGCCGGGGCGCTGCTCGGCGGCGCCCTCGGCGCCTCGGCCGGCCTGCGGCCCGCGCTCTGGGTATCGGTGGCCGGCGGAGTGGCGGGCGCGCTGCTGCTGCTACCGTCGCCGCTGCCCGGGTTCCGGATGCCGACCGGGCTACCCGCCGATGACGCCGGCGAACTCGAGGACGCCGAATCCCTCTGATTCGGCCGTCGTTTGGTTCCAGCCTTGTGACCCACCGGGCCGCATAGAGCGGGCCCGTGGCCCCCAGGGCCCGAACCGAGATAGCCCCGTGGGCCCCAAGGCCCGAACGGGGTGGCCCCGTGGGGCCGTTGGGGCTGGTGGGGCGGGGTGGGAGTGGGGCGGGTCTGGTGAGGTTGGTGCGGTGAGACGGTGGGGTGGGGTGAGTTAGAGAAGGGTGCGGAGGAGGCGGACGGGCGGGGAGCCGTGGGCCAGCATCTGGTCGTGCAGGTCCCTGGTGTCCAGGCCGGTCTTGGCCAGCTCGCGGGCCAGGTCGGAGACCTCGGTGTAGCCCACGTAGTAGGTGGAGAGCTGGGCCGAGGTGAGCTGCGCCCGGCGCCACTTGCCCGCCGCCTCGCCCTCTTCCTGGAAGCCCCGCTCGGTCATCAGCGCCAGCGCCTGCGCCTCGGTCATCCCGTGGGCGTGCACCCGCGCGTCGAGGATCGCGTTGATCACCATCCGGAGCTGCATCTTGAGCTGCTGCATGCGGACGGCGGCGGCGTCGCTCTCCCCCGGGTACTCGTGGTCGGCCATCAGCTCCTCGGCGTAGACCGCCCACCCCTCGACGAACGAGCCCGACCAGAGCGCGGCCCGCACCGGGGTTGAGCCCGCGAACCGCCGCGCATGCGCGAGCTGGAGGTAGTGGCCGGGCATCGCCTCGTGCACCATCAGGTTGTGCACCATGTGCCGGTTGTACTCGCGGTAGAACGAGGCGACCCGGTCGGCCGGCCAGTCGGACGGCGTCGGCGAGACCGCGATGAACGTCGGCAGCGGCCTCGGCTCGAGCGGGCCGGGCGGGTCGCAGTAGGCGACCGCGACGCCCCGGTTGATCTCCGGCATGTCGATCAGCTCGACCGGGTCGTCGTAGACCGTGATCAGGTCGTGGTCGCGGACGAAGGCGGTCTGGGCGGCGAGAGCCTGCCCGCAGAAGGCGAGGATCGTCGCCTCGTCGGGGGCGTCGGCGCCGAGCCGGCCGAGTATCTCGCGCGGCGTCCCGCCGAGGTCGGCCGCCACCCGGGTGATCTCGTTGGTGATCCGGTCGAGGTCGGCTTCGGCCCGGGCCAGGATCGCGTCGGCGTCCGCAGCCGACTGCAGGGTCAGCGCGAGCTTGCGGGAGAACAGCTCCGGGCCGAGCCGGGGATCGGCGAAACCATGCGCCTCGTCGGCTCCGCCTGAGGCCGCGGCCGAGAGCTCGGCCAGCCGGGCGGCTAGCCAGTCGCGGTGCGTCGTCAGCGCCTCGAGCGCGGCCGGCCGGGCCCGGTCGACCTCGGCCGCCGCG
>Ga0302324_100022979_pt1 | contig 12091 bp, 13 predicted proteins | sample Palsa_T0_1_FD_201949 | JGI IMG/M metagenome (GOLD analysis project Ga0302324, IMG submission 201949) | Peat permafrost microbial communities from Stordalen Mire near Abisko, Sweden - Palsa_T0_1 | ecosystem: Environmental > Terrestrial > Soil > Palsa > Peat permafrost | place: Sweden: Abisko...
TACTGCCGTGTATTGATAATTTTGCCGTCTTCCAGTTCCTTAACCGAGAAATCGAGTTGGAAGGCGCGCACCGGTTTTTCGATGGCAGGTGCGGCCTTGGCTTCAGCAACTGGCTTGGTTTGAGAGTCCTGCGCACGTGTGGCCGTCGCTGCGGAGAGGACGAAACATAGAATTGCGGCTATTCCGACTGCTGTTGTCTTACGCATGGGCGTTCTCCTTCGGATTTCCGTCGTTATCGTTATCGTTATCGTCGTTATCGTGATCGTTCGGTCGTGTTGTGATTCCACCCTTCTGAATCCGTGGCTGGAGTGCCCCAGCGAAATGTAGCCTTCATTTCTTCGAGTTGATCCTGCCGCAGCTCCTCCGTTCGAGCCCGCGCCAGCAAGCCGGCTCGTTCGGGATACTCTTCCACATAGCTGGCCAGGATTTTTTCCTGCTCGCTTAGCGGCTGGGGCGAGGGAAACTGGTCGAGCTTGGGCTGGGCATTCGCCACGGCAGCGGCGCGCGCCGCCCGATGTACAGCGTGCCTTTCCGCCGCTCTGGATGATTGGGCAAGATCGTTCTTTTCTGAACTGTTCGAGCTTGCGACATCCCGTGGGTTTGGTTGGCCAGCCTGAACGATGACAGGCAGCACGGTTGTGGGACGGCGAGCGGTTACAGGAGCCTGTGCCTTGCCCGACCTCAAGGCCAGAGTCGCCACGATGATCACAACCGCCGCAAAAATAGCCGCAGCCGACACAAAACTCCAGTGTCGCCACGATCGCGCCATAACCTGGTCGCGCTCGGCCTGCAGAGTGGCGAGAACTCGCTCTTCGAGTCCCGCTCGCGGTTCTACCGCCGAGTACATTGCCAGCGCCGCGTCGAGGTCGCGGTCGAGCGGACCGAGTTCTGCCTTCGAGTCGTTACTGTGCAAGCCGTGATCGTGGTTTTCTTGTGCCATGGTTCCACCCAATATATGTTCATTTTCAGCGCGGGGATTGTTCCAGTTTCTCGCGCAGGATTTGTCGCGCCCGAAAAATCCGTGATCTTACGGCAGCTTCATTGATCCCCAAGGTTCCTGCGACTTCCCGCGGCGACATCTCGTCGACGGTCGATAAGATCAGGGGCTCGCGGAGCTTCGCGGGCAGCGCTGAGATTAGCCGTTCTAGAGTCGTGCCGAGTTGCGCGCCGACCAGGGTCGCGTCCGCGGGCGAATCCGCCGCAGGGACTTCTTCAGCCAACTTTTCGGGATCCTCAAACGGCGACTCCCGCGTCTTGCTCTGCCGCTTCGATCGATCCACGGCGACGCGCCATGCGATTCGCGCCAGCCAAGTCTTTGCATCCTCCACATCGGCAAGCTTCGCTTTGTAACGCAGAACGCGCAGGAATGTTTCCTGAGTAGCGTCCTCGGCGTCGTGATGCCTGCGGAGTGCGGCGTAGGCAATGCGATAGACGAGGCGTGAATGCTGCCGGACCATGTTTTCGAGCAACTCGTCCGTGTCCTGAGTGCGCTCGTCCGCTCGACTCACGTTCGCTTTGCGTTCGATGGTCGCCACGCGGCTCAGGATTGCCTCTCCCGCTACCACTTGTCTGCCCTCATTCATAAATGACCGCCGCTGAGTCGATTGTGTTCAGGTATTTCTGGAGGGAGAACGCTCGCAAGGGCGGGAATTGCAAGTCGAGTGGCAAAGTGTGGGACGGAAACTCTTGTCCGCCTGCTTTTGAACTTGATTTTGAAGCTTGATCCAACAACCGCGAAGGAAAAAACCAAGGTCAAAACTAGGCGGACAAGAGTGTCCGCCCCACATAACCTGGTCCCACATAACCTACCCCATCCGGCCTAGAAGCCGACCAGGACTGGCTCGGGTTCCAGCGGCACATCCCAGATTTCTTTCACGCGCTGCTCGATCTGGTCTTTCAAGGCGAGGACTTCGGCGGCAGTAGCGTCGCCGCGATTGACGATGGCCAGCGCGTGTTTACTTGATATGCCAACGTGGCCAAAGCCGTAACCGCGGGCGAAACCGGATTTCTCGACTAGCCACGCCGCTGAAACTTTTCTGCTGTTTGCCATTGCGGCGGGCGCCGGCGTGGGGTAACTGGGCAGGTGCAATCCTTTGGCGGCGGCACGCTTCTCAAGGCTTGCGAGCTGCTCTTCGGTAAGCACAGGATTCTTAAAGAACGAGCCCGCGCTCTGGCAATCCGGATCGCCGGGGACGATCAGCATGCCCTTGCGGGCGCGGATGTGACGTACGGCTTCGCGCGTTTCGGCGAGGTTGGGGATAGTTTCGCGGCCCTCGAAGTGTCGCTTCAGATCGGCATATTCAATGTGCGCCTCGCCGCTGGGCACCAGCGCGTAGGTCACGCGGAGAAGGATGAAGCGTCCTCGCTCAGTCGTATTGAAAATGCTGGAGCGATAAGAGAAGCCACAGGCTTCGCGGCAGAGTTCGCGCACCTGGCCGTCTTTGCGGTCGAAGACTTCGACCGATTCGATGGTCTGGGAAACTTCCTGTCCGTAGGCGCCCACATTCTGCACCGGCGTGCCGCCCACACTGCCCGGAATTCCGCTCAGGCACTCCACGCCGGCGCACCGCGCCCTCACGGCGTAGGAGACGAACCGATCCCAGGGTTCGCCTGCGCCCACGTCGAAGAGAACGCGACCATCGTCGTCGCGATTTCCAGGATGCTGCTCGATACCACGAATCGCGACTTTCAGCACCAGCCCTGGCCATCCGGAATCGGCCACTACCAGATTACTTCCGCCTCCGAGCACGAAAAGCGGGAGGTTTTTCGCTTGTGCGAACGCCACCGCTTCTTCGACCTGGCCCGTGGACATTGCTTCGACGAAAAAGCGCGCCGGACCACCCAGTCGGAGGGTGGTAAGAGGAGCAATTGAAATGTTTTCCTGCAGCAGCATGGGTGATTTCAATATACACATCGGCTGATTTTGGGCCTTGTTCAGCGACTGCGCAGAAGCTGGGCTCTTCTTGGGACGTACCACTTGGAGATGTCATCCAGAGCGCAGTCACTGCTTCGCGAAAGCGAAGCTGTTACGAAGTCGAAGGATCACTATTTGATAGACGAACACGGACCCGCAATGGCCAACAGTAGGTAGGGATCTTTCGACTGCGTTGCCCTCCGCTTTGCGGACGGCAACTTCGCTCAAGATGACAGTTCAAGAGATTCATGGACTCCGAAAGGGAAGCCGAGAACCGAGAACTGAGAACTGAGAACTGCTTATGTTCTAATCGCTGCATGGAGCGCAATCCTCCCCGGCGTGTCAAGAGTGGCGACGCCGAAATCGTGTATCGCGTGCTTGGCGACGGCCCACCGGTCGTCCTGCTGCACCCGTTTCCGGTTACTCATGAATTCTGGCTGCCGGTGGCTGAGGCTCTGGCTACGCGCTATCGGCTGGTCCTGCCTGACCTGCGCGGACATGGCGATTCCGAAGTGGGCGAAGGTCCGGCCACCATGGAGAAGCATGCCGCCGACCTCGCTCACATCATGGACGATGCTGAGGTTGGCCGCGCGCCCATGATTGGGGTTTCGATTGGCGGCTACGCTCTGTTCGAATTCTGGAGAAGGCATCGCGGGCGCGTGGCCGCGCTCGGTTTGTGTAACACCAAAGCGCCCGCCGACAACCCGGAGACCCGGGTCGGACGCCTCTATGCCGCCAACGACGTCCTCGAGCGTGGCACCGAACAGTTTTTCGAGTCGATGATTCCGAAGGTGATGGGAAAGACGACCCGCGAACTGCGTCCTGACCTGGTCGACGGCGTACTCCGCATGATGCGCAAAATGTCGCCGGAAGATGTGGCCCAGGTACAGCGCGGCATGGCCGCCCGACCTGACTCCGTGGATACATTGAAGACCATCAATGTTCCCACGCTGCTTGTCACCGGGGACGAAGACCTGATGACCGGTGTGAATGAGGCCGAGCTCATGCGACAGCACATCAACGGCAGCTTCTTGCAAGTGATCCCGAAGGCTGGCCATTATTCAGCCTGGGAACGACCCCAGGACGCCGCCAAGATCCTGCGCCAATTTCTGGATGGTCTATAGCGCATCAATGATAGCTGTGGAATTTTCCTGTGTTCTCTGTGGTTCAAGTTTTTTTACCACCGGGGGCGACAGGGGAGACACAGGGGTCTAGAATCGATCTCGCCATGAAGATAATCGCCGCTATTCTCGCCGTCGCTACGATTCAAATCTGCGCTCAGGCACAAACTTCCACGCCGCGTCCGAAGATTCTCGGCGTTGATCACGTGGCGTTCTACACTACCCAACCCGACGGAGTGAAAAAACTCTACGGCGACGTGCTGGGCCTCGCCTCCGCCGCTCCGGTCGAGGCCGGGGGCACGCTGCGATACCTGGTCGGCCAGCAATGGGTGGGCTACAGTCCGGCGCCCGATCCCAACGCCACCGACCGCATGGATCACGTGGCCTTCTCTACCGACAATATTGTCGCCCTTCGGCGTTATCTCACGGAGAAGGCAGTGAAGACATCGCAGATTCAGGGACGGTCCGATCACAGTTTGAGTATCGAACTGAGCGATCCCGAAGGCCACCATGTGGAGTTCATTGAACGAGGAAGGAGCGCGAGCGCGACCACGCCGGACTCTGCCGCCTCGCGACACATGATCCATGCGGGCTTCCTCGTCTACCATCGCGATGCTGAAGATCACTTCTACATCGACATCCTCGGCTTTCGCCCCTACTGGCACGGCGGCATGAAGGACGACGAAACCGACTGGGTCTCCATGCAGGTTCCCGACGGAAACGACTGGCTGGAATACATGCTGAATCAACCTGAAAATCCCGGCCTGCGAACCACCGGGGTGATGAACCACATCTCGCTAGGCGTCGCTGACATGAAGAAGGCGCAGGCGGTTCTGGAAGCGCATGGCTGGAAGCCGCACGGTGAGGAACAGGCCAAGATCGGAAAAGATGGCAAGTGGCAGCTGAATTTGTATGATCCGGACCTGACGCGCGTGGAACTGATGGAATTCAAGCCGGTGCAGAAGCCGTGCTGTTCTGACTTCACGGGGCAGCACCCTTCGGAATAGACAAGTCGCAACTTGATGTAGAATTTGTCGCGATCGTTTCAGAACGGAGTACGATCGAGGGCACGATGGGGAGCACGATCATGACGGAAGCGATTCTGGTTCCCGCGAATACCGTAGTCAGCGCCAAGGGCGACGGGCCCACCGTGGAGGTCAGTGGCGCGGCCAGCCGGGTCTTTCTGGTGACTCTGGCGATCACGAACATTATCGAGCAGGAATCGCTGGAGGTCAGCATCTTCGGCTCCGCCGACGGCGTGGCGTGGGGGGCAAAGTCGATCGCGGCGTTTCCGCAGAAGTTTTATCGCGAGGAGTCGCCGCTGCTGCTCGATCTGATCGCGCATCCCGACGTGAAGTTCGTGCGGGCACACTGGGAAGTCGCGCGCTGGGGACGCGGCACCGAAACACCGATGTTCGAGTTCGGCGTGACCCTAAAGGAAGTTCCTGCCAACATTCTGCGCGAGGCAACGGCTGAAGCCAAGGCACTGGCGTAGCGGTGTTGCTGGGCGGCTGAAGCCGGGGTCGATTCTGTAAGATTTACGGCGCGGCTGAAGCCGCGCCCTTTCAAGGCCTTCGGAAAACTGCTAGGCAGCTTCGGTTAAGACTCTGTCTCGCATTGCGCCGTCGCTGCTGAAACGGGGAACGCCTGGCTCCTCGGCGATGGGTTCCAGGTCCATGCTTCCAGCGTTTCCTGCCTGGGAGGGGACGCTTACAAGTCGATTGGCCTGGTCGACATATCCGATGTACATTTCGCCTTCGACTCTGATCCCGGCCAAGGTCTCGACAACCGGCGATCGGACTTCGAATGGCAGATCCTTCCATTGCGTCGTCAGCAATCCATCGCGGTAGGGGCTGTCGAAAATCAAGATGGACGCCAGCATCAAGTCCCGCTGATGCGAGGGGGTGTGATCCCAAAGACGTTTGGCTCTTGCCTCACCAGAGCCTGCGCGATTCTCATTTTTAGCGAGCTTATCGAATCGATTCAGGCCGAACCAAAAGGCTGGAATCAATATTGCGACAAGGAAGGCCGTAACTGCCCAGACTGGATGCATGCTTTCTCCCGGGCCTTCCCTAAGCCTGCGCCGCTACGGCGATGGCCGCGGAATTGTCCACCAGAAACAGGGCAGGAGTGGCACAGAGTGGAACCGTGGCTCGCATGCTCGTGCCGTGACCATCGGAGTCGATTTCCAGCTTGCCGTTCAGTTCGTGCAAGCGCTCGCGCATTCCGGCGAGGCCGATGCCCGTTTCCGCGCTCATTCCGCTCAATAACCGAAGGCGCTCGGCGGAGATACCTTTCCCGGAATCTCGTATTTCGAGGATTACAGCTTCGTCTACGTGCTGAAAATGAATGCTCGCCTCCGCAGCGCCAGAGTGGCGATGGATATTGGTCAGGCTCTCCTGCAATACCCGGAAAAGAGCAATCTCCGTCTTCTTCGGCATTCGTCCAGGGGGCGTCGAGATGTCAGTTGTCACCCGGATGCCGCTGCGCTTGGCGAAGCCCTCGATGTACCACTCGGCTGCGCAAGCAAATCCTACTTCGTCGAGCAGCGGTGGGTGCAGCAGATAGGCCATGGTTCGAATCTCTTCGATGGCCTGGTCGGCCAATTCCGCGACATTGGAGATGATCGCCAGACTGGCAGGGTCGTTCTTGCAGGTGGTTTGCAGGAAGGAGACGCTAATTTTCAATGCCGTCAGGGTTTGACCAGTACTGTCGTGCAAGTCGCGGGCGATCTTTCGTCTTTCCTGATCCTGTACGTCGAGCAGACGCTGAGAAAGGAGTTCCAGTTCAGCGTTGCGTTCGAGAATCAGCTTTTCAAGTTCAGATTGCGGGGTCGGAATTTTCAAATGTTTTGTAAGTGTCCACATAAGTCCTCCAAGGGGCGGCTAGGAGACAACAGGAGTCTCTCGTTCAGTATTTGAATTGTCACATTTATTAGAAACGGGAATCTGTGCAATATTGAACAGAGAAAACTAATAATCGGCCTGGAGTTGGCGTGCGGAGCGGGATTGGCAACGAATCGGGTTACAGGCGGGATTGGTCAACTGCAATCATCATAGCAGCATTCCTTGCTGGGTGAGCAGTTCTGAACAGACTAGAGCGAGTTTGCTGAATAGACTCCGTCTGACTGGCCGCGCCGGAGGAAGTATGCAGGCATTTCGCATTCTAGTGGTTGACCGCCATCCCATCTTTCGTTTAGGGCTGTGGGCTGTACTGGGCTCTCACGGAGGCTGGGAAGTCTGCGGAGAAGCAGTGGACGGGCCGGATGCGGCGCAGAAATGCATCCAGTTGAAACCGGATCTCATGATCATGGAGATCTGTATGGCCCGGCTGAATGGGATCGAGGTAGCGGGGCAGATTCTGCAGGCAAATCCGGCGCAGAGAATCCTGGTGCTTACCGATGCGGACTCGGAGGGAGCGGTTCGGCATTGTTTGCAGGCAGGAATTTGTGGGTGGATTCTCAAGTCGGACAGCATTGAAGATCTGATGACGGCGGTCAAGGCCGTGCAGGACAATGCCTCGCACGACGCTGTGCACAGCGCTGTGCACGGCGCTGTGCAGCATACCGATCTGCCGGCGAGAACTCCGGCTGTGCTGGTCCGCGGACGCTGGAAGGGGAATCCCGGTCGAAGAGGGGAGCTGCCGTCCCCTTTGTCTCCCCGAGAACAGGAAGTGCTGCAGTTGGTAGCAGAAGGCAAGAGCTCCAAGGACGTGGCCACAATTTTGAATATTGCGGAGAAAACGGCGGTTACGCATCGAACCAACCTTATGTCGAAACTCGACTTGCACTCGGTGGCCAGGCTGGTGATTTATGCGGTAAGGAACGAAGTGATCCACGTGCCGTTAAGGGATGTGATTGCGCTGCCGATCGGTTCCCAGGTATCGTCCATGCCCTCCGTCGTGAACCCCTAACCACAGGGGGCACGGGGAGACACAGGGGAATCAGGCTGCTACTTTGGCACCTGCATTACAATCGACTGGTGGGTGTGCTGCACAATCTGCGCGTGACGCTGGAGATGATCAAGTGGGAGCACTCCATTTTTGCGTTGCCGTTTGCGCTGTGTGGCGCGATGCTGGCGGCCGGAGGATTTCCCACGGCACACCAGTTGGTCTGGATCATCATCGCAATGGTCGCCGCGCGTTCGGCGGCAATGGCTTTCAATCGACTGGCCGACGCCACTATCGACGCCGCTAATCCTCGCACCAGCGCCCGCGCCCTGCCTGCCGGGCAACTCACACCGGTCTTTGTGACCACGTTCGTGGTAGTTTCCGGTACGATCTTCATTATCGCCGCGGCGCAGTTGAATTGGCTTGCACTGTGGCTCTCGCCGGTAGCTCTGGCCGTATTGCTGCTCTACTCCTACACCAAGCGCTTCACCCGCTGGTCGCATCTGGTGCTCGGATTCGCGCTGGGAATTGCTCCCGCCGCGGCGTGGATCGCGGTGCGCGGATCGCTCGACCCGCGAATCTTGCTGCTCACCGCTGCCGTGACTTTCTGGGTGGCGGGTTTCGATGTGCTCTACGCCTGCCAGGACTTCGACTTCGACCGCCAGACCGGCCTGCATTCCATTCCACGGTATTTGGGCGTGCGGCATGCTCTATGGGTGGCGCGCGCTTTTCACTTAATTATGCTGGTGTTATTGATTGGCTTGCTGTGGTCGTTCGGCCTGGGCAAACTGGCAATGGCGGGAGTCGCGGTGGTCGCGGCGCTGCTGGCTTATGAGCATTCCCTGGTCTCGGCCGATGATCTCAGCAAATTGAACGCCGCTTTCTTCACGATGAATGGCGTGATCTCGGTGCTTTTCTTTGTGTTTGTCGCAGGTGACGTGCTACTACGAAGATAGTTTTAGGAATGATTACGTGGAGGCGGCCGCCTCCTGCTGTCCGTCGAGTGGAGCGCGCCGCGCTGCTTATCTTAATCCCGTTTCCCGTGCCATAATCGGGACGCCACTGGAGGAATTCATGGTTCGCGCGATCTGCACTTCAATAATGATGCTGGCTGCGCTTAGCGCAGCTCAGCAGGCGACTCCCTCGCAGGCTTCCGCGCCGGGTAGCGCGGCGGATCTGATTCAGCAAGGCGAAAAGCTGAGCCGCGAAGGGAAGCAGGATGAGGCCCTGGCGCTCTATCAAAAAGCGCTCGACAAGTCCCCAGGCCTGTACGACGCACACTTCGAGATGGGGATCGCTCTTGACCTAAAGGGCGAGTATGCGGCTGCCCGGGACCAGTTCACGCAGGCCATCGAGCTCGCTCCCGCGGACTCCAAGCCGCAGGCCCTGCGGGCTATGGCGGTTTCCTACGCTTTTGAAGGCAATGCCTATAAGGCGGCCGAGTCCGAGGTGCAGGTTCTCAATACCCGCATGGCGAGAAGCGACTCGGTGGGCGCCGCGGAGACTTGCAATGAACTGGCCCGCATCTATCTTGAAAGCGGCGACCCCGACCATGCTTTCAAGTGGTACAAGATGGGCTATGAAACGGTTTCGCATAAACCAGACCTGACCGACGCGGACAAGAATCTGTGGCTATTCCGCTGGGAAAGTGCGCAGGCTCGCATCGCCGCGCGGCGCGGCCAGGCTGCCGAGGCGCAGCAACATGTTGCGGCCGCGAAGGTTGCACTGGATAAGTCCAATAACCCCGACCAGGAGCCTTTCTATCCCTATCTCGTTGGATACGTTGCGTTTTACCTGGGCGACTATCAGACTGCGCTCGTGCAGTTGCAGAAAGCCAACCAGCGCGATCCTTTAAACCTCGCGATGCTCGGCCAAGCGTATGAAAAATCCGGAAACGCTGCGCAGGCCAGGGAGTGCTACCGCAGGGTTCTGGAATTGAACGTACATAACCTCCCGAACGCCTTCGCTCGTCCGCTGGCTAAGAAGAAGCTGGAAGCCGGGGCGTAGGGATGAGGTGTCCAGGGACGGGCTTCAAGGGTCGCGGACGATCTTAACTTCCTTTAACCCACACTTGCTTCTCACCAACCTCTTGCCTGAGTTGGGCATCGAAACCCTATGCGTTTCCACATCTCTGCTGCTGTTGGTCCTATTGCCGCTGGGTTGATGCTCGCGGCAGGCGTGAGTTGCTCTTCCAACCAGAGTCCCGATCAGATTCGCCAGCAAACGGCACAGGCCACGGAAGAGGTGAAGCGCGACACCAAAGCGGTCGCCGACGGCATTCGCGACGGCCTCAGCAATAAGAAGGCTGTCGATTTGAACAAAGGTTCAAAAGACGATTTGCTTACCCTTCCAGGGATCACCGGGCCGCGAGCAGATCGAATCATCGCGGAACGGCCTTATGCCAGCGCCCACCAATTGGTGACACGGCGCGTGGTATCTGAAGACGAATACGCGCAGATTCAGGATCGCGTTGTCGTCACCCGGTAATTTCAAGATTTCACAACAGGGGACACAGAGAAAGTTGTCTTTGTGTCCTCTGTGGTTATTTCTTATTGATTCGGAGCGGGCTGAGCCTGGGGATTGCTCCCGTTCACCCGCAGCAGCATCAGTGTGCCGCTCTCGAGCTTGACGTTATTCTTGTCCGAGCTCAGCAACGATCCTTGTTCTTGTAACGCTCCCTGTCCTTGCGTGGAATTTTGCGGAGTGTTTTCTAGCTTCAGGTTCGGGATGCCGATCACGCCTTCGGTCTTGCCGGTAATGTTCGGGCGTGCATTGTCTGATGTTTGCGCGTTGGTGCCGCCGATTGGATCGGTAGTCGCCGGTTGCGATTGCTGAGAGGGCGCACTGGCGGGCGAACCCGCATGCCCACCCATCGACGAGGGACTTGCGGAAGGAGTTGCACTCCCGCCGGCTTGGGCAGGCGCGCCGTTTCCACTATCGGTGGAATTCGGGCTGGGCAGAACGATGACTGCCTGGATCGACATCGGCATCTGCATGTCGCCGGTTTTTAGTTTTGCCTGATCGAACGCGATGCCAAGCTGCGATTCCTTTTGATCCTTGTTGCGGGCCTGGACTTCGGTTACCCGGCCGATGACGGCCGTATCTTTCGGGACAATGATGTCGCCGCTGTTGTTCTTAAGGTCCATCGTAACTTTGGCCACGACTTCGTCACCGGTCTTCGCCTTCTTGGCGTCTATGGTCTTGGTCAACTGGACGGGAATTACGTTGCCCGGGGCGATTCGGAGCGGGCCTGCCTGCGCCGTAGCCCCCGTCGCTGGAGCCTGGGCCTGTGACGCCGGTGGTTGTGCTTGAGTTTGTGGCATGGAAGGCTCGGCAATCGGCGGTGCCGGATTTGCAGACTGAGTGGCAGACTGCGACGTGGGACTGCCACTCTGCCCGTTAGAAGATGGCGGTGTGCTTTGCGCCAGCGAAACTCCGGCCGCAAACAGGGCGCCTACTAGTGTGATGGCAAGATATTTGGCCATAAATGTTCTCCTTGTTGTGATATGAGGCGCGCAATCTGCTTTATGTTTCGATGCCGGTACACGCTGGCGGGTGGGCGGGAATTTAAGCCCGGCCGTGGTGGATTCCCTCTGCGAGGTGGAACCAGATGTTGGAACTATGAGTTCCAAACCGGCTGCGATATCATTAAGAAGATGCCTGTTACGCACCCATCTCATCTTCAGACTCATTGTTTCCAGACCGACGACCGTCGCTTGCAACCAATTCATGAAAAAGTAATTGGCGGCGAGCGCCTTAGCGCCGACGACGCGCTGGCCCTCTACCGCAGCGGCGACATACTCGCTGTTGGATGGATGGCCAACTTCGTCCGCGAGCGCATGCACGGCGACAAGACTTACTTCAACGTAAACCGCCACATCAATCCGACGAATGTATGCGTGGCGGCGTGCCGACTATGCGCTTTTGGCCGCAAGAAAGATACGCCCGGCGCTTACACCATGGCGCTCGAGGAAGCGTTTGAAACCGCGGCTTCCGGCTACACCGAAGCAGTCACGGAATTCCACATCGTTGGCGGACTGCATCCCGACCTGCCATTTCAGTATTTTCTCGATCTCTGCTCCGGCCTGAAGCAGCGTTTTCCGCAGGTGCATCTCAAGGCCTTCACCATGGTCGAGGTTGCATACCTGTCGAAGCGGGCCAAGCTGTC
>Ga0302324_100022980_pt1 | contig 12091 bp, 13 predicted proteins | sample Palsa_T0_1_FD_201949 | JGI IMG/M metagenome (GOLD analysis project Ga0302324, IMG submission 201949) | Peat permafrost microbial communities from Stordalen Mire near Abisko, Sweden - Palsa_T0_1 | ecosystem: Environmental > Terrestrial > Soil > Palsa > Peat permafrost | place: Sweden: Abisko...
GAAAAGCTGGAAACACGATATCGGTAGTCAGGTGAAGGCCGGCGAGGTGCTCGCCGAGATCGAGACGCCCGATCTTGACCAGCAGCTCGCACAGGCGCGCGCCGACCTCAACGTCGCCCAGGCCAATGCCGAGCTTGCGAGGATCGGCGCCGAACGCTGGCAGTCGCTGGCCACTACTGACGCCGTCGCCAAGCAGGATGTCGATCAGCGGACGTATACCTGGAATGCGAACATCGCACAGGTCAAGGCTGCGCAGGCGAATGTCGACCGCCTGATGGCCGAAGAAGGCTTCAAACGCCTGGTCGCGCCCTTCGACGGCATCGTCACCGCGCGCGACACCGACATTGGCGCACTCATCAACGTCGGGGCCGCCGGCGGCGCGGAGTTGTTCGTGGTCTCGGAGACGAAGAAACTGCGCGTCTATGTAAGCGTCCCACAGAACGATGTGCCCAGCGTACCGCCGGGTACGCGGGCCACGATTACCGTGCCCGAGCATCCCGACAAAACCTACACCGGTACGGTCGAGGCTTCGGCGCAAGCCGTCAATCCAAGCACCGGCACCACGCTGATGCAGCTGATCGTCGACAACAGCGCCGGTGAATTGATGCCGGGCGATTATGCCAGCATCCGCCTGCAAATCGTCGCGGCCAATGCACTGAGCGTGCCCTCGAGCGCGCTGATTTTCGACGCCAAGGGACTTTCCATTGCCACGGTGGACTCCGACAACCGCGTGGTACTCAAGCCTGTGTCGATCGACCGCGACCTGGGTGCGGTGGTCGACCTTGCCGCCGGCGTCGCGCCGAACGATCGCGTGATCGAAAACCCTCCCGACGGTATCGGCGATGGTGCCGCGGTGCGCATCGCCACCCCCAGGTCGGCCGGGGCGGTTGCCGCGCAGGTGAGAAAATCAAATGAAAAAAGCTAGTCGCCTCGTCGGCTCCAGCGCCGCGCTGACGCTGCTGCTCAGCGGCTGCTCGCTCGCACCGCCGCTGAAAACCCCGGCAATTCCGAACGTGGACGCCTATAAGGAGCTTGGGCCCTGGACGACGGCTCAACCGGCCGACCGACTGCCCCGCGACAGCTGGTGGACGCTATACGACAGCGCGGAGCTCGATGAATTGGAGAAACGATTGATCGCCGCCAATCCGACGCTCGCCGCCGCATTGGCCGACTACGCCCAGGCCAGGGCACTGGGCGACCAGGCGCGTGCAGGGCTTTTCCCTAGCCTGGGTGTCGGCGCCAGCGTCGAGCGCAATCGCGAATCCGTCAACGCGCCGCTCAGAGCGGCGACCGCCCCCACCGATTACAATAATAACGCCCTCAGCGGCAGTGTCAGCTACGAACTTGACCTCTGGGGGCAGATTCGTAACGAAGTCGCCGCTGGCGAAGCCAACGCTGCCGCGTCGGCCGCGGATCTTGAGAACGCACGGCTGTCGCTGATCGCGCAGCTGGTCGACGACTACATTCAGTTGCGCAGCCTGGACCGTGACAGCGCGATCCTCGATGCAACAGTGGTCGCCTACTCGCGCGCGCTCAGGCTGACCGGACAGCGCCACGATGCCGGGATCGCGCCCGGCCTCGATGTCTCGCAGGCCCAGACCCAACTCGATGCCGCACGCTCCGAGGTGGCCCAAACACTCGCCCAGCGCGCGCTGATGGAACACGCGATCGCAGCGCTGCTCGGCGAGCCGGCCTCGAGCTTCTCGATCAAGCCGGAGATCGTAGCGATCACGCTGCCACAAATCCCCACCGGCGTTCCCAGCACCTTGCTGCAGCGCCGCCCCGATATTGCAGCAGCGCAGCGGCGCATGGTCGCGGCCAATGCCACCATTGGGGTCGCGCGGGCGGCGTATTTTCCGACCCTTACGCTCGGCGCGCAGGGTGGCTTCCAGAGTACCGCCTTTTCGAACTGGCTGAGTGCTCCGAGTTCTTTCTGGGCGGTCGGACCCAACGCCCTGCTCAGCGTGTTTGACGGCGGATTACGCCGGGCGCAGGTCGCCCAGGCACGCGCGGAATTCGACGCGTCGGCCGCGAACTATCGCGGAGTCGCCATCGGTGCGTTTCAGCAGGTCGAGGACAGCCTCGCCACGCTCAATCATTACCACGACGCCGCTGTGGAGGAAAAGGCGGCGGTGGACGCGGCGCAACGTACGCTGAACTTCTCCATGGCGCTCTACGTCAAGGGTGCGGTCGACTATCTCATCGTGGTCACCTCGCAGACCGCCGTCCTCCAGACCCAGCTGGAGGCGCTCACTCTCGACACGGCGCAGTTGCGCGCCAGCGTCGATCTGATTCGTGCGCTCGGGGGTGGATGGGAGTCCTCGGCCGCCGCCGGGCTGGCGAATACTCGAGGCCTCGAGCACAGAACTGGAGACGGAACATGAGGCCGCCGATTCTCGCTCCCGCGCTCGCGATCCTTTTGTCAATGTGTGCAGTTCCTATCGCGCTCACACAAGCGGCCCCGCCGGAAGCCTCCTCGACCAGTACACAGCCCGACTATCACCCCAGCATGGGTGACCTGATGACCATGGCAATACAGCCGCGCCATATCAAGCTCTACTACGCAGGCGACCAGCAAAATTGGAGCTATGCCGCCTATGAACTCGGGGAACTGCGCAATGCATTCGCGCGCATCGCCCGCACCATTCCCCAATATCACGCTCTCGATACTGTCAGCATCACTGCGGCGGTGACCCAAACGCCGCTCGATGCCCTTGCACGGGCGATAAAAGAGCGCAGTCCGGAGCAATTTACCGAGGCCTACGCGCAGCTAACACAGGCGTGCAATGCCTGCCACCAGAGCGTGAACCACGCTGAAGTGGTCATCAAGGTACCGGCTGCAGGCATGTTTCCTGATCAGGAGTTCCAACCAGCCACGCTCCATTAAATCGATCAATTCGAATCTACCGGCAAACGCGGAACTGACCTGACGCATCATACTGAAGAGTTGCGCGGCGATGTCACTGTGCCGGCTTATACCAGGACAGATCGGGAGAACACCGTGAAAGCAATTCTATGGGCTACGCTCTTGGCGAGTACTCAAATGACCCCAGTACACGCCGCCGATGCAGCAAACCAGAAGCGGGCCTTGATCAACACGCAGGTCGCGCCAGCAAACATGACCACTGAGCAAGCGGCGGCTGAACACCAGGTGCTGTACGCAAACGTGTGGGCAGACGATAAAGGGGGTGACCCATGTCAGCCAATGCGTACTAAAGGGGCTCGATCTGAAATCGTTCGCGCCGCCCGCATCCCCCTACTATTTCGGGTTTACTCCAGAAAACGTGCAAAGCGTGGTGTTCTCCGTCCTTCCAAAGGGTTGGTATGGCGATTGGCACCATGCGCCTGGTCCGCAATGGGTGATCACCCTGTCGGGCGCATGGGAGATTGAGACGGCCGACGGCTCAACCCTGCGTCAGGGGCCTGGTGAGTTCCAGTTCAACTCAGACGAGTCGGCGTACGCCATAACGCCCGATGCGCCCGTGGGTCATACCGCGAAACAGGTTGGCGACGTTTCGAATGTCCGGGTAATCATCACACTGAAGAAAAACCCGCTCCGAACCTATGCGAATAAATCGTGTGTCCTTTAGGCTGCCCCTCGGCCGACGAACTCGGAGGCTGCAACCCGATCTCGCACGGCTTCCCCAAGGCAGCGGCGCTATCAAACTGGAGGCAACGGGATAGCCGATGAAATGCCGACGATCGCCGCCGCCGCCCCGGGTCAGCCCTAGGGGTTCGTTGCAATCGAGTTCACAACACTGTCAACTCCAGGCACTTGACGCGCCAGCGACCCGACGTCCGACCGGGCCACGTCATCGAGCTCACCATGCAAATACACGACCCCGTTGCTGGTTTGTATCTGGATCGAATCAGGGTCTCCCAATTCAGGATGACGATCGATCGCCGTGCGTACCTCGCTCGTGATTCTCGCGTCGTTACGACAGCTATCAGAGTGGCAGTCGCCTAACGTAGCGCATCCGGAAAGAGCGCTCAGGATAAAAGCGCACGCGAACGCGTGCAATGGCCTCGGGCTGTTCATCTCAATCTCCTATTCAATCGCATAACGGTTGTCAAAAAGCTGTGATTGAGCACGTCCGGCCAATCGCATGCGACCGAACATACGGTCGCGTGGTATGAGTCGATGAGCTCATCGAGGCTTAGGTTGCCCGACTGGTGTTGCGCGTGGATTTCCGCAATCGCCACGCCCGTTACCGCTGAAATGGCGCGTGCGTCGAACGTGAGCCAGCGCTCGCCGGCAATTTTTTTAAACCGCGTTGGGCTCCGAGGCCGAGCGCCGATTCAATGATGCGCGATCGCCGAGATCTCTATGTGGGCGCCCAAGGATAATTTGGTCACCTGGACGGTCGTTCGAGCAGGTAGCGGACGCTTGAAGTATTCGAGGTAGATGGCGTTTACTTGCTTGAACTGAGACATATCGTCCAGATAGATCTGGACCGAAGCGACATCGGAGTAATTCATGTGCACGTCCTTCAAAACGCGCCCAAGATTCTCAATACAGTTTCTCGTCTCCTGGCCAAAGTCCCCAGACAATACGTGGGTCTTCGGGTCTGTTCCCTGCAGAGCGGCAACGTACAATGTGTCCCCACTCAAAATCCCCGGGCTATAGGGCGTCCCGGCCGAAACCAGTTCCGCACCGACCGGAATCCCGCCGGACTGACTCGATGCGGAAAGGAGCAAAAGCGAAACCGCCATCGCGCGGCTAATTGCTGTAGGCGTCCGTCCCGCAGCGACTAGCTTGAGCCCGTGGCTCCGAATGGCCGACAGAAGATGCTGACCCTGGCGGTTGTACGAGAAAAAAGAACGCACTGGAAAGCCATCGCCAACCCAATGCCGGCGGGGGCTCGTGTAGACCCCGAGAATCTTCTTCATCGCCTGTCTCCTGGGAGGCCTCGCGGAGCCTCCATGCGTTGGGGTGGCTTCGTGGGCACAAATGACATCGAATGCATGCCAGGACCCTATAGTTCACCAGCGAGGAACTGCGCTCTTCCGTTGCCGAAACTCCAATCGGCGTCAGAGTTCGTAACGAAGGACACGACGATATCGTTCTGCTCTATTCCGCATGCCTTCAATTCCTCGACGAGCTTTGTATAGAGATTCCCTTTCTGTTGCTCGGTTCGTGGTCGGCTCGTGATGCCGATGAACACAACCTTCTTGGTGCGTTCGATGCCGAGCCCGGTGTCCTGAACAATTAAGTTCGCTTCGGAGTGCTCCTGATAAACCTGGTAACGATCGCGAGGAGGGACTCCAAAGGCCGATAGGACAGCCCGGTGGATTGCGTCAAGAAGTTCTTTGACCTGTTCCTTGCTACGGCCTTTGTAGGCATCGACTCTAAGAAAGGGCATTGCATGCTCCTATCCGGGTCTAGGTTCCCGGCTGAATTGCACTTACGCGCCAAACGGTGTTTCCAACATCGTCTGCCACGAGCAGCGCCCCGCCCCGGTCCAGCGCAAGACCCACGGGCCGTCCGTGAACCGTCTCGTTGTCCTTGCCGAGGAACCCGGTGACGACCGGTATCGGCCTGCCGACCGGTCGGCCGTTCACGAAAGATACAAATATCACCTGGTAGCCGTTTAGAGGGCTGCGGTCCCAACTGCCGTGCTCACTGATGAAGGCGCCGTTGGCGAAGGCCGGTGACAGGTGCTGACCTTCGCTGAAGAGCAGGCTCAGCGGGGCTACGTGGGAACTTAGACCGTAGTCGGGCTTGATCGCCTGGGCGACGAGCTCCGGGCGCTGGGGGTGGACGCGAACATCAACATGACTTCCCCAGTAACTGTAGGGCCAACCGTAAAAGCCGCCCTGCCGAATCGATGTCAAATAATCGGGGACCAGGTCGGGGCCGATCTCATCGCGCTCGTTGACGACGGCGAACAACTGCCGGGTCTGCGGCTCGAAGGCCACGCTGGTCGGGTTGCGCGTGCCGGAAGCGAAGATGCGCTTGGCACCGGTCAACCGGTCGACCTCGTAAATGGCCGCACGCCCCTCTTCGACGTCCATACCGTTTTCGGTGATGTTGCTGTTTGAACCCACCCCGACGTAGAGCTTCGAACCGTCTGCGCTCGCCGTCATTGACTTCGTCCAGTGATGGTCGAGCCGCCCTGCTGGAAGCTCGGTGAGCGTCACGCCAGGCGATGTGATCCGTGTCGTCCCCGGCACATAATTGAAGGCGAGGATCGCGTCGGTATTGGCGACGTACAGCGTGTCGCCAACGAGCACAATTCCATAGGGCGAGTGGAGATGGTCTATGAAAACCGTCCTCAGCTCGAGCTGACCGTCGCCGGTAGCGTAGCGCAACAAAGTGATGCGATTGCCGCCCTTCCCGGCGGCTCCGGCCCGCGCCTTCACCGTTCCGGCAATGAAGTCCTTAGGCCGAAATGCCTCGGTACCGGGGCCGTTGGTCTCGAACACGAGGATGTCGCCGTTGGGCAGCGTATAAAGAGTGCGCGGGTGCTCGAGCCCTGTGGCAAGCGCCTCGACCTTAAGGCCTGCAGATACCGTGGGCATCTCGCCGGCTTTCCAATCGATGGCCTTCGGAACGCTCATGGGCGGCAGCAAGTACTCGCTGGCCTCGGGCAAATAGGGGTCCGGGCCATATTGTCGGGCCGGATCGCCGGCCCTGGAGCTGCACGCCGCAAGGGTGACGACCGAGATCAACGTGGCGACCGGGCGAAGAGATGTCATTCTCATGGGCGGTCTCCGGTCGCGCGGCTTATTGTAAGGGTCCATCCTCGCGCGCCGGCGATGACTAGCAAAATGGTGGACACCGCGGACAGGAAAATCCCTTGCGGCACCACAGAGGTCCACGCGTCACGGCTATGCACGAACGCGTTAACTAAAGACAGCGACGCGGCTGCGGCCACCAGGATGAACGATATCGTGTTGAGCCGACCAGCGCGCCCTGTCGCAAGGTCAATCAGCAGCAACAGCACGGCGACCAGCATGACGATCAGGCCGGCCGTGATGAGCCAGGCGGAGAAGTTTGCCCACTGCCAGAGCGCCGCAGCGTAATAGATGTAATCGGTGCCAAAGGCTGCTATTAGCAGTACCGCGCCCGCGCTGATGAAGCCGCGGTGTAGAGGCGCCGCTGAGCGGCTGAGCCGAATTGACCTGCGCGTCTGTTCAACCCGCAAGTCATTGAACGAAGCAGGATTCTCGCTTGATTTCTGCTCTAACATGGAAAAGCTCCAAGATCGTCGTGTTCAGCGAGCGACCGGTGTGTCGGTTTCCGCGACGAGGAGCGCCTCCACGCGGTGCATGTGGTCATCGATCTTCGGCAACGTCTCGCGGGCGTATGCTTTAAGCGCCGCGCTGGAGCCGTTCTGGATTTCCCAGCGATACAGGGCGTCATTGGCATGCTGATAGTCGAGTTGGGTACGCACATAGTCGCGGTCGAAGGCCGCTCCTTGCTCACCCACCAGGATCCCGACTAACCCCTTGTAGGCACCTGAAATCAGGCTGGCAGGCGGCGGCTCCAAGTTCATCTTCTGCAGCAGGGCCATGAGGTTGTTCTCGACCTGTACATGGCTGCTGTCCATAAGCGTCGCGTAATCGCGCACTGCCGCGCTGGCAGCGTGCGTCTCGCCGAGCTTGCCGGTGTCGATTTGGAACTGGTTGCCGAGGTTAGTCTGCGCGATGAACGCGTAGTCGACTGGCGCGAGCTGAACGGACTCGGAGCTTGCCGCGTTCGCAACGCCCGCAAGGGCGACGAATATCACAACGGTGGGGAGTGGAGCAAGAATTCTCATGGCTGGCCTCGAATGCGCAGGTTGTGTTGTCCATTTGGAACGCCCGCCGTTACGAAGCGATTTCTACCGGCCTCGCGGATATTTCAACCGAAATGCCAGCGGCGGTTTCAGCCGTAACACACGCCGCGGAGGCTGACATGTCGTGGACATCTAACCCAGTCACTCTCCAACCAACCACACAGTTGGATTCTCAAGCCGCCAGGCACAGACAGCTGCTTCATCCTGAGGATGCTTATATGAATATTACAGTCCGCATGGTCCGCTTTTTTTGCCTAAGCGCCGTACTCGCTATGATCACCCAGCCGCGGCCGGCGGTGTCTGCGTCGCCCGGTGGCGACTACACCAGAGAACAGGCGCAACTAGGCGCGCAGGTATATAGCGGATCATGCTCTGTGTGTCATGGTTCAAGGCTTCAAGGGAGCGCCGCGCCAGCGTTGACCGGGGGTGCTTTTGGGAATGTTCTCAAGAACACATACCCCACCACGAGTGCTCTATTTGCGTTCATCTCTACGCAGATGCCGGTGAATAACCCAGGTTCCTTGAACAAGACCCAATACACGCAGGTGCTTGCATTCATCCTCGCCAAGAATGGTTATCCCGCGGGGAGCGCGCCGCTCGAATCTGCGCATCTGGATGATGTCGCGCTGCTGCCCTACCCGGACCAGAACGCAAAGAAAGCGCCGGACGCCGATCTTGAGATTGCCAATATCGGCAGCGCCAACCGACTGATGGTCGGTACTCCCCCCGACAAAGCCAGTGTCACGATCGGCGACAGCATGATGACTAATGTCGACTCGCATCCCGCCGACTGGCTGCTACACGGACGCGACTATTCCAATCAGCGCTTCTCTCCGCTGAAGGACATCAACGCCGGGAACGTGTCGTCGCTCGTGCCTGTGGCGCTGGTCCAGACGGGTATCACCAGCAGCTTTGAGACCACGCCCATCGTGGTTAATGGGGTGATGTATGCCACCACGCCGGTGGTCGATTACAAGATGAAGATTCTCGCCATCCGCGCCAACAGCGGCGACATCATTTGGGAATCGACCTACACCCTGGGCGATTTCAAAATCTGCTGCGGTCCTGTCAATCGCGGCGTCGCCGTGGCGTACGGCAACGTCTATGTGGTGACGTTGGATGATCGTCTGATCGCACTCGATGCTGCCAGCGGCGCAGTCCGTTGGAATGTCGCCGTGGCTGACCCAGCGATAGGCTATAGCGAGACGATGGCGCCCCAGGTATACAAGGGCAGGATCATCGTCGGGAGCGCCGGCGGTGAGTGGCCGATCCGTGGTTTCGTCGCCGCCTTCGATGCCACGACGGGAAAAGAAGACTGGCGCTGGTACTCCACCGATCCGAAGTCCTTCGCAGGCGATACCTGGCAACGCGGCGGCGGGATGGCGTGGACCACGCCCGCCATCGATTCAGCGCGGGACTTGATCATTTTCTCGACCGGTAACCCCAACCCCGACTTGTACGGCGCCGGTCGTCAGGGCGATAACCTCTACACTGATTCGATTGTGGCCTTGCAGGCGAGCACCGGCAAATTGGCCTGGTTCTTTCAGGAGGTCCCGCACGATGTCTGGGATTACGATGCGGTAAGTAATGTCGTTCTGTTCGAGACCGTCGACCATGGAAAGACCGTGCCGGCCGCGGGCGAGGCGGGCAAGACGGGCTGGTTCTACATTGTAAACCGGGATACCGGCAAGTTGATCCGACGATCCGACGCATTCGTCGAGCAGTCGAAAAATATGTTCGCTCAACCGACCAAGGAGGGCGTGCAGATTCTTCCTGGCGCAAATGGCGGAGCGGAATGGTCGCCGCCCGCCTATTCACCATTGACGCACTCGGTGTACATCCTTGGGATGAACCAGTTGATGACCTTTACAACCGGTGCGGACCCGGGCTTTCAACCCGGTACGATGCGCCTTGGCAGCGCGTTCACCAACGTAGAGAAGGACCCACTACAGAATGGCCTATTTACCGCCGTTAACGTCGACACGGGCCATGTGGTCTGGCAATACCAGGCTAAACAGCCACTGATCGGCGGCGCGCTGGCGACCGCCGGTAACCTCGTCTTCATGGGCGAAGGCGACGGCTACTTCAATGCATTCGATGCCACGAGCGGCAAGAAGCTGTGGCGATTCAATCTGGGTGCGGGTGTCAACGCGCCTCCCATCACATACACGGTAGATGCCGTGCAGTACATTGCCGTCGCTGCGGGTGGCAATTTCCAGATGGGATTTCCGTACGGCGACACGATCGCGATTTTCAAATTAGCCAAGTGATTGAGGAGTTACGTTCGATGATCGCATAGCGCTTTCAGCGCGCCGGAGCGGAGAAAGCGCCCGACCGCTTTTCAAATGTGTCCTGCTTGAGTGTTGGAAAGAGGACCGCGGATCCTTGAGCACGCACGCACTCGACATACTTTGGAGACCCAAGCTCGCGGCTGGTCGAGGACCGAGTGGCCCAACGCCACAATTGTGCCGGTTTTTCTCGGCAATCGCGAATCCGCTGCGGGCGATTCTCACTGCGCATCAATGCGAAACAGTAGCTGCAGCGGATAACCTACGGCGCCTTCGAAAAACGCACGGTCCAGGGCTAGATGGTCGTCGGTGACCTTCAGTTCAATGACTTTGGGGAGTGCTTGGAACCCCGCGGCGTCCAAGGCGTTGAAATAGTCGGCAAAGGTCTTATGCATGTAGCTTACGGGAACAGCCTCGCCGTCCCGCCTCCAGAGGTATCCTTCATATGACTGATCGACACCGGCGAAGTAGTCTCGTCCCTTTGGGTCGAAGTAAACAGGCTTCTCCAGAGGGCGGATATATGGCAGAAATGGGTGCGGCACCGTGAAAATGAAACGACCTCCCGGAGCGAGGAGTGAATGCACTGTCCGGAATACCGCGGTCATTTCAGCGCAACTCAAATAGCTGGCCATAAACACGGCGATCACCCGGTCGAATTCCTTCCGGGGAAAATTCTAAAAATTCGTGGCATTGCCGCTCACAAAAGTCATCGGGCAAGGCGCACCGCTCGCAGCCCGCCGTGCGCGCTCGACCATTTCGCTGGAGATATCGATGCCGAAAACCGACTGGGCGCCCGCCTGCGCCACTAGACGGGCAACGTATCCTTCGCCGCACCCGAGATCCAACACATGCTTGCCTGTCACGGGCGCGAGTTCCTGCAGTACGAACGGTCTGGCCGTGAAGTCCGAAAGAATCAAAGGCTCCTGCCTTGCCCACTGCCCTGCGTTCCAATCGAACATTGCAGCGAAAGAATCGGCCTGCATAATTTGGCTCCCAGAAAATGAATTAAGCGGACATGTTGCCTGTGGACGGTGTGTCGTAGAGTCCGGCCTGCCGGCCCCGTTCCTGAACCAACGCCAGAACCGCGTCGATCGTTGGTGTGGGTACCTTGACGAGGCGGCCCATTTCCTGGACGGCAGTGACGAGCGCATCGGTCTCCAGGGATCGGCCTCGTTCGAGATCTTGCAGCATTGAGATTTTGTGACCGACGACGGAACCGGCTGCGTTCAGGCGCCTTTCCATCATTTGTTCGGGAATGGTAAGACCGAGCGAAGTAGTTATCGCCTGGGCTTCGGCCATCATGGATTTGCGTAGAGCACGGAGGCCAGGCTCGGAAGTGACGCGATGCAGGGTGGCTAGGGTGAGGGTGCTGATCGGGTTGAAGCAGACGTTTCCCCACATTCGGGGCTGCGCACGATGACCTCTCACAATTGCCGGCCGCTGCGAAGCCGGCAGCGGTGACGACCGAGGCAGACGTGGCCGAAGTGGTGTGGCTTGCTGCGAACGATTTGACCGGACAGCTCCGATTCCCAGCGGGTGCGGACGCCGTGGCGCTTGCTCAGGCGAGATGACCATGGCCAGAATCCTCTCGCGCCGTCGCGTTACGAGAGGATCCGGTCGCTTGTGGCACCAGATCATCAAGCGTCCGTAAGCTTGGTGAATCATATGATGGGTGCGTCCCTCCGGCGCGGCGGTCGGCCCGGTGCGCGACTTTCACCGCGCATGAATGCCGGTGGTGTCATCACCTACGAGATGGGTGGCCGGCAGAAAGAGTTTTCTTTGATTGCCCCACATTGAGGGCTAAACTGAGTGTACCTTTCTCAAAGGGATCCGCCATGTCATTGCATTCCGTTTGTCGTCCGGATGAGCTCGGCATCGGCCAAATGAAGGCCTTTGCGGTGGGCACACAGAAGATCGTCCTCTACCATCTTACCAACGGCTTCTTTGCCACTCAGGCGAATTGCACTCACATGTTCGCGCCGCTAGCCCGCGGCAAGATCATCGCGGATGGTATGGTGCAAT
>Ga0302324_100022981_pt1 | contig 12091 bp, 8 predicted proteins | sample Palsa_T0_1_FD_201949 | JGI IMG/M metagenome (GOLD analysis project Ga0302324, IMG submission 201949) | Peat permafrost microbial communities from Stordalen Mire near Abisko, Sweden - Palsa_T0_1 | ecosystem: Environmental > Terrestrial > Soil > Palsa > Peat permafrost | place: Sweden: Abisko...
CTGACCTACCCGGATCTGTCCATGGCGCACGTCATTGCGGGGCTCAAGTACGCCTTTCCAACGGCTATGCGCACAGCGTTACGCAGCAGACCACGACTGCGCTCGCTTCATGCTCATGTATTCGAGCGACCGCAAATCGCACTTTACACGGCCTCCGCCAGGCGCCTGGCTTTCAACAATGATGATCTCTTTCGCCATTACCCTGAACTGGATAAATGATATAAATCTCGCAGCTCCGAGCTGACTGACGGCTCAAATCGCGCTCGCCGAGCGGCTTCGCTCCATGCAAGGAGAAACGAATGGCTATGACACCTTCAACCGCGCCACCGCAGGCCGCACCGATGATCGATCTCGACCCAGAAAACGCTCGTCACTATAGGTGGAATGATCTGCCGGCCGAGCCGTTGAAGGGCACGATTACGCGCCGCATCATCACGGGCGAGCGCATGATGATTGCGCAAATCAATCTCCAAAAAGGCGACGAAGTACCGCGGCACTCTCACGAAAATGAGCAGGTGACGTACGTTTTAAAGGGCGCGCTGCGGCTATGGCTGGGCGCGCACGATGAGCGCGAGGTCACCGTCCGTACGGGAGAAGTCCTTGTGATTCCGTCGCATCTGCCGCACCGCGCACTGGCCTTGGAGGACACGCTCGATGTCGACGTATTCTGTCCGCCGCGCCAGGATTGGCTGGATGGTAGCGACGCTTACCTCAGAAGCTGAGCCGTTCGAACTAGTTCCGAAGCTCACGCCACTCTCATCAGGGGTTCTATCCTGCCTTGAGCGAGAGGGGTGCTCGGTTCAGCGCAACCGGGCAAGGACGAAGACTCGCCAATCTGATTTGACCTGTGCGGCGTTTAACCTAATTGTCGCATCCGGCCGGTCGCCCGCCGCGCCGCAGCATTTCTTGCCGAGTCCACGGTGCTACTGCATACTTCGTCCATAATCAATGACATGTGCGTTTGTCTTCGAGCTTGAGTACAAACCGGCGACGCCTCGCCGCCACAATCCGTTCGAGCTCCGGGACACCTCGCGTTTGTTGCCAGCACATGATATTCATTCGCCCATGCCGCCCTTGATTTTTGGACACGACGCCCGGTCCTGCCCGCGTCGACGCGCAGGATATTGCGCATGACTAAACTCTCCATAGTGCCGACGCCGATCACGACGCTCGACGATGATGCGTGGGAGGACCTCCTGAGCTTCATCGAGGAGCGCCGCGTCATCCCGATCGTCGGACCCGAGCTGCTGCAGGTCGTGACCGATCGTGGCCCGCGGCTGCTATACGACTGGCTCGCTGAAAAACTTGCGGTTCGGCTGAGTGTGGATGTCGCCTCCCTGCCGCAGCCGTACACGCTGAACGACGTTGTCTGCTGGTTTCTAGCCGCGCGTGGCCGACGCGAGGAGGCCTATGTGCGGGTGCGCAGCATCCTCAAGGATGCAAACTTCGAGCCGCCACAGGCATTGCGCCAGCTCGCAGCGATCACGGATTTTGACCTTTTCGTCTCCACGACTTTCGACCCGCTGCTCGAAGGCGCAGTCAACCTGCAGCGCTTCAGCGGTGCGCCGACGACCGAGGTGATCTCCTACTCCCCCAATCGCGTCGCCGATCTACCGTCCGAGCGAGACCGTCTGCAGCGACCGGTCGTTTATCACCTCTTCGGGCGCGTCTCCGCCTCGCCGACCTACGTGATTTCGGATGAGGATCTCCTGGAATTCATCTGCGCCCTGCAGAGCGAGCATCTGGCGCCGGAGAAACTCTTCCACGAGCTCGAACACAATCACCTGCTATTCATCGGCAGCAATTTCACGAACTGGCTTGCACGCTTGTTTCTGCGCATGGCGAAACGCCAGCGATTGTCTGACCCGCGCGATGTCGGAGAAGTGCTGGCGGATGACCATTCAAGCGAAGATGACCGGCTCATGGCATTTCTGCAGCAGGTGAGCGTGCGCACTCGCATTTACATAGGCGCCGAGCGCTTCGTCGACGAGCTGCACGGGCGCTGGCAGGCACGCCGCAAACCTTCCACTTCCGCCGCACAAGCAGGCGCAACCGCGCGCTTTCTGCCGCCGGCGCGGGAAATGCCGGACAACGCGGTCTTCATCAGCTACGCACGCGAAGACTTGGCCGCCGTGCAACTCATCAAGGCGGGCCTCGAGGCGGCGGGCATCACCACCTGGTTTGACTTCGACCGGCTGGAAGTGGGCGACGACTACGATCGCAAGATTCAGCGCAACATCGCGCGTTGTTCTTATTTCATTCCGGTCGTGTCGGCGACCACGCAGCGCCGGCTCGAGGGCTACTTCCGGCGTGAGTGGAGTTATGCCATCGATCGGGTGCGTAACATGGCCGACGGCGCGCTCTTCATCCTGCCGGTGACCATCGATGGGACGGGCGCGGCGGAAGCGCTGGTGCCGGACAAATTCAAGGCGCTACATTTCACGCACCTGCCGGGCGGCCAGGTGCAGGCGGACTTCGCGCAGCGCCTGACCGACTTCATGCAGGCGCGCCAGTCATGAACGCGTTACCTGAAAGCGCAAGCTCGCGCTCCAGTTCCCTTGAAGCGCTCAACGTCGACGAGCGCAATCCGTGGTTGGGCCTGGCATCGTTTACGGAAGAGACGCGCGCCTTCTTTTACGGCCGCGAGGATGAGGTTGCCGAGCTTGCACGCCGCGTGCAGCGCAAATTGCTCACCATTCTCTTTGGCCAATCGGGCCTGGGAAAAACGTCCATCCTGCGCGCCGGGCTCGTCCCGCGCCTGCGCGCGCAAGGTTATTGTCCGATCTATGTGCGCATCGATTACGCGCGCGAGGCTCCTGAGCCCGCCGTGCAGATCAAACAGGCGATTGCCCAGACCGCGCGGCGCTCGGGCCAGTGGACCCAAGTCGGCGTCGCGGTCGAGGGAGAGTCGCTGTGGGAGTTTCTGCATCACCGCGATGATGTGCTGCACGATGAGGCAGGCGCGACGCTTTTACCGCTTCTCATCTTCGATCAGTTCGAGGAGATCTTCACGCTCGCACAGAGCGACGACTTCGGACGCGCACGCGCCGCGCGCTTCATCGCGGATCTCGCCGACCTCGTCGAGAACCGCCCGCCGAAGGAGCTCGAAGCCAGGCTCGAAGAGGATGAGTCGGCCGCAGAACGCTTCGATTTCGCGCGCAGTGACTACCGGGTGTTGATCGCCCTGCGCGAGGACTATCTCGCGCCGCTCGAGGGTCTCAAGGCCGCGATGCCCAGCATCACGCAAAACCGCCTGCGCCTTGCGCCGATGACGGGCAAGCAGGCATTAGCCGCGGTCATGCTGCCCGGCAAGCGCCTGGTCTCCGAGGAGGTTGCCGCGGCAATTGTGCGCTTCGTCGCCGGCGGCGCCGAGATCGCCAATGCCGAGGTGGAACCATCGCTCTTGAGCCTCATTTGCCGCGAACTCAATGACACGCGCATCGCCCAGGGGCGTAATGAGATTTCCCTTGATCTCCTCGCCGGATCGCACGCCAGCATTTTGACGAACTTCTATGAGCGCTCGCTCGCCGACCAGCCGGCCGCGGTGCGCAACATCATCGAAGACGAGCTTCTCACCGCCTCCGGGTTTCGCGAGAACGTCGCCGAGGAACGCCTGCTGAGCAGCTTCGAATCTGCAGGCGCCGCCCCCGATACCCTCGCGGTTCTCGTCAACCGTCGGCTGCTGCGCATCGAAGAGCGCCTTGATATCCGCCGCGTTGAACTGACCCATGACGTCCTGTGCAGTGTCGTGCGCAGCAGCCGCGACCTGCGCCACGAACGCGAGGCCCGCGATGCCACCGAACGACTGCTCGCCGAGCAGCGCGAGCGTGAACTCTCGGCACGCCGCTCGCTGGTGCGGGCGCGACAGGTCGCCGTCGTCTGCACAATCCTGGCGATCGGGGCGCTCGTCGCGGCAGTCCTCGCCTATATCAGTAACGAGCGCGCCCACCGGGCCGAACGCGAAGCCGAGCAGACCCGCATCGCAGCCGACCAGGCGCGCGGTCAAGCCGAACATCTTCTGGCTTATCTGGCCGACGATTTCGCACGCGAGCTCGAAAGCTCCGGCCGGCTGGACGTGGTCGCGGAGCTCTCCAAACGCCAGGTCGATTACTTCAACGCCTTGCCGCCGGTGTTGAAGGGTCAGGAGACCACCCGCAACGGGGCACTGGCGCTGGTCCACTACGCCAAGGCCATGCGGTCCATCGGAAAGCAGGACGTGGCGGGTCCCGCCGTAGCCGAAGCCATACGCCTCCTCGAGGGGCTGCGTCACGACGGCGATAGTTCCGAGGCGACACTCATAGCGCTTGCCCTCGCCATGACCGTCCAGGCGCGGGTTTATAACAACGAGCAGAACCCGGCGGCAATCCCCACTGCAGCGCGCGCCGTGGCACTCCTCAAGCCTTTGGCTGAAGCGCCGAATGCCTCGGCCGCCGCACGCAGCGCCTATGTCGAGGCACTCGTGCAGTTGGGCTTCCAACAGGCGAACTCCGTAAGTCAGACCAAGGATTCAGTCGCTACGCTGCAGCTCGCCATGCGCATCGCGGCAGATCTCGGCGGCCGGGAGCTCACAAATATTGAGATGGCGGCCCAATACGCGGAAGCCGGAGGCTGGCTGACCACCTCGCTCGGCGTCCTGGGACGCGGCGAGGAGGCGAGCCGTGTGGGCGCGGATGCGAGCGCGGTTGCTGACAAAGTGCTGGACGCGCGCCCCGGATACATTCTCGCTCTGCATGCGCAGCAGTTGCTGCTCAGCGGTCTTGCCGGAATTGCCCTGGCTGACATGCGACCGGCGGAAGCGGCTGACTACGGCAAACGTAGCGCGGCGGTCTCACTCACTCTCGTTAAGCTCGATTCCAAAAACACCGTCTCGTTCAACAATATGGGAGTCACCTATCAACAGATAGGAGATGCGCAGTGGTCAACCGGACATCTGCGCGAAGCAATCGATACCTATCGCCAGTCTCTCGAAGCCGTCGGGCATGCGTCGAAAGCCGGTGCGACGTTTGTTCTCTACAATACGCTATTCCCTACGGCACTCCTGGCGACGAAACAGGCCGATCTCGGTGACGCATCCGCGGCCAATGCCACTCTCGCCCTGGCAAGACGGGAGGTAGCGGACCTTCATCAGATTGAACCTAACAGCAGATTTCTACCGGTCGTTGGCCAGTGCCTGGTCAACTACGGCGAAGCGACTCTAGCCCTGTTGCATGGCGACCCGACGAACGCGCGCCGTGCGGAGCGGGAAGTCGTCAGCAGTGTCCAAGGAATGACCCCCCATGGTCCCGTTGAGGATTTCTGGAAGAGCGCTTGCACTACCTTTGCCGTCGATCTATCAGGTCAGGCCGAATATATGCTCGGCGACCCCGCGGCAACCGAGAAGAGCATGCGCCAGGCGCTGGAGATGCATAAGCACTGGCCCACGCATAACGAATTCGATCAGCGCGATGAGGCGCGCATGGCGACGCTCCTCGCCATGGCCCTCGCCCGCGAGGGACGCGCCGCGGACGCCCAGCATGTGATCACACCGGTGGTGAAGTTTCATCGTGAGCTTGCCGCCCGCAATCACGGTGACGAATTCCAGCATGTGGAGTTTGCAAGCGCGCTCTATGCGCAGGCGCTGGCTGACAAGCATGCGCGCCCGGCACTCCTGAAGGAGGCGGATGCACTCATCGCCGGCTTGCCTGCACAAATGCGAGACCTGCGCAGCGTGCGCCTGTGGCGCGATCGCATCCGCGAGGAACTCCACGGCCGCACCGCTGCGTTGGCGCGCGGCGCGCTGCGAGGGGCCCCCGGGTGAACCGCGCACCGCTGCCACTCTTTCACTCGAGCGGACAGCCGGGCTTCTCGAAGGTCGTCAGCCAGGATCCGCGGCACATCGCGGCTCTCAAGTTTGAGCGCGAAATTCACGTGCGTTTCGCGCCGGCAGAATGCACGGTACAGACCCCGGAAGGGCTCGTGCACGCCAGGGCCGGGGATGCGATTGTGACCGGCACTGCAGGTGAAACCTGGCGCGTCTCGCAAGCGCGTTTCCCGCACAAGTACCGGCCGGTGCCACCCGTCGTCGCGGGACAGGCAGGCGCGTACATGAGCCTGCGCAATCGCATCCTTGCGTTACAGATGCAAAGTCCCTTCGAAGTCGTGCTGGCGGATGGCATATCGCACTTGACCGGCCGCGCCGGTGACTGGCTCGTTGACTACGGTGACGGCAGCTTCGGGATCGTCACGCAACCGATCTTCGCCACCACCTACGAAATCCTCGACGAGGCCTCTTAAGATGGCACTGCATCAAGCCATTCAGCGCCTGCTGCTTGTCGGAGTGCAGCTGCAGACTCTGCCTGCGCCGCCTACACCGCGGCCACCGGAGAGGCTCGTACCGCTCATCGCTGCCATCGCCCCGGCACACGACACCTTCGATGAGCGTGCCATCTACTTTGGCCATCGCTACCGCAGCGGCTATTGGGCGATCTATATGCTGAGCGCCGTCGCGGTGCTGTTCGCCGTGCTGCCGCTCGCCCTCGGCTGGGATGACTCCCGCCACCTGCTGCATCCTTTCATCGGGCTTTGGGCCGTGGGGGAAGTCGCCGTCATCGGCACGGTCGTTGCGATCTATTGGCAGGGACACCGCAGCGACTGGCAGGGCCAGTGGCTCCACGCACGCATGACGGCGGAGCTGACTTGGTATCTGCCGTTGGTGGCGCCACTCGTCGACTTCACGCAGCGTGTGGGCGAGAATTGGTACACGCGCGTGCTCGATCCGGGAAAGCAGCTGCAGGCAGGGGATAACGTCGCCAGGCTTTGCGCACGCAACGAACCGCTGGCACGCTCTCTTCTCGAGCATGCATTGACCGATCAGGAGTTCATCGCGAGCTACGTGCGCTGGACCATCGAGGTGCTCGAGGGCCAGAAGCACTACCATCATCGCGTCGCGCTCCGACAGCATGCGCTGCTGCATCGTGTCCATCGTGTGAATAACTGGCTCTTCGGCCTCACCGGACTCGGGGCGCTGCTGCACCTTCTCGTGCACACGCTGTGGCTATCGCTCATTACGACGTTTTTCCCGGCACTCGGTGCAGGGCTGCACGGCGCACTTGCACAGTCCGAGGCCTATCGACTGGGCACGACTTCCGAGCGGCTCGTCGGCGACCTGCAGGGCGCCATCGATAAAATTCGTAAGGCCACGGATGCCGATACCCTGAAGGCTTCCATCGAGGCTGCCATCGCGCTCATTCTGGAGGAGCATCAGGATTGGCATATGCTGGTACGGCCGCACCATCTTCCGCTCGGCTAGTCTTGTGACGGGCGCGTCGCCCCTGGCAGCGCCGCAGTGGAGAATCGACGCTTGGATCGCGGCGACGACGCGCGGCTAACTGCGCTCCTCAGGTGATTTGTGGGAAATCAAAGCGCAACCGTCAAGGCAATCTTCGTTAGCTACGCATCGCAAGACGCCGAGGCTGCCGAACGCATTTGCACTGCCCTGCGGCAAGCAGGACTCGAGGTCTGGTTCGACAAGGGCGAACTGCGGGGTGGGGAGGCCTGGGATGCGTCCATCCGTAAACAGGTCAAGGGCTGTCGATTGTTCTTGCCGATCATCTCGGCAAATACCCAGGCACGCGAAGAAGGCTATTTCCGGCGTGAGTGGAACCTAGCCGTGGGGCGCACGCTCGACATGGCGGACGACAAGGCATTCCTGCTGCCAGTAGTCGTCGATTCGACACTCGAGGTCGATGCTCGCGTGCCGGAGAAATTCCGGGACGTGCAATGGACGCGTCTGCCCGCTGGCGAGACGTCGGCTGCCTTTGTGGAACGTGTACAGGGATTGATGTCAGGCCTTGCTGCTCCGTCAATCGCGCCACCTACCCCTGCGAGCGCCGTACCTGCCGCGCCGGATCTGAGGCCGCGTACATCTACTGACACAAAGGCTCGTCGGATTGGAAGAATCAAATTCCTCAAGCTGGCCGTTCCGGCGCTGTTACTCATCAGCGTCGGTTTTATTCTCATCTCACCGTGGCAAAAAAGGCAGCACGCTAGAAACGACCTTCTGCCGGCCATCCAAGACACTACCGCGAAAATGGTCCGGCCCAACGGGCAGTTGCTCGAAATGGCGTTGCAGGCGGAGAAGTATCTGCCGAACGATCCGACGCTGGCAAAACTGTGGCCGGCAATTGCCACAACGATGTCGATCGAAACTCAGCCCGCCGGCGCCGAGGTCTTGTGGAAGGATTACGACGCGCCAACCGAAAATTGGCACTCAGCTGGAGTCACTCCGATTGAGGGCGTGAAAGTGCCACGCAACTACCTTAGTGTGGAGATCAGAAAGAGGGGCTACGAGACCATCCAATTTGCCGGGCCCGGCCAGTTCGTGGCAAAAATAGACCAGCATCTGCGCTTGGATGCGCTCGGTACTCTGCCGAAAAACATGGTGCGCATTCCCAAAACGACCACCGGCATGAATATTGTCGGCCTCGAGCAGCACGGCGGCAAGGTAGTCCCCGAATTCCTGATGGACAAGTTCGAAGTCACGAACAAGGAATACAAAGCCTTCGTAGACGCGGGTGGGTATAGCAACAAGACGTACTGGGCCTATCCGATTCTTGATGCCGGAAAGGAGATCCCGCTCAGGGACGCGTTAGCCACATTCATCGATCAGACCGGCCGGCAGGGTCCGGCGACCTGGGAGGCCGGCAGCTATCCCGACGGCACGGAAAATCATCCGGTGACCGGAGTGTCCTGGTACGAGGCGGCGGCGTATGCGGCGTACGCCAAGAAGCAACTCCCCACGATATTTCATTGGGCAGTGGTTGCGGATACATCCCGGTCCGAGTTTATCGTTCCGCGCAGCAATTTCAGTGGAAAGTCCACCACTGATGTGGGCAGTCTGCGTGGATTTAGTACCTACGGCATCTACGACCTTGCGGGCAATGCACGGGAGTGGACATTCAACCAGAGTGAAAATACAAGTCAGCGCTTCATCTTGGGCGGCGGCTGGACCGATCCGTCCTATGCTTTCAATGACAGCTACACGCAGCAAGCGCTGGACCGAAGCCCTTCCAACGGCTTCAGATGCATCAAGGAACTTCCTGGGAACTCTCCCGCGACTGTATTGATGCAGCCCATCTCAAGACAGTTCCGGGACTATAGCCAAGAGAAGCCGGTTGACGACCATGCGTTTGCAAGCTTTGCGCGTCAGTTTTCCTACGATAAGACGGCGCTCGATGCAAAGACCGACAAGACTCTGGACACGGACATGTGGAAGGCTGAGCTGGTGTCGATCAGCGCGGGTTACAACAATGAAAGAATGCAGCTGTACGTCTATCTGCCGAAAACCTTCACCGCACCGCTTCAGCCGGTCGTTTTCTTTCCGGGCTCAAACGGGATTCATCAAAGCCATTTCGATCCTGCGGCCATCAACACCCGCCTCGTCTTTTTGGTGAAAAGTGGGCGAGCGCTGATCTGGCCGATTTACAAGGGGACCTATGAGCGGCAAGACGGCCTTAAATCCGATCTTGCGGATACGACGGTGTTCTATAAAGACCACGTGATCATGTGGGCAAAGGAATTCGGCAGAACGATCGATTACCTCGAAACTCGCAAAGACATGCGGGCAGACAAGGTCGCATACCTTGGTATTAGTTGGGGCGGATACATGGGAGGAATCATCCCGGCGGTGGAGAAGCGCATTAAGGCGGTCGTGCTGAATGTCGGCGGAATGGAAATGGATAAGTCCTTGCCGGAAGTCGACCAACTCAACTACCTGCCAAGGGTTACGCAACCCGTTCTCATGCTCAATGGAAAATATGACATGTACTTTCCGATCGAGACTTCCCAAAAACCAATGTTCAAACTCCTCGGCACGGCCAAGGATGACAAGAAAATGATCGTCTACGATTCGGGGCATGTGGTTCCCCCGACCGAGTTCATCAAGGAAACACTCGCTTGGCTGGATACTTACCTTGGGCCGGTCCACGAATAGGATCGGGTGGGATTCACAGCGTTGGGCAAGAACGCATCCTATGCGCTGCGGCGCGGTCCCGGCCAATCCGGATTGGCACGCGGGTCCTCAATCGTCATACGAGCGCCGTCAGTGGCGCGAATGCGGAACTGTGCCGCATCGAAATTTTCCAGGCAAAAGACGTTGACGCCGAAATGGTCCAATGCTGCACGTTTGCGGTGGAAGAGGGTGTATCGGGTTAGCTCTTCAGTACGAGAGATTTCAGCCTCGCGCCAAGCAAAGTGAGAAGCACTGCAGGCTGCACCCCGTCGGTTGATCTTTCTGAGGCAGGAAGTAGATTCTCTCATTCCTAAGCATATGATCGAATTCCCTCGATAAAAAATCGCCGTCGCTCACCATGGTACATAGAAAGATCGGTGCAACCATCCTGCTCGTTGGGCTCGGCCTGATCGGTGCGAGCATAGTGCGAGCTCAAAGTGTCGCGGACGTCGACAATACGATGCACGCACTGGATCTTCGAATGAGAGCCCTTAGTGCGGCCCGCAAGAAGCTCCTGCTGCTGGAGCATCTGCGTCACGATCACGAAGCAGATGCAGCGCGCGACATAACAGACGCCGAAACCACGGTCTTTACTGAAGGCATCAAGGTGTTTACGGTCGCCTTCATCGTGACGGGCATGAAGTCCCCCGACGACTTGCGCTTTACACAAAAGCAGTTCGGCTTGGTTGTGGACTCATTCGTCACTACGGCAGATGCCGAGCTCGTACGCATCGACGCGGCGCTCGGCGGCATTGCGGCACCGGCTGCTCTCGCTGAAGCCACAACAATTCGTGATGTCATTGTCGATCTGCGCGACATCCTTAAACCCTTCGCCGCCAAGGGGTAGCTGGTCAAAGGATCCCCGTTTGCGATCACAGAAAGCGTCAACGAGAATAAAAAAACCACATAGCGCCCCGACACATAAATCGAGGCGCGAAACGTCAGATCCGCAGTCTTAAACTTGCTCGTTGAACATTCGATGATGTATATCTCCGACACCGCGCAGCTCAATATTCATCACAAGGCGCGGGAGGACATCAGAGGCACGTATGCGTAAGCACAATGGAGAATTTGTCCCTGCTGAGGTTGACAGCCAAGCCCGGGATGACCTTGTCGCGCGGGGATTCACGCACCGTCCGTTAACTGTCGATCTCGACGTCGCACGTGCATTGAGCGAATTGGCCCACGCCGCTTGGTCCCTGCCGCGGGACCAATATTATGAAGCGGGCTACCGGTGTCGATCACTGAATCGATTTAAAGCGGAAATCGTTGAAGGTGGGGTTCGAGTATGGCCCCTCGACAACTCAGAGCCCTACGTGCAGCTCGAGAAATACAACACCACATTGGGGGGTCGCCCTCGCGAGTACTCTCCGATCCCGATGGAGATTGCAGATACTACCGGCGTCCGCAGAATCATCGCGCACCATCTCATGTACTTGCCGCTTTCCAAGGTGGGCGAAACTTATTCAGTCAACATGCATGTACTGCGGTTTGCGGCGACAGCTTCTCAGCCGTGCGATACAAGCCCTCCTGGATTACACAAGGATGGTGAAAAGTATCTCGCGACTCACCTCTTAGCTCGATGCGGGGCTCAGGGAGGTGAGGTAGTGATCACTGACAATAACAAGCGCGAAATGGACCGCTTCACAATGCGTGAACTAGGTGAATGCTACGTATTTGATGATGACCGCATTTGGCATATGTTGACTCCAGTTGAGACATTGGCAGGCAACGAGTTCGCGTACCGCGACACAGTCACGTTGGACCTGCTGCCGGACAGCTGGAAGCCCGAGAGCTAGCTTGCTGCGGCCGCTCCGGCTGGCGCATTGCGACGAAGCGAACGTCCGCTGGGGCAAAAGCTACCTTCGCCGCGGGCATTCGCGAATACAGATGTGGGGGAGAGCGTATAATGCGGGATACGCGATAGTACCGTTGCAATATGATTCTTCAGGTCAGCGCAGAGGGTTCTTGGCTAGTCCGCGGCGCGGCAGCGCTGGTCCTGGCGGTCCATATTAGCGCAGCGGGCATTGCCCTCCTGTCCGGAGCGGCGGCGCTGCTGTTTCGTAAGGGACGGCAGTTGCATCGAATTGCCGGCACCGTGTT